>Ga0308410_1001625_pt1 | contig 12979 bp, 10 predicted proteins | sample HotsprOSTMatCore_FD_203467 | JGI IMG/M metagenome (GOLD analysis project Ga0308410, IMG submission 203467) | Hot spring phototrophic mat microbial communities from Octopus Spring, Yellowstone National Park, Wyoming, United States -... | ecosystem: Environmental > Aquatic > Thermal springs > Hot... | reverse complement strand
TCGATCAGATCGTCGACGTAGCAGAAGGAGCGGGTCTGGCTGCCGTCGCCGTAGACCGTGATCGGCCGGTTCAGCAAGGCCTGGACGATGAAGTTCGAGACCACCCGGCCGTCGTTCGGGTGCATCCGCGGGCCGTAGGTGTTGAAGATCCGCGCGACTTTGATCCGGAGCTTGTGCTGCCGCCAGTAATCGAAGAACAACGTCTCGGCGCAGCGCTTGCCCTCGTCGTAGCAAGCGCGCGGGCCGATCGGGTTGACATTGCCCCAATAGTCCTCGCGTTGGGGATGTTGCGTCGGGTCGCCGTAGACCTCGCTCGTGCTCGCTTGCAGGATCTTGGCCTTCACCCGCTTGGCGAGGCCCAGCATGTTGATCGCCCCGTGCACCGAGGTCTTGGTCGTCTGCACCGGGTCGAACTGGTAATGGATGGGCGAAGCCGGGCAGGCTAAATTGTAGATCTCGTCCACCTCGACGTAGAGCGGGAAGGTGACGTCGTGCCGCAGCAGCTCGAAACCCGGATGGTCCAAGAGATGGGCGATGTTGCGCCGCCGCCCGGTGAAGAAATTGTCGACGCAGAGCACCTCGTGGCCTTGGGCCAACAGACGCTCGCACAAGAAGCTACCGAGGAAGCCGGCGCCGCCGGTGACCAGGATCCGCCGGCTCGAAAGCCCGAACATCGCTCGACCCCCTCTCGATCGCAAGCCAAGCTAGATGGTTGAGAAAGTCCAGGCAAGACCAATCTGAAGTTGTGCCCCTCTCAGGCCGCGACGACGTTGGCGGCCCGCGCCAGCCGGTCGCGCGTGTCGACCACGAGACGCGCGCGCTCGGCGACGAGCCGCCAGTCGATGGCATCGTGGTCGGTCACGACGAGGAGTGCATCGAACCCCTCGAGGGTCGTCGGATCGAGCGGCAGCGAGCGGCGCCCCGCGAGGGCCGCGTGCGCGCGGGTGGGCGGGATCACCGGCACATGCGGATCGTGGAAGGCGACCTCCGCACCACGCGCCTCGAGCAGCTCCCAGATCGCGAAGGCCGGGCTCTCGCGCACGTCGTCGACGTTCTTCTTGTAGGCCACGCCAAGCAGCAGCACCCGCGAGCGGGACAGCCCCTTGCCGAAGCGGCGGTCGATCGCCTCGGCCAGCCGGTCCACCACCCAGCGCGGCATGGCGGTGTTGATCTCGCCGGCGAGCTCGATGAAGCGGGTGTGGACGCCGACTTCGTGCGCCTTCCACGTCAAGTAGAAGGGGTCGATCGGGATGCAGTGGCCGCCGAGCCCCGGGCCCGGGCGGAACGGCATGAAGCCGAAGGGCTTGGTCGCGGCCGCGTCGATCACCCGGTGGACGTCGATCCCCATCGCCGTGAACACGAGCTTGAGCTCGTTGACGAGGGCGATGTTGACCGCCCGGAAGATGTTCTCGGTGAGCTTGGCGGCCTCGGCCACCTCGCAGGATTCGACCGGCACTACCGTCTCGACGAACCGGCCGTAAAGCGCGGCCGCCAGGTCGCGGGCGCGGGCGCCGTCGCCGCCCACGAGCTTCGGGATGCGCGAGGTCGTGAAGTCGCGGTTGCCCGGGTCCTCGCGTTCGGGGCTGAAGGCCAAGAAGAAGTCCTCGCCCGAGCGCAGTCCGGTCGCCTCGAGGATCGGCTTCACGACCTCGCGGGTCGTGCCCGGCCAGGTGGTCGATTCGAGCACGACGAGCTGGCCCGCGCGCAGCGTCGTGGCGATCCGCCGGGCGGTCGCTTCGACGAACGACAGGTCGGGCTCGCGATGGGCGCCGAGCGGCGTCGGCACGCAGATCGCGATCGCGTCGACCTCGCCGAGCCGGGCGAACTCGGCGGTGGCGGAAAAGCGGCCGCTCGCGCGGGCCGCGGCCACCGCCGCATCGCCGATGTGCGCGAGCGGCGAGCGCCCCTCGTTGAGCCGCTCGATCTTGGGCCGGTCGATGTCGAAGCCCAGGACCTCGAGGCCGGAGCGGGCGGCGGTGAGCGCCAGGGGCAGGCCCACATAGCCGAGCCCGATCACGCCGAGGCGAACACGCCCGTCGCGGATCCGTTCGGCCAGGCGCTCGGCGGTTCCGATCATGACGTCTCTCTCGCCGACCGGCGCCCGGCGGTCAAGACCGATGGCCTGCACAAAAATCGGGCGCGACGCCCCGTCATTCGGGCCGGCTGCACCTTCTGCGAGCAGGCGTGAGGGCGCGGGGCGCGAACCAACCGCCGAGAGCGGTGGCACGTTGCTTGCGTGGCTCCGTGCGACCCCTGCGTCGCAGCAGGCCTGGTGGAGGCATCGAGGCATGAACGGGATCGCGCTCTCTCGCCGCTGGCTGTTGGCCGGCGCCGCCGCCCTCGCGCTCGGGGCGGGTCCGGTCGCCGCCGCCGACACGATCAAGGTCGGCATCCTCCATTCGCTCTCCGGCACGATGGCGATCAGCGAGACGACCTTGAAGGACGTCATGCTCATGCTGATCGAGGAGCAGAACAAGAAGGGCGGGCTCCTCGGCAAGAAGCTCGAGCCCGTGGTCGTCGATCCGGCCTCGAACTGGCCCCTCTTCGCCGAGAAGGCCCGCGAGCTCCTCGCCAAGGACAAGGTCGCGGCCGTGTTCGGCTGTTGGACCTCGGTGAGCCGCAAGTCGGTGCTGCCGGTGTTCGAGGAGCTCAACGGGATCCTCTTCTATCCGGTGCAGTACGAGGGCGAGGAATCGAGCCGCAACGTCTTCTACACCGGGGCAGCGCCGAACCAGCAGGCCATCCCGGCGGTCGACTATCTCATGCAACAGGAGAAGGTCGAGCGCTGGGTGCTGGCCGGCACCGACTACGTCTACCCGCGCACGACCAACAAGATCCTCGAAGCCTATCTCAAGTCCAAGGGCGTGAAGCCCGAGGACATCATGATCAACTACACCCCGTTCGGCCACAGCGATTGGCAAACCATCGTGGCCGACATCAAGAAGTTCGGCTCGGCCGGCAAGAAAACCGCGGTGGTCTCGACCATCAACGGCGACGCCAACGTGCCGTTCTACAAGGAGCTCGCCAACCAGGGCATCAAGGCGACCGACATCCCGGTGGTCGCCTTCTCGGTCGGCGAGGAGGAGCTGGCCGGGCTCGACACTGGGCCGCTGGTCGGCCACCTCGCCGCCTGGAATTACTTCATGAGCGTCGACACGCCGGAGAACAGGGAGTTCATCGAGAAGTGGCACGCCTTCATCAAAGACCCGAAGCGCGTGACCAACGACCCGATGGAGGCGCACTACATCGGCTTCAACATGTGGGTGAAGGCGGTCGAGAAGGCCGGCACGACCGACCCGGACGCGGTGATCGACGCGATGATCGGCGTCGCGGTGCCGAACCTGTCGGGCGGCTATTCGGCGATGATGCCGAACCACCACATCACCAAGCCGGTGCTGATCGGCGAGATCCAGGCCGACGGCCAGTTCAGCATCGTCTGGCAGACGCCGGGTCTCGTGGTCGGCGACGAGTGGTCCGACTATCTCGAGGGCTCGAAGGACCTGATCGCCGATTGGCGGGCGCCGATGAGCTGCGGCAATTTCAACGTCAAGACCGGCAAATGCGGCGGTAGCTGAGCCGCGCTCGCTCGACCGGGCCGGCGGCGGCCTCTGCTCCTCGGGGCTGCCGCCGGCCCCGCCCCGGAACGTACTCGGGCCCGCCCCATGCGCCTCCTCCTCGTGCTCCTGGCGTTGGTCGCCGCGCTCGCGGCACCCCCCGCGCGCGCCCAGGACGAGGCCGCCGCGCGCGAGGCGCTGGCCGTCCTCGCCGCCGGCAATCTCGACGCGATGGAGCCCGCGGTCGGGACGATCGCCAAGAGCGGCGTGCCCTGGGCCGAGCCCGTCCTGCGCGCCTTGCTCGACGGGCGCCTGCTCGCCCGGCAGGCCGACCGCGCCGTCTTCCTGCGCACGGCCGAGGGGGCGATCCTCGACGTCGCGAGCGGGGCGCCGGCCGAGGTCGAGGCCCGTGCGCTCCGCCCGATCCGCATCAACAACCGGCTGCGCCGCACCCTCGAAGGAGCACTCGGCTCGCTCACCCTCGCGAGCCCGGACCGCGCGGTGCGTCTTTCCGCGGCCGAGAAGCTCTTCGCCCGCCCCGACCCTTCGGCGCTCGAGCCGCTCGAGGCGGCCCTCGCCCGCGAGGCCGACCCGGCCGTGCGGAGCGCCTTCGCCCGGGCCCGGGCGGCCATCCTGTTGGACCATGGCGAGCCCGGGGCGCGCGCCGAGGCGGCCACGAGGCTCGCCGAGAGCCCGTCGCCCGCGGTGCTCGGCAAGCTCCAGGCCGCCCGCCGGGCGCTCCCGGCCGATGTCGACCCGGCCACCCTGACCGCCCTCGAGGCGGCGATCGCCAAAGTCGAGACCCGGCTGCGCCTGCTCGAGCTCGCGCAGACCTTCTTCCAGGGCGTGAGCTTGGGCTCCGTCCTGCTCCTCGCGGCGATCGGCCTCGCCGTGACCTTCGGCGTCATGGGCGTCATCAACATGGCCCACGGCGAGATGGTCATGCTCGGCGCCTACGCGACCTGGGCCGTGCAGCAGGCCTTCCGGGCCTTCTTCCCCGCGGCCCTCGACTGGTCGCTGCTCGCCGCCGTGCCGGCGGCCTTCCTCCTGGCCGGGGCGGCCGGCTGGGCGATCGAGCGCGGCGTGATCAGCCGGCTCTACGGCCGGCCGCTCGAGACGCTCCTCGCCACCTTCGGCATCTCGCTGATCCTCCAGCAGGCGGTCCGGCTCGGCATCGGCGCGACCAACCGCGAGGTCGTGACCCCCTCCTGGATGAGCGGCTTCGTCGAGCCGGTCCCGGGCCTCGCGCTCACCACCAACCGGCTCGTCATCCTCCTTTTCGCGGTCGCCGTCTTCGTCCTCCTCCTGGGCCTGGTCCGCGGCACCCGGCTCGGCCTCGAGATCCGCGCCGTCACCCAGAACCGGCGGATGGCCGAGACCATGGGCATCCGCACTCCGCGGGTCGACGCGCTGACCTTCGCCTTGGGCTCGGGGATCGCCGGGATCGGCGGCGTGGCGCTCTCCCAGATCGACAATGTGAGCCCGAACCTCGGCCAGTCCTACATCGTCGACAGTTTCATCGTCGTCGTCTTCGGCGGGGTCGGCAATCTCTGGGGCACCTTCTTGGGCGCGCTGACGCTCGGGGTGGTCAACAAGCTCCTCGAACCGGTGGCCGGGGCGGTGCTCGGCAAGATCCTCGTGCTCCTGGCCCTCATCCTCTTCATCCAGCGCCGACCGCAGGGGCTGTTCGCGCTCCGCGGCCGGGCGGCGGAGGCCTGAGATGGCGCGAGCCGCCCTCGGCCGCCCCGCGCTCCTCCTCCTGGTCGGCTGCGCCGTCCTGCTCGTCCCCGTCCTCAACCGGCTCGTGCCCGAAGGCTCGGCCTTCCACCTCGAGGATCGGCTCGTGCCGCTGTTCGGCAAGTACCTGGCCTATGCGGTGCTCGCCGTCGCGCTCGACCTCGTTTGGGGCCGGGCCGGCATCCTCTCGCTCGGCCACGGTGCCTTCTTCGCCCTCGGCGGCTACGCCATGGGCATGTACCTGATGCGGCAGATCGGACCGCGCGGGGTCTACGCCCATCCCGTCCTGCCCGACTTCATGGTCTTCTTGAACTGGCAGGAGCTGCCCTGGTACTGGTACGGGTTCGACCGGTTCCCCTTCGCCCTCGCGATGGTCGTGCTCGTCCCGGGCACGCTCGCCTTCCTGTTCGGCTGGCTCGCCTTCCGCTCGCGGGTGAGCGGGGTCTATCTCTCGATCATCACCCAGGCGCTCACCTACGCGCTCATGCTCGCCTTTTTCCGTAACGACATGGGCTTCGGCGGCAACAACGGGCTCACCGACTTCAAAGACATCCTGGGCTTCCCGATCGCCTCGCCCGACACCCGGCTCGGGCTCTACCTCGCGACCGGCGTGCTCCTCGTGCTCGCGCTCGCCGTCGCGATCCATCTGCGCCGCTCGCCCCTGGGCCGGCTGCTCGTGGCGATCCGCGACGGCGAGGCCCGCGCCCGCTTTCTCGGTCACGACACGCTCCGGGCCAAGCTCTTCGTTTGGACGCTTTCGGCCGTGCTCGCCGGGCTCGCGGGCGCCCTCTACGTGCCGCAGGTCGGTATCATCAACCCCTCCGAGTTCAGCCCCGCGGCCTCGATCGAGATCGCCATCTGGGTCGCGGTCGGCGGCCGCGACACGATCCTCGGGCCGGTGCTCGGCGCATTCCTGGTCAACGGCATGAAGACCTGGCTCACCGGTGCGGCACCCGAGCTCTGGCTCTTCGTCCTGGGCGGGCTCTTCGTCCTCGTCACCCTGGTGTTGCCCAAGGGCCTCGTCGGGATCGTCGAGCTGCTGCCGCGGCGGCGCGTGCCCGCGGGCGGGCTCGCGGCCGAGCCGGCGGCGCGTCCGGCGGAGGCGGTCCGTGGCTGAGACCCCGCGCACCCTGCCGGGCGGCCGGCTCTTGGAGCGGCAGATCCTCCTCTACCTCGACGGCGTCACGGTGAGCTTCGACGGGTTCAAAGCCCTCGATTCGCTCTCGCTCGTCCTCGAGGAGGGGGAGCTGCGGACGATCATCGGCCCCAACGGCGCCGGCAAGACCACGATGATGGACGTGATCACCGGCAAGACCCGGCCGGATGCCGGCACCGTGCTGTTCCAGGGCGGGATCGACCTGTTGGGGCTCGACGAGACCGCGATCGCCCGCCTCGGGATCGGCCGCAAGTTCCAAAAGCCCACGGTGTTCGACCGGCTGACGGTCAGGGAGAACCTCGAGCTCGCGACCCAGGGCGGCTGGAGCCTCGCCCGACTGCTCGCCGGCCGGCTCGACGCGGCGGCGGAAGAGCGGATCGAGCGGACGCTCGAGACGGTGGGGCTGGCCGAGCTCCGCGCGGTGGAGGCCGGTCGCCTCTCGCACGGCCAGCGGCAATGGCTCGAGATCGGCATGCTCTTGGTCCAAGAGCCGCGCCTCGTCCTCCTCGACGAGCCCGTGGCCGGCATGAGCGATGCCGAGACCGCCAAGACCGCCGAGCTGATCCTCCGCCTCAAGGGCCGCCACACCCTGGTCGTGGTCGAGCACGACATGCATTTCGTGCGCGAGCTCGGGGCGAAGGTTACCGTCCTGCACGAGGGTCGGGTGCTGGCCGAAGGTCCGGTCGACGCGGTCCAGTCGGACCCGGCCGTGGTCGAGGTCTATCTGGGGCGTTCTTGAGCCGTGCTCGAAGTCCGCGACCTCCACCTCCACTACGGCGCCTCGCACACGCTGCGCGGCGTCTCGCTCGCCCTCGAGCGCGGCAAGATCACTTGTCTCCTGGGCCGCAACGGGGTCGGCAAGACGACGCTCTTGAAGGCCATCCTCGGCCACGAGCGGACGAGCGGCGGCAGCATCCTGTTGGACGGCGCCCCGCTCGACGGCCTGCCGGCCTGGAAACGGGCCCGGCTCGGCCTCGCCGCGGTGCCGCAGGGGCGCGAGATCTTCCCCCGCCTCACGGTCGAGGAGAACCTGCTCACCGGTCACGCGGCGCTCCGCGGCCGGGGCGAGGAGCCCTTGCCGCTCGCCGAGGTCTACGCTCGCTTTCCGATCCTCGAGCAGATGGCGCGGCGCCGCGGCGGCGACCTCTCCGGCGGCCAGCAGCAGCAGCTCGCGATCGGCCGCGCGCTCGTCACGCGGCCCCGGGTGCTGCTCCTCGACGAGCCGACCGAGGGGATCCAGCCCAACATCGTGGCCGAGATCGGCCGGGTCGTGAAGGAGCTCGCCAAGGCCGGCACGATGGCCATCCTGTTGGTCGAGCAATATCTCGATTTCGCGCTCGGGCTCGCCGACCGTATCGCGATCATGGACCGCGGCCGGATCGTTCTCGAGGGGGATCGCGCCACCCTCGACCTCGACGCCGCCCGCCGGCATCTCGTGGTTTGAACTCGCTTGCGCGGGCGTGCGATTGACAGCCCTCGAACGGTGCCGAACGATCCGGCCCGGGAGGCCCTCGCGACCCATGGTCTCGAGGTTCGCACGCCGCGGAATCTCACCCCGAACGAGGAGAAGCGCCCATGCTGCGTGTCGCTCGCCGCTTGACCGCGGCCCTGCTGCTCGTGAGTGCCCTCGTCGCACCCGCCCTCGCCCAGGAGAAGGTGCTGCGCATCGGCATGACCGCGGCCGACATCCCGCGCACCCACGGCCAGCCCGACCAGGGCTTCGAGGGGAACCGGTTCACCGGCATCCCGATGTACGATTCCTTGACCCAGTGGGACCTTTCCAAGGCCGATGCGCCGTCGGTCTTGGTCCCCGGGCTCGCGACCGAATGGGCGGTCGACCCCGCCGACCCCAAGAAGTGGATCTTCAAGCTACGGCCTGGGGTGAAGTTCCACGACGGCTCGGCCTTCGACGCCGAGGCGGTGGTGTGGAACGTCCGCAAGGTGCTCGACCGCGAGGCGCCGCATTTCGACCCGAGCCAGGTGGGTGTCACCGCCTCGCGGATGCCGACCTTGCGCAGCGCCCGGGCGATCGACCCGCTCACCGTCGAGCTCACGACCTCCGAGCCCGACTCCTTCCTGCCCTACAACCTGACCAACCTGTTCATGGCCTCGCCCGCGCACTGGCAGAAACTCTACGAGGCGGTGCCGGCCGAGGTCTCCGATCCCAAGGAGCGGGCCAAGCGGGCCTGGACCGAGTTCGCCGCCAACCCCTCGGGCACCGGGCCCTTCAAGGGGGTACGGCTCGTCCCGCGCGAGCGCTTCGAGATGGTCAAGAACCCGGATTATTGGGACGAGCGGCGGCGGCCCAAGATCGACCGCGTGGTGCTCGTGCCGATGCCCGAGGCCAACGCCCGCACCGCGGCCCTGCTCGGCGGCCAGGTCGACTGGATCGAGGCGCCGGCCCCGGATGCCATCCCGGCCATGAAGGCGCGCGGCTTCGTCCTGTACCAGAACGCGCAGCCGCACGTCTGGCCCTGGCAGTTCTCCTTCCTCGAGGGCTCGCCCTGGCGCGACATCCGCGTCCGCCACGCCGCCAATCTCTGCATCGACCGCGAGGAGCTGAAGCAGCTCTTGGGCGGCCTCATGGGCGTGCCCAAGGGGACCGTGCCGCCGGGCCATCCTTGGTGGGGCAACCCCTCCTTCGACATCCGCTTCGACCTCGCCGAGGCCCGCCGGCTCATGAAGGAGGCCGGGTACTCCGAAACCAAGCCCTTGAAGGTCAAGGTGCTGACCTCGGCCTCGGGCTCCGGGCAGATGCAGCCCGTGCTCATGAACGAGTGGCTGCAGCAGGCCCTCAAGGCCTGTTGGTTCGACGTCGCCCTCGAGGTCATCGAGTGGAACGCGCTCTTCACCACCTGGCGCGAGGGGGCGAACCATCCGAACGCCCGCGGCGCGCATGCCATCAACGTGACCTTCGCCGCGATGGACCCGTTCTTCGCCATGGTCCGCTTCGTGACCAAGGGCGCCTTCCCGCCGAATTCCAACAATTGGGGCTTCTTCAACACGGACGAGATGGAGGAGCTGGTCCGCGCCGCCCGCACCTCGTTCGATGCCGCCGCCCGCGATGCCGCCCTCGCCCGCCTGCACAAGCGGATCGTCGAGGAGGCGCCGTTCCTCTGGGTGGCGCACGACGTCGGGCCGCGCATGTTGAGCCCGAAGATCAAGAACGTCGTCCAGCCGCGCTCCTGGTTCATCGACATCGCGCCCATGGACCTGGCCGGCTGAGCGAGGGCCGGGCGGTGCGCCTACCGCCCGGCCGACCGAACCCGTGCTGCGCTACACCTTCAACCGCATCCTCTACGCTCTCCCCATCATGCTGGGCGTGAGCCTGGTGTGCTTCCTGCTCGTCCACATCGCCCCGGGCGATCCCCTGGTGTCGGTGCTGCCGCCCGACGCGACCGAGGCGCTGCGCCGGCAGATGGCCGAGCTCTACGGCTTCGACCGCTCGCTGCCCGAGCAGTTCCTGCGCTGGCTCGCCCGCGCCGCGACGGGTGATCTCGGCACCTCGATCGCGACCGCCCGGCCGGTCGCCGCCGAGGTCGCCCGGGCGGTCGGCAACACGGTGACGCTCGCCGCCTTCGCCACGCTGATCGGCTTCACGCTCGGGGCGATCTTCGGCTTCGTCGCCGGCTATTTCCGCGACAGCCCGCTCGACCGGCTGGCCTCCGCGCTCGCCGTGCTCGGCGTCTCGGTGCCGCATTATTGGCTCGGCATGGTCCTCGTGATCGTCTTCTCCGCCCAGCTCGGCTGGCTGCCGGCCACCGGAGCGGGACCCGGCGGCTCGACCGAGTGGGCCTGGGACTGGGAGCATTTCCGCCACCTGATCCTGCCCGCGATCACCATGTCGGTGATCCCGATGGGCATCGTCGCGCGGACCCTGCGCGCCCTCGTGGCCGAGATCCTCTCGCAGGAGTTCGTCATGGGCCTGCGCGCCCGCGGGCTCTCCGAGTTCGCCGTGTTCCGCCACGTGGTCAAGAACGCGGCACCCACCGCCTTGGCGGTGATGGGCCTGCAGCTCGGCTATCTCTTGGGCGGCTCGATCCTGATCGAGACGGTGTTCTCCTGGCCGGGCACGGGCTTTCTGTTGAACGCCGCGATCTTCCAGCGCGACCTGCCGCTCCTGCAGGGCACGATCCTGGTCCTCGCGCTCTTCTTCGTGGTCCTCAACCTCGTGGTCGACGTCGTCCAGACGGCGCTCGACCCGCGCATCCGGCGGGCCTGATGGCCGCCCCCGCCGTGCCCGCGGCCGCCGGGGAGCCGGCACCGCTCGTCCGCTCGCCCTCCTTCTGGCGCAGCGTGTTCGCCCGCCTGCGGCGCGATCCGGTGGCGCTCGCCGCCGCCGCCGTCATCCTGGCCCTTCTCGTCCTGGCGCTCTTCGGGCCCTGGCTCGTCGCCACCGATCCTTACGCCTCCTCGGTTCTGCGCCGGCTCAAGCCGATCGGCACCCCCGGGCATCCGCTCGGCACCGACGAGCTCGGCCGCGACATGCTGGCGCGGCTGGTGCACGGCGCCCGCTGGTCCTTGTTCATGGGCGTGACCCCGGTGGTCCTGGCTTTCTTCTTGGGTGCTGCGATCGGCATCACCGCCGGCTACGCGGGTGGCCTGCTCGGCACCGCCATCATGCGGACGATCGACGTCTTCTACGCTTTCCCCTCGGTGCTGCTCGCGATCGCGCTCTCGGGGGCACTCGGTGCCGGGATCGAGAACGCGCTCCTCTCCTTGACGCTGGTCTTCGTCCCGCCGATCGCCCGGGTGGCGGAGAGCGTCGCGACCCAGCTGCGCAACCGCGACTTCGTCGAGGCGGCGCGGGCGAGCGGGGCCGGCGCTTTGACCATCGTCCGCGTCCACGTGCTCGGCAACGCGCTCGGGCCTATCTTCGTCTACGCCACGAGCCTCGTTTCGGTCTCGATGATCCTCGCTTCGGGCCTCTCCTTCCTGGGCCTCGGCGTGCGCCCACCGGAACCCGAATGGGGCCTCATGCTCAACACCCTGCGCACCGCGATCTACGTCCAGCCCTGGGTCGCGGCACTGCCCGGGGTGATGATCTTCGCCACCTCGATCTCCTTCAACCTCCTGGCCGACGCCTTGCGCTCGGCGATGGACGTCAAGGGCTGAGCCCGTGGCCTCCGCGCAGCCCGCGCCCACGGTCGAGCCGCCGCTCCTCGAGGTGGAGGGGCTCGTCAAGCACTTCCCGTTGCGCGGCGGGCTCCTCGGCCGGGCGGGTCGGGTGCGCGCGGTCGACGGCGTCGACTTTTCCGTGGCACGCGGTGAGACCTTGGGGATCGTCGGCGAATCGGGTTGCGGCAAGTCGACGGTCGCCCGGCTGTTGATGCGGCTGATCGAGCCGGACCGCGGCACGATCCGCTTCGCCGGCCGGCCGGTCGGCAGCCCCGAGCTGCCACTGCGCGCCTATCGTCGGCGCGTCCAGATGGTCTTCCAGGACAGCTGGTCGTCGTTGAACCCGCGCCTTTCGGTCGAGGAGAGCATCGCCTTCGCGCCGATGGTCCACGGCTCCCCGCGCGCCGAGGCCCTCTCCCGGGCGCACGCGCTCCTCGACCGAGTGGGCCTCGACCCGCGCCGCTTCGCCGGCCGCTACCCGCACGAGCTCTCGGGTGGCCAGCGCCAGCGGGTCAACATCGCCCGAGCACTCGCGCTCGGCCCGGAGCTCGTCATCCTCGACGAGGCGGTCTCCGCGCTCGACAAATCGGTCGAGGCGCAGGTCTTGAACCTGCTGCAGGACCTCAAGGAGGAGTTCGGCCTCACCTATCTCTTCATCAGCCACGACCTGCAGGTCGTCCGCTACCTCTCCGACCGGGTGCTCGTCATGTATCTCGGCCGGGTCGCCGAGTTCGGCCCGGCCGAGGCGATCTTCGAGGACGCCCGCCACCCCTACACCCAGGCGCTCTTGCGCTCGATGCCCTCGCTCGACCCCGACGCCCGCACCCGCGAGGCACCGCTCCAGGGCGACCCGCCGAACCCGATCGATCCGCCCGACGGCTGCCGCTTCCACCCGCGCTGTTCCTTCGCCGAGCCGGTTTGCGCGCGCCGCGAACCCGCGCTCGCCGCCTGCGGGCCGGGGCACCGGGCCGCCTGCCTGATGGCCGAGCGGGGCTCCGGCCACGGCCGCGCCCCACGGCGGATGGGGGAGGTGGCGCTTGGCTGAGCCCGTGCTCGAGATCCGCGGCCTCGAGGTGACCTTCCGCCGCGGCGAGGAGCGGATCCGCGCCGTGGCCGGGCTCGATCTCGACATCGCGGCCGGCGAGGCCCTGGCGCTGATCGGCGAGTCGGGCTCCGGCAAGAGTGTCACGCTGCGCCAGGTGCTGCGGTTGGATCCGGAGCGGACGACCGAGGTCGCGGGCTCGATCCGGGTCGGTGGCGAGGATGTCGGCCGGCTCGACCGCCGGGGCCTTCGCCGCCTGCGCGGCGGCCGAGCTGCGATGATCTTCCAAGAGCCGCTCCTGGCCCTCGATCCGGTCTACACGGTGGGGCAGCAGATCGTCGAAGCGATCCGCGCCCACGAGCCCGTGAGCCG
>Ga0308410_1001624_pt1 | contig 12981 bp, 13 predicted proteins | sample HotsprOSTMatCore_FD_203467 | JGI IMG/M metagenome (GOLD analysis project Ga0308410, IMG submission 203467) | Hot spring phototrophic mat microbial communities from Octopus Spring, Yellowstone National Park, Wyoming, United States -... | ecosystem: Environmental > Aquatic > Thermal springs > Hot... | reverse complement strand
GCTCCTAACACTCGTCTGGCCAGAACACTGCCGAGACTTGCCAGCTTGTTTTTTGTGCAGGGCTCTGGCTCGCCAACTAAAGGTGGAGAAAGACCGTTTGGCTTCTGTCCGCGGGAAGGAGAAAGAAACTTTCCCGGTGGGTAATGAGCATCTTCTCCCGGGCAAGCCCCAAAAGTTTGCTCACCCATGTTCGGTAATTCCGACTGGGGAAAGGTGCTGACGCCAAACCTTTCGTCTGTGGCGGCCGATGGGGTTTTCTCTATGTGAGCGGAAGCCAACCGGGCCAAGGTCCGTTCCAGTAAACCCTCCGGAACCGGCGTCTGGCGGAGAACAGCTCGGATCTGACGATCTTGTGATTCGATCGTTTGCCATTCCCTCTGCAGCTCGGGATCGTGACGCAACCACTGGGCTGCAGCGGAAAATGGGGCTTCCGCCCAACTGTCTTTGCCGGGCTGAAAGAGCTCCAGAAGTTGGCGAAGCCTCTTTCGGCCAGGTGGAGGATCAGAGTGTGGATGATCGAACATCACGGAGATTTCCCCCACGTTATAGAAGAAGTTGCCGGCTGTGGCGGAGCCATCCCGGCAACTAGTTTTGCTCTCAGCTGCATTTTTGCCCGGGATAGACCGCTCATTACCGTCCCGATGGGAAGACCCAGCCGGGAAGCGATCTGGCGGTAAGACAATCCCTCGAAGTAAAACATCATTAACAGAACACGAGACCGAGGAGACAGCGTTGCCAGAGCCCGGGCCAAATGTTCCGCGTCGAGCCCTGTTTGCTCCATTTCCTGAGCCGGCCTGTGATCCAGCGAATCTGGGGAAACTGGGCACTCCCGGCGGTGCTTCCGCATCCGATTAAGAAAGATCCGCCGACAGATCGCGGTCAACCAGGGCCAAAGGTGATCGCGTGACCGAAGTTGATGCCATTTCCGCTGAGCCCGGAGGAAAACCTCCTGAGTAAGGTCCTCGGCCTGGAACCGGTCCCCCGTCAAATGGTAGGCATAGCGGTAGACATCGTCCAAGAATTGGGGGACGATTTCCGCAAACTCCTCCCCGGGCTTAGCTGCAGTCATTCTTGGCACCCCAATTAAAAAGACATCCGAACCTGCCCCAATTATTCCCTGGGCGGGGCTAACCCGCAGACCTAGGCAAAGCATCTGGCCAAGATCAGGCTGCCCAATGGTGGGCGATTCTACTAAGCATTGTAATGCCTCGTGTGGCAAGCCGCACCTCGGAGTCACCGTTTTCCACGAGCAAACGGATTTTCGGCTCCCGGCGTGGCCCACTAGGGTGGCGATTCCTCTGTCGCGACTTGTCTGGCCGCCAGAATCAGGGAGGCAGCTCCCCGATCGAGGAGTTGCCGAGCTAGGCGTTCGCCCAGAGCCTCGGCATCGCCCAATGGGCCGGAAAGTGTACCGTCCAATCGTCGTTGTCCGTCTGGGGCAACCACCCGGCCAGCAAGTATGAGCCGATCCCCCCGGACCACAGCCAAGGCGGCTACCGGAGCCAGACATCCCCCTTGGAGAACTCGGAGAAAATGCCGCTCGGCCTCCACTGAAGCTCGCGAGGGAAAATGATCTAGTTGGCCTACCACCTGTGCTCGGTGGGGATCATCAGCCCGAACCTCGACAGCAATGGCCCCCTGGCCCGGTGCCGGAAGCACAAATGCCCCGGGGAGCCGAAGATAGGCCCGGTGGCGGATGGAGAGACGTTCCATTGCCGCCTCCGCAAGGATGAGGGCGTCGAATTGGCCTTCGTCCAATTTTCGTAGACGCGTGTCCACATTCCCCCTTATCGGTGCCACATCCAGGTGTGGAAAGAGATAAAGCATCTGAGCCTTGCGGCGGGCACTTCCGGTGCCGACCCGCTTCAAGCCGGAAAGACCGGAAAGGTCCATCGCCCCACGGGCCACAACCACATCGAAAGGAGATGCCCTGGCCAGGACAGCTCCCATTCGGAGACCGTCTACCGGATCGGTCGGAACATCTTTCAGGCTGTGGACGGCCAGATCGATTCTTCCCTCGAGGAGGGCCTGCTGGAGTTCTTTTGTGAAAATTCCCCGGTCTTTGCCTAAAGGAGGTAGATTTTCCTGGTACTTATCACCGGTCGTACGAATGATGACGGTTTCCACCTGAACCCCCCGAGCGGCCAACAACTCGGCCACCTGGGCCGCTTGCTGTCGGGCAAGGAGGCTTCCGCGGGTTCCCAGTCGCACCACCATCCATCAAGACTCCGCTTACAGTAAATTTTTTCGAAATTGGTCAGGAACACTAACGGGGGCTAGTTGCTTTTCTACAATCTGCTCAAAGAGCATACCGATTCATCTTAGCGGCAAAGATCCCAGAACGGCAGGGCCGCGGTCCACGTTTCCTAACCCTTGCAAGAGATATCGCAAGCTTGGTGCTTTGCCAAATCGGTTTTCCGCGGGCACATCCCCAAAACCTCAGTCCGTCACCTCGGTGGGATCCTTGGGTGGCGCCCCCGTCCTCCCATCAGCTGTTAGTGGCCCGGAAAAGAGATCCCCAAAAAACCAGGGGAAACCTGGACGATCTTGAGAACAAAATTTGCCTGTGGGCAGGGCTGCCCGATCCTCCCGAGTTGCGGAGTTTGCAAGTGATCTCCAAATTTCCCCTGCCCCATGGTGCTCGGCGACTTAACCCGCAATATCTCCCGGTTGCGGCACCGTGGCACCCAACAGTCACCAGTATGGTCAACCAAAACCTCCTCGACGGATGACTCTCAAACCCGAACCTTTTAGGCAAGACCGAAACCGAGCCCGAACTTTCGGTGGCGGCTCGGTGCCGACGCGGGAAGATCGCCGCAACATCTTTCGAAAAAACGGGGAAACTTGTCTTGCCGGAGAGCCGCCCCCAAAGCCGTGAAAACCCGGGCAAAACTCTACCGTTGCGGTCAGAAAAGCGGTACAGAAATCTTTCCGACGGGATCTTACTCCAAGAACTTGCAAAAGGGAGCAAGCTTGTCCGAAAGCCTCAAGATTGCTTCTCCTGGCAAACCGACCCGGGCATTCAGTTAAGGAAGACGACTGCTTAAGGGGGCGGTAGCATCGACGGCAACATGTTGCTCAAAAGCATCGAGAATAGCTCCGAGGATTTCTCGCTCTATAGGAGCAGTCGGGCCGAGTCGGTTGTAGAGATCATATTGCCGCTCGATCTCTTTTGTGGTCAAAAGAACACCATAACGGGCGATGGAGTGAGCGAGGCCCTCAACGGCCTGGCGGCGGAGTTCAGGGGGCCAACTTGGCCGACTGGCATACTGCACCAGCGTGGTCTGTGCTCCATGGGTTCCCAACCGACCTAGGAGGGAGATGGCCGCCGGGGCTCGTTCCGGAAACAGAAGCTGGGTTACCAGAACCGACTCCAACCGAGCCAAAGGAACAACTCGGCTGAGGCGGTCGGCTTCGCTGGCCAGCGTGGAAAGCAACTCGGTAGCAGCTTGGGCCCGCTCTTGAGCGGTTAGCAGGCTTCCGCCCTCCAAGCGGCGGAGTTCCTCTAATTGCCACCTTGCCGAAGCTGCTTCGTGCGGCCGGGAGAAGGCCACCACACGCGGGATCCGGCCAGCGATCGTTGAGGCCCGCTCCAGCAAACCCGCTCGGGCTACAAGACCAATTGGAATCGCGGAGACTCGACAGTCCCCACGCAACTGTTGGAGCAACAGCTCCACCGGAGGATCATCGATTCCCACATCGACATAAGCCAGTTCGAAATCCGGGGAGGAAGTCAAAAGTCGAAACACTTCCCTCCCGCTCCGAGCTACTTCCACCTGATAGCCTTGCTCGATGAAATAGCCGGCAATTCGCATGGCCTCTTCCGCGTTCGGGATTGCAAGCAAGATCCGAGCCTTCCCTTCGGTAGCGAGGAAATGGCAGAGAGCCTCCAATGTCCAGCTGGCTCCTGCAAAGTTGTTATCTTGGGCGTGGCGGAGGACAGCCGAAAGGGCAAAATACCGGACACGCCGGTCTGGATTCCTAAGGCATTGGACCACGGGAGAAGGATCGACGTGGTTGAAAAAGATAAGCTTGTCGCCGGCCCGTTCCGCAAGGATTGCCAAGCTTATGGCCGCAGCGGCGGTAAAGCCCGTCTCATTAGCAACGAATAAAATCTGGAGAAGCCGAGAAGCCGGTTTGTCGCCCCACGAGGAAGCCAACTTTTTTGCGGCGGCTTCAAGATCGGCCAAACGTCCAGTTCCCGCGGCTAACTCAGCTTCGGCAACAGCCGCCAAGATCTCTGCGGAAGTATCCTCAGGGACCAATCTTCCCGCTTGTTGGGCCAATTGCAAGGCCTCCCGCTTGGCTATCTCCGCCAGAGGCAATTCTCGGAGATCGGGAAGACCGGTCGACTCCTCCCAAAACCACCAAGGTCGCGACGGGGTGGGATCTGCCAAGGCGGCCTGCTCCAGCCGCGCGCGAGCCTCTTTTACCAAGACTTTAGCAGCCACTTGCGGCTCCGGAATCCGACCCCACAAGGCGATCAATGCTTCCTGAGCCGCTTGGCGAAGCCCAGCATGGCTCGACTGATGGGCAAGCACAAAAAGGTGAGGAACCAAGGACTGAGCCCGAAGAACGCGGATCGCCTGGACGGCTTCAATCGCCAGTGTTGGACGCGGGCTTTCTAGCGTTGCTTTCAAAGGCCCAATAGCCTCCGCTCCGATCTCGGCAAGCACCCGGTAAATCCGGCCTCGCCACAAAGAAGTTGCCGGTTCCCCTGTTTCTTCGGCGGCGGCGAGGGTTTGCAGCATCGGCCCCACAGCAAAAGACCCGGACCTCCGAAGCTCCTCCGCTGCCGGAACGGCAATCTGGGGTTCCTCAGCTGCCAGGTCGTTCACCAGCTTTCGAAGCCGTTCCGGATCCCGTCGGTGTGCATCCAAAGCCTCAGCCAAGGCGTCGGCCAATTCCTTAGCATCAGGAGTCAATTCGGGGCGGCGGGCCATCTCGAAAAACATCGTCACCCCAAATCGCTGTTCGAAATCCACCAGCGTTTCCCGCCGCTGTTGTTCCGACAGATTCGCAAGATGATTGAGGACTTTTCGAAGGAAACCTTTTGCCAGCTCAAATTCGCCTAGGTCAGCCAGGATCTTGGCTGCCCGGGCACACTCCCACGGCAACACAGGATTGGTCGCCAAGATGGCTTTGACAGCCGGGCTTACCGTCGGAGGGAGGGCGAAAAGCTCTGATTCCTCGCTCTTTCCTTCAACTGGCGGGGCCAACCCCTGGAGTGCCCCCCAGGAAGCCCGATCCCCGCAAAAATAGTCGGAGGCACAGGATCCCACTAGGCCCGCAATCACCAGCCGAGCCAGAAAATGATATCCCCCGCCCCGTCCATATCTTTTCCTCATAGTTCCTTAACCCTCGCTATGGGAATTTGCCTATCGCGGCATCCGGCAACAACCGCTCAAAAATCCCTCCCCTCCCTTCCGGAGGTCACCCTCAACCCGCAATCCGTCAGCATCCCACCCGGGATACCACAGCAACCGTCAACTTGCTGGGTTTCGACGCTGCCGGGCTCTTCTTTTACAAGGCTTTTTGTATTCAGCCGGAAGGACCCCGGAGGGGAGTTGGACTCCACCGAAATAACCCAGAATCTTTGACTCCCAAGGATCTCCGGTACCAGCTGGGGAACCACCGGGCAAACCTTTCGGGTTCCATGCCTTGCCGGACTCCCTGACGGGAAAAATGGCGGCAGGATTTTTCCACGGCTTTCGGTTCCCCGCCATGGGGGAATTCCCCCCATTGTGGGAAACTTGGGATGGAAAACGCCCGGCCGGTCTTCCCCAAGCCGTATGGGATTCCACTTTAATTCCACAGAGATCGAACGCAACCCCGATTTAAACCGGCCGTTAAGGTGCCTCCCCTCAGGCAATGTACTGAGCCATCAACTGCCCGAAGCCACGCTTTTCCGCCCGGCGAAAACCCGATTTGTGCCTTTTTCCCCGATAACCCAAAAGCCTCTGCGACCCGGGGGGCAGCTCACTTTCCGGAAAACTTCGGTCTCGAGCACCTACCACAATCAACATCACGGGGTCTCACACCCGGTGGGACCGAAGTCATTTCGTCTCCTACCACCCCTTATTCCTTTTTCCGGCTCCACCCCTGAGCCCGGCAACGGGATGTACCTCCCCGCCCCCGCCTTGTGCCTAAAAAATGAGGCGATCCCTACCCTGAAGATTTGCCGGAACCTCCCTAGAGACATCGGCACCGTCCGGGCAAGGACCGAATACCATCCAGCCGAGAAAAAACCGCTCCGCAAACCGATGATCCGCTCCGTTGCCTCCTTAAGCGGTAGGACGTTCCAGGGATTCCCACCGGTTTTCGCCCGCTGAATTCCAGGTCCCTTTGTTCGTTGTTGCCTGATTTGAAGGGCGAACTGCCGTTTATTTCGTTGGATCGGGGGTTTCCGCCGCTTGCAAACTGGCTTAGATGGCCTCCTGTCATCCCCGAAGCATGTCTAGAAGGGGGAGTTGCTCTCCGGCTTGGCGGGCAGTGCCGAGAAGCCTTTCGCTTTTTTGATCCCAAGTTAGCCTTTCGCAAGATCCCCGATGGGCGTCCCGGGCTTCCAAGGCCGAATAACTGTTTCACCGACCGGTCCCCCGGTGGAAACTCACCGATCTTCACCCTAGAAGCTTTCACCCGGCGTCCTCACGAACGATCATTCCCAGCTTTACCTTCCAACGTTGGATTTGTCGGGTTACCTCGGGAGGTGCCGTCGATCCCAGGCTTTTCATAGCTCGGATAGCATTCTCGGCTCCAAGACACTCGTAGACTTCCGTGCCGATACCCGGAATAAACTCCCGAAACACATCCAAGCTTAACTCCCGAAGGGTTTGGCCCAGGTCTAATGCCCTTCGCACTAGCCGTCCCACCGCATGATGAGCATCCCGCTGGGGTACCCCCTTCCCAATCAAATATTCCATAAGGGTGGTGGCGTCCAAAAACCCTTTTTCCAGCGACTGGGCAATGGCCTGGCGATCCAGTTCCGCCTGCCGGACGATTTCCGTGCCGACTTCGAGGCAAGAACTCACAGTATCGTAAGCGTCAAATAAGGGGATTTTGTCCTCTTGGAGGTCCCGGTTGTAGCCGAGGGGCAATCCTTTCAGGAGCACCAAGACTGCCTGAAGATCCCCGACCACCCGAGCACATTTTCCCCGCACTAACTCTAGCACATCGGGATTCCGCTTTTGCGGCATGATCGACGAACCGGTGCAGAAAGCCTCCGGCAATTGCAAAAAACCGAACTCTGTAGAGGACCAAAGAATCCAGTCTTCCGCCCACCCGCTGAGATGGATGGCAATCATCGCCAGATCAAAAACAAACTCCGCAACAAAATCCCGGTCGCTGGTAGCATCGATGGAATTTTCGATAATTCCCTCAAATCCCAGCCGTTTGGCTGTTGTCTGCCGATCAATGGGGATGGATGTACCGGCGATAGCAGCTGCACCGAGGGGCGAGCGGTTTACCCGACGGCGGCAGTCAGCCAAACGTTCCCGATCGCGGCCAAACCTCTCGCAATAGGCAAGCCAGACATGGGGGGCCAGAACCGGTTGTGCCCGGCGAAGGTGGGTGTAAGCAGGCAGGACAACCTCCATGTCCCGCTCACACCGGCCCACAAAAGCCCGTTGCAATTCCCCCAGCTGTTGGTCGATCCGGTCGATCGCCTCGCGAACCCAAAGCCGCAGGTCTGTGGCCACCTGATCGTTTCGGCTCCGGGCCGTGTGGAGCTTCTTGCCCAGATCCCCTAGACGCTCCACAAGACCCTGCTCAATATGCATGTGGATATCTTCCAGTTCTGGGCGAAACGGGAGCTGGCCACTGGCTATCTCTGCCTCGATCTCCCGTAAGGTTTCCCGCAACTGATTGACCTCCTCCGGCGTCAACAGACCGATCTGCCCTAACATCTCCGCATGGGCGATCGAACCGGCAATGTCCTGCCGAAACAGCCGCCAATCAAAGCTGATACTTTCCGTAAACCGCTCCACAATCGGTGCTGTCGCTTCCCGAAAAACTCCAGCCCAACGTTTTTCCAAGGTTGGACCCTTTCTTTGCTAGATGGCCAAGGTCGAAGCTTGAAGAACCAGCCGGTTCGATGTCTCCGTTGTGCCCTTTTTGAGCCACAATTCCCGGGCCGGCCGAAACTGGCATACCCCCGCCCGGAAACAGAGTTGCTAAGCTCGCCACTTGCCGCGGCAATCTTTCAGTTCGGAATCCGCCCACCCGGCGTCCCCGATATTGGCTCCCGACTTCATTGCCAATGCCGGATCTTGCTCACTTTCCCCACAATAGCTCAGGCCTGCATTCCCCATCACAGGTCTCACCGGCATTTCCCATGACCTGTCTGCGGTATTCGCCGATGACGGGGCGCGCCTACATTCCCGATGATGGGGCCGGCATAGATTCCCGAGGGTGTGCCTGGCCTACATTGTAACTTTTCGGACGCAGGGTTAGGGCAAAGGCGGCGGATTCCCCCCGCCCGTAGCCTCCTGTTTTTTCGAACTTCCGAACCAGACATACAAAATTTCGTTGCTTTACTTTAGTGAACTCTTGCCTCGTCCAAAGATTAGAAGCCCTGCTAACGGCCCCGATTGCACGTCAGCAGCCGATTTTTTCTTTTTCGAGCAATTTACTTCTTTTTATTTCCGGCGTGCAACTAAGGGCCTGCCCAGCTGTCTTGTATTAAGGGAGGGAGTTTCTTAGCCCCAGGGGAGTGCGATGTTTCTCCTCCTTCCCTTTATGGAAGAGCCAAGGGTAAGGGAGAGGTCCTCCGGCGGGCGGACGCTTGACACGCCTTCATCCTGGCCAAAGCTCTCAAGTGCCAGCGGTTTCCCTCAGCCAGCGGTCCCTTTGGCCGGGCCGGGTTCTCCCACAACCTTATAGGGGAGAAGCCTGTCCTACCCTTCCCCGGCTTGGCTGACGCCAAACCGGCCCCTCCTACCAGCGGACAGGTGAGCTGCTTCATTCGCCGAGCTCGCTGGGAATAAAGAAGGAAAGATAAGCGGGGTTGATGGCCTCTGCCCTAGGTTGGTTGTCCCGCCTTCGAGCTTTTGGGGATGACCAAATTTTGGAGGCCGCTGCTTAAAGGGAAGCTTCCCCCCAAAGATTGGGGAGTATCGCCATGACCAACCACGCCCGGTCTTCCAGCACGGGGGAATTCGGGTGGTTGGGCGGCTTCTGGTCTTTGCTGGCCTTCTCAGGTGGACGGGCTCAAAACCGGAACCGCCGGAGATTCCCAAGTTGGATCGGCCTATCTTCTCCGAACTGGAGGACTCCCTCAGCGGAGCGGCACCGGGCCAGGCGAGTCCGCTCCCGGATCAGTTTCTCTTTCCTGAGCCTGGAGAGGGTGTTGCCCGGCTGCTCGATTATCACGTTCGGCAGCCACTCGAGCGAGCTGGCCTTGGTGCGATGGATTGGGCCGAGGCACGCCGGTGTATATGTGCCCGATGGTGACAGAAACCCGGTCCACCAGGGAACTGGGGGAGGGCGGGCTGGGGGGTGGGAAAGGCCGAGGGGATGGGGAGCCCCCAGGATTTTCCGGGGGAAGATCCGAATGGGTATGGGCAAAATTCGAGGGCATCTTTAGCCGGAGGAAAAGGCCATGAGGGGGCCAACCTGGAAGAAAAGTTGGTGGCAACAGCTCTTCGCAGGGAGCACGCTGCCTGTGCTGGTAGGCGCAGGCCTGCTGGGGCTGTTGGTAGCTCAGCCCGCCTGGGCCCAAACAGAGGAGGATTTCATCAACCTGGACGATCGCTGCTGGGAGCTTTTTGGAGGCCGGCCGCTACCAGGAGGCAGAGCGCCTGGCCCGGAGGCTCATGGAGTGGGCCCAAGGCCCCCTGCAAGAAAACCAGCGGATGTTAGCCGCTGCTTGTAACACCTTGGGAACAGTTTACCGCCGTCAGGGCCGATATGCGGAGGCCGAGACGCTACTAAAGCGGGCCTTGGAGCTTGTCGAACGTCCGGAGGCCGATCCGGATATACGTTATCGCGCTTTCTGGGCCAATGCCCAGCTGTTGTGGGAGACGGATCGGCGGGCCGAGGCAGTAACCCATCTCGAGCGGGCACTCCAGAGCATCGACCGGCTCCGGGGCCAGGCCGGCGCCGAGGAGCTTCATCGGGCCATATTCTTTGAAACCATGTTCTATCCCTTTGAGCTTATGGTTTCCTGGCAGACCGAGCTGGGCAACGCGGCAGAGGTATTTTCGGCCATGGAGCGGAGTCGGGCCCGGACCCTTCTCGAGCAGATGGCCACGGCCGGCCTGGACGTTCTGGCCGGGCTAGAGCCCCAGGAGCCCGAACGCCTGCGTCGCGCCGAGGCCGAGGCGATGGCCCAGGTGGCCACCCTCCGCAAGCAACTGGAACTTTTGTCTGACCGCCAGGACCTTTCCCAGGCGGAGAAGCAACAGGAGGCACAGCGCCTGGAGTGGGAACTCAGATCGGCCCAGGCCGACTATGTGGAGGCCCGGGCGGCAGTCCGCAATGCCAGCCCCGCCTATCGCCTGGCCGTGGCCCAGGACTAAAAACCCTTAGAGCTTGCCAAGCTGGCCCAGTGGGCAGCCCACCAGGAGGCCCTCGTCCTGGAGTACCTGATAGGCTCCAAGGGGAGCTATCTGCTGGTGGGCCCCGCCGCCTGGCCAGCACGGGCCGAACCCCTGAGGGTAACCGACCAGCAGGCAGAGCTCCTGGGGGTGCCGGCGGGGCCCCTGACGGCCGAGCGGCTGGCCGACATCCTCGCCAATGACACCGACACCGGGCTGCTGCAGCGGTTGCCCCAGGCCTCCACCCCAGAGAAGACCCAGGAGCTTGTCCCCGCTTTGGCCGCCCTGTGGGAGATTTTGGTGCCGGAGGGGGAGCGGGAAGCTTTGCTAGAGGGCAGGTACCAGCGGCTGGTGGTGGTGCCGGATGGGCTCCTTGCCCCATTGCCCTTGGAGGTGTTGGTGGTCCAGAAGACTCCCAGGGTCCAGATGTTGCTGGATGTAGGACCCCCGGTGCTCTACGTGCCGTCGGGCACGGTCCTGGGCAACCTCCTGGAGCGGCCGGAGGGGGCGACGCCCCCGGCAAAACAGCCGGTCTTGACGGTGGGGGATTGTCGCTATGGAGACTCCCCCCAGGAACAAGCCCAGGAGCTGTGGGCGGCGTGGACCCCGGCCCGCCGCTATAGCAGCCTCGGGGGGAGGTTGACTGCCCTCCAGCATGCCGGGCAGGAGATGCAGTGGGTGGCCGAGGTCTTTGGGCGGGCTGGGACCAAGGTGGCCTGGTTGCCTAGAGAGTTGGCCACCGAGGCGGCAGTCCGGTACAACCTCCCGGGCCGGCGGATTGTCCATTTTGCCTGCCATGGGCTGGTCGATGGGGCCTGGGGGAACCTCTTTGGGGCCTTGGCCCTGACCCCCGGTCCCAATCCCCAGGACCCGGCCAACGATGGATTCCTGACCTTAGGCGAGATCTACGAATTGCCCCTCCAGGGGTGTGAACTGGTGATATTAAGTGCCTGCCAGACCAATGTCGGCCCCCAGCAGTGGGGGGAGGGAGTCTGGGCGTTATCCCGAGGCTTTTTGGTGGCGGGCAGTCGCCGGGTGGTGGCCAGCCAGTGGCTCCTAGACGACGAGGCGGCAGCCAGCATGGTCAGTGTCTTTTGTGCCGCGGTGGCCGAGGCCCATAAAGAGGGAAGGCCGCCCGACTATGCCGCAGCCTTGCAGAAGGCCAAGCGGTGGGTTCGCCGCCAACCGGAGTGGCAAGAACCCCACTTTTGGGCCCCTCTTGTCCTCATCGGCCCCCATAGGCCGAACGCGGGTGCAAAGGCCATAGGCCCGGCGAAGCCAATCGTGCCAAGCCACACCTGTGGAATAGGTGATGAAACTTACGCCAACGCGCAAAGCACTCAGGTGGGAGGAAAGCCATGAACCGGGTGAACTTCGGGCACGGTGTAGGGGCGTGGGCGATCGTAGCGATCGGGCTCTTCGGGGCACTGGCAACCCCAGGAGATCCGGTCCCAGGCGGACAGAAGAGTTCCCCCGCAGGGGACTGGGTGAAGAAAAAATCCTGGGCGATTCTCATCGGGGTGGAAAAGTATCAAATCGCAAGGAACCCTACTATTTAGCCAGAATGATGTCCGAGAATTGTCCGAAACACTCAAAGACCGTGGGGGTTGGGATGCCAGGCATATCCTGGAAATGACGGACGGTGCGGGAAGCCTACGGTTCCTGCCCCTGCGGGCTAACATCTTAGCAGAAGTGCCCCCTTGGCTGAAGAAGCTCGATGCGGAAGCCCAGGTCTTGGTGTATTTCAGCGGGCACGGCTTTCTTGATCGGGACGGGGTTCTGTACTTAGCACCGGCGGACTGTGATCCGAACGACCCGGCGGCTACCGGGATTCCGGTCAAGTGGCTCCGGGACCAATTGGAATCCTGCCCGGCGAGGTTCAAGCTTTTGGTCCTCGATGTTTGCCACGCGGGGTCGGACAAAGGGGAAGAGCCGACCAATGAAGCCACGGCCAAAGAATTGGCCGAAGCCTTCGAGGCAGTTCCCGGCGTGATCACCCTGGCCAGTTCCACCAGCCAGGAGAAAAGCTGGGAATTGCAGGAAATGAGGCAGTCGGTGTTCAGCTATTGGTTCACCCAGGGCTTAAAAGGCCATGCGGATGACAACGGCGACGGCGAGATCACCGTGGATTAGCTTTACCAGTACGTGCATCGCAATGTGACCAGACCGTTGCCCATTTGTTTCCTGGGTTGACGCAGACGCCGGTACGGATCATCGGACCGAGGGTGCCCGGTGTTCCGGTAGTAGTCCGTCCCAAGCCGGGGACGCTGAAAGGCACACTCGACGAAATGGCAGAGCAATTGGCCATCTGCATCCGCAATGCCGGGGTAACCGATGTGGGCGTAACGGCCTTTATGCCGAGCACCTCCGATCCGAAACTTCTGACAATCCTGGGAGGAGACTTCGGGCATTTGGGGCGGTATTGCGGAGAGGAGCTTCAGAAACG
>Ga0308410_1001623_pt1 | contig 12982 bp, 12 predicted proteins | sample HotsprOSTMatCore_FD_203467 | JGI IMG/M metagenome (GOLD analysis project Ga0308410, IMG submission 203467) | Hot spring phototrophic mat microbial communities from Octopus Spring, Yellowstone National Park, Wyoming, United States -... | ecosystem: Environmental > Aquatic > Thermal springs > Hot... | reverse complement strand
CAAACCGCAAAAAACGACCGGTTCTCTAATGCCAAGCACCGATAAAAGCTCCCCCAGCGAGTCTGCAAAGTCTTCCATCCGTTGCGACTCCACCTTTAAGGGGGAGCTCCCGCCAAAACCCGGCAGGTCGGGAGCTATCACCTGGAAATCCCTCGATATTGCCTCGATTTGGTTATCCCACATGGAGTGATCTAACGGAAACCCATGCACAAAAAGAATCGGCATACCCTGACCTTCGAGGGCCACCGCCAATTCGCACCCTCGAACGGCAACTTTCCTCATCGGCCAACAAGTCATCTGCCTACTCCTTCTTTACCCAATCCTCTCTTTCGAAAAAAACCTCCCTGTCTGCTGGAGGCACCATGCCTCTCGGGTTTTTCTGCAGCTTGCCGCACCAACGAGTCTAGCCCTCGGGACAGTCCGCTCAAGCCCCGGCGGCAAAGCGGCAAGTATACTTTATTCCCCGCTGTCGATGGAGAATGGAGATCTTGCCCCTGGCTCAATTCTTGGCCCCCACCCATGGGGAGCCCGAGCGAAACCTGGAGACCCCCTTTGCCTAGTAACAAATCATCGCGAAATTGTACAACTACCAACACTTCGCCACCGATCTGCCAACGAAAAGCTCTTTGGCCCACATGATCCCGGAAATTTCCGCCGGGAGAGGCAGCAGTCGCTTCGAAAGCCAGAAAGTTCGCCAAGCGAAGTAACTCTCCCGTGATCCGTCGGGAGACGGTTTCCAATTCTCAGGGGGACAATAAATGACAACTTGCAGGGCTTCAGGAATCCTCGCGGAACCGGGTCCTTACTGAAGAAGACTTGCTCGGAAACCTATTGATTTTTGTAATCCAAAACCTTTTCTTCCATAAGAACATTTATTTGCGTAGGTTTGCCACTGACGAGCCGCGGCTCCCGACTTTAAAGCTACTCCCTTCTGGGCAAACCAGACTGCCAGGCTCTGCTCAAGCACCTCTATCGGTCAGGGAATCCCTTCCCAAAAAGGGTTCCCAACCCCTCACCCGATCGGCCGCTCGAGTTATTTCTACCGAAATCTGGGGATTTCTTTTCCCCTATCGTGGGCAAATCAACTTGCCGAAATCACTTGATAGCCCAGCGGGGCCCTTACTCCCGCTTCCCTGTGCTTGGACTAGTGCTTTTCCACCGCAAGGTAGTCACAGGTCGACTGGACACGTTCCCCAAATGGAATCCATCGGATGGCTATAGATATGGCTAGTCGATATGGGGCTAATAGATATGGGTATTAGCAATAAGTGATACCGGGGAAAGTTTGCCCTCGTCGTAAAAAACCCCATACTCCTTCCGAAGCGATTCGCGGAGGTACACCGCCTCATGCCGTGACGGTCTTTACCCCGGGGGTCAGGCCACGCTGGGACGCCGTGAGCTAGCTTGGGGCCCTTCGAAAGATTGGAGCTTCCCCGAGAACAATTAACCTTCCGTAACCAGGTGACATTTGGAATTGAGTCAACTCACCGTTTCACCGGGCCCTTTTTCCAAGATCTTCGCGAAACTTTTTCGCCTCAGCCGGGTTTGTAAGGTTAGAAGAGTAGTCCCGCCTAAACGCCGATGCTCTTTGAGCACGTTAGAGCAAAGATTTATTCCGCCAGTCTTTTAAATTGGCGTTTATTAATTGGCGTTATCGCTTAGCTTAGGGGGGTACTAGGACGAAGTATAACACTTGGGTAATTTTCCTAGGGTATTTGCCCGGGAGCTTTTACCGCGGAGAAGTTGGGGAGCCGAGCAATCATACGGTCCGTGTGGCATGACTCGTTTTTGACGGGAAGTTAGCCCCGGCTTTTCCCCGGTGTCTAGTTCTCCTCGGGCAAAACCCTATTCCTTCGTGTGATGGCGGGGTAACGTCAAACGATCCCACGCGGGGAGTGGGGGTGGTTTTGCTTTCGTTTTTCGGGCCGCCGAGATGTGCCGGTTTGAAACGTGAATGGGGTTAGTTTTCAGGTGGCCTCGAAAATTGACGGACTCTGCAATGACGGTTTTTTCTCCTGGATTTCCTGCCCTGGGGTATTTAACCCCTGAGACATTCGTACCCATTATTTCCTTAATAGCCGGAGGAGCTGGGGTTCTAATCGGCTTCGGCGTCCGGGTGGTTCGTTTACCCCTTATGTGGCTCCGCCGAATCGGCCGTATTTGTCCCCACCGAGCAGGAACTTCTGTCCCCACCTGTTTGCCTGCCGACCAAGGCGTGGAGGTTTGACTTTCATCCGGCTGCTACGATGTCGAGTCATCGCTCCCCCCGGCACTCTGCCTCCCGGCTTCACTTAGCGGCCCGAATCCTGGCTTGGGCTCTGTGGTGGGGGCTTGTAACTGGCTTTCTTGAAATAGTCAATTGGCAAATACGAGATTCCCTCGCGCGGTTCCCACTGCTTCTCGGACCATGCAACTTATGGCTAGGCCCGGCGGTGGAGGCTCTTTTCTTTGTGGCGATAGGGATGCTCTGGGCAGGATTGGCTTGGATATTTCCAAGCGAGAAAATCGTTTGTGCCGCCTTTAGCTTTTATGTCTTCCTTGCAGTTGCGGCCCTCACGCTCCTTTACCCGCAACTTCACGTTTATGCTGTGCTCCTGCTTGCGGGCGGCACAGGACTAGCCAGTATCCGCCACATTTGTCCTAACCAAGCGGCTTGGGACAGGCTACTTCGCAAGACCCTACCAATCCTTTGCGGAGCTTCTCTCCTTTGGCTAATCGGTTTACCTCTCTGGTGGGGACATCAGAGAACCTTGGCCTTGGGAAGAGTGCCCCCTGCCCCACCGGGCAGACCCAATGTGGTGCTCATACTTTGGGATACTGTGCGGGCAAAGAGCCTGAGCACCTACGGGTACCACCGGCAGACTTCCCCAAATCTTACCCAGCTGGCCGAGGAAGGAATCCTCTTTGAACTGGCAATAGCTCCCTCTTCTTGGACCCTTCCCAGCCATGCCTCGATTTTCACCGGTCTTCCGGCCGAAGTTTTCCCAACGGTTTGGGGCGAGTGTCTGCCAGCAGAGGCTCAAACTTTGGCCGAGGTATTGGCAGCTCGCGGGTATACTACAGCCGGCTTTGTGGCTAACCAGTTCTTTTGCAGCCGAATTCATGGGTTAAACCAGGGGTTTCTCCACTACTCGGACTTTGACGACCTTCGTACAGAGTGGCTGCTAAGCATCTCCTTGGGTCGCCGGGCTGTTTGCAGCCCCAAAATCCAACGGATCTTTGGAGCCCGGGACTATTGGGGGCGAAAGTCCGCCGTAAAGATCACCCAAGATTTTCTTCGGTGGTTGGACGGTCACCCCCGCGAGCCCTTCTTTGCTTTCCTCAACTTCTTCGATGCCCACCAGCCTTACTTTGCTCCTCCCCCTCTCGCGGAGAAATTTGGCCCGAAGACTCTCCGTGATGGGATTGACTACGACCTGCAATTGCGGTATGCCACGGTGGTCGACCCCGAAAACCTCACTCCCGCTCAAAGGCGGGGAGAGCAGGATGCTTACGACGGAGCCATTGCCTACCTCGATGCTTGCTTGGGAAAACTTGTGGAGCAACTTCGGCGACGTGGCCTTCTGGATCGGACGGTCCTTGTCGTAACTTCCGACCATGGGGAACACTTCGGAGAACACGGGTTACGAGATCACGGTAATTCGCTCTATCGACCGCTCCTCCATGTGCCGCTCGTTATCCGACTTCCTCATGCCAAACATGGTGGCAGCCGAGTTCCCCAACCGGCAAGCCTTGTGGATTTAGCTGCCACCATCTGCGATTTGGCGGGATTTCCGGAGGTAATGCCGGGCAAGTCGTTACGGCGGTTCTGGGAGACTCATGGGAACCCACAGGCCTCTGATTCCATAACCCCGGAAGCCGTTTATGCTGCCCTCCGGCCTCTTGTGCCGCCTTTAGTCGGCCAACTCCATCTTGATGCAGTAATCTCCGAGCGATACTGGTTTGTCCGCAGTCGGGATGGATATGAGGAGCTTTTCGATTGGCAGGCTGACCCCACGGAGGAACACAATTTGGCAGCCCTGCCCGTGATGGCTCCGGTGGTGGAAAAACTTCGCGGACTTTTGCTGGAAAAGAAGGCCCAAGGTCCTTTGCTCCGCCTGGAGCCGACGGAGCTTGCTCGTGGCACTGAGCCCCAGGAACCGGCCAATTATCAGCTGCCGAAATAAAACCCGGGTCCCCGATGAACAGCTGGCTCCTTTCCATCCTTTTGATTGCGGCGGGTGCTGTTTTTTTCCTAGTCCTTGCGGGGTTCGTGTACCTATATATCGTTACAGTGTGGACGCGATACCAGACTCGAGATGGTCGGTACTTCTGTGCTCCGCTTGAAAAACGCCGCCAATTAAAACGGTGGTTAATGTGGCATCGAAAGAACCTCGCCCCGCTGCTCTGCTTCCTCGGCCAGGTGTCGAACGTGCATCTGCGAAAAGCCACCTTTCGGTTCCACGGAGTGGCCGGACCGAAAGGATCGTGCAGTCCCGAAACATTTTGTCGTGCCAGTTCGTACAAGCCAGCTTCTTGCGACTTGTTTGTTGTAAGCCAATTACGCTGTGGAACCACCTGGTTAGAGCAGCTTACTTATCAAGTGCTGGTTCGGGGTCGTGAAGACCTTGCCGCTCAGGGAAAAAGCCTCGGCTCAGTCTGTCCGTGGCTTGAGTCCATCTGGACCATCCCTCCGGAATTAGCTCCTAAAATTGGGGGTGGCCCGGCTTATCGAGTATTCAAAACGCATTTCCCGATCGAGCTCTGTCTCTATAGCCATGAGGCCCGATACCTCTACATCACCCGGCATCCTCTGGATTGTTTCGCAAGCTGCTTGGACTATCTCCGGGCCAATCTCGGGCCTTTCAGGCTGCGGCTTGCCGAGGCCGTGGAATGGTTCTGCAACCTGGAGTGGATGTGGTGGACCCCTTGGCCCCACCATGTGGCCGGGTGGTGGCAGAAAGCCCAATGCAGCCCGAATGTCCTCTTCATTACTTATGAGCAAATGCTTAAAGATCTTCCAGGAGTAGCAAGAAAAATCGCCGATTTCCTGGCCACAGAGCCTCTCGATCACGACGAGCTGGTTTCGGTTGTGCATCATTCGAGTTTCCGCTACATGCGAGAACACAGCGAAGCCTTTGAAATGGCCCCACCCCATCTCCTGCAGGACTTCGAGGGCCTCTTCGTTCAGGGTCGGGCGGGCCGCCATCAGAACCTCCCCGAAGAGGTAAAATCCGCGATCATGGAATATTGCCGTTCCACACTCGCCGAACAAAAGGTCTGTTTAGGAGAACACTATCCCGACCTAGTCTGAGGGTAGGTCGGCTCGGAAGAATCCACCCGAAGGCACCGATGGTTCTTTAGATGGGCAGAGCCGTCCGGCTTACCGCGACTGCAGAGTCCTCCTAATTTCTACAGCAACTCTTCCCTGTCGAACCGTTCACTCCCCGGGGGCGGAATCTGCCACTTCGATAGCTTCCAGCCGCAGATCGCGACCACCAAGCAGGCGAATGTCCGGATCCCCGCAAAGAGGACATTTCTCAACGAGTTGCAATACTTCCACACAGCAGCCACATGCTTGACAAGAACATTGAGCGGGCACCTGGCGAATGACAAGACGGGCCTCCTGGAGCCGAGGCTCCACCCTCAGGACTTCGAAGGCAAACACCAAGGCTTCCGGCAGTACTCCGGAAAGCACCCCTATGGCGACCTCAACGGCCTGCACCCTCTGCTGGATTCCTAAGCGATCCAGCTCTCGGATCACTTGGTCTACCAGGGCCTGGGCTAAGGAAAACTCGTGCACAAGCCTTCTCCAAAAAAGGATTGTTGCTCGGCAGGGCAACTCGTAAAACCGCAACTTCCTCCCCCGATTGGAACTCGGCCGACGTGAAAGCCCCCTGGGTGGGGCCCTGAGGCACAGAGCTTGCTGCTTCGGTCAGTTTTTCAACAAGCTCTACTCCACACCCCGCTAGGACCAAAGGAGGAGGGCATTATCCCGAGAGAAGTCTTTAAAGGCAAATGCCGAGGAAACCGCCACCATTTCCGATGGGAAGATGTTAGGCCAGGGATACTTTCCCCGGATGACTTCCGATCGTCGCCCACGCCGCCAACTCCAGCCAGTGCCCCCGGTTCCCGGTGAGACGGAGAAGCCCAGACCGTCCCAAGGCCGGGCGTTGGGGCCAGCTTTCTGGGAGTAATTCCGAACGCCCGATCCAGAACACCAAGGACTTGCCAGGGGCAACAGTTCTGCCCCGGGCAGGTTGGGAGAGATCCGCCGACTCAAAAAACATCCACCGGCTACCCGCCTTGCCCCGGAGTTAAATGCCTTGGGAGATTCAATCTGCGGGGACCATTTCCCCTCCATGAAAACAACTGCTTTAGCCCACTCGAATATTCCCGGTAATTCCCGAAACCTGGCTAGATGCTGACGGGTAGGCCAAATCCTCAGCCTCCGGTCGATCGGTGTAAGTTATTTGTCGATGTTTCCTGAGCTCACAATTTCCTCCAAAATCTGTAATACCAACCGAGCGGCCTCAGGAACAGCCTCGCTAACGCCGGGAGTACACCCCTCCCCGAAGGTCCACACATCTTCCGCTTCCACAGCAACCACATGGACGGCCTCGGCAGCAGGCACGTGATACCCGGCCAATTGTCCCAGCTGCAAAGCGGCAGCTAAATGAACATCGTGAGTTCCCCGAGTCCGCTGGGTAGGAAATTCCGCCAAAGTCAGTCGATACACACTGCCCGGTTTTCCGCCGGATAGGATGGCATCGACCAAAATGACCCGCTCATAACCGACCAAACGTTCCATCAAAGCCAACCCGCCACGACTATCTTGATCGATTTCCACAGTGCACAAGTTGGAGCCCGGACACCCCCCCGGAAAAACCGGTGTGAACTGCATTGGCCAGCCGCCCGAGCCTGCCCCGTCCGACCTCCCGGTGAGCACCCAACGGGGATCCTTGAGCACTTCCTCCCGGACCGTCTCTACAACTCGAAAACCCACTCCATCGTCAGTGAGGATTGGATTTCCTAGTCCAAGGATAAGGATTTTCATGTTCCATCCCCCACCACTCCTGGGGAAAACATTTCAGGCCCTCAACCCGGAACAATCTCCAGCTATTTCCTAACCAACCCTCCCTCCATTTCTCCAAAGTGGTGCCTAAGCCTGGAGCCCCTTCGGGTCATCGCTCATACAAACTAACCGAAATCGTCACCGCCCAATCGAAGCCCCTAAACACTGCGGCCCAATTGCTAGAAGCTCTGAATGATCCACCCGAGTACTTCCCCCTTGAACCCCATGGGCCCAATTCCCTCAGGGATCGCGGTGCTCGCACATTCCCCACGGGCTCCCAGGAATTGTTCCGAGGTTCCGTTGATTGCCTTGCGGTTAAAGTCCCCGGTAAATGGCGTTCTGAGATTACTGGGCATTTGGACGGAATGCATCCTTCGGGACTTTGAGGGAATTATCCAGAAGTTCCCCAAAAGTTATCCAGCCGGCGAACCTTGGAAGGGGAGTTTTGCCGGAAAAAAACGACTGAGGAGGAATGCATAGCAAGTTCCCTAGAGATTTAAAGAATGAAACAAGTGGCCTGGAAGTTTAAAGAATGAAAATGGTGAAAGTTTCCAAGGGATCGGTGACTCATTTTTAAGAATTCTTTGTTTTCTGTGGCCAATTGTCGATGGTGCCGGTGTATATGGATTCGGCTCTTCCTCGAGAAAAGCTTGGATCACGCTACAGCGGTGGGTAAGACGGCCGAAGTTGCTAGCCCCGGGGGTGGGATTTGGTCAGCCCTCCAGCCCGTTTTAGGAGGCCCCATACCCTGTGGCTCGGCCTCGGGCAGGCTGAGCGTGGGTCACAACTTAACGTGGGTTCCAACTTAGCGTGGGTCACACCTTAGCGTGCATCACACCTTAACGTGGATCAAATTAGCGTGGATCAAAAAAGCGTTTTTTGGCCAGTGGTGGTGCAACATTTCGTCCCGTCATCCCACCAAAAGCTGCCGCTGAGCCGGGGAATAGCCCGTTTTCACACACTGGCCCGAGTTTTAACAATTCCTACCGGGACACTTTCTACCGGCTGGGTTACTTTCTCCCGGACCCAGCCGGAATCAGAGAACATTTTTCCCATACCCCGCCCCCAAATTCTTCCTTTGGCATCCGCCAGGAGGTGTTTCAGTTTTCTACGAAACAACCCCGCCGGCCTTTAAAGGTTGCCCCAAGGCGTTTATTATTATCCGATTCTCAGTCGGTACCGGGGATCGGCAAGCTGGCTCGGCAGGAGCCCCGAAAAGCATGGTCCCGGTGATCGATCCAAAACAATGGATGTTAAAGAGAGGACCCTCTAGGCACCCCCAGATCGCAACTGTGGAGGATGTCTTTCCCGGCCCAGCCATTTGTTGGTTGGAGGAGCGGGGGGAGCGAAGCCGGAGACCCAACAAGCCATTTTCGGAATGGTGTCGGCCTCCCTGTGCTTACCTTTGGGTCAACCCGAATAACGAAAGGGAAAGCCGTCGGCCGGATGGAGCCGCAAGGGCCTTTCCCGCAATGACAGGGATGATAAATTTCCTCACAAAGGAGTGCACTCCGATTAGCTAAGTTGGCTGATTCGGTAAGTTTGTTTCCTGGTTTCCCGATATTCTCCCCACCAATTTTGCGGTGGACGAATGGCTTCTGACCTCCTGAACATTTCAAGTAGGGTTGCCGATTATTCCCACGCTAGTGTATGGGTAAGAAGGTGTTCGGGTCCACCAAGCGGAGCGTAAGGAAAAGAGGACTTTGACAATGACCACTGCGACCCAACGTGTTTATAACTTTTCACCTGGTCCGGCAACACTGCCACTTTCTGCGTTGGAAGAAGCTCAAAGGGACCTATTGTGCCTGCCCGGTGTAGGAGCCTCAATCCTGGAGATTAGCCACCGGTCGAAAACCTTCGAGGAGATAATGCGGGCGGCTGAGGAGAACATTCGTAAACTCCTGAAGATCCCCTCGCACTACCACGTGCTGTTTTTGCAAGGAGGTGCCCGGCTTCAGTTTGGGATGATACCGATGAATTTTCTCCGGGGGACGGGCCGGCCAGCCGACTTTATCGTGACCGGCTCTTGGGGGGCTTCCGCTTTGAAGGAAGCTCAAACTCAAGGGCCGGTCCGCACCCTTTGGGATGGGAAAGCAGAGGGGTATCGGCGGACTCCCACCCCCGAGCAATACCAGATCAATCCCGACGCCGCTTATATTCACTTTACCTCAAACGAAACCATTGAAGGTATAGAGTTCTTCAGTGAACCGGAGACGGGAGATATCCCACTTGTGTGCGATGCTTCAAGCGACTTCCTCTCCCGCCCCATCCCCATGGAACGGTATGCCCTGCTGTATGCCGGGGCCCAAAAGAACGCTGGGCCGGCCGGTGTGACCATTGTCATCATCCGGGAGGATATGTTAAAGCGGTGTCCGGACGACTTGCCTTCTATGCTCAACTATCGCAAACATGCCGAGGCGAAATCGCTCCTTAACACCCCGCCTTGTTTTGCCGTGTACATCGTGAAGCTTGTTACCGACTGGCTGCTGCGAGAAATCGGCGGCTTGGAACAGATGTACGCCATCAATCGCCGCAAGGCCGCTCTTCTTTACGAGGTCCTCGACCGGTCCGAAGGCTATTATCGCGGCCATGCCGATCCCCAGTGCCGGTCCCTCATGAATGTCACCTTCCGCCTACCCAACGAAGCGTTAGAGAAGAAGTTCATTGCGGAGGCGGAAAAGGCCGGCTTCATGCATCTGGAAGGACATCGCTCCGTGGGGGGATGCCGAGCCTCCATCTACAATGCCATGCCCATCGAAGGAGTACAGGCATTGTGCGAATTTATGAAGGACTTCCGGGAAAGGAATCCGGCTTAAGCCGCTCCAATGCCCTCGCAAGGTTGTCAGCCCGGCAGAAGATTTCCTTGCCTAGGAAAATTTCCTTGCCCAGGAAAGTATTGCGATCTCTGGGTACACCGAGGGTTAACTGAGAGATGTTCGGCTTTTCGACCGCTGTGAAGCAGTAAGAACAAAAACATGCGAATTCTCATAAGCGGTTCAAGTGGGCTGCTTGGTCGAGCGATCGTGGCCGAGCTTTCCCAAACCGGTCACGAAATTACACGACTTGTTCGTGGGGGACCAAGTGCGGACCGACCGGCCATTTTTTGGAACCCCCTGGGCGACTTTCTAGATCCCCTGCCGCTTGAAGGGTTCGACGCTGTCGTCCACCTTGCCGGGGAAAACATTGCTTCGGCCCGGTGGACCCCCGAGCAAAAGGACAAAATCCTCCGTAGCCGGGTGCAAAGCACGCAACTGCTTGCAAAGACCCTTGCGGAACTCCGGCACAAACCGAAGGTCTTCCTGTGTGCTTCGGCCGTCGGCTACTATGGACACCGGGGGGCGGAAGCGATTGACGAGACTGCCCCGGCGGGAAAGGGTTTTCTTGCTCAGGTGGCCAAAGCTTGGGAGGAAGCGGCCCGGCCGGCCCAAGCTGCCGGAATCCGCACAATCCACCTCAGGTTGGGAGCCGTCCTGGCTACCGAGGGGGGGATGCTCCCACGACTTCTTCCTTTGTTTCGCTGGGGTCTGGGGGCCACTTTAGGATCGGGAACCCAGTTCCTTAGCTGGATCACCCTCCAGGACGTGGTGCGAGTGGTCAGTTTTGTTTTGGGACGGGAAGACCTTTCCGGCCCGCTGAACACCACAAGTCCTAACCCGATCACGAACCGGGAATTCTCCAAGGCCTTAGCCCACGCGGTGGGCCGGCCATTACTCTTCCGAATTCCCGCATGGTTCCTCCGGTTACTGCTTGGTGAAATGGCCCAGGAACTGCTACTTACCAGTATTCGAGCGGTGCCCCGGAAGCTCGCCGCCGCAGGATTCGAATTTGTTCATCCACGAATCGACGAGGCCCTATCGCAACTTGTGAGGAGAACCTAAGCGTACACGACGGGACCTGCGGCAGACCGGGAACGGCGATCGGTGGAGCTGCACTGAACCCAGCTAGCAATATCTCTTCTGTCGCGAGGGCAAGGGGCTTCTTTCCCAATCTCAGCTTTCCAAACCCAGCTTTGGCGGGCCAAAAGCCAACGCAAAGTCCTCTCCGATGAGCCTTCCCAAAACCAACTCCTAAAGCCATTGGGCCGAAGGAGTTTCGGAAGAACTTGTTTCTCCCGTAGGTCCATCAGACTTGCCCAGGCTCGATTCCCAGGTCGCGAATTGTAAGCAAGCTCTGGCTGGGCAGCCCGGCTGCAGAGATGGCCTCCCCGCCTCCTTCTAGCCGGTCTATAACTCCGATTACACCCACCACTTCCAGACCGAACTCCCGTGCTCGCGAAGCTGCCGCCAAAGCCGAGCCGCCCGTGGTGATCACATCCTCGACAATCACCGCCTTCTGCCCCGGTATCACGGGGCCTTCCAAAAACCGCTGGGTACCGTGCCCTTTCGCCTCCCGGCGAACCAAAAAGCCTAGTACCTCCTTGCCCCGAACCCCCGCCATCGTGACCACCGCAGCGGTGATCGGGTCGGCTCCTACGGACATTCCCCCCACAGCCTCCGGTAAGCCCCAAGTAGTTTCCAGCAGATCCAACATGGCCTCGCCGATCAACCGGGCCCCCTGAGGATGCAGTGTCACCTGCTTGGCGTCGATGTAATAATGCGACCTCCGACCGGAGGTCAACGTAAACTCCCCAAACCGCAAGGCCTTTTGCCGAACCAGCTCAATCAATTCCTCTCTTGCTGCCACATCCTGGCCTCCTTCCTAGGCAAACATCTGCGACGAGGTCAAACCCTCCGGAAATTGCTCGCGAACCAAAAGGCTAATCTGCTTAAACTCTGGGGTGCCTGCCACCTCGCACCATTCAAACAAGGCTGCCTCGGTCGTGGTAAGAACAGCCCCCGTAGCCTCCATCCGCCGCAAAGCCGTCTGGTAGTCTACGGCAAATCGCGATCCGATTGCATCCACAGCCACATATACTTGCCAACCGTCTGCCAGCAGATCGAGAACACTTTGCTGGACACAGACATGGGCTTCAATTCCGGTCACGAGCAGCTTAATAATCCCCCTTGCCCGTAACTCCTCAAAAATCCCGGAACACTCGCGACAGCTGAACATTAGTTTCTCCGGGCAGGGGCCCACGAGCTCCGCAAGCTCCGAGACCAAAGGCCCTAAGCCTTTAGGATATTGAACGGTTCCCACCACGGGAATTCCCAAAGCACGAGCACCCCGCACGAGTCGGCTAATATTCCACACCACCACCCGTCCCTGGTCAATGACCGGCAAGAGACGCTCCTGCACATCAATGACCACCAAGGCTGTGTCGCTACGGGACATAAGGTCCGGACTGCGTGGCGGAAGTTGCTCAGGCCTCATGGTTCCTCCTACCTCGACAACGGGCTAGCGGCATGCCACCCATATTACCATGCTCCTGCAAAAAGCACAGCCCCCAGACCCTGCTCGGCGTCTGGGGGCTATGCCGAAAAATTGGCAAAACATTTCTTCTAGCCGAGTGGGCTCGGCCTTATTTGGCGACCCAAGCGTCGGGATCGCCAATCGAGGCCATTGCTGTCCCTCTCACGCGGTCAAGAGGCCCAGGGAGATTCCCTGATTCTTGCCGCCCGTTGGAGGCACCGCAAAGTGGGGGCCCCTACCCGCTGCCGATCGCTCCCGTCAGGATTCCTGACTGGGAGGAGGAGGGAGGGGCACCGCCGGCTCCTGTGTAGCCGGGGCTTCTGGAACCGGCATCGCCTGCTCCGCACCCGCAGCAGGGGCTGCCTGTTCAGCAGGGGCCTGAGGCTCCTCTACAGCTGGGGCCCCTGGAGCTGTCATCGGTTGCTCCGGACTTACGGCAGGGGCTGGCTGTTCAGCAGGGGCCTGAGGCTCCTCTGCAACTGGGGCCTCTGGAGCTGTCATTGGTTGCTCCGGAGTCACGGCCGGGGTTACCGGCTCTTCAGCGGGCGGAACTATCGGGCCTTGCTGCACCCCCGGGAC
>Ga0308410_1001621_pt1 | contig 12990 bp, 10 predicted proteins | sample HotsprOSTMatCore_FD_203467 | JGI IMG/M metagenome (GOLD analysis project Ga0308410, IMG submission 203467) | Hot spring phototrophic mat microbial communities from Octopus Spring, Yellowstone National Park, Wyoming, United States -... | ecosystem: Environmental > Aquatic > Thermal springs > Hot... | reverse complement strand
GCCGTGAGCGACCTGTCCACATTCGCGCAGCGGGTCATCGAACGCGGCCTGCGCTACTCGCCGGTCACGGAGGGCGGGCGCCAACGCCCCGACGGTATCACGATTCGCTGGCGATCAAGCTGGCCGCCGCCGGACGCCGAGGGGTTGCCGTTCCTGATCGAGGATCTGACGCCGCGCGAGCTGCGCGTGCCGGCCGGTGACAACCGCAGGCATGCTAACGGCGCGCGAGGCATCGCAGAACTCACCCTCATCGTGAACGACCTGGACCGGGCCGCGCGTGACCTGACCATCTTACTCGGAGCAGCTTCCGACGAATCCGCAGCTTTCGCATTGGGCGAAGCGTTGCTGCGCGTTCGACGGCCGGCCAGCGATGGCGAAGAGACGCTGATCACCAGGCGCGGCCCCGGGCCGGCGTCGCTCGCTGTCGCGCTCACGTCCGGCCAAACGCAGCGCTTCGGCTAATCCCCTGACGACTCAATCCCACCAACACCAGTGCCCATGATCGAAGTCATCTTCCTCGGCGTGAGTGCGGCGATTCCGATGCGCAACGGCACGAACGCCGCCTATCTGGTTCGCATCGGCAATGAGCGCATTTTGATTGACTGCGGGCCGGCCATCCTGCAACAGCTCGACGCGGTCGGCATCTCACCGGCGGAGATCACTCACGTATTCTTCACCCACCGCCACGGCGATCATACCCTGGGCTACCCGATGTTGATGTTGTGGTACGAAATTGGCGCAGGTAGCGGGGTACAAGCACCCACGTTGATCGCCAGCGAGCTGACCTTCGACGCCCTCGACACGTTGATGGGTGTGGCATATGGGCCGATGGACGGCGTGACCGAGAGCGCACCTCGCATCACCGTACCACAGGATCGCATCGGTCGCACGCAGATTCATCCTAATATCATGCTGACCACTATTCCGATGGTCCATTCAGATTTCGCGCCCTCGCTCGGTCTGCGCATCGAGACGCGCAACCAGTTCGGCCAGCACACGATTGCTTTCACCGGCGACACCGGCCCCAACGAAAACATCATCTTGCTGGGGCGCGACGCCGATCTGCTCGTCCACGAAGCCGGCTATAGCGCCACCTTGAACCCCGAATATGCCCAGGGCGTCTACGGACACAGCACCGCCCAAATCGCCGGGCGCAACGCCCAGGCAGCCGGAGCAAAACGCCTGGCGTTGGTGCACGTTGACGCAATGTACGAGGGCCAGGAGCTGACGCTCATCGAAGAGGCCCGGCGCGAATTCAGCGGCGAGGTGTGCCTGCCGGTCGCCGGCCTGAGCATCACCATCGGCCAACCCGATGCTCCCGCCAGCTACTAGATGAACGACGACTGAAGCGACTCAAACGAATCGGAGATTCGATATGCCTGTTCTTTTCCCTACCTTCGAAGAGATGCTGCACCCGCAGCGTGTAGATCCGGCAATCCGCGAACGCGCGGCGCGCGCGCGCACGGAAGCGCCGCTCGATCCGATCAACCTGTTCAACATCAACTGGCTGAAGCCGGACCCCGATCCCGAAACCGGCGCGCGCGGGATCAACTATCTGGTCATGCCGCACGCGCTCACCAACGTAGACGCCGAAATCGTGGTGCTGATCGCCAAAGACTTCCCCACCGGCAGTCACAAGGTCGGGCCGGCATACTCGGTGCTGATCGAGAAATACGTTAACGGCGAAATCGAGCCGGATAAACACACCCTGGTCTTTCCCAGCACCGGCAACTATGGCATCGGCGGCTCGTGGGTCGGCCCGCGCGCCGGCTTCAAAAGCATGGTCATCCTGCCTGAGGGGATGAGCCGCGAGCGATTCGAAAAGATCGAGAGCTACGGCGCGGCCTACATCAAAACATATGGCAGCGAGAGCAACGTGAAGGAGATCTACGACGAATGCAAGCGGCTGGTGCGCGAGCAGCCCGAGACGATCCGCATCATGAACCAGTTCAGCGAGATGGGCAACTACCGCTTTCACTATCACGTGACCGGCAACGTGATCGCCGAACTGGAGCCGGAGCTGCGCGCCCGCCTGGGCACGCGCGGCATCGCGGCGTTCTGCTCGGCCATGGGCAGCGCCGGGACGATCGCTGCCGGCGATCGGTTGAAGCAGGTCTTCCCGGATTGCAGGATCGTCGGCCTCGAACCGATTCAATGCCCCACCCTCTACAACAACGGCTACGGCAGCCACGAGATCCAGGGCATCGGCGACAAGCACGTAACCTGGATCCACCACGTGACCAACATGGATGCGCTGGCCTGCATTGACGACATCGAGTGCCTGCGCATCCTGCAGGTGTTCACGAATCCGGTCGGCGGTGAAACGCTGATGAAGGTTTATGGTGTGGATGGGGAGACGGCGTGCAAAATCGCCGGCGCGTTCGGCATCAGCGGCGTGTGCAACCTGCTCGGCGCCATCAAGACGGCCAGGCACTTTGGCCTGGGCAAGCGCGATGTGATCGTGACGGTGGCCACCGATGGGCCAGACCGCTACCGCTCCGTGATGCAACACTGGGACGAGCAGCATCCCCTAACACCGGCCGCAGTCGAGGCGCGCGTCGGCGGCATCCTGCGCCACCAAAAGACCGACTGGATGAAAGACGGCACGCCCGGCAATCGCCGCCAGTGGCATAACCTGAAGTACTATACCTGGGTCGAACAACAGGGCAAGACGGTCGAGGAACTCAACGCCCAGCTCGACCCGGAGTGGTGGTTGGCCGAACAAGCCAAGGTTGCCGAGCTCGATCGAAAGATTGCGGCGCTGCGCGGCTGAGCGGGCCGAAAGGACGACGCAAACGGGGCGGACAGGCGCGCGCCCGACTGTTGTGCATGATCGAAGTTTGCTCAAACCGCTCTTTACCGTAGAATGGGCAACGAGATGAGCGCCCGTACCCCAGAGTTCAGCGCAATCTCATCCTGAGACTACAAAGGAGAAGAGACTATGAGAAAGTCACTCACCACCATCTCGGTTCTCGCAGCGTTGGTCCTAGCAGCCTGTGGTACGGCGCCGCCAGCCGCACCGCCACCGGCCGCGCCTGCTGCAACCGAGGCGCCGGCGGCTCCCGCTGCGACCGAAGCCCCTGCCGCACCCACGGCCGGGAAGCTGGGCAAAGTTTGCCAGGTGACCGACGTCGGCGGCATTGACGACAAGAGCTTCAACCAGACGGCGTGGGCTGGTGCCCAGCAGGCCGCCAAGGAACTCGGCGCCGAAGCGCGCTACCTCGAGTCCCAACAACAGACCGATTACGAGAAGAACCTCAACGAGTTCCTCGCCTCGAATTGCGATTTGATCGTGACTGTCGGCTTCCTGCTCGGCGACGCTACCAAGGCGGCGGCCGAGGCAAACCCCAACCAGAAGTTTCAGATTTTGGACTTTGCCTACGATCCGCCCATCCCCAACGTGTGGGGCCAGGTGTATGCGACCGACCAAGGCGCCTTCCTCGCCGGCTATGTAGCTGCCGCCGTGTCGAAGACCGGCAAGGTCGGCACATTCGGCGGCATCAACATCCCACCCGTCACCGACTTCATGATCGGCTTCGAGCAAGGCGTGAAGTACTACAACGAGAAGAACAACGCTAACGTCCAGGTGCTGGGCTGGGACAGCGCTAAGGGAGATGGCCTGTTCACTGGCAACTTCGAGAGCACGGACGATGGCCGCCGCCTGGGCGAGACGCTCATGGACGAAGGCGCCGACGTGATCATGCCTGTGGCCGGGCCGGTTGGACTGGGCACCGGCGCTGCAATCAAAGAGCGCGGCAACGCCTACCTGATCGGCGTGGATAGCGACTGGTACGAGTCCGCTCCCGAATACAAGAGCATCGTGCTCACCAGCGTGCTCAAGCGACTCGACGTTTCGGTGCTGGAGGCGGCGCGCGCTGTGGCCGATGGCTCGTTCAGCGGTGGCACCAAGGTCGCCACGCTTGCCAACAACGGCGTTGGCATCGCGCCGTTCCACGAGCTGGATTCGCTGGTGCCCCAAAAGGTTAAAGACGATCTGCCGGGCATCATTCAAGACATCATCGCCGGCAAGATCAAGACCAAGCCGTAACACCCGACACCGCAGCCGGGAAGCCGGGTTTCGCAAAGAAACCCGGTTTCTCATTCTCAATGGCACCCGTCCTCGAACTGCGCAACATCACCAAGCGCTTCCCCGGCGTGCTGGCGAACGATCACATCTCGTTCACCCTGGAAGCGCATGAAATCCACGCGCTGCTTGGCGAAAACGGCGCCGGCAAGTCCACGCTGATGAACATCCTGTATGGCCTGTATCAGCCGGACGAAGGTGAGATCATCGTGCGCGGGCAGCCAGTGCAGATTCACAGCCCCAACGACGCGATCAAGGCCGGCATCGGCATGGTGCACCAACACTTCATGCTGGTGCCGGTGCTCACCGTCACCGAGAACGTCATGCTCGGCGACGAGATGCTGACGGGCGGCATCTTCCTCGATCGGCGCAGCGCCGCCCAACGCATCCGTGACATCTCGAAAAGATACGGCCTTGAGGTAGATCCCGACGCCTACGTCAAGGATCTGCCCGTCGGCGTGCAACAACGCGTCGAGATCATCAAACTGCTCTTCCGCAACGCCGACATCCTCATCCTGGACGAGCCGACGGCCGTGCTGACCCCGCAAGAAGTTAATGATCTTTTCAAGGTGATCCGCTCGCTGGTGGATCAAGGCAAGTCGCTCATCTTCATCACGCATAAATTGAAGGAGGTGCTGGCGACGGCCGATCGCATCACCGTGCTGCGCGCCGGCCGGGTCGTCGGCAGCACCACGCCTGCCGAAACCAGCGAAGCTGCACTCGCCGCGATGATGGTGGGACGCGAAGTGTCGTTGGAAGTGGACAAGGCCGAGCCACAACTGGGTGAAGTCGTGCTCAGCGTGGAGCATCTCGAGGTGCTCGACGAGCGCCTGAACGTGGCAGTGGACGACGTGACGTTCGACGTCCGCGCCGGCGAGATCCTGGGCATCGCCGGCGTGCAAGGCAACGGGCAGACGGAGCTGGTCGAGGCCATCACCGGCCTGCGCAAACCGATCAGCGGCCACATCCGAATCCTCGGCCACGATGTTACCCATGCCACACCACGCCGCATCACAGAACTCGGCGTGGCGCACGTGCCCGAGGATCGCCAACGCGACGGGCTGGTGCTCAGCTACCCTGTCGCCGACAACATCGCGCTACAGGAGTATTACAAGCCACCCTTTGCCAAAGGTGCAGTGATTGACGAGCGCGCCATCCAGCGAGAAGCGGCGGCGTTGATCCAAAGATTCGACGTACGCACGCCAAGCGTGCACACACCAGCCGGATCGCTATCGGGCGGCAATCAGCAAAAGGTGATCGTGGCGCGCGAACTTTCGCGGCCGATCAGATTGCTGGTCGCCTCGCAACCCACCCGCGGCCTCGACGTCGGCTCGATTGAGTACATCCACAAACAGATCGTGCACAAGCGAGACGAAGGCGCAGCCGTGTTGCTGGTCTCCCCTGAACTCGATGAAATCCTCGCCCTATCCGACCGGATCGCTGTCATGTATCGCGGCCGCGTGGCCGCGATCGTAGATGCGGAAGTCGCGACCAAAGAGTATCTGGGGTTGCTGATGGCAGGAGCCGAACCGACGTCGGTGCCAACCCCAGAGCGACGCCACAAGCGCGTCGAGGTGGTGACTTGAGGCGACTGGCAGGCGAGCGCGCCGAAGGATAACGATGGAGGGCGACCGATGGCCGAGACCGTCCTGAAAGAAATCATCCCACCGGTGACCGAGGTGCAGCGCGCGCCGTTGTGGCGCCGCATCTGGGAAGCGGTGCAACTGCCGGCCCTGGCGCTCTTCACGGCATTCGTCGTCGGCGGCTTCATCATCGCGCTGAGCGACTTCAAAGTGCTCGAGGCGCTGGCCGATACGATCAGCCGACTGAACCCGCTGGGATATGCTCTCCTGATCCTGACGGTCATGGTTTTGATCGGCGGGGTGTTGATCAGTCGCCGGCCAGAAGTCATCCTCAGGCGCCTGCGATTCGCCGGCACCGGTCGCCAGTCGCGCTGGTTCAACATCATCGCTGTCCTCTTGACGATCGCTGCCGTGATCGTCTTGTTGGTCGTCATCGGCTTCGGCCCGGTGCTGGCGTTGGCATGGAGCGCGGTCACCGGCGCCTACGGCGCGTTAATCGAAGGCTCGCTTGGCAACCCCGCGCAGATAGTCACGGCGCTGCAGAGCGGGGATTCGCGCGCCATCGCGCTGGCGTTTTATCCCATCTCCGAATCGTTGGTGGCCTCCACACCCTACATCTTCGCCGGCCTGGCTGTTGCGTTGGGATTTCGGTGCGGTCTGTTCAACATCGGCGCGGAGGGCCAACTCTTCATCGGCGCCCTCACCTCGGTATTCGTCGGCTATTCGGTCACCGGCCTACCGGCCATCTTGCACATCCCGCTGGCGCTGGGCGCGGGCGCGTTGGGCGGCGCGCTGTGGGGGTTCGTGCCCGGCTTCCTCAAGGCGCGCGTGGGTGCGCACGAGGTGATCAATACGATCATGATGAACTACATCGCGTTCCGCCTCAGCGAATGGCTGTTGAACGGACCGATGAAGCGGCCGGGGGCGGTGCCGGTCAGCCCATTCATCGAAGCCAGCGCGCAATTGCCGCGCTTCTTCCCCGACCCGATTCGCTTCCATTTGGGGTTCTTCATCGCGCTGGGCGTGGCCGTCTTCATCTGGTGGTTCCTGTTCAAGTCGAAGTGGGGATTTGAAATTCGCACCGTGGGCGCCAACCCAAGCGCAGCGCGCTATGCCGGCATGAATATCGCGCTCAACATCATCCTGGCCATGAGCATGTCCGGTGCGCTGGCCGGCCTGGCCGGGGCCAATGAGGTACTGGGCGTGAACTACAACCTGGCCAACGCCTTCTCATCGGGCTACGGGTTCGACAGCATTGCGCTGGCGCTGCTCGGCCGAAGCCATCCCTTCGGCGTGGTGCTGGCAGCTCTGCTCTTCGGCACGCTGCGCAGCGGCGGCACGCGCATGCAAAACGTGGCGCAAATCCCCATAGACATCATCATCGTGGTGCAGGCGCTGGTGATCGCCTTCATCGCCGCGCCGGGCATCATCCGCGCCATCTATCGCATCGTCAAGCCGGGCGAGGGCGAGGTGGTGTTCACGCGGGGATGGGGAAGGTAGGAATTGAGAATTGAGAATTGAGAATTGGGAATTGAGAATTGAAAATCGGGCAGGAGGGAGGAGCAGAGCGATGGCAACGACTACAGCGGTTCAGACGCCCCGCTACACGCCGGCGCAACTGGCGGCTATGGCCGAACGCCGACGGCACCGCATCATCGGCACGATCATGGTGCTGCTCGGTTTTGCCGGGTTGGTGCTATTCGCCAACAATGCTGACCCGGCGGCGGTGAGCACCTTCGGCCTGAACACCGGCCGGACTGCGGTGATCCGGCTGGGTGACCTGGTCGTGCCGACGCAGGCCACGGTGATTGCGCTCTCGTCGCTCTGTCTGTTCATCGGTGGATATCAGATCATCCGCGGCTTCGGCAAATCTACCAATGCAGTCTTCGGGCTGATCATCCTGTTCTTCATCGCGTCGTTCCTGGTGTGGGCCACCGGCGATAAGTCCATCAACCTGGCCGCGATGATCAACAGCACGTTGCTACGCGCGGTGCCACTCACGCTGGGCGCGTTGTCGGGTGTGATGTCGGAGCGCGCCGGCGTGGTCAACATCGCCATCGAAGGCATGATGCTCTCCGGCGCGCTGGTCGCCACCATCACCGGCAGCCTGGCCGGCAGCCTGTGGGTCGGCGTGGCCGGCGCTGTGCTCACCGGTGTGTTGCTGTCGCTCTTCCACGCCGTGCTATCCATCCGCTACAAGGTGGATCAAATCATCAGCGGCACGGTGATCAACATCTTTTCAGTCGGCATCACCAGCTTTATCTCGGCTAAATTCCTGAGCGAGTTCCCCCGCCTGAACAACCCTGGTATCTTCCGATCGGAGCCGGTGCCGCTGCTCTCGGCCATTCCGATCCTCGGCCCGATCTTCTTCGACAACAACTTCTTCGTCTATGCCATGTTCGCGCTGCTGATCGTGGTGCACGTAGCGCTTTTCTACACGCGCTGGGGGCTGCGCACGCGGGCCGTGGGCGAGCATCCCAAGGCTGCCGACACGCTGGGCATCAACGTCTTTCGCACACGCTACACAGCCGTCCTGCTCAGCGGCGCGCTGGCCGGATTCGCCGGCGCGTATTTCACCCTAGGCTCGGTCGGCCGCTTTGACGAAGGTATGACGGCCGGGCGTGGCTTCATCGCCCTGGCCGCTATGATCTTTGGCAACTGGACGCCCTTCGGCGCGTTCGGCGCAGCGTTGATCTTCGGATTTGCCGATTCGCTGCAAAGCCGGCTGGCCATCCTCAACGTGCCCATCCCGTCGCAATTCCTGCTGATGGCGCCCTACATCGCGACGATGATCGCCCTGGCCGGTTTGATCGGCCGCACCACGCCGCCGGCAGCGGATGGTAAACCGTATGAGAAGCAGTAGACTTGGCTGCGCGCACGAATCTGGCAATTGGTGAACGATGATCGCCCCCGATGCTCGTGTCCTCGTTTGTCTGATCAACAACCCGCGCGACCTGGAAATCGCGCGCTGGGACCACTGGTATCGCATCCCGGTCAAGCATGCGCCGAGCGACTACCTGGCGGACTACCTGGCGTTCTACCTGACCGAGAAGTTCGGCGATGAGAAATGGGCCATTCACGAATACGCTCAGGTGCGCGGACATGAGCTGGTGCGACGGCTGGATTTGTTTCCCGACGAGCCGGATCATCCGCGGGCGAACGAGCCATACTACAAGATGCAACTCGGGCCACTGCAGCGTCTCCCCCGCCCCATCCCTTCGCTGAGGTGGCGACGCATCACTTTCATCCAAACCACCGGCGATCGGCTGATCAACGCCCTGGAGATCGGTGAACTCACCTCCCACAGCAGCCGCTATGTCACGTTAATGGACGATGAGGAGATGTGAGAGCGCGTTTGCAATCGTGTTGCGCGTTTCACTTCCGGTTGCATACTTGCCCCATAGCAAATCGAACGAGGGGAATCCATGCTCATCACCAACGGAACGCTGATCACGATGACCGAACCCAATGCCGTGGTGGAGAACGGCGCGCTGCTCGTGCTGGACGGCATGATCACCGACATCGGTCGGGCCGACGAGCTTCAGGCGCGCCACGCCGAGCTATTGCGCACCCGGCCGGTATTGGATGCAGAGGGCAAGCTCATCTTGCCTGCCAACATCTGCGCCCACACGCACTTCTACGGCGCGTTCGCCCGCGGCATGCCCATCCCCGGCGATCCGCCGCGTAATTTCATCGAGGTGTTGCAAAAGCTATGGTGGAAGCTTGACCGCGCGCTCGACCTGGACGGCGTGAAATATTCGGCGCTGGTCTGCCTGGTGGATGCCATCAAACATGGCACCACGACGCTGATTGACCATCACGCCAGTCCGAATGCTATCGAAGGCTCGCTCGACGCGATTGCCGCTGCAGTCACTCAGTCCGGCCTGCGGGCTGCCCTGTGCTACGAGGTCACCGACCGCAACGGGCTGGACGGCGCTAAACGAGGCTTTGAGGAGAACGTGCGCTTCGCCGAGGCGACGATCCGGGCCGGCATCGCCCACCTGGCTGCCGCCATGGGCGTGCACGCTTCGTTCACCGTCGGCAACGATACACTTGGCGCTTGCGCCGAGAAAGCCCGCCAACTCGGCATCCCGATTCATCTGCACGTCGCCGAAGACCTGGCCGACGAAGACGATAGCTATCGCCGCTATCGCGTGCCGGTGGTCGAGCGGCTGGCCATACACAACGCGCTAAGCGAGAAGACGATCTGCGCGCACTGCGTCCACATCAGCGAACGCGAAATGGATGTGCTGGCCGGCTACAAAGCGAAGGTGACGCACCAGCCACGCAGCAACATGAACAACGGCGTCGGCGTCGCGCGGGTAGGCACGATGCTGGAACGCGGCATCTGCGTCGGGCTGGGCAACGACGGCTTCTCCAACGATGCTTTTGCCGAGATGAAGATTTGTGACCTGCTACACAAGGTGCACGCGCTCGACCCGCGCGCGATGGGCGCAGACAAGGTCATCCGCATGGCTTATCAAAACAACGCCAAAATCGCGCAGTGCTTTTGGCCGGAATTGCGGGGTGGGCTGGAGATCGGCGCACCTGCCGACATCATCTTCGTGGACTACAAACCGTTCACCGAACTGAACGCCGACAACGCGGCCTGGCACGTGTTATTCGGCATCAGCGGCGGCATGGTCACCCATACCATTTGCAACGGCCAGGTGTTGATGGCCAATCGCAAGTTGCTCACGCTGGACGAAGCAGAAATCGCCGCCAAGGCCCGCGAGGCCGCCGACCGAACCTGGAAGCGAGTCGTCAGCCTGTGAGTTCGATGGCAACGACGGCATCATGCCAGCCTGACGGTAATCACTCCCATGTGGTTGCGCTTACTCACAATCGTCTCTTTCCTCGGCCTGATCGCCGCTCACCTCAGCACGTTGTTCCTCTGCTGGAGCGTGCCGCGCCTGGTAATCGGCCTCACCGAAGATGATTTTTGGGGATTGGTCCCTCGCGTGGACGTGACGCAGGTCATGCTTCTCAGCATGCCTACGCTGATCGTAGGTTTTGTGTCATGGCTCGTGGCATGGCTACTTCTCCTGCGCGACAGCTCAGATGAAAGAACTGCACCCGCGCCACAGGCCTATCTGGCCTTCTTCACTATCAGCGGTGTGATCTTCACCATCCTCATCTCCTGGCGCGAGTTGCTAATTTTCGGCGAACTCTCCACAGCCCCCGGCAGAAAGGAAGCTGAGGAAATCGTCGCCGGGCTGATCGGCGGGGCGCTGGCTTTGCTCATCTCAATCGTCTTGCTGGTCTACCATGGGAACTTGTGGCGGCGATACCGTCGCTACTTCCAGCAAGCCGAACGAAGGTGAGCGCAAGAGGCGCTGGCTGGCGCCGATTTACTCCCAGCGAGCCAAGCGCAGGCCACCTGTGCCCGGCGGTTTGAGCCAATCCTGATGCGCCAGGGCGCAGGGTCACGGCGCCGACTTGCGCGACGCCAGCTCGAACAACCCCTCCGCGACCGCGTCGAAGTCATAGTCCGGGTTCGCAGTGCGCAACTGCGCGCGCATCTCGGACGGGATCGCCTCGATTCCCTGCCAGGCACCACAGATGGCGCAAGCCATGGCGCCTATCGTATCGGCATCGCCCGACAATTCGGCTGCCAGCATCGCTGCCCGCATCGGGCTGCCGTCGGCCAGGGCAACAACACCGAGCGCCGCCGGCACAGCCTCACTAGCAGCCAGTCCGGTGCCGATCAAATCATAGATCGCCTGGATACGGCTATCGTCGTCGCCCATCTCATCGCGTGCCAGGCTGACGGCGAACTCGATTCGCCGCGCCACCGACGCACCTAGAGCGAGCGCGCCTCGCGCCTCGCCGATCCGGGCCGCCGTGATGCTGGCCTGAATGATGTCGCGCAGGTCGGCAGTGGGTTGCAACGCACAGGCCACTGCACCGGCAATTGCGGCTGCCGCGGCACATGCCACGCTGCTGTTGTGGGTGGGCAAAGAGGCCAGCGCTGCGTCGCGTGCCGCACCCTCCACGTCGCCAGGGTGAATCAAACCGACCACCGACGCACGCATGGCCGACCCGTTCGTGTCGCCGCCCAGGCCGGTTTGGGATAAATCCATGCCCATGCGCATCCTGCCCACCGCTCGCCGCGTGCTGGGACCGACGAAGATGCATTCATCCCCGCCGATGGCGTCATACCAACCGACGATGGCGCGGGCAACGCCCTCCAGGGTAACGCCGCCGGCGCGGATGATCTCGCGGGCCAGCCAGATCGCCTGTTCGGTATCGTCGGTGATGCGGCCGGCGGGCAGGCCGGCGTGCACCGGATGATCTTCGGGCGCAGGGAGGAAACTGGCGATGCGACCGAAGCGGGCACGCGTTTGAGCCGGGGTGAGCAAGGCAGGCATGCAAAAAGCATCGCCAAGCGCCTGACCATAGACGCCGCCGAGAATTTTGGACTTCAATGCAGCCATGCCGAGGCAAGAAGCGGGCGCGATTGCGCACTACCCCGGACCGCTAACGCGAAACTCCGCCCGCCAGATGCGTAAGCCTTGCTCATGCTGTGCGGGTCTCACGGAACCTGCGCTGGCGAGCAAGCGTTCGTTGCCGCTGCACCACGGCATACACCACCAGTGCAATCAGCGTGGCAAAGTAGGGGATAGTCTGAACCAACTGAGTGGGGACGCGCAAGTTGCCGAGCTGAATGGCGAGCGCCTCAGCCGCGCCGAATACCAGCGCAGCAATCAGCGTGCCCAGCGGTCGCTTTGCGCCAAGGTAAATGGCCGCCAGCGCGATGAAGCCACGCCCACCGGTCATGTCGCGCGCGAAGAATTTGACGTAGCCCATGCTCAGATACACCCCACCCAACGAAGCCAACAAGCCGCTCAGGCCCAACGCCAGATACTGCATGTGGCTCACGTTAATGCCGACCGAGCGCGCTGCTTCGGCATTCTCACCCACAGCCCGCAGATGGATTCCCAGGGGTGTGCGATACAGAAACACCGCTACGGCCACAGTGAGGACAAATGCGGCATAGGTGAGCAGGTTTTGGTTGAGGATCGGTCCGATCTGCTCCAGGTTCATGATGCCAGGGATAACGTCGCGCAAGAAGGGCATCTGCCCACTCACCAGTCTGCTCGTGCTGCTCTTGTCACCGGTCACCAAATACACCACGAAGATCGTCCCGCCCGAAGCGAGCAAATTGAGAGCGATAGCGGCCAGGATCAAGTCGGCCTTAAGGTTGAGGTGGAAGAAAGCCAGAATCAACGCCAGCAACGTCCCGGAGAATACGCCGGCCAGCAAACCAAGCAGCGCGCTCTGCGTCCACACACTGACCAACACACCAGCGCATGCCGCCAC
>Ga0308410_1001617_pt1 | contig 13001 bp, 6 predicted proteins | sample HotsprOSTMatCore_FD_203467 | JGI IMG/M metagenome (GOLD analysis project Ga0308410, IMG submission 203467) | Hot spring phototrophic mat microbial communities from Octopus Spring, Yellowstone National Park, Wyoming, United States -... | ecosystem: Environmental > Aquatic > Thermal springs > Hot... | reverse complement strand
CCACGGCAGGGGAACTGGATAAAGTGCAGGCAGTACTGTTTGATCATTTGGGAAAGATGGAACAGCTTCTTGCAGATATGCGGAATCAAGCGGTTGGTGTATGCCGGCAATTGATGGATGAAGAAATTGCTCGGCTGGATCGGATAGTCGAGCTCTGGAAGGAGCATGCTCCGGCGCAAGCGAAGGCGGCAAGTGCGCTGGCAACTACCCTGCGAAACGTCATGCTTATTGCGGCGGTATTGGGCGTGGGTTTGGCAGCGGTTTTAGGGATCATCCTTGCCCGGGGCATTACCCGGCCGATCGAGCGGACCCTGGCTTTGATCAAGGATGTAGCCGAGGGCGAGGGTGATCTCACCAAGCGGCTGGAGATCTTTTCCAAGGACGAGATTGGCGACCTTGCCCAGAACTTCAACACTTTCTGCGACAAGCTAGAGGCCATTATCACCGATGTGAAGGCTAGTGCCGAACAATTCACCGAGGGCTCGCGTGTGGTGGCGGAGGCCTCGCAGTCGCTTGCATCCACCGCTCAGGAGCAGAGTGCCAGTGTGGAGCAAATTTCTGCTTCCGTTCAACAGCTGCGTCAGATGTCGGAGCGAGTGCGAGAAGCCGCCCACATGGCCAATGAGCTCGGACGGCAGGCGACGGCGGTGGCCGAGGAGGGTACCCAGACCGTTACCCGGTCTGTGGAGGCAATGCAGCTGATCCGCACAAGCTCGCAACAAATCGCCGAGATTATTCAGGTGATTTCCGAGATTGCCAGTCAGACGAACCTCCTGGCCCTGAATGCTGCGATCGAGGCTGCCCGCGCCGGCGAGCACGGCATGGGTTTTGCCGTGGTGGCCGACGAGGTCCGAAAGCTAGCAGAGCGGGCCAATCAGGCCGCCGGAGAAATTAGCAAATTGATTAAGGAATCCACGGCTCGGGTGCAGGAAGGAGTGGCCCTCTCCGAACGCAGTGGCGAGGCCTTCCGCCGGATCTTGGAGAATGTGGACAACGTGGCCAAACGGATTGCCGAGATCGCCGAATCCTCCACGGTGGCCGCCACCGGGGCCGAGGAAGTGGCCCGGGCAGTACAGACCATCAGTCAAGCGGTAGAGCAGGCTGCCGCCGGCAGCGAGCAGTTGGCCTCCAGCAGCGAAGAGCTGGGAGCCCAGGCCGCTACACTCAAGCAACTGGTGGGCCGCTTCAAGACCCGACAAGCCGTGGCTTAAGCAGAGCCTCCACGCTAGCTTTTTCCGGCCCGACCCTAGTCGCGGTTTTCCACCACAAAACGGCTCCTCTATCAGGGGCGGTCCTTCCCCCGGACCGCCCCGTATCTTTGAATGTGGAATTTTGATCACATCTGCATTTTTATCTGGAATTCTGAGTACCTATGCAGCTCTATCCAATGCAACCCGACGTCCAAAGCAGGTAAAGGCCGGCTCCCCCTCCCTCACGGGACGCGGTGGTTTATGTCCATCTATGCAAGGGAAGGATCGCCCCCGTGTTTTTCTCTGGCGGAAAGGCGAAGGTTTGGGCTATTGCTTTGGGCCGGGCTGATTCGTCCCATGGGCAGAGTCATGGGTCAACAAAGATCGAGACACCCAGAGGGGGCGGTCAAACTGGGCGGAAGGGAAACGGTCCGTTCCACCGAAGCCGGGCTGATCTAGCAATTTGCGAATAGCTCTAACTGGTGGCCGCAAGACCTAGCACCGGGAAATCGTTATGGTGGAGAGGAGAGGGAATCTTGGAACCGTCTGCCGCGGCCCCAACCTGGTCCTCTCCCCCCGCCACCTCCGCGCGGGCCATATCCGCCACTTCCCTCGATCCCCTGACCGTGCGGGGAGGAACCTGACAAACTGGGAGAGAGACCCCGGGTTAGGCCGCGTCCTTGTCCTGGCCGCCTCTCAACTTTTTGGAGCTCAGGTACTTTCCCGGAAAGTTGCTCAAAGACCTGGTTGGGCGAAAGACGAAGCTGGCTGCCAAGATCGCCGAGGGTACTTTGCAGAGAGAGCTCCTTAGCACCTAGCTCCTCAGCCGCGGCCGACAATCGCTCGGGATCTATCCCGGCGGCGGCTGCCAGTTCCTGGAGGGACCATTCCTCTAGGTGAGCGACCGGGGGTGCGATCAAGTGGGTTTCCCAACTTGCACGAAGCCGGTCCCGCCATTGTGGCAGCATTTGAAACCCCGGCCAAAGGCGAACGCTCCCAACCAGGCACAGCCCGCCAAGCACGGTGGCTAGCAGCAGCTCGGGCTTGCCGTGAAAGCTCCAGGATACAGCCCGTCGAACATAACCATACAGCGGTCGCCAATTCAATCCTAAATGAAGGAGGTTTAACAGGAGAATCAGTCCCGCTGAGTTGATGTGGATCTGACTCCACTGCTCGCGGTTTATTCCCCAGACTTGCCAGGCGGTCCACCGGGCCACCTGCCCCTTGGGGGACAGGAATAGCACCGAGCCACTTCCTGCAAGGACTAGGAACATCGCGAGCAAGGATAGGGAAACTATAGCCCGTAAGGACAACCATTGTTTCCGGTGGGTCTTGCCGAGTGAGGATTCCGAGTTTTTTGGCACAGGAGACATGGCAAATTCTGAATTGGCGGCTTGCATCTTTGGGGACCTCCGGTGTTTTTGTTTGGGGGTTTGCATCTCGAGGTGGGAAAAAGGGGCCATCGGCTCTCTTCGGCCGCAGCACCTCTAACTAGCGGCGGATTGCGTGTACTTTAAGCTCCCAAGTTGGGCGGTCACTGCGAAAGAGAACCAAGCATGCGGTGTCCACTTCCTAAGCCTTGGGCCTCGATTTCTTGCAAGTGTCAAATCGTGTGCCATACCTGATCCGGAATCGAAAAGTTTCCCCATTTTGAAACACCGTGATGCCCAAATTTCGTTCACTGAGGTCTGCGGGTGGAGAGCCTTCGAGCGGCATTCCCCGCAAGTTTGCGGGGCAGGATCACTCGGACTTGCACGAAACCAGTCGGAACGACAAAGTACCGGAAAGAAGCGAGAGTGAGGTTTTCTGTGGTCTCCCGGCGAGTGCCGCCCCCCCGCCCGCTAGCGGTGCCCGCGGAGCTTGAGATCTTCCCTGTGCAAGTTTTGCATACCTTACGGATTGCTAGCTGGGCAATAATTGGCACAATAGGGGTATCCGGAGGCGATCCGTCGGTACCAGTTCTTGGCGAGCTTGTTGGGGGTATGCATAAGGCTGTTCCTTGAGGAAAGGGAAACCAGAGAGTGAATGGGTACTCGTGTATTTCGGAAGGAGACTACACCCATGATAAAGCGGACGCGGGAATTAGCCTTCGGAGTCGTGACGGGGTGGATGGTGAGGGTGCTGGCCCTCGTTGCCGCCTCGGCGACGGGAGCCTCCGCCAGCGGGGCCGAAAAAGTCGCGGCGGCCGGCGATCTTCGGCCAAATCTGGTCATTGTTTTGGCCGACGATTTGGGATACGGAGATTTGTCGTGTTTGAACCCCCAGTCGAAGATTCCCACTCCGCGAATGGATGAACTGGCTGCTTCGGGTATGATTTTTACCGATGCTCATACTCCTTCATCGGTATGCACCCCCACGCGGTATGGCCTTCTTGTGGGTCGATACTCCTGGCGGACGCGATTGAAGCAGGGAGTTCTTTTGGGTTTTGATCGTCCCTTGATTGAAGCGGGTCGGCCAACCCTTGCTTCCTTCCTGAAAGAGCAGGGGTATGCGACTGCGGTGATCGGGAAATGGCACTTGGGCTTGGGGTGGCAGTCTCCGCAGGGACAACCGGTTACCGACCGGGATGGCACGACGGAAGATCCGGGCGTGGATTACACTCGGCCGATCACCGAGGGGCCGTTAGCCGTAGGGTTTGATTACTTTTTTGGGATTTCTGCTTCTTTGGACATGGCTCCTTATTGCTACATCGAAAACGATCGCGTGACGGAAATCCCCACGGAACCGACAGAGGGGAAGCCTTTCCCCGTAAACTGGCGAGCAGGGAAGCGGGCTCCAAACTTTCGTCATGAAGAGGTTCTGGACAAATGTGCAGAAGCCGCGGAGCGTTGGCTTCGACGCCATGTAACCACTGCTCGGGGAAAGCCGTTTTTCCTTTATTATGCCTTGACGGCTCCCCATACCCCGGTTCTGCCTTTGCCCCAGTATGAGGGGAAAAGCCAAGCAGGGATCTACGGCGATTTTGTCGTCCAAGTAGATGATGTGGTGGGGCGACTCGTAGATCTGCTGCGGGAACTCAAGCTCTGGGATAACACCCTGTTAATCCTGACCAGCGACAACGGGTCTACGATGAGCATTCGGAAAGAATTTCAGCAATATGGCCACGCTACAAACTACATCTTTCGGGGCCAAAAGTCAGATATTTGGGAGGGCGGACATCGGGTGCCTTTTATCGTGAGTTGGCCGGGGAGGGTCCCACCGGGAAGCCGATGTGATCGAGCCATCTGTCTTGTGGACCTATTCGCCACCGTGGCCGACTTGTTGCAGCAGGCGGTCCCGCAAGGGGCTGCGGAGGATTCGGTAAGTTTTGCTCCCTTACTTTCCCAACCGGATGCCGCTTGGCAGCGGCCAGCCTTTGTGCTGCATTCCATCCATGGATTCTTCGCGATTCGCGACGGAGGTTGGAAATTGCTTGAATGCCGCGGGTCGGGAGGCTGGTCTCTACCGGAGGCGAAAGTCCCGAAAGATGCCCCACCGATGCAGCTTTACAACCTGACAGAGGACATCGCGGAAGAGCGTAACCTTTATCACGATCGGCCGGACATTGTCCGGGCCTTGCAAGAAAAGTTGGATCATATTCGTCACTCGGGTGCTGTTGGCCGTGCCCAATAGATTTGCGGAAGACGATGTCCGCTGGTTTTTCCGAGTCTTCCGAAAATGCATATACGGATTTTCATTAACTGCGGGGATTAACTTCCCCTTCGCGAAGGAGTTCGCTCCGCAGCTCCTTGCCCGTGGATTTCCCACCAGGAAGGAGCTGGGAAAAAGGAAGGTTAGTGCCTTGCATAGCGGTAGCATCCTCCGTACCGGTCCGGCAAAATGACCTTCGCCTCTTTCAGCCCCCGGCCTGGTGGTCTCTAGAAGGTCTGCACATTCAACATGGGAAAGCTAAGGCCGAAGTTGTCGCTTAACTTGCCGTTGTTGGGCCTGAATATCGTGGTTCTGAGAGATTATGCGGCACACCTGGTGAATTATTCAGAGTTTGCATTCTTATTCGGCCACAAAGATTCGGTTAGGGAGCCACAGAGCTCCGCGAAGCCTTGTTGGTTTTTTGTGTGAGGAGATTCCTAGACCATGGCGGAAAAGTTGCTTTGTGACGGACGCCGGCAGGCGGGCGAGCTGTCCTTTAGGCTGGTATGGGGCCGGCTTGGGATTGCGATTGCCTTAGTCCTGGGAATTTTAGTCGATCGGGGGTTGGGCCGGGAGGCTCGGCCTTCTAAAGTGGCTGTCACTTTTTTCGTAAGTCCGGATGGCAACGATCAAGCACCGGGAACCGAATCAGCCCCGTTTCGAACGTTGTCGCGAGCTCAGGAAGCCATCCGCCAGTGGAAGCGAAAGCAACTGACCGAGGGAGACATCGTGGTTTTACTCGGTGGGGGAGTGTATGAGCTCTCGCAACCGCTGCGGTTTGGTCCAGAGGATTCGGGAACGGACCAATTTCGGATCATCTATCGAGCGGCAGGGGAGGAAGTCATCCTTAGCGGTGGTCGTGGGATCACCGGGTGGCAGGAGCTGGAAAATGGTGTGTGGAAAGCACCGTGTCCGCTAAAGCCTTTTCGACAGTTGTACGTGGGGGAGCGGCGGGCTGTCCGGGCCCGAAGTGGTTCTCTCGGAGAAAATCCTGATCCTGGCAAATGGGAGTTTCTTCAGGACTATGCGCGGGGTGGTGAACTTCCCGATGCCGAGTTTCTCCACGCAGAGGGCTTTTCAAGCTCTGCCTTGGAGATGGCCCAATGGCGTCGGCCGAACGATCTGGAGTTAGTCTTTGTGAACGTTTGGAGTCACATGCGATATAAAGTTCGTGAATTACGGAGGGAAGGGGAAACGTTGGTAATTCTTATGCGACAACCGGAGTTTCTTCACGGCAGATTTAAAGAAGGAATGCCAGTTAATCTACCGGCTTGGGTGGAAAATGCTTTGGAGCTTCTTGATGAACCTGGGGAATGGTACTGGGATGCCGGGGGACAGATTATCTTCTATAAGCCCCGACCGGGGGAAAATCTTACGGCAGTGCCGGTCATCGCACCGCAGTTAGATCGGCTGGCGATTGTCGAGGGGACGGCAGATCGGCCGGTGCGGAACATCCGATTCGAAGGTATCACCTTTGCTTACTCCAACTGGAGTAGGCCGAACGACGTTGGCCATGCTGATGTCCAAGCGAACTTCACGCTTGATTCCACGAGCGACCGTCTGCTTGTTCGAAAGGGGGGATACTTCATGCTGCACAACGAATGTGTGAAAAGCCCTGGGGCCGTTGTGCTCCGTTATGCCCAGGGAATCGAATTCGAGCGGTGCACGTTCACCCGTTTGGGCAGTGCTGGGCTCGATATCGAGCGGGGTTCGCGAGGAAATTTGGTCTCGGGATGTCATTTTTACGATATCTCCGGTACCGCTATCCAGATTGGCGATGTGCAGAAGGAAGACCATCATCCGGAGGATCCTCGGGACATTGTGGCCCACAATCGGGTGGCCAATTGCCTAATCCACGACTGTGCTTTGGAATACATGGGTGGGGTGGGCATTTTCGTGGGGTATACCACCCGGACGGAAATCGTCCACAATGAGATTTGTCGTCTGCCGTATACCGGGATTTCTGTGGGGTGGGGCTGGGGCGAGGAAGATGCCGGCGGTGGGGCCTACTGGCAGCCGTTCTTTTACGACACACCAACACCATCCCGCGAAAATTTCATCGCCTATAACCACATCCACCACATCATGCGGCCGATGCAAGACGGTGGCGGCATTTACACCTTGGGTAATCAGCCGGGAACCCGAATCGTGGCCAACTACATCCACCATGCCACTGGAGTTCCCGGCGGGATTTATCTGGATGAGGGGAGTGGATTTATCGAGGTCACGGAAAACCTGATCCACGATGTGGCAACGCCCCTCAATTTCAACAACCGCGCTCAGGATCGTATCAGCACGTGCAAAGTCCACAAGAATTTCACTTATCGCTCCCGCCCGAAAAAACTTCCGCCCGATGCGGAAAGGATCATGAGTTTGGCTGGGTTGGAGGGGCCATATGAGAATTTACTCATCCACTTGCCGGACACCGAGGATTAGCGGGCGAGAAGCCGAAAGAAAAAACTGTTGAGGGGACTCAGGGTGTTCTTCTGCTACTTCCCTGTCGACTTTGTCGACCTTGTTGGGTCGCAGTTTGTGGATTCCCTGTCACGGAGTGTAAGATTCCCTGGCACCAAGTATCAGGGATTACCACGAAGGCGGCCTTATAAGCGAGGGATTTTTCCAGAACCCCGCCAAGTTTGCTGGGCAGCATTGCTGGGCGAGGATCCTCAGAGAAGTGTTTTGGAAAAAGAAGATAGCTTGATCCTGCGTCTACTTCCTGGTTCCGGGAGTGCCTCGCTCCGCCACGATTGAGGTGGGCTGATCTTCGCTGGTAAGCGTTTTTTCGCTAATTTTGGCGATATGATGGGCGAATTCTTGGCGGACTTCTGGTCGGATTCCACGGAGTCGTTCGGCAAGTCGTCCCGCCACCTCTGGGTTTTCCCGAGCGGTTTGGTGCAGCATGGCCACAAATTGAGCAGTGTTGGCGAAGTTAGCATCGGCGATCCGTCCCACTAACGGGTGTAGGGTTTTTGTGAGGGCCTCCCATGCTGTGCGATCCGTATTGAGAAACACATCAAGCCGGGCGGTAACGTAATAATTGCCGTCGGTTTCGAGCACGTAACCGCTTTTCAAAAGAATCACCCCCCGGGAGCGGACATTCCGGTTAAAAAGAGGCCAATCGTAGATTGCGTCCGTGTAGATGAGCTGGACATCGTGAGAGGAGTATAAATATTCAGCGGTTCCCCTGGTTCCTTCTCCATCAGCAAAAGAAAAACGGCCTGGTGCCAGTTCTTCCATCTCGATTTTGGTTACCCCCATCAGTCGCCAGAGGGCTACGATGACGTCCGGATGCCGGACGAGAAAGAGATACAGTTCTGGATCGCAGCGAAAAACACAGGTCGGTAGTCGCCGATAGAAGGTCGTTTCATTGAGGACCCCGAGGACCTTTTCCTGGGCGGCGGGTTCCAGGCGGGCAAGAGGAATGTTTCGGAGGGCATCTTGCTTGGCCAGAGGGTGAGCAGTGCCGCCCTGGAGCCCGAAGCTGTTCCGCCCGCTCGCCACAAGGCACAAAATCCCCACAAGGGCAAATCGGGTTATTCCCCAAGTAAGGCTTCCAGGATGCTTTTGCGGCCGGGCCCTTTCAGGGGGACGGATGCAGACAAGTGTTCGGGGTATTTCCATGAGAAGACCTTTACAAGAGTTTCGCGATGGAACACCGTGAATCTTCCGAATTCGGAGAACCGCCGACAATTCCCACTGTTTGGCAATTTCAGAGGTGCTGAGTCGTAAACGGATCACGGAGACCACTCAGAAACCCACTTCGGAATCGATGAATTAGCTCTTTTGGCCTGCCGACGCGTCAAAAAGATTTGAGCCAGAGGCCCCGCTAAGCAGGGGGGAGACTTTAATCCACCGTTTGCCCGGCCTTATTGCCCGGTGACCTGTGGTATCCGGTCACCTGTGGAATGCAATGTCGGTTTCTTGCTGGCTCGAAAATTCGGCAAAACTTTTCCTCCTGGTTCGTTTCGATGAGATAAACCGGTTGCTCAAGGCAAACTAAATATCGGCGAGGGGTGCACGGAGGTTGAGAAAACCGGGATTGAGCTGCCGGCCGGCCACCTTAAGTGGAGAGTGATGGCCCATGATCGGGGGAAATTGGTGAGCTTTTTACCCCGGTTGGATTGGGGGTGGATGTTCGGATCTTTACCCGCTTCGGAGCCCACTGGAAAAGAACGAAATTGTAGTGCCCACGTGTCCCATACCTTGGAGCCCGCGTGGTCTCCCGTTGGTGATACTCTCTCTGGTGGCTTTGCTAGGCCGAGATTTGGAAACTTGTAAGTTTTTGGGCCGCATTAAGCCGGTCTATAAAGCCATCAGATGAACCCTCCTTATTCTCGGGTTAATTCATAATTTATGTAAACTTTTAGATTCGACTTTTTAGAATTTCCGATTTGGGAGGAACTTCGGAGTGAAAAAAGGCACGGCGGACCCCAAATTCGGAGAATAGAGACCAGTGCATATGCTCTGGATTCCCCCCGCGTGGTTTGATCTAATTATATAAAAAGCGGGGTTGCCAGGTATTTGGGCAACCGGATCCGCGGATATAAAACACTCGTCGGGTGGCGGTAAGGAAACTTGATCGTTGCCTCAGTAGATACTGTCAACAAGAGCTGTCAAAAATTTTGACAAGACTTTTGCATCAGGGCAAAAGTAAAATTAGTGTAATCATGGAAGCAGTTAGATTTGGGGGTTGGGCCTAAACAGGGCTTCAGTTGCACACCGTGGCTTGATGATGGGAGTTGGGTTGCTATCACCCGGATGGGAATTCGTGGCTGGGGTCCCGTTAATTGATCGCTTTGGTTCCCCTTGGAAAGGACTATCTCGGGCCGTCGGCTGTCTCTTGTAGAGGATGTTAGTGACTTGTTGGCGACTAGGGGGCATATCAAGCAAGTGACCGACTGTGTGGTTAACACTTTGACGCCATGATGGCGGTGCTTAGGGGCTTATTCTAAGATCGGGGGTGAATTTTCAGTCCACGAGAGGTGGGAGAGTGTTCCGGGATAAGGAGTGCCGGTAGGCATGTAGAGCGGGCACTGGATAGTGACCCAGTTTGTGCCGCTTCTTCTTATTCTTCAAATTAGGGACTTTGGGAGATCTTAACTTTCTGACCGGGGGGCGAAAAAAACCCTTCGGAGTCATAAGGCTGAGGCCCGCAAAGTTGTTTAGCAGGCTGGCCGAAAAGCTGGAGACCGGCCGGATGGGCGGCCAAGGGACTGACGGGCCACGGTGTAGACCAACATACTGCTATGTATCGATTGATCTTTTCTACTACTTGCAAGAGTTTACAGGGGGGAACCAATGACTGCGGATCTTAACTCTCTTGTGACTACTCTGGTCCAGATTGGTCTGTGCACGCAGGGGGAGCTCGATGCAGCAATTCACAAAGTGGAAGCTGAAGGGCAACCGGCGGATCCAGAGTCAGTGTTACAGGTGTTGGTGAAAACTCAGAAGCTCACCGGCTTTCAACGGACAATGTTGCTGGAGGGAAAAGGGAACACCCTTGTGTTGGGAAATTATGTGATCCTCGAAAAATTAGGCGAGGGAGGAATGGGGCAGGTCTTTAAAGCCCGGCATCGCCGGATGGGCCGGATCGTAGCCTTGAAGATTTTACCGCCGTGGGCGAGCGAAAGTCCGGCTGCGGTTCAGAGATTTCAGCGGGAGGTGGAGGCAGCCTCCAAACTTCTTCATCCCAACGTGGTCACGGCTTATGATGCCGATGAGGCCGGAGGAACCCACTTTCTTGTGATGGAGTTTGTGGAAGGGGTGGATTTGGCCTCCTTGGTGCAGCGGCAAGGTCCCCTGCCGGTGAGCCAAGCCGTGGATTACATCCTTCAGGCTGCTCGCGGTCTCGAATATGCCCATACTCAGGGAATCGTCCACCGAGATATTAAGCCCTCTAATCTCCTTCTTAATAAACAGGGGGTGGTGAAGATTCTCGATCTTGGTTTGGTACGGTTTCAGGAACTTTCGGGAGAGGAACCCACGGCTAGTCCCGACTCGCTCACCAAGACCGGACAAATCATGGGCACCGTGGACTATATGCCCCCAGAACAGTCTTTAGACGCAAAACGGGTGGATCACCGGGCCGATATTTACAGCTTAGGATGTACACTCTTTTACCTCCTCACAGGTAAACCGCTTTATGAGGGGGAAACATTGGTCGAGAAGATCTTAGCCCACCGACAAAAGCCGATTCCGTCGCTTCAGTCCGTGCGGCCCGATGTTCCCCAGGCTCTCGATTTCGTTTTCAAGAAAATGGTGGCCAAAAGGCCCGAGCAACGGTACCAGTCTATGCGGGAAGTGATCCGGGAATTGGAGCGGATACTAGGCGGCAGGTCTATGCAGGGGACGGTGGCGGTGGCCGGGAGTTCGGCCTCGGTTGTGATGTCCACGGATCAGCCCCCATCCAGAGCTGCGACAGTACCACCCAAAGATATGGCGGACGAAGAGACGGTTATCGGGGAACCGTCGACGACTACCGCCGGAAGGTCGCGTGAGTTGGCTCCGACGGCGGTGTTTACCGGGGGGCAAAGTTTGGTTTCAAGCTCCCCACGTCCGAGGCCCAGCTCTCCGGTTCAGGTTCCTGCTACTCCCTCAAAAGGGCGTTTAGCAGTTTCCGAGGACATGCAGCAAAAATGGCAGAAAACCGTTAAGGCCGTGGATGCCGACTACCGCCGTCGCCACGGCATAGGATGGGCAAACTTCTTACGAAAGCAATTCGGGAGGGTAACCAACTCGATTGGGGTGGCAATTGTGGCGGCAATCTTAGGTGGCTTTGGCTACGGAGGATGGCTGTTTTACCAAAATGTTGCCTTGCTCGAACAGACTCGGGGGCAAATTCACAATACTCTTGGGGAATACCTTGGGAAATTTGGGATGTCGATTAAGACCGTGGAATTCGAAGGGGGTTCCTACTTCATGAAAGTACCCCCTGTGGTCAACTTTTCAGCAAGGATCTATCGTGGCACAGATACCAAGGCCCCTGCAGGCTCGGTAACCGGGAAGTATGACCGAGAAGTCCGCCAATTGTCGTTTGATATCGAATTGGTCACTGGCGAGCGGATTCCCGGACTACGACTTTCGGCGGGAGGATCGGGGGCAGTCCAGGCTGGACCTCGATAGGTGGGGCCGCGTGCTCATTAACCTTCGAAATCCGAGGAGATGCGGGCAACTTCCACGCAAACTTGGCTTTCCTGTCGCCGTTTCCTCCGCAAAGCTCGCTGGGGCAGGCGGCTTTTTTTTGTACCCAAAGGAAACCTCCGCTTACGGGAGGACGGAGGGCAGGAGCATTGTTCGTGGTCTCGGGAATTGCCGATGGTAGGATCCTTACCTAAGATCTTTAGCCTACGTTTGGATTTTTCATTCTGCCAGGCCCCATTGTTTGCGGACGATCCCTTTGAGTTGGCCAAAAGCTACTTTCCCCGCCCCGGTTCGTGGGATTTCCGGAACTTGGCAAAAACTATCGGGGGAGGGGATCCATAAGGGTGGGACGCCTTCGGCCGCGAGCCGGTGGCAAATTTCTTCGGGCGAAAACGGAAGCCCCGTATGGGCCACCACGATTCGCTCCCCCTTTCGCTGATCCGGGAGAGCGATTACGGCAAAAGACGGTAATTCTTCTTCCCCAAGTCCTGCCACCCGGCGGATCATCTCCTCTAAGTATTCATGAGGGACCATTTCCCCAGCAATTTTTGAGAATCGGCTCAACCGGCCGGTGATAAAGATGAACCCATCTTCGTCGATTTTGGCCAAGTCCCCCGTAATGTACCACCCGTCGCGGATGACCTCGGCAGTCTTATCCGGTTCGTCCAGATAACCTAGCATCACGTTAGGCCCTTTGACCCAAAGCATTCCGACCTGGTCGGCTCCGAGGTCCTGCCCGGTTTCCGGATCAACTACCTTGGCCACCACGCCGGGAATCGGTCGGCCCACGGATCCCTCCCGCAGGCCCGGCTGAAATTTGGTGACCTGCCGGCTGGGAGGAATGTTCGTGGAGACTACCGGCGATAACTCCGTGGTGCCATACCCTTCCACTGGGCGAACTCCGAATTTGCGTTCGAATTCATCGGCCAACTGCGGCGGGAGTTTTTCCGCACCGGTGATGAGAACATCTACCGAGGCAAAATCCGCAGCTTCACATCGGCGTAAGTAGGAGCGAAGAAACGTTGGAGTACTCAGAAAGAT
>Ga0308410_1001615_pt1 | contig 13022 bp, 13 predicted proteins | sample HotsprOSTMatCore_FD_203467 | JGI IMG/M metagenome (GOLD analysis project Ga0308410, IMG submission 203467) | Hot spring phototrophic mat microbial communities from Octopus Spring, Yellowstone National Park, Wyoming, United States -... | ecosystem: Environmental > Aquatic > Thermal springs > Hot... | reverse complement strand
TGATCTGCAGCGTGTCCTGGCAGGTCTCGATCAGGATCGCATCCGCCCCGCCGGCGATCAGCCCCTCGGCCTGCACGGTGAGCGCCGCCTCGAGCGTGTCGTAGTCGATGTTGCCGAGGGTCGGCAGCTTCGTGCCCGGGCCGATCGAGCCGACCACCCAGCGGTGCCGCCCGTCGGCGAACTGTTCGGCCGCCTCGCGCGCGAGCTCGACCGCGACCTTGTTGAGCGCGAAGGCCTGATCCGCGAGGCCGAACTCGGCGAGCGTGACCGGCGAGGCGCCGAAGCTGTTGGTCTCCACCATGTCGGCGCCGGCCTCGTAGTAGCCGCGATGGATCTCGCGCACGATGTCGGGGCGCGAGAGCAGCAGCACCTCGGTGCAGTTCTCCTTGCCCAGGAAGTCGCGCTCGATGTCGAGCGTCATCGCCTGGATGCGCGCGCCGAAGCCGCCGTCGCAGAGCAGCACGGTGTCGCGCAGCGCGTCGAGCAGGTGCGGGCGGGACATGGCGGATCCTCAGGCGTCGACGCGGGCGGCGCCCTGGGGGGCGCGCGCGGTCGCGGGGCGGGCGGCGAGATGCAGATGCACGGTCAGCGGGCCGGGCAGGACGGCGGCCGGGCGCGCGGCCAAGCCGGCGGCGGTGAGCCAGGCGGCGAGCAGGGGCGCGGGGAAGCCGGGCCAGCGATGCGCGAGGCGGCGGACCAGCGCGTCGTCGCCGTGCGGGGCGAGGTCGATGACCGCGAGCGTGCCGCCAGGGGCGAGCACGCGCGCGGCCTCGGCGAGCACAGCCTGCGGATCGTCGGCGTAGTGCAGCACCATCGAGAGGGTGATCAGATCGAAGCTTGCCGGGGCGAAGGGCAGCCGCGTCATGTCGGCCTGGCGCAGCGCCGCGCGTGCGAGGCCGGCGGCGCTGAGCCGCGCGCGGGCCAGCGCCAGCATCTCGCGCGAGAGATCGACCCCCGTCGCCGCCTCGGCGCGCGGCGCGAGCAGTTCGAGCATGCGGCCGGTGCCGGTGCCGATGTCGAGCAGGCGGCCGAGCGGGCCCGGCGGCAGGTCGGCAAGCAGCCGGGCCTCGATCGCGGCCGCCGGCAGGTCGAGCGCGCGCAGCTCGTCCCAGGCGGTGGGGTTGGCCTGGAAGGCGGCGGAGGCGGCGCGCGCGCGGGCGGCGCGGAGGGCGCGCGCGCGGTGACGGTCGGCGGCAAGGAGGGGCTCGTCCTCGCTCACGCGCGCGAGGGCGGAGCGGGCCAGCGCGGCGCCGGGGCCGGTCTCGGCGAGACGGAAATAGATGTTCGCGCCCTCGCGCGCGCGCGCCAGCACGCCGGCGTCGGAGAGGAGCTTCAGGTGGCGCGAGAGCCGCGGCTGGGACTGGCCGAGGATCTCGACGAGATCGGTGACGCACCACTCGCCCTCGGCCGCCAGCGCGACGAGGCGCAGCCGCGTGGGCTCGGCGATGGCGCGCAGCGCATTCAGGACCTCACGCATGCTCTTGCCAATGACATAAGCATGTCTTTATGTCGAGTCATGGACGACCGCATTCCGGTGCGCTTCACCGCGCCGCGTCCCGGCGGGCCGGCGCCGGGAACGGCCCTGGTGGTGGAGGCGCATGCCCTGGCCCCCCGCGCCAACCCGCTGGTCGAGCGGATCGCGCCGGAGCAGTCCGGCCACGGCACCGCCTGCCCATGCTGCGCCCCGCGCGGCGCGCTCGCGACGGCGTTGCACCGGCTGTTCCTGCGCCGCGCCCAGGGGACCGCGCCGTGGTTCGACCGGGTCGAGGTGCGCACCGCGCGCGCCGACGGCCCGGCCGCGCTTGCCGATCCGCTGGTGGCGGCGCGGTTCCGCCTGGACGCCGGCTAAGCCGCCTCAGGCCGCGGCGCGGATCGCCGCGCTGCGTACCCCGTCGTCCACCTCGGCGGCGAAGCGGTCGAAGTTGCGCTCGAACCGCCCGACGAGGTCGCGCGCTGCCGCGTCGTAGGCCGCCGGGTCGGCCCAGGTGGCGCGCGGGTGGAGCACGCGCGGATCGATGCCGTGGCAGGCGGTCGGCACGGCGAAGCCGAAGAAGGGATCGGTGCGCATCGGCGCGCGCACGAGGCTGCCATCCAGCGCCGCCGCCAGCAGCGCGCGGGTGTCTCCAATGCGCATCCGCCGCCCCGCCCCGTAGGCGCCGCCGGTCCAGCCGGTGTTCACGAGCCAGCACGACGCGCCGTGGCGCGCGATCCGCTCGGCCAGCATCCGCCCGTACAGCACAGGCGGGCGCGGCAGGAACGGCGCGCCGAAACAGGCCGAGAAGGTCGCCTTCGGCTCCGCCCCGAGCCCCTTCTCGGTGCCGGCCACGCGCGCGGTGTAGCCCGACAGGAAATGATACATCGCCTGCTCGGGCGTCAGCTTCGCGATCGGCGGCAGCACGCCGAACGCATCCGCGGTCAGCATGAACACGTGGCGAGGGTGGCCCGCGCGCCCGTCCGGCAGCGCGCCCGGGATGAAGTCGATCGGATAGCAGGCGCGCGTGTTCTCGGTGTGCCGCGCATCGTCGAGATCGAGCGCGCCGGTCGCCGCGTCCACCACCACGTTCTCCAGCACCGTGCCGAACCGGTGCATCGCCGACCAGATCTGCGGCTCGGCCTCGGGGTCGAGCCGGATCACCTTGGCGTAGCAGCCGCCTTCCAGGTTGAAGATGCCGGACTCGCTCCAGCCATGCTCGTCGTCGCCGATCAGGCGCCGGTCGGGATCGGAGGAGAGCGTGGTCTTGCCCGTGCCGGAGAGGCCGAAGAACAGCGCCGCGTCGCCCTTGCCGCCGAGATTCGCCGAACAGTGCATCGGCAGCACGCCGCGCTCGGGCAGCAGGTGGTTCATCACGGTGAAGATCGCCTTCTTGATCTCGCCGGCGTAGCTCGTGCCGCAGATCAGCACCTCCCGGCGGTCGAAGGAGAGCGCGATCGCGCAGTCGCCGCGCGTGCCGTCGAGCCTCGGGTCGGCGCGGAACGCGGGCGCGTGCAGGATGGTCCAGTCCGGCTCGAACGCCGCGAGCTCCACCGGGGTGGGGCGGATGAACATGTTGCGCGCGAACAGGGCGTGCCAGGCGTGCGTGGTGACGAGCCGCACGCGGAGGCGGTACGCCGGGTCGGCGCCGGCGCAGAGATCCTGCACGAACAGGTCCTGGCCGGCGAGGAACGCGGCGATGCGCCCGCGCAGCACGGCGAAGCGGTCGGGCGGCAGGGGCTGGTTCACCGTGCCCCAGTCGATCGCCGCGCGCACGGAGGGCTCCTCCGCGACGTACTTGTCGCCCGCGCTGCGTCCGGTGTGCTGACCGGTGTTCACCACCAGCGCGCCCGAGGCAGCCAGCCGCCCCTCACCCCGCGTCACGGCCGCCTCGACCAGCAGCGGCGCCGCGAGGTTCGCGCATACTCTGCGCGTGGGGGCGAGCCCGGCGATGGCGATGGTCGGCTGCGGCATGAACGTCTCCTCGCGTGTTTGCGCACGGCACCCGGCGGGCTCCTTCTGTAGATAGGGTCGGCGAGGAGCGAGGTCAAAAAATGGCCGGGACCTAGGAACTGCCCGGATCCTGAGACGATCTTCGCGCCATGCGCGCTGCCTGGATCAGCGCCCTGCGCACGCCGTCGGCGTCCGCGACAGGCTCCGGAAACGCGAGCCGCGCCACCTGCATGCCGCGGGCGAAATCGCAGCCGTCCACATCCACGGCGGCCAGGCGCCAGCCGCGGCCGCGGCGTCCGAGCAGGCGGCGCACGATCAGCGCCACCGCCTCCTCGTGCTCGGTGTTGACATGGTCGAGGATCTCGGGCTCGGCCGCCGCCAGGGCTGCCACCGCGCCCGCATCCGGCAGGAGCGCCGAGGCCGGCACCCGGCGCGCCATCGCGAACCCACCGACATAGAGCGCCTCCTGCGGCACCACGCGCCAGAGCGCGAAATCCGGCAGGTCCGCATAGAGCCCCGCATAGGGGTGGCGCGCGAGCCAGCGCGGCTTGAGCGCCGCCGCCTCGCCCTCCAGCCGCTCGGCCACACCCGTGATGGTCACCCGCGGCCGCTTCTGCGGGTTCGGGCCGGCCGCAGGGCCCAGGAACAGCAGCGAGCACCGCCCATCGGCCATCAGGTGCCGGGTGTGGCCGGACAGCCGCGACAGGAAGAGCAGCACGCCGAGATCCGGTGCGGCGGCCGGCGTCACCAGCGAGGCGAAGGGCTGGCCGGAGGCCGAGACGGTCGCGAGGGTCGCCTCCTTGGCGGCACGGATCAGGCCGCGCGCTGCAACCTCGGGGGGGAGGGCTGGTCTGTCCGATGCGCGTGCCATGATCCGTTCACGTTCCGTCCGAGATCGGCCACAATGGGGCGCGAGCCTGGGACCCATGGAGACCGCCATGTTTCCCCAGGCTGCCAGCCAGCCCGCTCCCTTGGCCGAGGCCCCGATGCCGCAGACCATCGCCCTGGTCGACGACGACCGCAACATCCTGACCTCGCTCGCGATGACGCTCGAGGCCGAGGGGTATCAGGTGCGCACCTATACCGACGGCGAGAGCGCGCTGCACGGGATCACCGCCAAGCCGGTCGATCTCGCCGTGCTCGACATCAAGATGCCGCGCATGGACGGGCTGGAGCTGCTCCAGCGCCTGCGCAAGCAGACCGCGCTGCCGGTGATCTTCCTCACCTCGAAGGACGAGGAGGTGGACGAGCTCATGGGGCTCCGCCTCGGTGCCGACGACTACATCACCAAGCCGTTCAGCCAGCGCCTCGTGATCGAGCGGATCCGCGCGCTCTTGCGCCGCAACGAGCTCGCGCGCGGCGAGGGCTCGGGCCAGCCGGCCGGCGGCGTGCTCGCGCGCGGCTCGCTCTCGCTCGACGAGAACCGCCATCTCTGCACCTGGAAAGGCCAGCCGGTGCAGCTCACCGTCACGGAGTTCCTGCTGGTCAAGGCGCTCGCCGCCCGGCCCGGCATCGTCAAGTCGCGCGACCAGCTGATCGACGCGGCCTATGGCGAGAACATCTACGTCGACGACCGCACCATCGACAGCCACGTCAAGCGCATCCGCAAGAAGTTCCGCGCCGTCGACGCCAGCTTCGCGCAGATCGAGACCCTCTACGGCATCGGCTACCGCTACAAGGAGGAATGACCTCCGTGGTGCCGCCATGCCCGATTCGGGGACGCTGAAAGGCGTCGAGCCCGGCGACGACGCAGGCGCGGAGCCGCAACGGCGACTGCGCAAGCTGATGTTCTCGCCGCTGCTGCGGCGGATCCTGCTCGTCAACGCCCTGCCGCTCGGCCTCCTCGTCGCCGCCCTCCTCTACCTGGACACCTACCAGGACGGGCTGGTCGACGCCGAGGCCGCGAGCCTGCGCGTGCTGGCGCAGGTCTTCGCCGGCGCGATCGGCGAGAGCGCGACCTCGATCGAGGATCCCGAACGGCCGGTGCTGGTGCCCGATCTCGCGCGCCCCCTCTTGCGCCGGCTGGTGGAGCCGACGCCCTTCGCCCAGGCCCGCCTCTACGACCCCGATGGGGCGCTCGTCGCCGACAGCCGCGTCATCACCGGCCCCGGCGGCGCCGTCATCACCGAGCCGCTGCCGCCGCCGCCGCCCGAGCGGGGCCGCTTCGCCGCCGCGGTCGCGACCGCCTACGAGACCGTGATGGCGCTGCTGCCGCGGGCAGCGACCTATCCGACCATCCCCGGCGACGGCGAATGGAACCCCGACATCCGCCCGCTGCTCGCCGCCGCCACCGAGGGCCAAGCCGCCCCCCTGGTGCAGCGCACGGAGGATGGCCGATTGGTCGTCTCGGTCGCGGTGCCGGCCATCCGCAATCGCGAGGTCGTCGGCGTGGTGCTGCTGACGCGCGAGGCGCGCGAGGTCGACGCCGCGCTGTTCCAGGTGCGGATGACCATCATCGCGGCCTTCGGGCTCGCCCTCGCCCTGACCGTGGCGCTCTCCTTCTACCTCACCACCACGATCGCGCGGCCGCTGCTGCGCCTTGCGCGCGCGGCCGAACGGATGCGCGAAGGGCGCGGCCGGCGCGGCCATGTGCGGCCTTCGCTCAAGGCGCGGCGCGACGAGATCGGCGCCCTGGCCCAGGCGCTCGACGAGAGCGCGATCGCGCTCTGGAGCCGCATGGATGCGATCGAGCGCTTCGCCGCCGATGTCGCGCACGAGATCAAGAACCCGCTCACCTCGATCCGCAGCGCGATCGAGACGCTGCGCCGCGTCCCCGACCCCGACCGCCAGCAGCGCCTCCTCGCGGTGATCGCCGACGATGTGCAGCGGCTGGACCGGCTGATCAGCGACATCTCGGATGCGAGCCGCGTCGATGCCGAACTCTCGCGCAGCATCGCCGAGCGGGTCGATGTCGCGCCGATCCTCGCCACGCTCGCCGACATCCACGAGACCACCCGCGCGCCGGACGGGCCCCGCATGGTGCTGGACGCGCCGGAGACCGGCCTCGTCGTCAACGGTGTCGAGGGGCGGCTCGTGCAGGTGCTTCGCAACCTGATCGGCAACGCCGTATCGTTCAGCCCGCCCGGCGGCACGATCCGGCTCATCGGGCGGCGCACGGGCGGGGTGGTCGAGGTCGCGGTCGAGGACGAGGGGCCCGGCATCCCGGAAGCCAAGCTCGAGCACATCTTCGAGCGGTTCTACTCGGAGCGGCCGAAGGGCGAGCGCTTCGGCACGCATTCCGGGCTCGGGCTGTCGATCTCGCGCCAGATCGTCGAGGCGCTGCGCGGCCGCATCCTCGCCGAGAACCGCCGCGACGAATCGGGCGCGGTGATCGGCGCGCGTTTCGTCGTCCGGCTGCCGGCGGTGTGATGTCCGGGGCAGGCCGCCGTCTCCTTCCGGCATCGCCCCACCCGCGAACCTCCGGCGGGCACCGATCCGGACCGAAGGGGACGCGGGCTCTGTCCGGCGTCAGCCCGCGCGAGCGCCAGCGCACATCCCCGGGGAGCCGCCGGAGCGGGTGGGACGGTGCGGGATGGCAAGCCGGGAGACCGGCAGGGGGCGAGCGCCGGTGCAGAGGTCGCAGCGCCGCTGGCCGGCGCGGCCGGGTGTCGATCCCGCCCGCCGGCTCGTGCGTGCCCTACGCGAAGGGATCGGCGGCGTAGCGCACCGCCGTGAGCGTCAACCCCTCCGGCGGCGCGGTCGGGCCGGCGGCGGAGCGGTCGCGCGCGGCCAGCGCGGCCGCAACGTCCGTCGGCGTCCACCGCCCCTCCCCCACCAGCTTCAGCGTGCCGACCAGGTTGCGGACCTGGTGGTGCAGGAAGCTCCGCGCCTCGGCGACGATGCGCACCAGATCGCCCTCGCGCGCGACCTCGAGCCGATCCAGCGTCTTCACCGGGCTCGCCGCCTGGCAGGCGACGGCGCGGAACGAGGTGAAGTCGTGCCGGCCGACCAGCAGCGCGGCGGCCGCCTGCATCGCGGCCGCGTCGAGCCGGCGGTGCACGTGCCAGACCCGGCCGGCCAGCAGGGCGGGGCGGGCCGGCCGGTCGAGAATGTCGTAGCGATAGGCGCGCCCGATCGCGGAGAAGCGGGCGTGGAATTCCACCGCCGCGCGCGCGGCTTTCACAACAGACACGCGATGCGGGCCGAGATGGAAGTTCAGCGCCTCACCGAGCCGCCGCGGCTCCATCTCGCGGGCAAGGTCGAGATGCGCGACCTGCGCCTCGGCATGCACGCCGGCATCCGTGCGCCCGGCCGCGACCGCGGCCACGGGATCGCGCGGCGTGAGACGCGCGGCCGCCTCCTCCAGCACCTGCTGCACCGAGAGGCCGGTCTCCTGCCGCTGCCAGCCGACGAAGCCCGCGCCGTCGTACTCGAGCAGCAGGGCATAGCGCGGCATCAGTCGAGCCGGTCGCCGGGAACGAGCGGATAGCCGCGCGCGAAGGCGTCGATGTCCTGCGGCGCGCGGCCTGGCCGCTGCAGCCGTGTCAGCTGCAGCACGGTGCCGCCGCCGCAGGCGACGCGCCCGCCCTCCAAAAGCGTGCCCGGCGGCGCCTCCGTCCGATCCGAGAGTGCCACGGCGCCGACCACCTTCAGCAGCTCCCGGCCGTGGCGGCACTGCGTGCCGGGCCAGGGGTTGAGCGCGCGCACCTGGCGGTCGATCGCCGCGGCGTCGCGCGTCCAGTCGATCCGACCATCCTCGCGCGTGAGCTTCGGCGCATAGGTCACCCCCGTCTCGGGCTGCGGCACGGCGGGCGGGTCCTCGGCCAGGGCGCGCAGGATCAGGCGGGCGCCGAGCGTTGCCAGCGTGTCGTGCAGCGACGATGCCGTGGTGGCCGGGCCGATCGGCACCGCCTCCGCGAGCAGGATCGGCCCGGTGTCGAGCCCCTCGTCCATGCGCATGATGGTGACGCCCGTGCGGTCGTCGCCGGCGAGGATGGCGGCCTGGATCGGCGCCGCCCCGCGCCAGCGCGGCAGCAGCGAGGCGTGGATGTTCAGGCAGCCCCGCCGCGGCGCCTGCAGCATCGGCCTGGGCAGGATCAGTCCATAGGCCGCGACCACTGCGGCGTCGAGATCGAGCGCGGCGAAGGCCGCATGTTCCGCCTCCTCGCGCCGCAGCCGCGCCGGCGTGCGCACAGGGAGCCCCAGCGCCTCGGCCGCCACATGCACGGCGCATTTCGTCTCGCGCTGGCCGCGATGCGCGGGCTTCGGCCGCTGGCAATAGACCGCGGCGACGGCATGGCCCGCAGCGTGCAGCGCGCGCAGGGCGGGCACCGCGAAGTCGGGGCTGCCCATGAAGGCGAGCCTCACGCCTGCGCCTTCTCCCGCTGCGCCTTGGCCAGCCGGCGCAGGATCATGCTGCGCCGCAGCGACGAGAGGTGGTCGATGAAGAGAACGCCGTCGAGATGGTCGATCTCGTGCTGAAGGCAGCGCGCCATCAGACCCTCGGCGAGGATCTCGCGCCGTACCCCGTCGGGCCCCTCGAAGCGTACCGTGACCGCGCGCGGGCGCGTCACGTCCGCGTACTGGTCGGGCAGCGACAGGCATCCTTCTTCGCGCGTTTCCGTCTCCGCGCTCGCCCTGACGATCTCGGGATTGATCAGCACGATCGGCTCGCGCCGCTCCTCGCGCTGCAGGTCGATCACGGCGAGCCGCAGCCCCACCCCGACCTGCGGCGCAGCGAGGCCGATCCCCGGGGCGGCGTACATGGTCGCGAGCATGCGGGGGATGAGGTCGCGCACGGCCGGGGCATCGGCCGCCGCGACCGCCCGGGCCTTGCGCCGCAACGCCGGGTGGGGGGCGATCAGGATGCGCAGTCGCTCCGCCTCGGCGGGAAGCGCGTCGGTCACGTCGGTCATGCGCGTGAGGTAGCGAGCCGCTTGGGAGCCGGCAATGGCCGGCGGCCGCGGGCCGGTCTTGCACCGCTGCGACGGCTTTCCTATTTCCGTCGCAGCCGGGATGCCTTCGGGGTCCCGGCAGGATGCTCGCTCGGAACGAGGAGACCGGCATGACCCGCGCGTCGCCCTTCGGCAGCCCCCTGTTTCTCGGCTTCGACCACCTCGAGCAGATGCTCGAACGGCTGTCGAAGAACGGCAGCGAGGGCTACCCGCCCTACAACATCGAGCAGATCGGCCCGTCGAGCCTGCGCATCACGCTCGCCGTGGCCGGTTTCACGATGGACGACCTCTCGATCACGGTCGAGGACAACCAGCTGGTGATCCGCGGCCGCCAGGCGGAAGACGGGCAGGCCCGAATCTTCCTGCACCGCGGCATCGCCGCCCGGCAGTTCCAGCGCACCTTCGTGCTGGCCGACGGGATCGAGGTGAAGGGCGCGTGGCTCGACAGCGGTCTGCTGCATATTGACCTGGAGCGGCTGCAGCCGGCGAGCCGTGCGCGCACGATCCAGATCGGGATGCGCCCGGCCGGCGCGTCCCGTTGACCGTCCGGGTTCGGCAACGGACCGGAAACCATGGCGCGGCCAAGCTGGCGCGCCGGAGGAGTTCGAAAGGATGAACACGCAGAAGAGTCGCAACCAGGCAAGTTTTCCTATACCCACCCGCCAGCAGCTGGCGCAGATGGGGGTCGGGGGTCTTGCCTATGTTCGTCCCGTGGTGGTGGACGGGCAACCGGTCTATGCCATCTTCGGCGCTGACGGCGAGCAGATCGGGCTTGCGCCCGACCGGGCGCTGGCGGACGCGGCGATCGTGCAGCACGAGATGGTGCCGGTCAGCGTCCACTGACGCAGCGCGCAGCCGCTGACTGCGGCTGGGGCGGACAGAACCGGAAGGCCGCGCAGGCTGCGGCCCGCGTGCCGCCAGCCGCGATCAGGCGGCGACCCGCTTCCGCGCCACCGGCTCGAACGCTGTTCCCGTGCCGGCCTCAGCGTCGTGGAGGTCCTCCTCGCTCATGCCGTAGATGTCGCGGACGAGCTCGGCGCTGAGCTGGGCCGGGACGCCGTCGAAGACGACGCGGCCCGCCCGCATGCCAATGATCCGATCGCAGTACTGCCGCGCCGTGTCGAGGGTATGCAGGTTGCAGAGCACAGTGAGCCCGTCCTCGCGGTTGACGCGCCGGAGCGCATCCATCACCACCTTGCCGTTGCGCGGGTCGAGCGAGGCGATCGGCTCGTCGGCCAGGATGAGCCGCGGCTGCTGCATCAGCGCACGCGCGATCGCCACGCGCTGCTGCTGCCCGCCCGAGAGCGTGTCCGCCCGTTGCAACGCCGCCTCGGCAAGATCGAAACGGTCGAGCGTGCGGATCGCCAGCGCCCGCTCCTCGGCCGTGAACAGCTTGAAGAGCGAGGTGAGCGTGCCGCGGTGGTTCAGCCTGCCGACCAGCACGTTGGTCAGCACGTCGAGCCGCTGCACGAGATTGAACTGCTGGAAGATCATGGCGCACTGGGTGCGCCAGTCGCGCAGCGCCCGGCCGCCGAGCGCGCTGACATCGCGGCCCGCGAAGGCGATCCGCCCCGCGGACGGCTCGATCAGCCGGTTGATCAGCCGCAGCAGGGTGGACTTCCCCGCGCCCGACCGGCCGATGATCCCCACCATCTGCCCCTGCGGGATCGCGAGCGAGACCGCGTCGACGGCGGTCACGGCGCCGAACCGACGCGTCAGCCCCTTGATCTCGAGCATGCCGACCTCCTCGATCACCCCGTCCCGAGATAGCCCGGCCGTCCGCCGGGCCGCGATGCCGTTTGCATGACAAGGCGGCCGCGGCGCGGTGCGCCGCCCGGGCGCGATCGTTCCCTCACGCCGCGATGATCCGACGGCGGAGGCGGCCCGAGATCCAGTCGATCGCGGCCACCGTGACGAGGATGAGCAGGATGATGAAGGCGACTTCCTGCCAGTCGTCGAGCCGGATCCGCTCGGCGAGCTGGAGCCCGATGCCGCCCGCGCCGACCACCCCGAGGATGGTTGCCGAGCGCGTGTTGCTCTCGAAGAAGTAGAGCACGTGCGAGAGCATCACCGGCAGCACCTGTGGCAGGATGCCGAAGCGCGCCCGCTCGACCGCGGTCGCCCCGGCGGCCTCGATCCCCTCCACCTGCCGCTTCTCGACGTTCTCGATCGCTTCGGCAAACAGTTTGGCGAGGGTGCCGGCATCCGGCACGGCGAGGGCAAGGATGCCGGCGAACGGGCCCATGCCGACGGCCGCGACGAAGATGATCGCCCAGATCAGGCTGTCTACGCCGCGCAAGCCGTCGAACAGGCGCCGGAGGCCGAAATGCAGCAGCCGGACGGGCATGACGTTGCGCGCACCCGCGAAACCGAGCGGCACGGCCGCAACCGCGGCGAGGAACGTGCCCATGAAGGCCATCGCCAGGGTCTCGGCCAGGCCGTGCAGGATCTCGACGAGATGGCCGCCACTGGTCGGCGGGATCATGAAGCGAACGAGGAAGCCGAGCTTGCCGAGGCCGGCGACGAACGCCTCCCACCCCGGCAGCACGCGCCACAGCCCGAGCGCGAGGACGGCGAGGAACAGCGTCCAGGCGAGCGCCAGCCTGGCGCGCTCGGCCGCGCTGCGGCGGAAGACGCGCGGATGCGCCGCCCGGATCGCCGCGAGCTCGGCCGCGCCGATCATCGCGTCGCCCGCGCCGGGCCGGCCTCGATCAGGCCGTGCCGCAGCCATTCGCAGCCCAGATCGATCAGCGACACGGTCAGCAGGATCAGCAGCACGATCGCGCTGATGTCGGGGTAGATGAAGCGTCGCACGACCAGATAGAGCTCCTCGCCGATGCCGCCGGCGCCGACGATGCCGAGCACGCTCGCCGCGCGCACATTGATCTCGAAACGCAGCAGACCGTAGCTCAGGAAGTTCGGCAGCACCTGCGGCAGCACGGCGAAGCGCATGGTCTCGGCCCAGCCGGCCCCGGCGGCGGCGAGCGCCTCGATCGGGCGCGGATCGGCGTTCTCGTTCACCTCCGCGAACAGCTTGCCGAGCGCGCCCGCCGAGTGGACGGCGATCGCGAGCACGCCGGCGAACGGACCGGGCCCGAAGGCGAAGACGAAGATCAGCGCGAAGACGAGCTCGGGCACGGTGCGCGCGAACTCGAAGCCGCGCCGCGCCACCCAGAACGACATGCGGTTCGGCGCGAGGTTGGCCGCGGCGTGGAAGCAGAACAAGAGCGCCACGCCCGCGCCGGCCAGCGTGCCGACGAAGCCCATCAGCACCGTGTCGAGCATCAGCAGCAGCCAGAGATCGATCGCCCAGTACCACTCGCCGATGTCGGTGAGCGGCTGGCGGAGCGAGATGTCCGGCAGCGTCCGGTAGACGTAGTCGAGGATGTTCGGCACGCCAGTTGCGAGCCGCGCCGGTTCGACCTCGCCGACCAGGGCGGAGGCGACGAACACGATCGCGAAGAGCAGCGCGCCGAGGCCCGTCGTCAGCGCCTTCCGACGCTGCAGCGCGCGGTAGCGATCCTCGAATCGGGCGACGGCCTCGACGCCGCCCGCGACCGCCGTCACGTCAGGTGCGGCGCTGGCGACGCAGCCGATCCAGCTCCTCGGTGATCGCGATGATATCGAGATAGTCCTCGTGGGTGCGGCGCACCAAGCCGCGCGACTGCCCGCCCGTCAGCGCCCGCCACGCCTCGGGATTCGCC
>Ga0308410_1001613_pt1 | contig 13029 bp, 12 predicted proteins | sample HotsprOSTMatCore_FD_203467 | JGI IMG/M metagenome (GOLD analysis project Ga0308410, IMG submission 203467) | Hot spring phototrophic mat microbial communities from Octopus Spring, Yellowstone National Park, Wyoming, United States -... | ecosystem: Environmental > Aquatic > Thermal springs > Hot... | reverse complement strand
CCTCCTGGAGGCCCTGCCCCCCGTGGGGAGCGGGGTCTACCTGGAAGGGGAGCTCCGGCCCAAAAGCGGCCGCCTGGTGGTCCGGCGCTGGGAGCCCGCCCGCCTTTGGGACGACCCCCAGTAGGCCACCTGGCCCAGGTCCGGGGCGTGGTCCACCTCTCCCCCATTGGGGGCGGTGAGCCTCCGCCTGGAGGGCCAGGGCCTCTTCTCCAAGCGGGTGCGGGCCCCAAGGGGCCTGAGGGAGGGCCTCGTCCCCGGCCTCTACCGGGTGGTTCTCCACCCCCGCACGGACGGGGAGGCGCAAACAGCTGAAAAACAGCCCACAAATCCGCACACTTCTTCTTTTTCGTTCCCAGTTCATCCAAGAGCGCAAGACTTCACGGAGGGTGGCGAAAGAGGCGAAAGGGGGTAAAATGAAATCAAGTAGGACTTACGCAGTTGAGGCAAACTCATAGACACGATGCGCCAGGTAGGTTCGGATGGCGTCGCGAACTATCACCGTCTTCGCCTCATACCAGCTCACCCCCACCTTCAACCGATAGGCCTCCAACTCGAAAGCAAAAGGTGGTTGAGAAGGGCCACCGCTTTGCGCACCTGGGCCTTCTCCACTCCACAGCACCGCTTGAGCCCCCGATGGTACGCCTCCATGCCCCATCCCTGCCGCGCCAACCTCGCCCGCTCCTCCGCGCTCATCCCCAGGCCCAGTGTTCCGCCTCCCCGTTAGAGACCGTCCGGAACACCTGGACGAACCCGAAACCTGAACCACCCGCCCCTCCCCAGAGATTTCCACCGCACCGATGGGTACATGGCCCTGCCCATCCGGGTTGACCAGGCGGTTGCCCTTCAGCCGCGTCAGAAATAGCCAGCCAAAGTCAGGTTCTCCAAGCCGGCATACCAGCTATCCATCAGGACGGAACCCCCGCGCCTTGGCCTGCTGCAGCATCTGCTGAAAGTGTTCGTTTTTGGTCTGCCCACCCTGGGGCTTGTCGTAGACCCGGAAGTCGCAAGGGATCAGGGCCTGCCCCGCTGTCCGCAACCTGACCACCCCCTGATGCTTACCGCTCCCGTGGTAGGTCACCCGATCCATCCTCCGGGCGTAAGGTTGGTCCAGGATCAGCAGTCCTTTCCTGAGGTTGACATGGGCCTTGGCTTCCTGCCACAACGCCGCCGTGTCGGGCGGCTGTCTTTGCAGCAGGCGGGTAAAGGCATCGTGGGCCGGGGCCTGATCCCCTTCCGGCTGACACCTTGCCGCTTCGCTGCAGGTGAAGACCCCCTGGGCGGCGATGAGGAAGTGGATGTAGTCCAGGTCGTTGCACTTCGGTGGGTTCATAAGGAGTCCATCTCCTTTAGCCTATATGTTTTGCAGAAAAGGGTAGCCCAGCAGGGAGGAGGAAGGCAACTGCGTAAGTCCTAACTGTATCTTCATGCCCGCTCACCAAACCTTTCCTCCACGGGCAAATACTCGATATCGTAACCGAAGTACTTAGGCCCTACGAGCTCGAGCCCCTCAGGTGTTCGCCAAGGATTTGCACAAGGGATGCCGACGACCACAGTGCGCAAACCGTAGCGCATGGACTCAGTGGTAATCGGCTCTCCGGTTTCTACATCGAGCAGGGTAATCAGATCGGGAACCGAAACGATCACCTCCCCGTCGCAGATCGCCACGAGGTGCTCATTCTGGAAGTGGATCTTAAGGGTACGCCCTCGGTCCTCATCGATGCCCGCAAGCGTAGCCTCGCCTCGCGCAAACCCTCCTTCGGTACGACGGTCTACATCAAGGATTTTCCCGTGGAAGACGCGGAAACCGCCGGCAACACCGAGCACAGCCTCGACAGGATCCCGCTTTTCCTTGCGTGCCTGGCGTATGCCTTGCCCGATACGTTCGATTAGGCTGATCGTACCGCGTACCACAGCCTTCTTTGCCTGGGCCCCGGTCATAGGATATAATGCTATCATTGAGGCTCCACCCATATCGATGGTAATCGAGCGAGCAAACCGCTCAGTCCAGTAGTTGTTGATAGTGAAGAGCAAAGCACCGTTACCCTTGTCATCGGCCAGCGTCATGGGGGTGGCCGAGATCCCATGAAGTGTGAGGGTAACCATCTGAATCTCGGGGAAAGCCCGCCCCATACCATCCCCATCAATGACCGGAAGCCCGAGCTGAGAGGCGACAGTGAAAGGGGTCGTGGAGTTTAAACCTCCAGCCTCGATGCACATCACCGCCTTCACCGACCTACCCAAATAGGCCTCGAGAGCCTTAAAGGCCTCCACGATCTCGTCACCCCGAGGCAGCTTCTCGATCATAACTGTCGGTGCTCCCATCATCGCTGCTGGAACGACGAGATCCTCATCTTCCAATTCATCCACCTCAATAAGCCGCACCGGGCCGTGTGTGCGTATTGCATGCAGGGCCATTAGCTTGCCGATGTAAGGATCGCCTCCCCCACCAGTGCCGAGCACTGCAGCGCCAAGAGCTATGTCCTCCAAGTTGTTTACATCAATCCAGCGCATCTCACACCTCCCCCTCAAGGGGCCTATAGCCCAAATCGTATCCAAACGCCCTGGGCCCAACGACTTCGATCGCCTGCGGCGTCTTAAGCCGGGGATGGGCAGGAATCCCCACTATGGCCACACGAAAACCGTAGCGCAGGGTCTCTGTGGTAATGGGTTCAGCTGTTTCTAGTTGCAAAACGGTGATCAGGTCGGGCACTGTGGCAACGACTTCACCATCCCGACAGGCAATAAGGTTCTCGTTTTGGATGTCAATGACGAGGGTTGATCCCCTAAACACCTCGAAGCCCTCAACACGCACCTGGCCTCGTGCAAAGCCCATCTCTACACGTCGCTGGACATCCACCACCTTGCCTATAAAGAGCAATACCCCCTTTGCAACCTCCAGCAGACGTGCAATGGGATCCTCACGGCGAGAGCGAGCTTCGAGCGCCGCACGACCCAAGCCTAGTGCCTGGGTGAGCGTGTGCGGTATAGCGGTACGACGGACCTCCTCAGCCGACATCAGTGGCAAGGCAAATCCCGCAGCCGCCCCCATATCGACGGCCACAGTACGGGCAAGTTTTTCTAGCCAGTACATATCTGGTACCTTATTCAGGATGACCGTGTTGCCCTTTTCGTCTGCCAATGCCGCTGGATAGGGCCTCACACCGTAGATAAAGTAACTGCACATCTGAACCTCGGGGAAGGCCCGCCCCATACCGTCGGCATCTACTACCGGGAGATCCGCGTAAGCTGAAGCAATAAGTGCTTCGACCGAGTTGGACCCACCGACCTCCGCTGGGATGAGCGCGGTGGCTCGGTATCCCGTGTACGCCTCAAGCGCCCGCACGGCCCGGTAACACTCGTCACCCTTTTCGATCTTTTCTATGCCAACCACCGGTGACCCGATCCCGCCTACGCTGACGGCTATATCGCTGTCTTCCAGCGCATCAAAGGGCAGGATGCGAATCTCATAGCCCTGGCGCAGCAGCGCACGAGCCCTGAGTTTGCCTAGGTAGGGGTTACCACCCCCACCAGCACCCAGGATGGCTGCGCCAATAGCCAGCGCTTCGAGATCCGTCTCACTGAGCTTCCAGGTTCTACGCATGGCGAAGATCCCCTACGGCTTTCACCCGGATACGGGTGGCGTTACCAGGAAGATAGGCTAAGGGCACATCCTCTATCTCGACGATCTCCACTGTGCAAGGATCGGCCCCAGCCCCTACCGCCCGCTGCTTAGCCTCGCTCCGGGCCTCCTCGAGGGCTTTTTCCCGGGGGGTGTTGGCCAAAGCGTACACCCGGTCCACCTCTCCGCTGATCTGTGCGATTGCTGCGCCTACCGCGTTGGCTACTGGGTAGTTATTAGGCTTAATAGTGGGAAGGTTACCTACCTTATTCCGCACCAGGATGGTTCCACCGCCCACGACGATGACCGGAACTGGCTCCGGGCTCAAGAGCATGCGGTCCACTGCTTCATCAAGCATCAATTGAATTTTTTCAACTGCGGCCTCGACAAACATAGAATCTAGATCCTTTACCCGCCAAGCATCGCCAACCTTGGCCATTCCCGCCGCCACCGCGATATCCGTTGCGGTGAGCGTGTTGCCCCCAAAGACGAGTGACTCTTCCGTGAGGCGGAAACCCACGCTCTGAGGACCAATCTTGAGCGGGTCTCGTTCGACGATAGAGCCACCACCAAGTCCAAGGCTAAACACGTCAGGCATGCGGAAATTAGTGCGCACGCCCCCTAACTCCACCGCGATGCTCGCCTGGCGGGGGAATCCCTGGTGCAACGCGCCAACATCGGTGGTGGTACCGCCCACATCCACCACGATGGCCTCCTTGATTCCCGAGAGGAAGGCAGCGCCTCGCATCGAGTTCGTTGGCCCGGAAGCGATGGTGAGAACAGGGAATTTTTCGGCGAACCCTGCGTTCATCAAGGTTCCGTCGTTCTGGGTCAAGTAAAATGGGGCATGAATCCCAGCGTCGCGCAGAGCCTGAGAAAAGGCACGCACAATACTGCGACCCAGATCCTGCAGGGATGCATTCAAAATAGCTGCGTTCTCGCGCTCAATTAGCCCGATGCGACCTATCTCGCTCGAAAGCGTGATTTTGGCGTCGGGGATGACCTCGCAAACGATACGGGCAGCTTCGGCCTCAATCTCTGGTTTGATGGGAGAGAACACCGCGGAAATGGCGATGTTGTGCACATCTTTGGCCCTTATGTCCTCGGCAACTCTGCGCAGCTCCGAGGGGTTCAGCGGCGAAATAGGGCGGCCATCAAACTCGAGCCCCCCATGTACGAGGTAAATGTGTTCGCCTAAAGTCGTCCGCAGATCCTCAGGCCAATCCACCATCGGCGGAAGTGACTGTGTGGCGGGTAGGCCCAGCCGGATCACCGCTGTCGGCACAAGGCCCCGGCGCTGCACTATGGCGTTGGTGAAGTGCGTCGTGCCAATCATCACCGCCCCGACCTTCTCAGGCACGAAACCGGACTCAGAGAGCACGAGCTCAAGCGCCTTCAACACGCCCCCTGTGACGTCGGCCGTGGTAGGAGTCTTGACCCAGTGCAACAACTGTTTACCGTCCATCAGTACCGCGTCCGTGTTGGTTCCGCCTACGTCAATACCTACTCGGATCATGCCTTCCTCCTTGCCTTTTCAGCCTCCAGCGCGTCGTAGCCACCGCGCTCCATCACCTGATGGCAGGCAACTAGGTGGCCTGGCTTGATGGGTTCCAGCCTCTGCATCTTAGTTCGACAGGAAGCCTCCGCGAAGGGACACCGGGTGTGAAAGCGGCAACCTGAAGGAGGGTTTAGTGGTGAGGGGATCTCACCCTCAAGCACCAAGGGCTTCCAAGGCATCAGCGGGCGCCCCCCCGGCATAGAGGACATCAATGAGACAGTGTAAGGGTGCTGCGGGCTTTCAAAAATTTGTCGCCTAGTACCTAGTTCAACAATCTGTCCTAAGTACATCACGGCCACGCGATCGGCGACATAGCTCACCACCGTAAGGTCATGGGAGATGAACGCACTCGATAACCCATACTCCACGCGCAACCTAGAGGTCAGGTTGAGGAGCTGAGCCTGTACGCTGACATCTAAGGCACTGGTTGGCTCATCGAAGACCACAAACTCCGGTTCCGTAGCGAGCGCCCGGGCAATCCCCACCCGCTGTTGCTGCCCGCCCGAAAGCTGATGCGGATAGCGGGCTGCATGCTCGCGCTTGAGCCCAACCCGCTCCAGCAACTCCAGTGCACGGTCACGCGCTACCCTGCCCTTAGCGATACCATGAAGCACAAGTGGCTCCATTACCGTTTCCAACACGGTCATCCGTGGGTTTAGCGCATCCATAGGATCTTGGAAGACCATCTGAAGGGATTTGCGGTAAATTCGGAGCACGCTATCTCGAAGCCGCGAAAGGTCCTGCCCTTTATACAGCACACGGCCCGAGGTGGGGCGCTCGAGCATGAGGAGCATGCGCCCTAAGGTGGACTTACCGCTGCCTGACTCCCCTACAAGCGCTAGGGTCTGCCCAGGATAAATCTCAAAGCTTACGCCATCGACAGCATGTACGTACTGATGCCGAAGCCACCCCGCGGGCACCGGGTAATGCTTCACGACATTCTCCACCACCAGTACCGGCTCAGGCATGTTTCCCCTCCGTGAGAAGGAAGCAGGTGGCGTAGTGGTCTGGAGAAACATTAACTGGCTTGGGTCGCTCCATACGACAACGGTCGAAAGCATACGAACAGCGCGGATGAAAGCGGCACCCGCGAGTTGGATTCACCAAATCCGGAGCGCTTCCGAAAATAGCGGGGATCTCTCCAATCTCAGCCAGCTTCGGCCTAGAAGCAAGCAAACCCTGGGTGTACGGGTGTTGAGGTGTCGCAAACAGCGTACGCGTTGGCGCAAACTCCACGATATCTCCCGCGTACATGACAGCGATGACATCGCAAACCTCCGAAGCAAGGCCTAGGTCATGCGTGATCAAAATCTGAGCGGTGCCGATTTTATCACGAAGCTCTCGTAACAAGCGCATGATTTGCGCCTGCACAGTGACGTCAAGACCCGTGGTGGGCTCGTCAGCAATGAGCAGCTTTGGCCGGGCTGCGATGGCCGCGGCGATCATGACCCGTTGGGCCATGCCGCCTGAAAGTTGATGTGGATAGCTGGCAAGGCGGCGCTCTGGGTCAGGAATGTGCACTGCGGAGAGCAAGCGTACCGCCTCGTCCCGCGTCTGGTTTCTTGGCAGGCCTGCCCGGAAGCGAAGCACATGTTCGAGGAAGCGACCAACGGGTATGAGCGGGTTGAGAGCCGTGCGGGGGTTCTGGAAGATCATCGCGATGTCCCGCCCTCGGAGCGCGGCCATCTGGGGCTCGGGTAACCTGAGAAGATCACCGCCTTCAAAGACAACCTCACCACCGACGATGCGTCCAGGCCTAGGCACCAGACGCAGAATGGAAAAGCCCGTCACCGACTTGCCGCTACCGGTCTCCCCTACTAATCCTAAGATCTGCGCGGGCTCGAGCCTGAAGTCAAGTCCATCGAGCACCTTCACGATACCTTGTCGTGTGTAGAAGTAAGTTTTGAGACCTCGCACCTCAAGCAGGCTCATCGGTGGGACCTCCGCGGGTCAAGGATGTCGCTAAGGCCGTCACCAAGAAGGTTGGAGCCGAGCACCGTGAGCGCGATAAAGAGCCCCGGAAAAGTGTACGTCCACCAATGGCCTTGCCAAAAGTCCTGAAGCCCCATATTGATCATCACACCCCACTCGGCATTCGGAATCGCGACGCCCAGACCGAGAAAGCTCAAACTCGCGGCCTCCAGGATGGCCCAGCCAAAGTGAAGCGTTGCGTTGACCAACACCGGCGTAAGTGCGTTAGGAAATAGGTGGCGGAACAAGATGCGCCATGGAGGGTTCCCCACGGCGCGAGCCGCAAGAACGTAAGTACGCTGTTTTTCAGACAGGAGCGTAGAGCGCATCAGACGGGCATAGCCGGGGATGTTCACAGCCGAGGTCGCAATAATTACAGTGAAGACTCCTGGGCCAAGCGCATAGGCAATACCCATGGCAAGGATAAGGGACGGAAACGCCTGAAGGATGTCCATGAAGCGCATGAGTATCTCATCAAGCCAACCACCCAGATAGCCGGAGAGCGCGCCCAAGAGGGAGCCCACCACAAGGGAGATCATTACCGCTGTGGCCGCGATGAACAGATCCAAACGCGCTGCCCAAACAACTCGGCTAAAGATATCCTGGCCAAATTGATCAGTCCCCATCCAGAACTGGGATGAGGGGGGCTCGGAAACATGGTCATAATGTTTTTCGAGCGGGTCGTACGGTGCAATCCATGGGGCGAAGATTGCAAGCACAACCATAAGGGCTACAATGCTAAGGCCGAGCAAGGTAGCAGGGTTTTGCCGGATGTGGTACACAATCTCGCTTCGGGCTAAGCGCTTGAACACGCTAAACCTCCACCCGGGGATCTATCGCAGCGACAGCCAGATCCAACAATAGGTAGATGAGAACGTACGCCGTGGTCACGAGAAGTATTGCCCCTTGGATTGCAGTAAAGTCACTGGAGAGAATCGCATGCAGCGTGTAGAGACCGAGCCCCGGCCAGCTAAAGACGAACTCGACCAAGACTACTCCGCCCAACGCGTAGCCGAATACCCCGGTGAAGATTGTGAGAACAGGAATTACCGCATTGCGAAAAGCATAGTCCCAGACAATGACGCGCGGGGGCAAACCCAACGCTCGTGCAGCCCGGACGTATTCAGACTCCAAGGCCTCAACCATAGCCGCTCGGGTCATGCGAGCCAAAGGGGCCATTGCGGTTAACGCGAGTGAAATCGAAGGAAGGACCAACGCCGAAAGCGCTGCCCTAAATACATCCCATTGTCCAGCGAGCACAGCATCTAGGGTGTACAACCCGGTGACGTGAGGCGGAGGGCTCATGATGGGGGGAAGTCGGCCAATAGGCGGCGGGACCCACTGCAGTTTGAGGAAAAACACGTAGAGGAGCACTAGCCCCAACCAGAACACAGGAACGGATACCCCCACCACGGCAATGACCCGGCTCGCATGGTCGACCGGAGAGTCTTTATAGAGCGCGCTCAGGAAGCCAAACGGGATCGCGACCGCCACCGCGAGGAACATGCCATGGAAAACAAGCTCAAACGTAGCAGGAAATCGCTGAAGAAGATCTCGGGACACGGGCTGGGCGGTGGTGTAGGAGGTCCCCATATCACCCTTAGTGACGAGGTCGGCTATGTAGAGGTAAAACTGCTGGTAAAAAGGAAGGTCGAGGCGGGCCTCGCGCTTCATGGCCTCGCGCTTTTCCTGCGAAATGTAGGGCCCAGCAACTCGGTCAATGGGATTTCCCGGAAGAATTCTCGTGAGGAAGAAGGCGATAAAGAGCGTGCTTAATAAGACTGGAACAAGTAATGCCAGCCGCCGCAGGATGAACCGTAAAACCCGCATGAGCCCCCCTTAGGTTAGGAGGCCCGGCCCCGTAGAGCCGGGCCCTTCCCTTCACGGTTCTCTGTCCATATAGAAAAAGCGGGTGAGCTGGTCGTTGAAATAGATATAGCCTGTAACCTTCTTATTCAACACCACATTGAAGTTCGGGCTTGCCAAGTACACTTGCGGCACGTCTTCACTGATGAGCTTCTGGGCGCGCCGACTTGCTTCAGCCCGCGCCTTTGCGTCCCGGCTCAACATGTAGGTGTCGATGATCTTGTCTACCTCAGGTCTCCTGAAGCGAACGTAGTTAGTGGGACTTTTGGAATGGAAATTCCAGAACATGTGGTAGTAGGGATCGTTGACCCAGGAAATCCAGTCGTCGATGAAAAACTGTAGTTTACCACCCTGTTGTAGCTCATTGAACGTAGCGAAGGGAAGCTTCTCGATGGTAACCTTTATGCCGATCTTGCTAAGTGCATCCTGCACAATGACGGCCTCGCGCTCCTGCTCCTCGTTACCGATGCGGATGCTAAGCTTGATTGGCGGAAGCCCTTTACCCCCAGGATAACCAGCCTCGGCTAAGAGCGTTCTGGCACGCCCGGGATCGTAGCGATAAGGCCAAGCCGTCAGATCCGAGGTGGGCATTCCGTCCTCAATCGGCCCAACGGGGACACGGGCGTAGCCGCGGTAGACCTGCCGCACGATCAGGTCATAGGGGATTGCGTAGGCAACGGCTTTACGTAACAGCTTGTTGTTGAAGGGCAAAATGCTGTTATTCATCATAAGCCGATCCTGGTTGGTAGTGGGAAAGCTCAATACCTTGAGAGAAGGAACCTTCTTGAGGGCATCTAGCTCACGCACGGGTACCTGGTTGGCCATGTCCACCGCGCCGGTACGCAGGAGCAGCGCCCGTTGAGCAGGATCGGGGACAATTTTCATAACTACTTGGTCAATCTTCGGCTTGCCCAGGTAATAGTTAGGATGCGCCTTGAGCACAATGCGGTCACCGGGAACATAACTCGACAGCAGGTAAGGCCCAGTTCCCGAGCCCATGTTTTTCTTGAACCAGTCAAGCGCCCAAGGATCGCTAGGTGTCGCTTGAGCCCTAAGATCGGCAGGGTCGACCGCAGCAGAGTTGTAGATCGTTAGGTTCTTAAGCGTGAGAAGGTTCCCCTGCTTCATCTCCAAAGCCAAGGTGTAGTCGGCTAGCCTCCGGAACTGGTCCGCACGAGTCACCACCCCACCCATGCCAACGAGAAAAGTGGTGATGCTTTGGCTTTCAAAGATTCGTCGCATACCCAGGATCACGGCATCCGCGTTGAAAATTGTTCCACTGTGGTAGCGAACGCCTTTTCGCAGGTTGAAAATGACCGTGTTTGGATCCTTTTGGTCAAAGGCCCAATCTCCAGCGAGTTGCCCAACTAACTGCTCCATGTCCACCGTCTTATAGGCGGTTCCATCACGGGCGGTACGTTCGACAATCTTAGGTCGAATCAGAGTTTCGAAGACGTTGACCGAAACGGTCTGTGTTGGTGTGCTTCCTACAGAAAACGCTGGATCAAAAGTATCGATACCGCCCTCAACAGCAACAACAAGCGTTTTCTGGGCTGTCGCAAACCCAAAGAAAAGTACGCTTACCAAGAAAGCCTTCCAAGATACTCGCATGGCTACCTCTCCCTCACCATACAGGTGTATTATGTAGATAAGCTAGGCAGGAGGCTGCCTAATCACCATGTCCCCGGAGGACAGGCCGCAGATTCTAAACTGTGCTAGGAGGACAATCGCGATTTCAACAGAGCAAGCTTGGCAGCAATGTGGTACAGGAGCTTACGCTCGTCGTCAACGTTTTGAAAATCAAGCAGTTCCACGAGGCGCCGCATGCGGTACTTAAGCGTGTTGGGGTGAATACCTAGGGCTTTCGATGCCCTGTAAACCGAGCGGTTCGATTCCAAATAGGCCACAAGGGTCTCTAAGAGTGCGCGGCGGTAGCTAGGTTCCACGGTGCGTAGGGGCCCGAGCGCCGCTTCGGCAAGGCCAGCTACCTCTGTGTTCTGTTTGAGAACATGAAGAAATATCTTAGGGCGGAGGGATTCGAAAGAGATCCAAGGCGCTTTGAGGCCATATACTCGGCATACCTCAAGAGCGGCCTGAGCCTCGCGGTAACTCTGAGCTAGTCCCCCTGGTGAAGGGTGAGGGTTTCCTAACACCACAAAAAGCGCTACCTCTCCAAGCTGCCGCCGCAGTGTCTCCGAGATGCTCTTCGCAATTAATGCTGGATCTGCCACACCACGCTGGTCGAGCAAAACTACGACCCCGGTCCCGTGCAGACTTACTACATGGTGGGGTGAGTCTTTGAACAGAACCCCCCGTACTAAGGATAACAACTTGTTGCGCACTAAAGAGATGTGTTCCTCCCCCATGACAAGCTGTTCTAGATAAAAGGTGTCCGGATTCTCAAGGTCGGCAAGCAGCACCTGCCGCTTGTGTTCCAAGGCAAGTTCTAGCACGCTTGCACGTGCAAGTAGTGCATTGAGCGAGCGAAAACCTCCTCGGAGTGTTTCCTCAATGATCTCCCTGCGAAGCTGCTGAGTATCGATTTGTAAAGGCCGATGTTCTTCATAGAAGATCCTTAGAATACGCGCGCTCAGATCAAGCGGCAAACGGGGCTCAGCATGGCGCAGCACAACCACGTTTGGCTTGAGTACAGGCAAAGAACGAATCTCAGCCTGATCCGGCAGGACAAACGCCAGGTGGCGGAAAAGGTTTGAGTGCTGGTGCGCCTCGATCCACGCTGGAAACATCCACCCGTGCTCAACAAGATACAACGTGCCAGGAAGCGGACAGGTCTCTTCGTCTAGCTCCTCTACACGGCTCACCTCGGTTACATGAGGGTCCCCAGCTAACACCTCAAACGTCGGCATGTGGGCGAGCAACACTCTTAGTCGCATTGCTACCCCTATCTTATATCTTAGGGGGAAGAAGAGGCCGTGCTTCACACAAAAAAGCGGGGGGTCACCCACCTTGATGATCGCGCTCCCTTCTCCGAACCACCCCAGGCTAAAGGAGCTAGGACATTCAAGCCTTTCCGGCGAGTAAAGCTCCTAAGCACGGTTTTACCCATGGACTTGTCGGTGGTCTTATATGAAATCTTTCTGAGTCATTCCCCTAACATCCCCCCGGCCACCAATGAAACAGGGTATAGCTCTGTATGAGCGCAGGCTGGGTCTGCAGGTAGGCGCAGCGGGCTTCCACCTTGCTCCACAGCGCCGCTTCATCCTCCACCTGCCCATTGGCCACCACCCCATCGATCAGCCCCCAGGTTCGCTCCACCGGCTGCAGCTCAGGCGGGTAGGGCGGAAGAAAACAAAGGCCCACGCCCTCTGGCACCTGTACCTGCCTGGAGGTGTGCCAGCCCGCCCGATCCAGCACCAGCAGCACCAGCCTGCCCTCCCCGGCGCGCCTGAGCCGGGCAAAAGAGGACAGCACCAGCTTGAAGGCCTCCGTCGAGACCGAGGGCAGCAGCCCGTACTCGCTTTCCCCGGTTCCCGGTCTCACGACAGCCAGCGATAGCGGGGCCGCTCCCGAGCCAGCGGGGTCTGCCCGCGCAGGGCCCATACCCGTCGGCGGATGGGCTTGAGCCCCAGCCGGTGCGCAGCAAAAGCCCATACCTCCAGCGGAAGAGCAGCTTCAACCAGAAAACCATCAGGAAGAGTTTTTTTTGAAAGCGGCCTGCGCCTCGGGGTCGGCCTGCCGGTGGCGGGGTCGTGGGCGCAGGGGGGCAAAGCCCAGGCGGCGCCTCCAGCTCCAGGCCCGCCGGGGGTCCCAGCCGCTGGCTAAGCCACTCGGCGGCCTCCAAAGCCCATCCCTGGGATGGGGCTTGCGCAGGGCCTGATGGAAGGCCTCCTGGAGTTCGGGGGATAGGAGGGGGGCCTGGCCTTTGTGCTGGTGCCGGAGGTTCTTCATGGGCAGGCCCTGGTTGTAGCGGTGGATCAGCGAACGAACCCAGCGTTCGCTATAGCCGAGGTTGCTGGCGACCTGGGGGATGGACTGGCCTTTGGCCAGCAGCCAG
>Ga0308410_1001610_pt1 | contig 13039 bp, 10 predicted proteins | sample HotsprOSTMatCore_FD_203467 | JGI IMG/M metagenome (GOLD analysis project Ga0308410, IMG submission 203467) | Hot spring phototrophic mat microbial communities from Octopus Spring, Yellowstone National Park, Wyoming, United States -... | ecosystem: Environmental > Aquatic > Thermal springs > Hot... | reverse complement strand
GAATAACTTTCACAACCACCAGCCAAATCAATGTTTATGTAACTCTCTTCAGGAATCCTGATTGTAAAGCCAGCAGTTCTATTCGGTATGAGTTCTTTTTGTTTTCGTTTATCTCTATGCTGAAAATAAATTTGTAGATTTTGTAAGCTGTCTATTTTTAAACCAAGATTATAAAATGTATTGATGAAAATATTTTTCAAACTGTCTGCTTTAAAATATTTTTCATAACGCTCGTCTCGTAATAAGAAATAAATGTCGGGAGCCGTCAAGTTCTCTTGCGAATATCTTTGTGTTCTAAGTAATTCATAGAGTTGTTGGAAATAAAAATCGTTTGTAGAGGAAATGAAATCCTGAATCATAGAATAGAATGTTTTTAAGTTTTCCTGTCGAACCATTGAAGCAAATTGTAGATATGAACCAAAATTTAATGAGTCAAGAATTATTCTTTTTCTTTCTTCAAACAATTTAATTTGAAGTTTTTGGAGATTTTCTAAATCCTTAAGTCTTGAGTTATAATGGCTTTTTCTAATTCTGTTATTCGCCTCAAGAGAAAAATATTCGTTTAAATTTTCGAGTTTGAGATTTCCTTTTCGAGTTGAGAATGAAATTTCGTTCTTAAAGCTCTCTATTTTATCATGTAATTGTGAAGTCGTTTTCTCAACAATTTTTTCATAAATAAAAATTTTTAATCTTTCAAGTCGCTCTATTCGTTCCGGTCGTTGTTCAAGCTTCAAAAGACTATTAATTAAATTTATATCATTTTGACTGAATGTCTGTTTATATTTTTTGTATAGATTGGAAATTAAGAAAGGTTTGTTCTGAAAGTAACTTTCGTATTTAAGTTTATTGTACTCAACTACAAAATTTGAAATAACATTTCTTAATGAGTCAACCTGACTTCGATAATATTCGAGCTCATCTCTTTTTGCACCAGGACAGCCGAGAAAAGTAATTAAAAACAAAAGAGAAAAAATTATCTGAAAAATTTTACTCTTCATTTATTATCCATTCCTCAAAATATTCTTGTTCGATTGGTGCAATAAATCTTGATTTTTTTGAGTAAGTAACTCCATCGATTCTTGAAAACATTACCAATGGATAGGAAATAAATAAATTTCTTTTTGCTCGAGTACAAGCCACATAAAGTAATCGTCTTTCTTCTTCTAAATCTTCAAAAGAATCTGATGCTCGAGTGTTTGGAAAATATCCTTCAACAACTCCAATCACAAAAACCGAATGCCATTCCAATCCTTTTGCTGAGTGTATCGTGCTTAATGTGAGAAATTCATCTTCGCTACCGGAACTTTCGATATCATAAACGCTTTGAGTTGGTGGTTCAAGGGCAAGGTCATCAAGAAAAGAATTCAGTGAACGATATCTATCCGCTATTGCTTGAAATATTTCTAAATCTTTTAGTCGCTTTTGGAAGTCGTCATATTTTTCACGAAGTATTGGTTCATAAAAAGGAAGTATAATGTTTAATCTTTCTGATGGAGATAACGATTTTCCACTTGCTTCATTTAAAACTATAAATAATTTATGAACGCTATCGGGAAGCGATTTATCTTTTAGAAAAGAATTGAAACTGAATTTATTCTTGTTAACTGTTTCTTCAATTTCATCAGTTATGGTTCGAGCTTTCTTTGGTCCAATTCCCGACAAAAGTTGTAAAATTCTAAACCAGCTGATTTTGTCAATAGGATTGTTTAAAATTCTTAAGAAACTAATTAAATCTTTGATGTGAGCAGTCTCAATAAATTTTATTCCACCAAATTTTTTGTAAGGAATTCCAGCTTTGTTTAATTCAATTTCCAAATCATAAGAGATATAACCTGAACGAAAAAGAACCGACATATCGAGTAATGAAATTCCTTCTTCGCGCAACTCGAGTATTTTATCTACAACAAATTTTGATTCGAGAGTTGTGTTTTGCGCTGCGATAATTGATGGTAATTCGCCAAACTCATTTCTTGTGTAGAGTCGTTTAGGATATTTTTCAATCATCGAAGCGATTATTTGATTTGTAAAATTAAGAATCGATTGTGTGCTTCTGTAGTTTTCTTCAATCGTTATGATTTTAGCGTCTGGAAAATCTTTCGGGAAATCAATGATGTTTTTGAAATTAGCTCCACGAAAAGAATAAATGCTCTGACAATCATCACCAACAACCATAATGTTTCGAGATGTTCCACCAAGTAATTTGACAATTTCTGCTTGAAGTTTATTCGTATCCTGATACTCATCGACCATTATGTATTTGTAATTTCTAAGAATGTATTTTCTGAAATCCTCATCTTTTTCTAATAACTCTTTTAACTTCAATAGCAAATCATCATAATCAAGCAGAGCATTTTTCTTTTTGAATTTTTCATATTCAAGTTTCAGTAATTTTATGTCTTCAAGGAATACAATGAATTGTGGATATTGAGTACTTAAAATTTGTTCAATAGTGGTTTGTTTATTGATTGAAAGACTTATTATATCGTAGAGAGTTTGCTTTTTAGGAAATCTTTTTCTTTGCTTATCAAATCCGAGATTTGTTCTGATGAGATTAATCACATCTTCTGCATCTGATTGGTCAAGGATTGTGAAATTACTAGGGTAACCAATCTTCTCTGCAAATTTTCTTAAAATCAGATTAGCGAATGAATGGAATGTACCGCCAGAGACTTTTTCACATCTTGCATCAATCAAAGCAGAAGCACGACGCAACATTTCCTGTGCAGCTTTTCTTGTGAATGTAAGGAGTAAAATTGATTGGGGATTAACACCAGATTCAACCAGTCTTGCAACACGATAAACTAAAGTTTGAGTTTTGCCAGTCCCTGCACCTGCAATAACAAGAACAGGACCTTCGGTTGTAATGACAGCTTCATATTGAGCTGGATTTAAGATATTCTTGTAATCGATTTTATAATGGACTTCTTCGGTTCGGCCGATTTTCTCTGCAGTATCAGTTGAGACTCTTTTCAGTATATATTTCTTTGCCATTTAATTCTTCGCATCCTTAAGGCAATTGGTGTATCAAAGATTTCTTTGTATATAACCGCTTTCTTGAAATCATCAATTCCACTCAATTCAAGTGTGAAAGTTTTTTCTATTTGTGATTTGTCTTCCGTTTCAATTTCGTAAACATCGAGTTTTGAGTAATCAAATTCGTCAATATCAGTTTCTGGAATTGTTGCTTCATAATCGTAGGCTTCAATTATGAATTCCTGATGAATATCTTCCTTTTTGATTTGTGAAGGAGTTATTTGGACAACTTGTTCTTCGAATTTTGGTTCAATTTTTCTTTGGTATGTTATAGGCTCAGGTTCAAATGAATAAAATTCTTCATCCTTAGTTTCTTCAATCGGTTCAGGTTCTTTTGTTTCATATCCAAATAATTTTTCAATCTCTCTTAAAATGTCTTGAGAAGATTTTTCTGGCTCGACTTCAGAATAAGTTTCGGTCTGATAAGACTCAGGTTTTGTTTGAGTTGGCGTAGGTTTTTTCTTAAGAACCTTAAAAAGCGGAGCCAGAAAAGCATATATAATGAATAAGATTATTAGAAGGTCAAATAAATTTTCCATTAAGAATCCTTAATTATTTTTCTTAATCTTTTTTCTTCTCAACACCTTTAGAAATTGATTCTCTCATCTCAGTATCTGCCTGAACATTTTTTAAGGTATAATAATCCATCACGCCCAATTTACCTTCACGGAATGCCTGAGCAATTGCTCTTGGAATTTCAGCTTCCGCTTCGATTACTTTTGCTTTCATTCTTTGAACTTCCGCTTTCATCTCTTGCTCAGTTGCAACAGCAGCTGCTCTTCTTTCTTCAGCTTTAGCTCGAGCAATTTTCAAATCGGCTTCGGCCTGGTCTGTTTGAAGTTTTGCTCCAATGTTTTCTCCAACATCAACATCAGCTATATCAATTGATAAAATTTCGAATGCTGTCCCTGCATCAAGACCTTTTTCAAGAACTGTTTTAGAAATTCTATCAGGATTTTCTAAAACTTCTTTGTGTGAATTTGCTGAACCAATTGTTGTAACAATTCCTTCACCGACACGTGCAATGATAGTGGTTTCACCAGCACCACCAACAAGTCTATCGATATTGGCTCTAACTGTAACTTTGGCTATTGCTCTAACCTGGATTCCATCTTTTGCTACTGCTGCAATTGCTGGCGTTTCAATTACCTTTGGATTAACACTCATCTTTACAGCTTCAAGCACATCTCTTCCAGCAAGGTCAATAGCTGTCGCTCTTTCGAATGTCAATGGTATGTTTGCTTTATCTGCCGAGATTAATGCATTGACGACTTTCTCGACATTTCCTCCAGCAAGATAATGGGCCTCAAGTTTTCCTGTTTCAACTTTAATTCCTGCTTTTGTGGCAGTAATTAGACTTTTAACAATAATGTGTGGTGGAACTTTTCTTAATCTCATTCCAACTAAATCGGAAAAGATTTTTAGCTTCACTCCTGCAAAATATGCAGTTATCCATAAACCAACGGGAATGAAATACAGAAAGATTGTTAAGAATAGAATTATTGCAAATATTATTAAAACAGCTAAGCCAGTTAATGCTTCCATTTTTACTCCTTATATTTTTTTTCTGTTATTGTTTTATAAACTTCTTCAAAGATTTTGCCAGCATCTCCTAAGAGATAGAAGAAAACTTCTTTAATAGATTTTGAATCAAAATTCAAAACTTCACCAATCATAATTTTAGCACATTCATCAATTGGAAATCCACCAACTCCAGTTCCGAGGGCTGGAAATGCAACTGAATTAAGATTTAATTTCTCACAAAGTTCAAGAACACTTCTGGTTGCATCTCTAATATATTTTTCATTGGTAACTAAATCCTGTCCCATCACTGCAGCATGAATTACAAATTTTGCATTAAGATTTCCGGCTGTTGTCTCAATTGCACTCCCTACAGGAATTGGACCTTTTGAGATGGCTTCATCTTCAATAATTTTTCCACCAACTCTTTTAATTGCACCAGCCACACCAGCTCCCATCCAGAGATGATTATTTGCCGCATTCACGATTGCATCAACATTTGCTGTGGTAATGTCGCCTTGAACAATTTTAATCTCTGGATATGACTTTAAATTCATACTCTAATCTTACCATTATTTTTTTGTAAATATACGAATAGTAAAATTTTTAATGATTAGAGAATAGTGGAATGAATAATCAAAATTTTTTGACAGTTATAAAATTATTTAAAACAAAAAACCCCACGATAGTGGGGCTCAAAAAGTTTATCAAAAATTATCTGATAACTTTTACTTCTGCAGCTTGCAAGCCTTTTGGTCCTTGCTTTACTGAGAATTCTACTTTATCATTTTCTGCTAAAGTACGGTAACTATTACCAAGAATTGATTGATAATGAACGAATACATCCTCACCATTTTCTTGAGTAATGAATCCGTAACCTTTAGAACTGTTGAACCATTTTACGGTTCCTCTTTTTCGCTCTGACATATCAGAAGCTCCTTTTGTATTTTGTTAATGATTTTGTTACTGAGACAGGTTTGAAGTTGATGCTTTAAGGAAGCTTTCTGAAGGTTCGAAAATTTTTGTTTCTACTACTACAGACTTACAAAACTACTGTCTGCTAATTCAATATAGTTTTATTATTGATGTAATCCTAATTGTCATATAAGGCTGAATGCAATATTTATAAAATCTAATTTGAACTTGAGAAGAGTCTTTAGTTTTGAGTGATGAGTTTTGAATTTTGAATGATGAGTTTTGAATTAATCAAATGCGAAAGGTTGCTTCACTGCGTTCGCAACGACAATTAAGCAGTCATTGCTAGGGACTGTCTAAAAAGTCACAAAATGTCAGGCTTAGCCTGTCGAAGCCTGACATTTTATTGTAAAATCAAAAATTGGGAGTCTTAGTTTCGCATTAAAAATTACTTTTTGGACAGTTGCGACGCAATCTCTGACATAGTGTAAGTTTCGACTTCGTAGTGAACGATTGCTTCGCTTGCGATTGCAATGACTATGTGGCAACAGATACTCTGCTACACGGTGTTCTCGATACGCTTCGCTACTCGAACACCGATACAATTTCGGTTTTCGAGTAGGACTGAGCGAAGCGAATGAAGTATCGAGAAAATCATTACACCACATCGGTCTTCTCGATACGCAAGCTACTAGAAGACAGATTTAGACCGTTTTTGAGTAATCTCGAGAGAGTCAAGAGATATATCTATAAAATATAAATTTATAATTTCAATTTCACATCGTTGAAGTTAACTGAAAAAATTTTCAATTAAGTTTTAAGCCTGAATTATTTCTAAACAGTTGAAAAATTTTTTCAAATATTTCCCACTTATCAATTAAATACTTTGTAATACTTCAAGACCTTAGGTAATTTTGTAAACGAATAATTAAAAGAAAGGAGTTATAAATGTTACTAATTGAAGATATAATTGCTCGTGAAATTTTAGATTCAAGAGGCAATCCAACTATTGAAGTTGATGTAATTTTGGAAGATGGAACTTATGGAAGGGCTGCAATTCCGAGCGGTGCATCAACAGGAACACAAGAAGCAGTTGAATTAAGAGATAATGACCCAAAAAGATTTTTGGGAAAAGGAGTTCAAAAGGCTGTCAAGAATGTAAATGAAATAATCGCAGATAATCTCGTTGGTTTAGACCCATTCGACCAAGTTAAAATTGATAATATTTTAATTGAACTTGATGGGACAGAGAACAAAGGTAACTTAGGTGCAAATGCAATTTTAGGAGTTTCACTTGCGGTTGCAAAAGCGTCTGCCAATGCACTTGGTATGCCGCTTTACAGATACATTGGTGGAACTAATTCGAAAGTAATTCCAGTCCCAATGATGAACATTATTAACGGTGGTAAACATGCTGATAACAATGTTGACTTTCAAGAATTTATGATAATGCCAGTTGGTGCTCCAAAATTTAGCGAAGCCTTGAGAATGGGCGCTGAGGTGTTTCATAATCTTAAATCTGTCTTAAAGAAAAAAGGTTACAATACTGCTGTTGGTGACGAAGGCGGATTTGCTCCAAATCTTAAATCAAATGAAGAAGCAATAGAAGTAATTCTTGAAGCAATTGAAAAAGCTGGTTATAAAGCTGGCGATGATATTGCAATTGCTCTTGACCCCGCTGCAAGTGAATTTTATGACGATAAAAAGAAAAAATATATTTTCCATAAATCCGACGGTTCAGAATTAACTTCAGATGAAATGGTGAATTATTGGAAAAATTGGGTTGATAAATATCCAATTATCTCAATTGAAGATGGTATGAGTGAATTAGACTGGGATGGTTGGAAACTTTTAACTGATGAACTCGGAAAGAAAATCCAACTAGTTGGTGATGATGTATTCGTTACAAATCCAGAAATTCTTGCAAAAGGAATCGAAGAAGGAATAGCGAATTCGATTTTGATAAAACTTAATCAGATTGGTACTCTTACAGAAACATTAGACACAATTGAACTTGCAAAGAAAGCAGGCTACACTGCTGTAATAAGTCATCGTTCTGGTGAAACAGAAGATACAACAATTGCTGACTTAGCAGTTGCTACTAATGCTGGAATGATTAAGACTGGTTCAACAAGTAGAACAGATAGAATTGCAAAGTATAATCAATTGATAAGAATTGAAGAAGAGTTGGATACAACAGCAGTTTTTCTGGGACTTGCTGCCGTTAAAAATAGGTCATAGTTAAATGAACTTAATTATTCAATTCCTTCATAATTGAAAGCAAATTTTAGGGGACTGATTTTCAGTTCCCTTTTTAGTCAAAAACAAATTGAGGGTGGAACTATGAAGAAGATAACATCTTTAATCATCACGCTAATAATTTTGGTGTTTCAAATGAATCTTTATTCGCAAAAAATTTTCCCTTTTGAAATTAAAGAGCATACACTTTCTAATGGACTAAAAGTTGTCGTTGTCCCTTACAATAGTCCAGGTGTTGTTGCATATTATACGGTCGTTAGAACTGGTTCAAGAAACGAAGTTGAGCCTGGCAAAACTGGTTTCGCTCATTTCTTTGAACATATGATGTTTAGAGGAACTGAAAAATATTCTGATGTTGAGTATAATAGAATATTAAAATTGCTTGGTGCGGATTCAAATGCGTGGACATCAAATGACCAGACAGTTTATCACATTGTCGCAAGTGCTGATGCTTTAGAAACAATTATTGATATTGAATCAGATAGATTTAAAAATCTCAAATATAGCAAAGAGCAATTTCAAACAGAAGCTGGTGCAATATTGGGCGAGTACAATAAAAGCGCCTTAAATCCATTTCAGATTTTGAATGAAGAAATGCAAAAGCTCGCTTTCACAACTCATACTTATCGACATACGACAATTGGTTTTCTTGAAGATATAAAAGATATGCCCAATCAGTATGATTACAGCTTATTGTTTTTTGATAGATATTATAGACCTGAGTATTGCACTATCATAGTCGTTGGCGATGTGAGTTTTAATAAAGTGATTTACTTAATCGAAAAATATTATGGTGATTGGAAACGAGGTTCATTTGAGCCAAAAATTCCAACTGAACCAGAGCAAAAAGAAGAACGAATGAAAATAGTTAATTATCCTAATAAAACTTTACCATATCTTTATATAGGTTATAAAGTCCCAGCATTTGATTCAAAGAGCAGAGATGTAGCAGGATTAAATGTTATTGCTGAGTTGCTTTTCTCTGAAACATCTGAACTATATCAAAAATTAGTTCTTGATGAAAAACTTGTGGACTTCATAAGTGGTGATATGCCAATGGATAGGGACCCATCTTTATTTAGAATTTATACAAGAGTTAAAGAAGATAAAAACATTGAAAAAGTTAAACAGGAAATTTACGACGCAATTGAAAAGTTAAAATCAGAACCTATCACGCCAAAAAAACTCGCAGACATTTTATCAAATATGAAATATCGTTTCTTGCATAGTCTCGATAATGCTAATGCAGTAGCTTCAATTTTAGCATATTATGTAAGCGTTACTGATTCACCACACAGCCTGGATGAATTCTATCAGACTCTTTCGAGTATCAAACCAGATGATATTCAGCAAACTGCAAAAAAATATTTTGTCAAAGAAAAAAGAAATGTCGTCACATTAATTTCGGGGGGAAACTAAAATGAGAAGTTTAATTATTTCAATTCTAATAATATTTCTAATCATAAATGGAAATTTGATGTCTCAAAAAATGAAATTCACAACTTTAAAAATTGAAGATTCTCCAATCATTTCGTTTAGAATACAATTTCGTGTTGGGAGTATGAATGACCCGAAAGGCAAAGAGGGACTTAATCAGTTAACTGCACGATTGATTGCTGAAGGTGGTTATGGTGAAGTGACTTACAAAGAAATGCTTGAAAAACTTTATCCAATTGCTGGAAGAATTCGTGTCTTTCCAGATAAAGAAGTAACAACATTCGTAGCGGATATTCATAAAGATAATGTCGAAAAATTCTGGTCAATTTTTGAACAGGTTCTTACAAATCCAAGAATGGATGAGAGCGATTTTGTTCGATTGAAAGATTTACAGATTAATTTCATAAAGAATACTTTAAGGCGGGAGAATGACGAAAATCTTGGAAAGTATTATTTGCAAACAATGATTTACGAAAATCATCCTTATGGTTCTATCGAAGCAGGAAAAATTTCTTCTCTAAAGTCAATCACTCTCAATGATGTAAAAGACTTTTATAAAAAATTTTATACTCAGGCAAATCTAACAGTTGGAGTTGCAGGTAATTTTGAGCAGAAATTTCTTGTTAGAATAAAAAGAGATTTGTCCAAACTCCCTGCTGGCAAACCAAATGTTGTAAAACTTCCAAAAACTCAAAAAATTGAAAACATCGAAGTAAACCTAATTGAAAAGAAGACTCCTTCAACAGCAATTTCATTTGGTTATCCTATTGATATTACAAGGTCACACAAAGATTTTTATGCACTGATGGTTGCCAATTCTTATTTAGGTGAACATCGAACTTTCAACGGTGTTTTGATGAATAAAATGCGTGGCGATAGAGGATTGAATTATGGCGACTATTCTTACATCGAAAACTTTATTCAAGATGGTGGTTCAACTTTTCCAATTCCAAATATTCCGAGAAGGCAACAGTATTTCAGCGTATGGATTAGACCTGTCGTTAATGCCAATCGTCATTTTGCTTTAAGAATGGCAATTAGAGAAGTTGAAAAACTTGTAAAAGAAGGAATTCCTGAAAAAGATTTTGAAGAAACTAGACAATTCTTGATTAATTACTCAAAGCTGTGGGTTCAAACTCAATCAAGAAGACTCGGTTATTTGATGGATTCCGAATTTTACGGAACTGGATATATCATTGATGAAATTGCTAAGAGACTTCCAAAATTGACAAAGAAAGATGTTGACAACGCTATTAAGAAATATTTGAACTTCCAGAATATTAAAGTCGCTATGGTAACAGAAGGCTCGGAAGAGTTTTCGAAGGATTTAATTAACAATACCGTTTCACCAATTACTTATCAGCATTCAAATATTTCTCAACATATTCTTGATGAAGATAGATACATTCAGAAGTATCCACTCAAAATTAATCAGAAAAAATTGAGAATTGTTAAAGCTGAAGAAGTTTTTGAATAAGATTTGGTTGTTTTGAGTTATCCCTTGGTTTCTGGTGGGGATGACTCTAAATTATTTCTAATTGAAACTCTTGATGCAAGCGTTCTTATTTTATCATTAATTTAACAACAATGATTGACTCTTTCTATTCAGCCAAAGAGAAAAATTTAGTAAGCTTATTGATTAAACAAGATATTAAAATAAAATTACGAGCAGATTTATGAATCTTAAAACTCAACTAAATCAGTTAAACAAATTCATCAAACAACACAAAGTTGAGATTATTGATTTGAAATGTGTTGATTTGATTGGTCGACTACATCATGTTTCTCTGCCACTTTCAGAAGTTACATTGGATGAAATTGTTTTTAATGGTGTTGGATTTGACGGCTCCAGTTATCGTTTCTCAAAAGTTGAGAGTAGCGATATGATTTTAATTCCCGATTTATCAACTGCTGTTATCGACCCATTCAGAGAAATGAAGACTCTAAGTTTCTTTACCAACATTCATTTGACAGATAAGGCAAGAAGCAGATTTACTCAAGATGGAAGATTTGTTGCCGCCAAAGCTGAAGCCGTCTTAAAGAAATATAACATAGCTGAAAAATCTTGGTGGGGACCTGAATTTGAATTTTACATTTTCTCAAAAGTTGATTATGATACAAGAACAGCATCTTCGTTTTATCATGTTGAACATGCAGAAGAATTTTACACCAATGCTTATCACGCTGTTAATCCATTCGACATTTATGATGATTTCAGAGATGAAGCCTGTGCTTATCTAAAAAAGTTTGGAATTAAAGTTAAATATCATCATCACGAAGTTGGTGAAAGAGGACAGCAAGAGATAGAAACATATTTTATGAATTTACTTGAAGCAGGTGATAAAACAATTTTAACAAAATACACTCTTTTCAATTTATCCCGTATGAAAAATCTCTTCATTACTTTTATGCCAAAACCAATGTTTCAACAAGCTGGAAATGGATTGCATGTTCATCAGTTCCTTACGAAAAAAGGAAAAAATGTTTTTTATGAAAAAGGTAAATACGGCAATCTGAATAAAGTTGCACTTCATTACATTGGTGGATTACTAAAACATGCAAACGCACTTTGTGCATTTACAAATCCAAGCACAAATTCTTACAAACGACTTGTCCCAGGTTTTGAAGCACCAGTAGCAATTACATTCGGTCAAGCAAATCGTTCTTCTGCCATTCGAATTCCTAAGTATGTAAATGACCCAAGATTTACGCGGATGGAATATCGTCCACCAGATGCAACTGCAAATCCATATCTATGTTTTAGTGCAATGTTGATGGCTGGAATCGATGGAATAATAAATAAAATTGACCCAATAAAAGAAGGATTTGGGCCGCTTGATACAAATATCTTCGAATTGGAAAAAGATAAACGAATTCATTTTCTTCCAAGAAATTTGTCTGAGGCACTTGATGCCCTTGAAGTTGATAACGAGTTCTTAAAACGAGATAATGTTTTTACGGATGATTTAATCCAACAATGGATAAAACTTAAAGAAGAAGAAATTCGCTCAATCGCTACAATGCCTCATCCGTTTGAATACAAAATGTATTTTAGTCTATGAGTTTAAGTTTTATTTTATGAATTGATTCTTGATGAAAATAATATTTAATTGACAAAAAATTCATTATAAAATTTTTCGTAAATTTGTAAATAAAAATTGTATCTTAAATAGAGGACAAAATGAATAAGTTAACAATTGATAATCTTCAACTTAAAGGCAAAAGAGTTTTAATGCGAGTGGATTTCAATGTCCCATTAGATGAAAATCAAAACATCACAGATGATACAAGAATTCGTGCATCGCTTCCATCAATATTAAAAGTGATTAACGATGGAGGAAGATTAATTTTGATGAGTCATCTTGGTCGTCCGAAAGGTAAACCAAATCCAAAATATTCTCTTAAACCAGTTGCAGAAAAATTAAGTCAATTAATTGGTAAAGAAGTAAAATTTGCTCCTGATTGTGTTGGAGAAGAAATCAAAAAAATGTCAGATGAACTAAAAGACGGTGAAGTGCTTTTACTCGAAAATCTTCGCTTCCATGAAGAAGAGGAAAAAAATGATGCAGAATTTGCAAAGAAATTAGCTGAACTCGGTGATGTTTATGTTAATGATGCATTTGGCAGCGCTCATAGAGCTCATGCATCTACAGAAGGAGTCACAAAACATTTTAGAGAAAATGCTGCTGGTTATTTAATGCAAAAAGAACTTGAATATCTTTCAAAAGCTGTTGGTAATCCTGAAAGACCTTACACAGCAATTTTAGGTGGTGCAAAAATTTCCGGTAAGATTGATGTAATTCAAAATCTAATGAGTAAAGTGGATAATCTCTTAATTGGTGGTGGAATGGCTTTCACATTTTTCAGAGCAATG
>Ga0308410_1001609_pt1 | contig 13041 bp, 11 predicted proteins | sample HotsprOSTMatCore_FD_203467 | JGI IMG/M metagenome (GOLD analysis project Ga0308410, IMG submission 203467) | Hot spring phototrophic mat microbial communities from Octopus Spring, Yellowstone National Park, Wyoming, United States -... | ecosystem: Environmental > Aquatic > Thermal springs > Hot... | reverse complement strand
CCTCAAGATGAGTGCTCTCGCTGGTTAAGCCAGGTAAGACTCCCAGGAGATGACTGGGTTGAGCGGCGCCCACTGGACGCGTGGCGACACGTGCAGGTCAGGCGTGCGCACAGTCGAGGGCTTCCCTACCAACTGATGCGCGGTGTGGTCGTAGGTGTGCGCGTTGCCTGGAACAATCTGAGGATGTGCAGTTGGTGCGGCGCGGCGTGGAGCAGTGGCAGCTCGTCGGGCTCATAACCCGAAGGTCGCAGGTTCGAATCCTGCCGCCGCTACCAGTGCGTGTGTGTTGAGCGCGGTGGTCCCACCCCGTCCCATCCCGAACCGGGTCGTGAAACGCCGCAGCGCCGATGATACTGGGGTTTGAGCCCTGGGAACGTAGGTCCACGCACGCTACTATTAGGTCGGGGGTGATACAATCACCCCCGACCTTTTTTTATGTGACAGAACGCACGCGGTGGAGGGGTGCGGAGAGGCTTCGCCGCCTCCCCGCACCCCTCCTTCCCCGCCCGCGGCGGCCAGGCGGCCCGGCGATACCAAAGCGTCAGGAATAAGCCCGTCGTGCGCCTGCCTGTCAGGTCTGGATAGCTACGCTCCGCTGGCCTCCTCGAGGCCGGCACGCCTACAAAAAGCGGCGTCGCGGATGTCGATTTCCTGGCCGGCCAGGTCAGCCGCTGCGGGATGGCAGAGGTAGGCCACGGCTCGCGCTGGAATGCGTGGATCGGCCAGGTCCTCGCGGCGCAATCGGCTAATGGCGTTGATGCCCGAGGCCCGAATGCTGGCCTGCATATCGGTGTCAACCACGCCTGGACGCAGACCGTAGGCCCGTATGCCACGTTCGCCGAACTCCAGATTGATCGACCGGGTGAGCATGGCCATGCCTGCCTTGGCAGCACAGTAGGCGCTCCAGCCCTCACGTGGCGTGCTTGCCGCGCCTGAACTGATGTTGATAATCACCCCACCGCCCCGGTGTAGCATGACCGGCAATGCCGCCCGGCAGCCATGGAATGCGCCGACCAGATTCACTGCGATGGAGCTGGCCCACGCTTCTGGATCGACACGGTCGAGCAAGCTGATTGGTTCGATGATCCCGGCATTGTTGACCAGGATGTCGAGCCGTCCGAACCGTTCCAGGCTGCCCTCGACCACCGCCTGTACCTGACTGTAGCTGCGTACATCGCAGATCGGCGTCCAGCCCAGGTCGTTCACCCGGGCCAGTTCCCCGGCCAGTTCCTCGGCCGCTTCCGTGGTGCGCACCGTGGCTACCACCGTTGCCCCGCGGCGCGCCAGTTCCAGGGCCGTGGCCTTGCCAATGCCACGACTTGCCCCCGTGATCATGACCACTCTTCCATCGAGCGCCAGTTCGCTCATAGCTGTTGTTCCTTCACTAACGTGAACATACGCCCTCGGCGAGGGAAATGGGGAAACCGGGTTTCCCCATTCCCCCTACCTGCGGGAGGGTTTGGGAGCCGACAAATATTGCCGCAACGTGCCGAGGCTGGCGTTTCCCCATTCCCCCTACCTGCGGGAGGGTTTGGGAGGGCTGCGCCCTCCCAAGAAGAACCGTATGTTCATCCCATCGGTGTGCGGCGCGAGCCGCATGGAGGGCTAACGTGAACATACGCCCTCGGCAAGGGGAATGGGGAAACCGGGTTTCCCCATTCCCCCTACCCGCGGGAGGGTTTGGGAGGGCTGCGCCCTCCCAAGAAGAACCGTATGTTCATCCCGTCGGTGTGCGGCGCAGCCGCATGGAGGGCTAACGTGAACATAGGTTGCTGGAGCAGGGGAATGGGGAAACCGGGTTTCCCCACGCCCCTGCCCCGCAGGGGAGGGGAAACCCGGTTTCCCCATTCCCCCACCCGCGGGAGGGTCTGGGAGGGCGCAGCCCTCCCAGGAAGTATCTTCATCCCATCGGTGTGCGGCGCAGCCGCATGGACGGTTGACGTGAACATAGCTCATGAGAGGGGGTCCGGGGAAACCTGGTTTCCCCGGACCCTGGCCCGCGGGAGGGTGTGGAGGAGAACGGGGAACGGCTTCCCCGAGCGCTGCGGCCAGTAACCGCCGCAGTGATCGGGCAGTTCGAGTTCTTTTGTATGCAGAAAGCTAGAGTGAAGGATAGTATACGAAAAAAGGCCCCATGGTTCAAGTCAGGCGTTGTTCCCCCGAGAGTTGATATATTGACAAATCGAGAAGATTTTGTTATCTTAAGCCAGTCCTTTCATACAACTTATACGCCAGACATGTTCTGATCGTTATCGTTGCGTCGTTCGATCCGTAATCAGACAGGAAAGGACGCTCCATGCTGTACAGACGTGTGGCGCTGGTGTCGCTGGTGTTACTGTTCCTGATGACGGGGGGAGTAACGCTTCCGGTGGCGATGGCCCAGAGCAAAGGAGAGGGAGGTCCCGCTCCTGCGCAGGCTCCCGGTCAGACGATCAACGGTGCGCCCCTGACCGTCAGGGTACTGGATAATCTGGCCATGGCGGTGAACTATGAGGGTCGTAATCAATTCTTCGCCGACACCGATGGAGGCACGTTTGTACAGGTAGATGGGGTCGTCTATGGCAGCGCGCCGCGAGCGGGCAGGGGGTTCGTCCCGCGTCCCTTCACACCGGTATCCAACAGTCCAGTGACTGGCTCTGGGACGGCAGCCGATCCCTTCAGGATCGTGACGGAGGTAGACGCCGGGACGTCTGGCGTGCGTGTCTCGCAGGTGACGACCTATGTGAATGGCGAGCTACGGTACCGCGTTGAGATCACGGCCAGAAACACGTCATCGGCCAACCGCAGCGTGCGCATTTTTCACGGCGCCGATCTCTTCCTCAACTTCCCGGGGAACACCCTTGATTTCGGCTTTGGCTTCTTCGATCCGCCTACCGGCGCAGTCGGCGCGCTCTCACAGGATCAACGCTCGCTTCAGGTCTTTATTCCTATAACCGCGCCCACTGCCTACCAGGAAGCCTTCTATGCCACCTTCTGGAACCGGATCGGCGGCGCCAATGGCGCGCCTGGACCGGGCTTCGACAACACGATCAATTCCAGCTTCCACGATACGGCGGCCGGTCTACAGTATGACCTGACGCTCGCTCCTGGCGCCAGTGGGACGGTCAGCCTGTTTGGGGCCTTTGGGTTGGCCGAGAGCGTGATCGGGCCGGTGGTGGAGGCGCCCCCGGAACCGGCTGATGTCTGGGTGGTTGTCCGTCCCTCGCTCAATCTGAGCGTGGCGCGGCGATCGATCATCGCCTTCGAGATGGTGATCACCAACATCGGCAGGGGGGCGGCCAGCAGCACCGAGGTCGTCTTCCCCTTTGATCCGGATCTGCTGGAGGTGGTTGATGCGAGCTTCGATGTCCCAACCACGTGGGTGGCAGCCGTCAACCGCGACTCGCTGGTGATCCGCAGCGGTCTGCTGGGCACCCGTTCCGGGCGTACGCGCGGCACCATTCGCTTCGTGGTGCGCGAGAATGCGCAACTGGGGGGCGTTATCACCGGGCGGGTGCAACTCCGCTGGACCGATGGCGGCAGGGGCGGTCGCAGTCAGGGTAATCTCTTCGTGATCCCGATAGGCTCCGCCGCGCAAAGCAGCCCCACTTACGTTCTGTCGGTCGAGCCAGCGGCGGCATCCCCTGGCGCCGCATTCAGGTTCACAAGTCCCATCTTCGTTCCGCGTGAGCCGGTGGGAGTCTGGTACAACTTGCCTGATGGTCGCGCCGTTGCTCTCAACACGCTCCGCGCCGATGATGAGGGGGCCTTGACGGTCAACTTCACCCGTCGCGATCTGCCGCCCGGGACCTACTCGATGGTGTTCTACGGCCTGTGGAGTGAGTTTACCGCGGTCGCGCCCTTCGTCATTCGGTAAGAGCTGGCGCAGAACCGGTCATTCAGCCCCTCGCGCATCCGAGCCGCGAGGGGTTGATTCTTGACGTCCCGTTCTCCGGGCCTCCGGGCGGTGTAGCCGCTTCATAGCTCACTGCGGGAGGGCTTGACAAATCCTCCAGGCGCATTAAGATACAAACAGATGTTCGTTCGAGGCGGGAGGGCGAGGATGACCCTGGATACGGCCGATATTCCTCAGGCAGATCAGCTCTGGGATGTAGCGCGGGTGCCCGAGGCGATCGCGCGGGGCCGCCACGATAGCGAAGCGATTGCGGCATACATCGGCATGAAGGTGCCGCGCCAGGGGCACTACTATACCCAGGCGGCGCGTATCCTCGGCCTGGTGACCGAAGGCGCACCCGGAGAAGCGCCGCAACTCACTACCCTCGGACGGAGCTTCGTTCGCAGCAATCGGGTTGAGCAGCGCACCTTCCTGCGCCGGTTGCTGCTCCAGCGCGAGCCGACCCGCTCGATTATCGCCAGGCTGCGCGCGTGTGACGGGCTGGATCGCCGGGGGTTGGCCGAGGCGTTGCAACAACTGGCTCCTCTCGCTGCCAGCACCGCCGGCCGGCGCGCGCATACGGTCGCAGCCTGGCTGTGTGCCGTGGGTCTGGCGCAATGGCAGGACGATCGGCTGGTCTACACCGGCCCCGCCTTCGTCGGCGGCGCCGAGGTTCAGCCGGCCTCACCGGCGGACGATGCAGGGGGCTGGGGAAATCGCGTTTCCCCGGCCTGATCCAGGGGGCGCGGCCCTCCCACACCCTCCCACCGGGTGGGGTAGGGGGAAACCTGGTTTCCCCCTACCCCTGTGTGAGGGCCAGGCCCGCGGGCGGGGGTAGGGGGGAACCTGGTTTCCCCGGTGTTCACGTTACTCTTCCGTCGTAACCGCCCGCACCGCCGCTTCGACATCGAGGGGCGCGCCGCCAGGCTGCAACCATGCCAGAAACTCGACATTTCCCGCCGGTCCGGTGATCGGGGAGCGAGTCAGCCCGCGCGGCGGCAGGCCCAGTTCCCCGGCCATTGCCAGCACCTCGCGGAGCACGGCCCGGTGGACGGCAGGGTCGCGCACGACCCCGCCGCGGCCCACCTGCTCGGGGCCAGCCTCGAATTGCGGCTTGATCAGCGCCACGATCCAGCCGCTCGCGCGCGCGAGCCGGCGCACGACCGGCAATACCAGTTTCAGGGAGATAAACGAGACGTCAATGGTCGCGCAGTCGGCGCTGACCCCGTCGGGCAGGGCCTGCACATGGCGAATGTTGGTTCGTTCCAGCACCGTTACCCGCGGGTCGGAGCGCAGACGGTAGTCGAGCAGGCCGTAGCCCACGTCCACGGCGTAGACGTGGGCGGCGCCCCGCTGGAGCAAGACGTCGGTGAAGCCGCCGGTGGATGCGCCGACGTCAAGGGCCACCAGCCCGGCGGGGCTAAGCTCGAAGACGTCGAGGGCGTGGGCCAGTTTATAGCCGCCACGGCTGACGTAGGGAAGCGCCGCGGTCACTTCGATGGCGGCGTCTTCGTCTACCAGGACGCCCGGTTTGGTTGCTGGCTGGCCCGCGACGCGCACGCTCCCGGCCAGCACCAGGGCCTGGGCCTTGCTGCGCGTCTCGGCCAGTCCGCGCGCGACCAGGAGTTGGTCAAGCCGTGTTTTTGCCATAGCTGCCGCTGACCTGAACATGGGGGAACCCGGTTCCCCCATCCCCCGCCCGCAGGAGGGTTTGGGAGGGCCTGGCCGTCACGCAGGTGGATGGGGAAACCGGATTTCCCCACACCTCCGCCCGCAGGAGGGTTTGTGAGGGCGCAGCCCGGGAGCAGGGGGATGGGGGAACCCGGTTTTTCCCCATCCCCTCACCCCGTGGGAGGGTTTGGGAGGGCGTAGCCCTCCCAAGTTTCTTCATCCCGTCGCTGTGCGGCGCAGCCGCATGGATGGCTAACATGAACATAGGCTGCTCACCTACGCGCATGCGGCGCTGACCCCCCCTCCTAACCTCCCCCCGCTGGGGGAGGAGCCGGACTCCCTCCCCCCAGCGGGGGGAGGGCTGGGGAGGGGGGCAGTCACCTTGCCCGCGGAGACGCGACGCGGGCGGGCCGCCCGCGCTCCCAGGCGATGTTCATCGGGCGTTGTGCGCGAATCGCATGGACGGCTGAGGTGAACCTGGCCACAGCCCCTGGCCCGCGGGGGTGCGAAAAGCAGATTTTCCCACGCCCTTGCTGGTGGTCCTCATGCCTCTGGCTTGCGAGGGCTAAGGCTGGCGCATTCATGCTCCAGGCGTTTGATCTCCTGCTCCAGATCCGCCACCATCTGGCGTAGCCACGCCGGGGGCGGGTTGTGGGGATCGTGGAGCCTGGGACGCAGGCGGCGCAACTCGGCCTTGCGTTGGCGCAGGGCCGCCTCGAGCGCGCCGGAAGGTTCGGGCGGCGGCGCGGGCGGCTCCGCTTGCGTCTCCAGATAGGCCACGACCAGTTCACTCAGCAGTTCGTCCAGGTCGCGATCGGCGTGCTCCAGCAAACGCAGCAGTTTAGCTCGTTGCGTCGCCGTGAGGTAGATCCGCGTGGGAATGGCAAAGCGTCCTTCGTCCATCGCTTAACGGAGTTTCTCGCGCAGATAGAGCGGCAGGTCGGCGATGGGCACACGCTCCTGGGCCATGGAATCACGGTCGCGCACCGTCACGGTGTCGGTGAGCGTGGGCTCCTTGCCCTCGCCGAGGGTGTCGAAGTCCACCGTAATGCACCAGGGGGTGCCGATCTCGTCCTGGCGGCGGTAGAGTTTGCCGATGGCGCCGGTGTCATCGTACACCGTGCGCGCGCCGAGTTCAAGCTGGAGTTGCCTGCGAATGCGCCGGGCCGTTTCGACCATGGCGTCGTGGTTGCGTTTGAGGGGAAAGACAGCCACTTTGACCGGCGCGAGGCGCGGGCGCAGGCGCAGGACGGTGCGGAAGTGCTCGTCGATCAGGGGTTGGGCCTGGCCGCGCAACTTCTTGCCCAGTTCGATGGTTTCGGCGCCGGGCATGGCCAGCAGCGGCTCGACCTCTGGCAGGCGCTCGGGCAGGTGGTTGCCGATGGCCTCGCCATAGGCAAGCATGGCATCACGAGCCTCAGGGTGGAGTTTCTCACTGCGACCCACGGATTTGAGAAAGGCGGTCAGGGCATCGGTCACAGCCTGCAGCTTCTCTGCGGGCAGCGCCCTGGTCATCTCTTCGGCATAAGCTTCGCAGAGCACCGCCAGCACGCCACGCCCCACGCCAGCCGAAGGCTCGATCACGTAGGGCACCACGTGATGCCGGCGCTCGGGATCGAAGTAGGTCAGCCGGGCCGTACTGTCCGCGTTGGGGGTTACGCGCGCGGTCAGGTTCAGGCTGGCCTGATCCTTCGAATGCGAGCCAAGGTCATAATCGGTGCGGTTGGCAATGCCCTCGATCTCCTGGGGGCCAAGGTCGGGATACTGGTACATCAAATCGTAGGTGCGCTTGGAGTAATGGGCCAGTTCATCGGGGGGCACATCATAGACGGTAATGCGCTCGCGGGGCACACCGACGCTGTCCCACCAGCGCAGGCGCTCCTCGAGCCACTGCTGGTGCCAGGCCTCATCAGTGCCGGGCATGACGAAATACTCGATCTCCATCTGCTCGAACTCGCGCACACGGAAGAGGAAGTTGCGCGGGTTGATCTCGTTGCGGAAGGCCTTGCCAACCTGGGCGATGCCGAAGGGCAACTTGCGGCTGGTGGTCGCCAGCACATTGGCAAAATTGACGAAGATCCCCTGGGCGGTTTCGGGGCGCAGGTAGGCCAGCGCGCCGCTATCGGCCACGGGGCCGACCTGGGTGCTGAACATCATATTGAAGGGCCGCGGCTCGGTCAGATCGGTCGAGCCGCAGTTCGGGCAGCGCCCATGAATGTGATCGGCGCGCCAGCGGCTCTTGCAGGTGCGACAGTCCACCAGCGGGTCGTTGAAGGTCTCTTCGTGGCCCGAGTATTTCCACACCAGGCGATTCATGAGGATGGCCGCGTCGAGGCCCTCCATATCATCGCGCTCGTAGACGTTGGCGCGCCACCATTCAGCGATGAGGTTGTTTTTCAGTTCAACTCCCAGGGGGCCGTAGTCGTAGATCCCCTGAAGCCCCCCGTAGATCTCGCTGCCGGGGAACACAAAGCCGCGACGCTTACATAATGATATGATTTGATCCAGGCTCGTGGCGGTCATGAAGGTGCTCCTGTGGAGTGGCGGCGGCGCGTGTCGCTCGCCCTGGCCCGGGGCAACAGAAAGCCCCAGGCGATCAAGCATCGCCTGGGGACGCATCATACCGACGCGCGGTTCCACCCCAGTTAGCGGCGCAGCAGGCGCGCGCTCACCTCATTCAGAAGGAGCGCCCGGCGCTCCCACACCGGCTCCCCGGCGCCCTTCCCCCGAACCGTGCCACCGGGCTCGCACCATTCCCGGTTCGCTGGATGCCGGCGCGCGGGGTACTCCTCCGGATCATTGCCGTCAGATTGATGTCATCAGTATACCACAGGCAGAGGGATGGGGAAACCCGGTTTCCCCATCCTTCTGCCTGTGAGGCGGGTCTGCGAGGGCAAAGCCCTCCCGGAGCGTCACCGGGTACCCTGGTCATCCAGGCCGGAGCTTATTCCTCTTCCTCGACCAGCACCCCCTCGTACACCCCGGAGTGCTGGCCATTGCGTCGCCCAGGTTCGCCTGGCCGTGTGGGCCGGCGTTGGGCGGACGAACCATCGGGCAACTGGGTGTAGATCTGGGTGGTGGAGAGCGAAGCGTGGCCGAGGCGTTCCTGCACCTCGCGCAATTCGGCGCCATTTTCGAGCAGATGGGCCGCGAAGGAATGGCGGAGGGTATGGGGGGTAAGATCGTGGAGCCCCACCTCTTCGGCATATCCTTTAAGAATGAGCCACAGCCCCTGGCGGGTGAGCCGCTTGCCGCGATGGTTGAGGAAGAGCGCCTCGGTCGGCTGGCTGCCATTGTGCAGCAGGCGCGTCCGCGCCGTGTCCAGGTATTCCTCGAGCGCGGTCACTGCGGTCTGGCCGAGGGGCAGGACCCGTTCGCGGCCAGCCCGTCCCGCGCAGCGGACGGACCCCTGTTCGAGCGACACATCCGAGACATTTAACGCCACCAGTTCGCTGACCCGCAGCCCGGTGGCGTAGAGGAGTTCGAGCATCGCCTTATCCCGCAGTCCCTCGGGCGAGGAAGAGCGCAGGGGTAATTCGAGCAACTCGTCGACCTGATGCTGGGACAGGGCCCTGGGTGGATAGCGATCCACCCGGGGCGAGTCGATGCGCCGCGTGGGGTCGTTGGCGATGATATGCTGCTCGGTGAGGTAGCCGAAGAACGACTTGAGCGCGGCAGTGCGGCGGGCGATGGTTGACGTGGCGTAGCGCCGTTCACGCAGGTACAACAGAAAGCCCAGCACGTGATCGGAAGTGACGTTTTGCCACTCATTCAGGTTCTGGTCGCGCAGATAGGCGCAGAGTTGGTCGAGGTCGGTACGATAGGCGGCGATAGTATTGGCGGATATGCCGCGCTCCACCGCCAGGTACTCCAGAAACTGATCGACTTGCTCTTGCATACGTTCCTATCTTGCCCACTAAGAGACAATTTCAGGATCAAGAGGTACGCGGTCGCCTTCCGGCGGGGAGGGATGGAGGGCCGTGCCCTCCCAACCCCTCCCGTGGGCCCGGGCACGGCGAGGGCTCACCGTGCCTCCTGAACGATTACAGAAACGATCAGCCAGCCCCTATCCTGTGCCGGTAGTGTGGCGCACCCGCGGTACAGGGCGCCCACGGGTGCGGAATGGGGCGTATGGTAACGCAAAGGTGGGGGAGTGTCAACCGCGCTCGCAGCGGGATAGGGCTACGGTATGGTCTGTAGGGAATGCAACTAAGGTTCTTCCTGGGAGGGCTGCGCCCTCCCAAACCCTCCCGCGGGGAGGGGGGTGGGGAAACCCGGTTTCCCCACACGAGGGCTTGACGCTCCAGGCCGCGAAAGCGTATGGTATACTGCCACACGTTGTTCTGCCGGCTCTACGGCGAAACTATGCACACAATGCTCGTGTTTAACCCGAGCGCGGGCCAGGCCGAGGCGCTAGAAAGCGAACTGGCCGCTGCCGCAGCCGTCTGGCGCGACGCCGGGTGGCAGGTCGAGGTGCAGCCAACCCTTGCCGCGGGTGATGGGCAGCGCCTCGCCCGCCTGGCGGCCGAGCGGGGCTATGACCTGGTGGTTGCCGCCGGAGGCGATGGGACGATCAACGAGGTGATCAATGGTCTGGTCGGTTCCCGCACTGCGCTGGCCCCGCTGCCGCTGGGGACGATGAACGTCTGGGCGCGCGAGTTGCGCCTGCCCCTGCAACCCCGCGCGGCCGCCGCGGCGATCCTGGACTGGGAACCCCACGTCATTGACCTGGGTCGCGCCGGCAATCGCTATTTCTTGCTGATGGCGGGCATCGGCTTTGACGCGGCCATCACCGCCGGCGTGCGCCCCGCCGAGAAGCGTCGCTTTGGCGCCCTGGCCTACGTGTGGCGAGGGATCGAGCAGGTGCTCAGCGTGCGTGGGGCGCGCGCGCGCCTGACCCTCGATGGACGGCCGCTGCGTGGCCGCGTGTTGATGGTGGTGGTGGGAAACACTCAGCTCTACGGCGGATTGGTGAAGATCACCCATCGCGCCTGCATTAATGACGGCTTGCTCGATGTGTGCGTTATCAAGGGCGAAAACGGTCTCAGCGCCCTGCGCAGCTTCTTCGCCATTCTCGGTCGCCGCCAGGGCCACGATCCGGAGATCCAGTACTACCGCGCGCGGATGCTCACCGTGGCCGCCAGGCCGCCCCTGCCAGTGCAGGTGGACGGCGATCCGATCGGCTTCACGCCGATGACCTTCGAGGTCGCGCCGGGCGCCCTGCGCGCCCTGTTGCCGCCCGATTTGCCCGAGGATCTGCTGCAGCAGAAGCCGGCATCGGAAGCATCACCGGGCCGCAAGGCTCGCCTCGCGTGGCGTTCCGGTCGCTTCTAGCGCCGGTGCCTTGCACATCAGCCGTCCATGCGGCTGCGCCGCACAACGCCGCGATGAACATACGGTTGTTCCTGGGAGGGCGCAGCCCTCCCAGACCCTCCCGCGGGTGGGGGCATGGGGAAACCCGGTTTCCCTATCCCCCTGCGGGGCGGGGGCGTGGGGAAACCCGGTTTCCCCACCCCCCTCTTCGAGAGCCCATGTTCACGTTAGCCGTCCATGCGGCTGCGCCGCACACGAACAGCACGAAAATTGTTCTTGGGAGGGCTACGCCCTCCCAAACCCTCCCTCTGGGTGAGGGTATGGAGAAACCAGGTTTTCCCACCTCTCCCATCCATCCTTGCCATGCACAGGTTGCACACGACTCTAATAGCGGCGCTGTTACTGATTCTGGCGCTGGCGTTGTTCAGCGGCGGCTGTAGCAGGAGGGCGGACGGCCCCGAGGCCGCGGGCGCAAGCCCGGCGGTGCGTGGGGAGGCCTTGTCGGGCCGGCTGCTCTTCGTGCGCCAGGGGGTAATCTGGCAGTGGCAGGGGCGCGAGGCCGCGCCGTTGCTCGGCGGCGGCGCGGCATTCCAGCCCGCCTGGGACGCGGCGGGCGAGCGCATTGCCTATATCGTGCGCGACAACAGCTTCAGCGATGTGTGGCTGGCCGATGGCGCCGGGCAACCCCTGACCCGCCTCACCGACAATGGCTCGCAGGCCCCACCGAACAGCCTGGCGCGCGTCGCCGAGAGTCGCTGGGCCTTTTACCCCGCCTGGTCGCCCGATGGCATGCGCGTGGCGGTGGCGATGCAGACCCGGCCACCCGCCGGCGATCCCCTGGCTGACGCGCCCCTGGCGTTGATGCTGTTGCCGGTGGGCCCTGGCGCGCCGCTGCCGGCCTATGGCGATGGCGAGGTCAGTGTGGGGCGCAGCGTGTTTCTTGCCGATGGGACAGGACTGATCGTTACCCTCGCCAGCAGCGGCCCGGGCGGACACCAGGAGTTGTATCGCCTCGATCTGATCAGCGGACGGGCCGAGGCGCTCACCGGGGCGCCCGAGGGCAGTTATGATCCGGCCCTCTCGCCCGATGGGGGCTGGCTCGTGTTCGCCGCGCCCCGGAATGGGCGCACCGATATCTTCGCGCTCCCCCTGACCGGAGGCGCTCCTGTGCGGCTCACCGATCAGGGCGCGGCGCGGGCGCCGGCGATCTCACCTGATGGGCGTCTGCTGGCCTTTCTGGCGATTGCCCCGGGCGAGCCGGGCTTTGACCTCTGGATCGCGGAACTCAGCAAAGAACCCGACGGCGCGCTGGCTGCCGGTCGAGCGCGTCGGTTGACCACCGGTCTGGGGATCGACGCCGACTCCGGGCTTGCCTGGGCGCCGTAGTCGGAAGCCTACCCCTGAGCATCACGGAGCGCCGTAGCCGCGCCGGGGCGTCGCTGAATGATTTCGCACTCAGTAACGATGATGTCCAGGGACACATCGTGCGGCTCGTGCGGCAGGCAGGGCTCCTCCTGGACGGCAAAAGCCACCCCGATGCTCACGCCGCGCATCTGCGCCAGCAAGCGGTCGTAATGGCCCTTGCCGTACCCGAGGCGGTAGCCGGCGCGGTCGAAGGCCAGCAGGGGTGCCACGGTCAGGTCCCAGCTTCCGGGCGCGGCGGGGCGCATCTCGCGCGGCTGCAGGACGCCGTGGGGACCGATGACGAACGCCTCGCTGTCGAGCCGGTCGATCCAGCTATGAGCGAGGTGATGGTCGTTGCCCACCACGGGCACGGCCACAGCTTTGCCCGCGGCCAGCGCGGCGTCGATCAGGAAGCGGGTGTCCACTTCGGAGCGGATGGGCAGGTAGCAATGGATGGAGGCGGCGGCCTGAAAGATCGGGAGAGCAGCCAGGCGCGCGCAGATCACCGCGCTGCGCTCGGCGCGATCGGCAATCGCGTTGCGGCGCGCGGTGGCCTGGCGCCGCAACGCGCGCTTGAGAACCGATGTCATCAGCAGGTCTTCGCCCTCCCAAACCCTCCCGCGGGCGGGGGGATGGGGGAACCCGGTTCCCGCATGTTCAGGTTAGGCGTTGCTGCGCAGCCTTGTCCACAACCGTTGGGGGAGGCGCCGAGCAGCCGCGCCCCGCCAGGGGCGACGCAGGGGGTCGCCGCGGCTTAGAGATGCGGGGCCTTGATCTTA
>Ga0308410_1001607_pt1 | contig 13051 bp, 12 predicted proteins | sample HotsprOSTMatCore_FD_203467 | JGI IMG/M metagenome (GOLD analysis project Ga0308410, IMG submission 203467) | Hot spring phototrophic mat microbial communities from Octopus Spring, Yellowstone National Park, Wyoming, United States -... | ecosystem: Environmental > Aquatic > Thermal springs > Hot... | reverse complement strand
TCTGTGGGGCTTGCCAGTTCTCACTACAGGGCAGGCACTTTCCGTTCCAGATCTGAACTCCTCCTTGTGAAGTATGGTCCTCCCACCCGTCATGGAAGTGATCTTGTATACTTGGGTTTCCTCATCCAGTATTCTCAGAATCCCAGCCCTTGCTCCCATCACCTTGAGGGCTATCTCCAAAGTCAAGTCCATGAGGCTCTCTAGCTCTGAAGTGCCGCCCACTGCTCTGCTTATCTCGCTTGCAGCTTCTATCTCCTTCGTCCTGAGACTCAGACTCTCTTGGAGCTCCTCTCTTTCCAATCTCTCGCCCATACAGTGAGCTGCTATCTTGAGGAAGCTTTTCTCTCCATCCGATAGCTCCTTGGGAAGGCCGTGGAGAAGTGCCAATACACCCCTCCCACCTCGGCATGGAACAAGGATCGAGGCCGCATATCCCGCAAAGCCGTGGGCTTCCACCAAAGACTCTCCCTGTATCTCGATCATCTTCCTTTGGGCTGCGCAATCTCCTACAATACCCTCTCCCACGGCAAAACCGTCACTTGAGACAACGAATCTCTCTCCGAAACTCGAATGGAAAGGCTTGAAAATGTTCTCCTTCGGGCTCATCCAGTAAAGAACCGCCATGTCTATTCCGATGGCTTGGGCTGCAGCCTTGAGGGCCGAGGAGAGAGAAGAACGCAGATCCCCTTCTTCTTCTTCCAAGGAAGAGACTATCTTGTTCAATGCCTCGAGGAGATCCACAATTGTCAGCTCTTCATGCCACCAGAGATGAGTGGAAGGTTCATTAAGCAGAAGCCAAATGCTCGTTTCGAGCTCTCCCTCAACGGGCGAGCTCTCCCTTTACCAGTTGTTCAAAGGGATTCTCAACTAAAGGTATCTCGTTCCAAGATGGGGATTCACTCTCCCCTTCTTTTCTCGTCCTCCTCTTGGGATGTCTTGCACTCTATGCAAAGGGTGGTAACAGGCCTAGCAAGCAGTCTCTGCTCAGAGATTTCCTCTCCGCACTCCTCACAAATTCCATATGTTCCTTTGTCTATGCGATCCAGGGCTTCCCTGATCTTGGAAATGAGCTTCCTCTCCCTCTCCTTGATCCTCAGGACGAAGTTCCTGTCGCTCTCTACCGTAGCCCTATCAGTGGGATCGGCAAAGGTCTCCTCCTCATCGGTCATGTTGGTCATGGTCCTGGAAGCGCCACTGAGAAGAGCCTCCAGTCTCTCGGTGAGGAGCTTTCGGAAGAACTCTCTCTTTTCTGGGTCCATGAACGAGACTCCGTATCGAGATCAAATACCCGGATAGGATATGATATCCTACCCTCACTGGCATTTCAATCCGCTCACGGCTTCCGATTCTTGAGCTGCTTCCCTCCGATCCCCGACCTCCATGGGGATCTAGCCAAAGCGGAAATTGCCGAGGGTGGGAGTTTTGCATCTCAGGAAGGTTGTAGAGCTTGGACAGGGCCCATTGTCCCCTTTTCCGAGGAGATGAGGGAAGGGCGGTTTTCACTGGGGCATGCCCTTTCTTGGCTTCATATCCATGCCCTGGCACTTCTTCATCACTTGCCCGACCATAGTCTCGGAGCTAGGTCCAATCGAAAGCCTCAAGCACTAGGCCCCAAGTATCTTCTCTCCAACATGAGGACGAGATTGGTGAGCACCTTATTTACAGGGGTCTCGACTCCAACTTCTCGCCCCAGACGAACCACGGCACCGTTTATTGTCTCTATTTCGGTCTTCCTTTTATTGAGCACATCCTGAAGCATGGAGGAGCGATTTTCGGCCGTTGCTCTGGCCACTTGCTTGGTATGGGCTACAGGGTCCTCTGAAGGGATGTGTATCCCTTTTCTCTTGGCCACTTCCCATGCCTCCGAGACAGCCATCTCCATCAACTCCACTGTCTCTGGATAGTCCAGGAGCTCGCCATTTTTCAATCCGGTGATAGCGGTCAAGGCATTTATACCCACGTTCACCAAGAGTTTGCCCCATATCAGGCCCATGACATTCTCCGAGACCTCAGTGGGGATGCCTGCTGAATTGAAGGCGCGGGCGATTTCTCGGACCCTCTCCAAAGGAGGTCCCTCGAGCTGCCCTATTGCTGTGGGACCTTCTCCCGCATGATATATCTCTCCTGGACCAATGACCGTTGCACCCTGCGCCGTGGTCCCTGCTAGGATTTTCGATATGGGCACAACTGTCGCTATTTGCTCCACATTCCCCAGTCCGTTCTGAAGGGTCAAGACCAAGGTCCCTTCACCCAGCAAGACTCTGGCTCCCTTTATAGCCTTCTCCGTTGCTGTGGACTTCACGAACACCAATACGAGCTCCACAACCCCGACCTCCTCAGGCGAGGACACCGCCTTGAGATCCCTAAGGAGAAGTTCTCCCCCTTTTCTTCTTATCCTCAGCCCCCTCTCTCTTATGGCCTTCACATGTTCGTGCCATACGTCTATGAGCCAAACCTCATGGCCGGCCCTTGCCAGAAGACCGCCAAAGAGAGAGCCCATCGCACCAGCTCCCAGCACAGCTACTTTCAATTCCCCCAACTCCTTTCACTCCCGAGAGGACTCAAAGGACTGAGGGCTTTACCACAGCTCTTTGAGATCCTCCCTTTTCACGCCTCCGAACACATGATCGTCCGAGGGAAACACACCTTCTTTGACCTCTGCCTTGAATCTTGCTAGTGCTTCCACAACCTGCGGTCCCAAGTCGGCATAACGTTTCACGAATTTGGGGAGAAATTTCTCGAATAGCCCCAACATGTCGTGGAAAACGAGGACTTGCCCGTCGCAGTATCTTCCGGCTCCTATCCCGATTGTCGGGATGCGCACCTTAGCTGTGATGAGCTTTCCCACCTCCTCGGGAACACACTCTATGACTATGGAAAAAGCTCCAGCTTCTTCTAAAGCCAATGCGCTATCGAGAAGCCTCCTCACAGCTTCCAAGTCCTTCCCTTGAACCTTGAATCCCCCGAGTTTGGATATGGTTTGAGGGGTGAGTCCGATATGGCCCATGACGGGTATTCCCGCATCGACTATTGCCTTCACCTTTTCCGCCACCTCGAGCCCGCCCTCAAGCTTTACCACGTCGCATCCGCCCTCCTTCATCAGTCGAGTGGCGTTCATTATCGCCTGCTCGCAGGAGACGTTATAAGAACCAAAGGGCATATCCCCCACAACCATTGCATTCTTCGCAGCCCTCGCAACCGGCCTTATATGGTGAATCATCTCTTCCATGGTAACGGGCACAGTGGAGTCAAGTCCCAATATGGTCATGGCCAGGGAATCCCCTACGAGCAGTATCTCTATTCCTGCTTTGTCCGCAAAGTAGGCCGTTGGATAATCGTATGCGGTCGTCATGGAAATCTTCTCACCCAGTTCCTTCATCTTCTGAAGCTGCGGAATCGTCAACTTTGCCATTGTCCTTGCCCTCGCCTCCCTTTTGTTCGTCCTTCGCGGTTGCCCGGAAAGATTTCCTCGCCCGACCAACGCGATATTTGGCAGAAATTGGGCCCCTTTTTTGTCCTCCAAGTTACGGCTCATAGCCTTGGGAGAGGGTAGCGAAGAACCCCGGGGGACGTCAACTCCCTTTTCCCCAGACCAGGATTATTGTCCAAAGCCATGACTTGGAGAGCTCAAGCCCTGAATCCCCATGCATCTCGAGACATATTGCCCGTGGAACACAAAGGGGAGTCCAAACCGAAAATCCCTGCAGGGGAGGACAGGATGAAGGGATGAAATTGAGGGAATTCTAGTCAGGTGGTCGCCGAGGGGTGACCGAACAGAGTCACGGGGTATTGCAAGGCGAGCGCCGAGAAAAACAGGAGGTGGCGGTTTCCTCGAAGGGAAGTATCTTCACGTGTCCCCATTGCAAGGCCTCATTCATGACGAGGCATCCCATTACAGGAGTTGGGTAGGCTGGTGGCCCGTGCCTCAGTGGGGACATGCCTCGGTGAAGCCAATGCCACCCTTGCGGGCGTGCGGAGCCCGCCCCTCCACGGGAGGCGAGCCCAGGACGCATGGCCTAACGGGGGAAACCCGCAGATTACGCGGAGGTGGTTTTCTCGGAGGGACGCACTCTGTGCGTCCGCGTGGCAAGGCTGTACGGATGCCGAGGCATTTCATTCCGACCCGATGAGTAGGCGAACGGGCCGCGGCCCAGCGGGGATAGGCCGCGGTCAAGCCCGTGCCTTCCTTCCGGGCGTGCGGAGCCCGCCCTCCGCGGGATTGGTGATCCGAGCTAGGATGGCCTCACGGGGAAAAACCCGGGGCCGATGCGGAGGGCGATTTTTTCTCGGAGGGGCGCGGTCTCCGCGCCCGCGTGGCAATGCCGTACTCATGCCGAGGCACAACATAATCATCGGAAGGAAACGAACGCCTGGTGGCCAAATGGGCACATGCCCTGAGTCGAGCCGAAGCGTTCCCCACGGGCGTGCGGAGCCCGCCCCTCCAGGGGGACAATCCAAGGCTGAGATGGCCTAGCGGGGAACCGCCCGAGATGGAGCTAAGGGCGGTTTTCTCGAAGGGATGAGCTCTGCGTGTCCGCGTTGCGAGGCCGGACGCTAGCCGGAGGCATTTCATCGGGGCGGGCGGGTTGGCGAAAGGCCGGTGGCCAATAAGGACGCGACATTTGGTTTAGCGTGATGCGTTCCCCACGGGCGTGCAGAGCCCGCCCCTCCGCGACGAGGCCAAGCGCAGCGTGGGTCGCTCAGCGGACAATGCCCGGAGAGGACGCGAAAAGTGATTTTCTCGGAGAGAGATTGCGCCCAAGAGGCCATCTTTACCCGCAAGCCTCAAATGCCCAGGCCAGAAGGCTCCTTTTGTCCTCGCTTCCATATCTGCTATAATCCAGGGCTAAAAATCGAGGAGTTGGGGGAAGCTATGAAGGAGACCGTGATAGTGAGTGCCGTGAGGACGCCTGTGGGGAGATTTGGAGGAACATTGAAGGACGTCACAGACAGGGCTATGGCGGCTCTGGTCATCAAGGAGGCGATAGCCAGGGCTGGAATAGAGCCTAAGGATGTGGATGAAGTGGTGTTCTCCCAACAATATAGAACGGGAGAGCTCCCAGCCAATATGGCCAGGGTAGTGGCCATAGATGCCGGGATTCCCATCGAGGTGCCGGAATACACGGTGGCTAAGGCCTGCGGGGGATCTCTCAAGACGGTCTTTCTTGCGGCTCAGGCCATAAAGGCTGGGGATGCAGAGGTGGTTGTGGCAGGAGGCGTTGAGTCCATGTCAAACGCTGCCTACTTGCTCACCAAAGCGAGGTGGGGATATAGGCTCGGGCATGGTCAACTAATGGATCAGTTGGTGCTCTACGATCCCATAAGTGGCAATACCATGGGCGAGACAGCGGAAAACGTCGCGGAGAGATTCAAGATAAGCAGGGAGGACCAGGATCTTTTCGCCCTCGGAAGCCAGAAGAAGGCAGCTGCTGCAATGGCCGAAGGAAGGTTCGACGAGCAGATAGTCCCTGTTCCAGTGCCGAGACCCAAAGGGGAGCCCATTCTGTTCACCAAGGATGAACATCCAAGGCCGGACACCACGCTCGAGGGTTTGGCCAAACTGCCCCCTGTTTTTCGGCAGGGGGGCACAGTGACTGCCGGGAACTCGAGCGGCATGAACGATGGCGCAGCCGCTTTGGTTGTCATGTCCAAGGAGAAGGCCAAGGCGCTGGGGGTAAAGCCAATGGTCTCCATAGTGGGCTACGCATCAGTGGGAGTCGAGCCAGCGATCATGGGCATTGGGCCGGTGCCTGCAACAAAAAAGGTGTTGGAAAAGACAGGGCTCACTCTCTCGGACATTGATCTCATAGAGCTAAATGAGGCATTTGCCTCACAGAGCATAGCCTGCATAAGGCTCCTTGGCCTGGACGAAGAGAAACTCAATGTGAATGGGGGTGCAATAGCCCTGGGACACCCCATAAGCGCAACAGGAGGGGTGATCCTCACCAAGCTCATCTATGAGATGAAAAGAAGAGGAGTGGAGCTGGGCTTAGCGACCATGTGCCTGGGCGGAGGACAGGGAGTGGCCCTGGTGGTGAGAAACGAGGGGTGAACGTAGGTTGTGGGCCCAGTGGGGATCCGTTCCCAGAAATGGGCTTGCCCGAGGGAACCATTTGTTGGGAATCCAATTGTGAAGGCCCATGTACCTTCTATCGCAAAAGGCAAGCCTAGAAGCGGTGCCAGAACGAAATCAGCTGGGGTGCCCCAAACCATAGAGCCCGGGTTAGAGGCTCGGCCGAGGTATCGTTACAGGCTCGGGAATTTTTCGAAAGGGGTAGGAGGCCCAAAGGCCCCCTACCCTCTCGAGTTAATGAGATCCGGTTGAGATCACGTCGTTTTTATTCTGGTCCAGCCGCTCATACTTGATACGGAACCCCCTCATCAAAAGACCTTCCGATGTGGCTTCTGAGAGGGCCGTCCATGGGAGCAGGACAGCCCGTCTCCGCTATGGTGATGAGGTGTCGATAGATCACAGGGGTATCGGGGGTAGCTCACTGGAAGGTGAGTGTCGCTGAGTTTCCCTGGATTGTTCTTCAAAATGTCCCACCTTGGGACTCGACCCCCCAAGCCCTCCTTGTTCCCAATATTGGAACTCCAAAAGGGGACAGGTTCGAAGCGGAAAAAAGCCTTTTTCCCTCACGGATCCGCTCGTCTTCACATGCAATGGGCCCTTATGAACGAGGGAGAGCAAACCAAAAGGGCTTGGTTTTCACTGTACCGGTGCCTCTAGGGTGGTTTAGATCCTAGAGGCTCACCTCAGATGAGGCTAAAGCTTGCAGCTTCTGGGCAAAACAGGACAAGGTCCCTCGGGATTGGGATAGAGGGAAGCGGATGTAGCGGTCCTCAACCTCACGAATTCAAGAATTTGGCGCTCGGAAGGGAATAAGAGGAATTAGGTGAGGGCGCTCTGAGGTCATGGGATGTATCTTCTTCGGCGAGTAGACTGGTGGGTGCGAGCCCCAGAATGCCCACAAAGTGCGGCACCGGCCGGATAAAGCCAGGCCGAGAGGCGTGGAAGTGAAGGCACGGGAATTGATGAAGGCTTCAGAGATTCACTCCTCCACCTCGTATCCTGCTTCTTGCACAGCCCTTTTGGCCTTCTCCAGGGCATCCGGGCCCTTGCCAAGAAATGTGGCCATTGCCTTTTCCAAATCCACCTTCACTTCAGAGACCCCATCTAATGCCTCAAGGGCCCTCTTCACTGAGGCAACGCAATGCTGGCATGTCATTCCCCTTATCCTTATTCTATGCTCCATGGCTTTCCCCCTCTCTATCCACGTCCCTATGAGGGCGGTTTTCGTGGTCACTGCGTCTCGTCACGCTTACGCAGCCTGTCTGGATATCACAGTAAAAGCCGCCTTGACAGTTCTCGCACTCCAACTGAATCGTCGTATGCTCTATTCCGTACTTGGATCTCAGCAACCGGTTTATTTCCTGCAAGATCTCGCCACTTCGGCTCATGAGCATGTCATCCACAAGAACATGGGCGCTCATAGCGTGAATCCCCGACGCTATGGTCCAAAGGTGTACATCGTGGAGCTCTTTGACACCTGGGATCCCCATGAGCCCCTTCTGGATCTCTTCCAAGTCTAGATCCTTGGGCACAGACTCGAGCAATATGTGCACGGACTCCTTGACAAGCCTCGCTGCTCCTTTAACTATTACGGCACATATGGCCACACTGATGATGGGGTCCACTATGAGCCATCCTGTGAAGGATATGATGACTCCTCCAGCTATGACCCCCAGAGAAGAGAGGGCGTCACCCAGGATATGAAGATATGCCCCCTTGAGGTTCAAACTTCCCCTTTTTCTGGGCCCCAAGGCCCAAACAGCTATTCCATTCGCAGCAAGACCAAGAAATGCAACCCCCATCATCACATCTGGGTTCACGACCTCCAAGGCTCTGAACCTCTTGTATGCCTCGTAAAGGATGAACGCACATATGAGAACCAGGGAACTTCCATTTATCAATGCAGCCAGTATCTCCATCCGGTAAAACCCGTAGGTCCTGGTGGAGGAGGCAGGCCTCGCTGTGAATTGCAAAGCAACCAGGCTGAGGGATAGGGCCATGACATCTGTCAACATGTGCCCAGCATCGCTGAGGAGAGCCAGAGAGTTGGAAATGAACCCTCCCACAGCCTCCACGACCATGATCCCGGCTGTTACCCCGAGGGCAATCACTAAGGCCCTTCTATCCGCTTTGAAGGCCTCGTGACCATGATGGCTCCCTCTGTGGGTGTGGACTACCATCCCGGTATCCTTCTATACACCTAAACCCTGATGGACCCTCCCAAAGGGGAACCTCACCCCTCCATCTCCTGCAGAATAGGGGATACGAGAAGGCAAGTAAAGGGGGGAGAGAATATCCCTGGGGGTCCCGAAAGGGGGAGGACCAGAAAAGTCTTGACAAGGGGAGTGAGAGTGTGTTTTCATTTGAAAGCACTTTTTGGAGGGAGGAAGAGGTGCTGAGCCGAGGGTATTATTGGGGCTTTTACTTTTGGTACTGCGGGCCCCGGTCTGCCCATCGGCTCCGTGCTATGAGGTTCTAAAGGGAAAGATCAGATAAAAATCCAAGGGCCATGGGCGGACGAGGAAGGTTCCCCATGGCCCTTTCTTTTTGGACCATGGGAGCAAGCCTCAGGCCTGAAGGCTTTCAGGGGAGGACGAGATGATCATCGTCATGTCCAGGGATGCAACGGGCACACAGATCCAGAATGTCACCCAGTGGATAGAATCCGTGGGACTTGGAGCCAAGATAGCGAGGGCCCAAGATCGCACCATCATCGGAGTAGTGGGGGAAGGAAAGGCCCTTTTGCCCCTGTCCGAAATGGCCAAACAGAGATTCTCCCAAGTGGAAGATGTCGTGCAACTCAATTGTCCTTATCCCCTCGCTTCAAAAGACTCCAGAAGCTCCAGGACCATTATCAGGACTGGAGATCTGGAGATAGGGTCTGAGGAACTCGTTGTGATGGCCGGGCCATGTTCTGTGGAAAGCGAAGCCCAGCTCATGGAAGCAGCCTACATTGTGAAGAAGGGGGGCGCCCAGGTATTGAGGGGAGGAGCTTTCAAGCCCAGGACCTCTCCATATAGTTTCCAGGGCCTAGGGGAGAGGGGGCTCAAGCTCCTTCGCAAGGCAGCCGACTCCGTGGGGCTTCAGGTGGTCACAGAGGTCATGAGCACAGAGGATGTCCCTCTTGTGGAGGAGTATGCGGACATCCTCCAGATAGGAACCAGAAACGCGCAGAACTTCGCCCTCCTCAAGAGGGTAGGGAGAAGTGCCAGACCGGTTCTCCTCAAAAGGGGGATGATGAGCACTGTGGACGAATTCCTCATGGCTGCCGAATATATCCTCTCCGAGGGAAACTCCCAGGTCATCCTGTGCGAGCGAGGGATCAGGACCTTCGAGATCGCAACCCGTTCCACTCTGGACCTCAGTGCAGTGCCCGTCCTCAGGGAGTTGACCCATCTCCCCATTGTCGTGGATCCGAGCCATGCAGCGGGCTTGTGGAAGTACGTGGTACCGCTTGCCAGGGCGGCCGTTGCGGCCGGGGCCGATGGCCTCCTCGTGGAGGTTCATCCGGAGCCGGAAAAAGCCCTGTGCGACGGCCCCCAGTCCCTCAGGCCAAAGACATTCTACACCCTCATGGAGGAGATCCGCTCCGTGAAGGCAGCTATCTCCCGGAAGAGGTCCTCCATGCCATGAGAAACTTGACAGTGAGGATAGAGAGAAACCCCTCGGAGGGACACGATATCCACATAGGGAGGGAGATTCTGGAGGCAGCGGCCTTGCGCCTCATGAGCTCAGGGTGGGGATCGAGATACGTTGTCTTGACAGACTCCAGGGTGGGAGCAGTCCACGGGAGGCAATTGATGGATCTGCTCCGAGGCACGGGAGCGCGGGTAGACCCAGTGGAGATCCAACCTGGGGAAGCCTCCAAAACAGTGGCTACGGCCCTGGATATAATCCGCCAGCTCCTCTCCATCGAGGCTGACAGGCACACTTGTCTAGTTGCCCTGGGCGGAGGGGTTGTGGGGGACCTTACCGGATTCGTGGCCTCGATCTTCATGAGGGGGATACCCTATGTGCAGTTTCCCACTACCCTTCTAGCCCAGGTGGACAGCAGCATCGGAGGCAAGACAGGTGTGGATCTCCCAGAAGGAAAGAATCTCATTGGAACTTTCTACCAGCCCAAGGCGGTTTTCATGGAACTCTCCTTCCTGGACACCCTGCCCCAGGAACAGATGAGGGAGGGTTTGGCAGAGGTTATCAAATATGGGCTCATAGAGGATCCTGAGCTTCTTTCCATTGTCGAGGCAAGGCCGGATCTCTGCTCGAGAAAAGACCCTGACCGCCTGGAAGAGATAGTCTACAGGTGCGCCCTCATCAAAAAGAGGTTCGTGGAGATGGACGAGAGGGACCAGGGAGTGCGGAGGATGCTCAACTTTGGCCATACCATAGGCCATGCCATCGAGGCGGAGTCCTCTTACGAGATCTCTCACGGTGAGGCCGTCTCCATAGGAATGGTTGCCGAGGCGAGGATATCCCTCAAGTTGGGCCATCTCTCCAAGGGGGAGGTGGAAAGGATCGAGGGGTTGCTGGCCTCCCTGGGATTGCCAGTCAGGGTCCCCCATGAGCTCTCCACAAAGAGCATCCTGGCTCACATGCAGAGGGACAAGAAGAGATCGGGTAACACGAGACCCATTGTGCTCCTCAAGCGAATTGGACTTCCTTTCCTGGAGAGGGATGTACCGGAAAGTTGCATAAGAGAGATTCTGATGGAGCTCCAGTCATGAGCTGCTTGGATTTGGAAGCACTCAGAGCCGAGCTCGAGGAGATAGATAAGCGCCTCATTGAGATCCTCAATGAGAGGGCAGTTCTGGCCCTCAAGATAGGGGATGCCAAGAGGGCCCTCGGTCTCGACCTTTGGGATCCCTCCCAGGAAGCCAGGGTTTTGAAGCGAGCTTCTGGCTTAAATCGTGGGCCCCTCTCGTCAGAGGCCCTTGAGGTCATTTTCAGGGAAATACTGTCCACTTGCAGGGCAATCCAGGGGCCAGTGAGGATATCCTTTCTCGGTCCCGAAGGATCTTTTAGCCATTTGGCCGCACTTAGCCAGTTCGGTAGAGATGCTTTCTTTTCTCCTTGCCAGACCATAGCGGAGGTGTTCAGAAAAACGGAGACAGGGCAGAGTGACTGGGCAGTGGTGCCCATCGAGAACTCCACAGAGGGATCCGTGAGATCCACCATGGAGGAGCTTCTATCCACGCCTCTCATGGTCAGGGCGGAAATAATCCTTCCCATTTCCCACTGTTTGGTCTCGAAGGCACCATCCATTGAGAAAGTGGAGAGGATTTACTCCCACCCTCAGGCCCTGGGCCAGTGCAGAGGGTGGCTGAGGGAAAACCTCCCCGGTAGAGAATTGGTGGAAGTCCCGAGCACATCCAAAGGATCCCTGATGGCTGCTCGGGATCCTTCGGCCGCTGCCATAGCGAGCCCTCTAGCCTGCGAGATCTATGGGCTGAAGATGCTGGCGGAAACCATTCAGGACTCGGGGAACAACGTCACCAGGTTTTTGGTTTTGGGCAAAGGGATGAGCGATCCCACGGATGATGACAAGACCTCCATCATTTTCTCGACGAGACACCGGCCTGGAGCCCTTTGCAGAGCCCTGCTTCCCTTTGCAGAGCTGGGAGTGAATCTCCTCAGGCTGGAATCCCATCCCATTCCCCAAAGGCCATGGGAATACATGTTCTTCGCTGACCTGGAAGGGCACGCAAGCAGAGATCCCCTCAGGAAGGCCATGGCCCATATGGAGGCCCAAGTGACCCACTTGAAGCTCCTGGGATCCTATCCAAAGGGACGGTCTGGAAAATGATTTGCGTCTCCTTGAAACCGAGGGATACAAGGGATGCCTTGGAGCAGATGCGCTCTGTCTTCGGAGAAGCTGACCTCGTCGAACTGAGATTGGACATGATGGAGAGGTGGGATCTCGGAAGGCTCATCGGGGAAAAGAGGCTTCCTATAGTTGTCACGCTCAGGAAGAAGGGAGAGGGAGGAGGTTTTCCGGGCGATGACAGTGAAAGGCTTGCGATTCTCAAGGAGGCAGTGAAACTAGGGGCCGATTTCTTGGATCTGGAGATGAAAGGAGCAAAGAAGATCCTAAGTGAACTCAAGGAGGAAGCGAGGACCTCAGGAGGTGGAACAAGATTCATAATTTCATCCCACAACTGGACCTACACTCCCCAGCTTCCTGTCCTGAAAAGGCTTGTGAAAAAATGTTTCGCCCTGGGTGCAGACATTGCCAAGATCGTCACAAATGCCCTTAGACCACAGGACAATCTCGTCACCATGCAACTGGTCTTGTGGGGAGAAAAAGAGGGGATCCCCACGATTTCCTTTTGCATGGGAAAGCTCGGAAGACCGAGCAGGATCATGGCCCCTTTGCTGGGAGCCCCTTTCACCTATGCATGTATCAGAGAGGGAATGGAGCTTGCGCCAGGGCAGTTAACCCTGGGAGAGGTGAGAAGAGCGCTGGATATTCTGAGAGGATCCCATGAGAGACGGAGCTAAAAGGTCAGAAGAAGTGCTGGTCTTCGGTCTCTTGGGAAATCCCGTAGGCCATAGCCTCTCTCCAAAAATGCATCGGGCGGCATTCCAGGCTATGGGAATCGAGGCCGAGTACGTGGCGTTTCCCGTCGTGAACTTGGAACAGGCGGTAACGGGGATAAGGGGACTGGGAATTCGAGGGGCTAGTGTGACCATTCCCTTCAAGGAAGAGATCATCTCCCTCATCGACAAAGTGGATCGTGTGGCCTCGGTCATAGGTGCAGTGAACACCCTGGTGAATGATCAGGGAGTCCTCACGGGGACCAATACGGATTGGCTGGGATTGAAAAGGGCCTTGGAGTCTCGAATCTCCATTCGGGGGAGAAGGGTCGCCATCTTGGGTGCTGGGGGGGCCGCAAGGGCTGCTGTCTACGGGGTCATGGCCGGTGGGGGAGAGCCCATCCTCCTAAACCGAACTCCCCAGAGGGCGACGAGGGCAGCAAG
>Ga0308410_1001605_pt1 | contig 13079 bp, 3 predicted proteins | sample HotsprOSTMatCore_FD_203467 | JGI IMG/M metagenome (GOLD analysis project Ga0308410, IMG submission 203467) | Hot spring phototrophic mat microbial communities from Octopus Spring, Yellowstone National Park, Wyoming, United States -... | ecosystem: Environmental > Aquatic > Thermal springs > Hot... | reverse complement strand
ACGAAACGCACATCGTTGTAGGGCGTGAAGATGGCGGCGTCGAGGCCGGGCGGCTCGCCGAGTTCCTCGTACCAGCCGATGCGAAAGGCGTGCTCGTGGCGCTCCGTAATCGGCAACCCGCTAAAGAACGCCGCCCGGAAGACCGTCGTGGAGACCTGGCACAGCCCGCCGCCCCACTCTTTCTGGGTCCGGTTCTCGACAATGGCCAGACCTTCGACGAAGCCGTTGGCGGCATTCACCGGGCCAAGTTGCTGATTGAACGAAAAGGTGGCGCCCGGGGGAATGAGCACGCCGTTCATCCGGCGCGCCCCGGCCCGGATGTTGGTGATGCGATACTGCTCCGAGCGGGCGAAGGAACTCACCCCCAACCCCAGGCGTTCGGTGATGCCCAGGCTGGCGAGGTTGCGCTCGGTCACCGGGGGCGGGATCGGCTCCATAGGCAGCTTGATCTGCCGCGGCCCGCCGTTGAGCGCGAGGTTCACGGCGGCGATGGCCTCATCAGCGTCGAGGCCCACGCCCGGGTTGCCCGGCGTGACGATCCGCACATCGCCGTTGTTCCAGGCCACCGTGGGCAGGCTGCCTTCCTGGCGCAGCGCCGCGGCCATGGGGAGCAGCGCGGCGCGGATGCGGCTCTGATCCACGCTCACCGCATAGGTCGGCTCACCATCGGCGCCGCTCACCCGGCGCACGCTGACCCACCCGGCCAGGCGCTCGGGGGGCAGCGACCAGCGGCAACCCGCCGCGCAGGAGCCGCCGGCGCCCTCCAGCACCAGCGGGCCATTGAGCATGAGTCGCAGGCTATCGGCCACCGGGGCCACTTCGGCGTCACGCAGACGCGGCGCGAGCGCGCGGGTGCGCACCGCCACCGTGGCGCGCTCAAGCCCCTGCGCGGCGGCGGTCATGTCCCGCAGTGTCTCGTCAATCAGCACCTGCAGCCCCCACTGCTCGGGGGTCACCACCACCCGGGCGCCTTCGAGGGCCACCGCGGCGTCCTGCGGGGGAGTTTCCAGCTCGGCGGCAATGCGCGCCAGGTACCGCTGCATGGCCCGCTGGTCCACCTCCAGGCGCAAGGGCAGGTCCACCCCCTGTTCCCAGATAGCCAGGGCGGTTCGCAGGTTCCGCGCGCGACTATCGTTCCGGGCATAGGCGAAGGCTTCGCGCAGGGCGTCGTCAATCTCCAGGCGCAGGCCGAGTTCTTCGGCCCCGGGGCGCCAGACGCGCTCGCCGTAGGTCAGCACGACCGGGTTGTACAGGAACGCGCCATAGTGGCGCTCAACGGCGTCACGGGCGCCATCAATGGTCATCCCGCCCAGGGGCACGCCGCGCACGCTGATGTTGGGGTAGATGCGCCGCGCCATCTCGCGCTCGGCGAGCAGCAGGCCGATGACGCCCGCCAGCGCGCCCAGGGCGATCAGGGCGAGCAGCACTGCGAGCCACTCGACGCTGCGGCTACGCCGGCGCCGCCTGAGCCGGTGCCGTGGGGCGCGAACCTCTTCCAGCGCCGGATCGGGCGCGGGGGTTGACACGATTGATTTGCGCATAGCCTGCCGGGAACCTGTACGGACGCAGCGGAGCCGTCTGGAGTGTACACCGCGGTTGTGGGGAATGTCAAGCGTTTTGGGCGTGGGGGGATTTGGGAGGTCCTGGCCCTCACGCATGGGGATGGGGAAACCGGGTTTCCCCATCATGGGATGCCCCCCTCCCAGCCTCCCCCCAGCGGGGGGAGGCGCGCGGTTCCCTCCTCTGGCGGAGGAGGGTTAGGGAGCACACAGGTAGAGAGTTGTGTTAGCGCGGATAAATAACCGTTGGGTGATGGTCTTTGAAGAAATAATCCGGCATAGCCCGCGCAGGCGGGCTTCGCATCCCGTAGCCGAGGGCTGATGGTCTTTGAAGAAATAATCCGGCATAGCCCGCGCAGGCGGGCTTCGCATCCCCTGGCCGAGGGCTTCAGCCCCACGGCCAGCCCGGTATACCGGATGAATTGCTCAAAGACCATCAGCCCCACGGCCAGCCCGGCATAGCGGATGAATTGCTCAAAGACCATAACCTGGGAGCGCGGGCGGCTCGCCCGCCGGGTCCTGAGCGGGCAAGCTGCCCGCGCTTCCGGCGACGTATTCGTGCTACCAGAGTTTTTCAGGGTCGAGGGGTGTTTGCCGCATTCTGACGCCCTTCAGGCGCCCGGCGGGCGCGGCCCGGCGATCGCCCCGGTCAACAGCCAGGTCACCACGGCGGGGAAGCGCGCAGCCCAGTCAGCCTCGGTGTGGCGGGCGTCCTTCACCTCGAGGTAACGCAGACGATCGCGGTCGTAGCCGCGCGCCTGCAGCAGGCGCCGCAGCCGGCGCGCGGTTCTTTGCATCTCCGGCTGCTCCCCCGTGCCCACATCGAGGTAGATCCGCCCCGGCGCATGGCTGGTGGCCGCCAGATAGGCGAACATGGCCCCATTGGCGAACCAGAGCGACGGGCTGAGGGCCCCGGCCATGCCGAACACATCGGGCCGGCGGAAAAGGGCGTAGAGGCTGATCAGGCCGCCGAGCGATGAACCGATGATCGCCGTGTGCTCCGGTTCGGGCCGGGTGCGGAAGCTCCGGTCAATGTGTGGTTTAAGCGTGTCGGTGATGAAGGCCAGGTAGGCGTCGCCCAGGCCCACGCCGTTCTCGGGACCGGCGAAGGGACTGTACTCGACCAGACGCCGCTCGCCCATATTGGCGATGCCCACCACAATCGCCTCGATGCCCTTGCGAGCCAGGGCTTCCATCGTCTCGTCCACCTGCCACTCCACCCCGGCATAACTGGTGGCCGCGTCGAAGAGGTTCTGCCCATCGTGCATGTAGAGCACGGGGTAGCGCCGCATGCCCTCGTCGTAACCAGGCGGCAGATAGACGCCGATATCGCGGCGGTTGTCCAGTTGCGGGCTGGGAAAGGCGGCGATGGTGATCAGGTTGCCCACCACCGTGCGCGCCTCGGGGGGCGGACCGCCCAGCAGCGGCGCGGTGGCGGGGGGCGCCGCGGTTTCCACCCGGCCGTAGCGCGCCGCCCAGGCCGGACCGTCCTGGCTCAACACCGCCACCGAACGGCCCTGCAGCGGGTACGCGCCGCCCGGCGGCAGCGGCGGCAGATCCTCGCGCCCCTCGGGGGCGCCGCTGTCCAGCAGCGGCATCCACGGAGGACCGCCGTCCACGCCGGGGAGAACGAAGTCCAGGGGCTCGTGGTAGGCGTTGAAGAGCAGCAGCAGCACATCGTCGCGCAGCAGGTGGCCCTGGGCGTCGAACTCTTCCATCAACTGCCCGTTGAGCAACAGCCCCACGCAGCGCACCAGACCGTCGGTCCAGTCATCGTCGCTCATCTGCTGACCATCGGGGCGGTACCATTCGATGTCGCGCACCCCCTCGCCGTGGATCTCGCGCCCCTGGAAGAAGGTAGCGCGGTGCAGCACCGGGTGGGCCTTGCGCATGGCGATCAGGCGCCTGGTCCACTCCAGCATCGCCCGGCCATCGGCGTCCAGATCCCAGCCCATCCAGGCCACGGGGTTGTCCTGGCAGTACACATTGTTGTTGCCGCCCTGGGTGCGCCCGCGCTCATCGCCGTGGAGGATCATCGGCACGCCCTGGGAGAGCAACAGGGTGGCCATGAGGTTGCGCTGCTGCCGCAGGCGCAGGGCGTTGATCTGCGGATCGTCGGTGGGGCCTTCGACGCCGCAGTTCCAGGAGTTATTGTGGCTCTCGCCGTCGTTGTTATGCTCGCCGTTGGCCTCGTTATGCTTCTCGTTGTAGCTCACCAGGTCGCGCAGGGTGAAGCCATCGTGGGCGGTGATGAAGTTGATCGAAGCGTGGGGACTCCGCCCGCTCTGCTGGTACAGGTCGGAGGAGCCGCTGAGACGGTAGGCCAGCTCGGCCACCTGCGCCTCATCGCCCTTCCAGAAGCGGCGCACCGTGTCGCGGTATTTGCCGTTCCACTCAGCCCAGTTCACCGGGAAATTGCCCACCTGGTAGCCCCCGGGGCCCACGTCCCACGGCTCGGCGATGAGCTTGACCTGGGCCAGCAGGGGGTCCTGCTGAATAGTATCGAGAAACGAGGAAAGCTGATTCCCCTCGTACAGGCCGCGCATGAGCGCCGCCGCCAGGTCGAAGCGAAAGCCGTCCACGTGCATTTCGCTCACCCAGTAGCGCAGGCTGTCCATCACCAGTTGCAGTACCCGTGGGTGAACGATGTTCAGGGTATTGCCGGTGCCGGTGTAGTCCATGTAGTAACGCTCGTTGCCGGGCACCAGGCGGTAGTAGGCGGCATTGTCAATCCCGCGGAACGAGAGCGTCGGCCCCATGTGGTTGCCCTCGGCCGTATGGTTGTAGACCACATCGAGGATGACCTCGATACCGGCGGCGTGCAGGGCCTTGACCATCTGTTTGAACTCGCGCACCTGATCGCCGGGGTGGGCGCAGCGGGAGTACTGGGTGGCGGGGGCAAAAAAATTGATCGTATTGTACCCCCAGTAGTTGCTCAGCCCTTTCTCGATCAGCAGCCGGTCATTGGTAAACTGGTGCACCGGCAGCAACTCGATGGCGGTGACGCCCAGCTCCTGCAGGTAGCCGATGATCGCCGGATGGGCCACGGCGCTGTAGGTGCCGCGGATCTCGTCGGGGATCTCGGGGTGCAGCATCGTCAGGCCCTTGACGTGGGCCTCGTAGATGATGCTGTCGTGGAGCGGGCGGTCGGGTCGCTCGTCGCCGCTCCAATCGAAGGTGGGGTCAATCACCACGCAGCGCGGCACGTAGGGCGCGCTGTCGCGCTCGTCGTAGGAGCAATCTTCGTCGGGGTGCAAAATGGTATAGCCAAAGGCGGCATCATGCCAGCGAATGTCGCCGTGGAGGGCCCTGGCATAGGGGTCGATCAGGAGTTTGTGCGGATTGAAGCGGTGGCCCCGGGCCGGCTCGTAGGGGCCGTGGACGCGGTAGCCGTAGAGCTGGCCGGGCCGCAGATGGGGAATGTAGATGTGCCAGACGAGGTCGGTCTGCGTGGTGAGCGGCACACGCACCGCCTCGCGGGGCGCGTCGGGGGAGTCGAAGAGACAGAGTTCAACTGCGGTCGCATATTCGGAGAAGAGGGCGAAATTGACGCCCGATCCGTCCCACGTGGCCCCAAGGGGATAAGGCAAGCCGGGGCGCGTTGTTGTCACAGCACTTCCTCGCGATGGTTGTGATCCTCACCTTTCCCCCAACCCCAGGCCCGGCGCGGCAGCAGAGGGATGAGGAGTGGCATCCGGCTGCACGGTGGAGGGAATGGGGAAACCAGGTTTCCCCGTTCCCCTGCCGGATCATGATCCATTGTAACACCGGCTGTGTGTGGCGTACGCAGCCGCAACGGGATGCGCCGGTTCGCACCCCGGCGACGGGCGCGGCTCCACCGGCCCGATCCGCGGCTCGACCCGTGCTATACTGAGGCGCGCATCAATGACGCGAGGATCGCAACCTGGGGAAACGTGGCGCCTCCGCCCCGTTCACCGTGAGAGCACCGCCTATGACCGATCTCCTCGGCCAGATCGTGGGCAGCTATCAACTCGAAGCGCTCCTCGCGACCGGCCCCACGGGGCCGACCTACTCCGCCCGTCACGTGCAACTGCGGCGGCTCTGCCACCTGAAGGTATTCGACCCGGCGCTGATCGCCGACCCCGCGCTTCGCGCGCGGCTATTCGAGAGCCTGCGGCGCGTCGCGGCGCTCCGCCACCCCAATCTGCTCACGGTGTACGACCTGGGCGAGGCGCAGGGGCGCGTCTTCGTCGCCAGCGAGGCGCCCGCGGGCGGAACCCTGCGCGCCCTGCTCCAGCAGGTGCGCGGCATGCGCGCCCGTCTGAGCATTGCCGGCGCCCTCGCCCTGGCGCGCCAGGCCGCCGAGGGGCTGGGCCACGCCCACCGCGCGGGCATCGTCCACGGCGCGCTGCGCCCCGAGGCGCTGCGCCTGAGCGCCGCCAGCGAACGGGCCACCCTCAAGGCGGGCGACCTGGGGATCGCCCCGGTGCTGCCGGTCGAGGCCACCGCTGCGCCGGCCTACCTCACCCCGGAGCAGGCGCGGGGCGATCCGCCCGACGCCCGTAGCGACGTGTACAACCTGGGGACGCTGCTCTACGAGTTGCTGGTCGGGGTCCCGCCCTTCAACCTGAGCGACCTGGATCGCGCCGCCGAGAAGCACCTGCGCGCCCGGCCCGTGCCCCCGCGCCTGGTGCGCCCGGAGATCCCCGCCGCCCTCGAGACGATCGTGCTGCGCTGCCTGGCCAAGGCGCCCGAGGAACGCTTCGCCCACGCCGCCGATCTGGCCGAGGCCCTGCGCCAGCTAGAGGCCGCCCTGACCCCCGTGGGGCCCCCGGTGCCCGCTCCGCCCGCGCCGGAACCGCTCCTCAGCGGCTTGCTGGAGACCCCGCCGCCCGCGCCGGAACCGCTCCTCAGCCGCTTGCTGGAGACCTCGCCGCCCGCGCCGGGTGTTCGGGCCGGGCCACTCGTCAGCGTCATCCCCGAGCGTGAGCGCGTCGAACTGACCCCCGGACAGCCCACAGTTGTCGCGGCCCAGGTCCACCATCGCGGCCCCGGCGTCGAGCGGTTCAGCTTGAGCCTGGAGGGCGTGCCCGCCGGGTGGATCAGCGCCGCCGATCCCCCGGTTGAACTCGGCCCCGACGTCCAGGCGCGCCTGACACTGCTCATCACCGTGCCCGCCGACCATCGCCACCCCGCCGGCGAGTACCCGGCGTTGCTCCGCGCGCGCGCCGCGACCGCGCCGGAGCGCGAGGCCACGACGCGCATTGTCTGCTCGGTGCGGCCCTTCGTCGCGCCGAGTATCGCCATCACCCCCGAACGGGCCAGCGGTCGCCTGGAAGGCGAGTACAGCCTGACCCTCCGCAACGATGGGAACACCGCGGCGACATTGCTGCTGAGCGCCGAGGACCCCGGTCACCTCCTGGCCTACGAGTTCGGGCAGGAGCGTGTGCGCCTGGACCCCGGCCAGAGCGCCAGGGTGCCGCTCACCGTGCTGGCCCCGCGGCGGCTGTTCGGCGGCCCCGAAACGCTGCGCTTCAGCGTCTTCGCCGAGAGCGACGAGGCCCGTCCGGTCGAGGCGCGGGCCGCGTTCACCCGCGTGGCGCTGCTGCCCCTCTGGGCGCCCCTGGCCGCCGCCGGTCTGATCGCCCTGGCCTTGCTCGCGGGACTGCTGTTCAACAACCTGCCGGGCGGCGCCCCGCCCCCGCCCGCCACGCCCACCATCGCCCTCTCGCCGCAGCCCGGCGCGCCGCAAATCGCCTATTTCACCGTCAACCCGGAGGTGGTGGCGCCGGGCGAGCCGGTGACCGTCGCCTGGGACGTGCGCGGCGCGGAGCGGGTGCAGATTGACCGGTTCGGCGACGTTCCCCCGCTTGGCGAACGCTCCTTCCGCCCGGAGAGCACCACCGACTTCCGCCTCGTCGCCCGCGCCGGCGACAAAGAGACCATCGCCGTCCAGCGCGTGCTGGTGGCCGCGGCCACCCCCACGCCCGAACCTACGACCATCCCCACGGAGGCGCCCGCTCCTACCCTGGCGCCCTCGGCCACCCCCGCGGCCCCGACGGCCACCCTGGCCCCCGCGCCAGGCTCCATCGCGCTGCTCGACCTGGCCTCCGCCGCCCGCTGGACGACAAGCGCCGGCCCCATTGCCTTCGGCGCGCCGCCAGGCAACCTCGAGGCGGGCGGCTGGGCCGACATCGCCAGCGAGAACCGGCTCGAAGACGGCAGCCTGGCCCCCATCGCGCTGCTGACCTTCCCGCCACAGGCGCCGGAGTCCGCGGTCGAAGGCAGGACCTTCATTGAGGCGCGTTTCGACCTGCCGCAGATCCAGGCGGGCCAGTTCTTCCTCGCCGCCATCGGCTTCGCCCGGGAAGCCCGCGGGCCGGGCATGGACGTGCTGGTCACCTTCAACAACGAGATCCTCTACGAGGGGAGCGTGCTGCCCGACGGCGCCCTGACGGCCATCAGCGCCGACCTGGCCCCCTTCGCCGGCCAGGAGGGCGACCTGGTGCTGCGCGTCAGTGCCGGGCGGGGCGCGGCCCAGGCCCTCTACTGGGTGCAGCCGCGGATTGATCGGCCCTAGAATCAATACCTTTCACATAACAGGACGTACGCGGTGGAGGGGTGCGGGGAGGCGCAGCCTCCCGGCATACCCCGCTGCCCGCCCGCGGCGGCCAGGCGGCCCGGCGCAACCCCCACGGCCCTCCCGCCGCGGGCCGGCACCAGCCGGTTGGTGGACCCCTCCCCGCCGGAAGGCGACCGCGTAACTCCTGTCACATCAGCCGTCCACGCGGCTCCGCCGCACATCGACGGGATGAACATAAGATTGTTCCTGGGAGGGCGTAGCCCTCCCAGACCCTCCCACCGGGCGGGGGTATGGGGAAACCAGGTTTCCCCACATCCCTCACGGACTGTAGTTAAAAAAGAGTCATTCAGAGATATCAATTTTTCATCCTGTCATCCGACGAGTCTTAACATTCCCCTGCTACCATCAAGCCACAGCACCCGACGGTACACGTGATGCGTGCGCCCTCCCCCGAAGGGTTAGCGCATGCTGGCCACGGCGCTCGATAGCGACGCCTGGCGCCGACCACGGCGCCAGGGCTTGTGCTGTGCCTGTTGGTTCAGGGAAGAAAGGGAAGTTATGACTCCGTCGAACCGCCCTCGGCGCGCCGTCGCGCGTCTGGCGAGCATCAGCATCCTGCTGCTCGCCATCCTCGTCTCCTTCGTCGGCCCCTTTCCGCAGCTCGCTCGCGCCACCACCACTATTACCCAGTGGACCTTCGACAACGACACTCTGACCCCCGCCATCGGCTCGGGAACGGCCACGCTGGTCGGCGGGACCACGGCCACCTTCGCCACCGGGCGCGTCGGGCCGCGCCCGCCTGACTCGGGCTGGAACACCACGACCTACCCCGCCCAGGGCGCCAACAGCCGCGCGGCCGGGGCGCAGTTCGCGGTGAGCACGGCAGGCTACGAGAACATCATCTTCAGTTGGGACCACCGCCACAGCAACACCGCCGCGAATACCGTGGTGCTCCTGTACTCCACTGATGGCGGCGCCACTTTCAGCGAAGCCAGCGTGTATACCGCCAACGCAGGCGACGCCTGGTTCAGCCGCAGTTTCGACTTCAGCGCCATTCCGGCGGTGAACAACAACCCTAACGTCATCTTCCGCATTGTCTCGTCGTTCGCAGCCGGTGGCTCGACCTACGTGGCCTCGAACCCCACATCGAACTACGCCACCACCGGCACCTGGCGCTTCGATAATGTCAGGGTCATCGGCAGCGCCCTGGGCAGCGACGCGGCCCCATCGGTAACCGGCACCGCTCCGGCCAACGGGGCCGCCAATGTGCCGGTCGCGAGTGATGTAACAGTGACCTTCAGCGAGCCGGTGGCCGTCAGCGGCGACTGGTTCACCCTGGCCTGCGCCACCAGCGGGACGCGCACCGTCTCGGCGAGCAATGTCGCCGTCTCCGGCGGGCCGATCAGCTTCACGATCAATCCCGCCACCGATTTCGCCTTCAGCGAGACCTGTACCTTTACCGTCGTCGCCACCCTGGTGAGCGACCTGGACGCGAGCGACCCGCCCGATACGATGGTGGCCGACTTCGTCGCCACCTTCAGCACCGCGGCGCCGCCGGCTCCGGGCGTGCGCATCCGTGACATTCAGGGCGCCGCCCACGTCTCGCCGCTGGTGCCGGTTATCGCCGATAATGCCATCTCCTTCGGCAGCCGGGTCGAAAACGTGCCAGGCATCGTCACTGCTGTGCGTCCTAACGGGTTCTATCTCCAGGACCCCGAAGCCGACGCCAATGACGCCACCTCCGAGGGCATCTTCGTCTTTACCGGCAGCGGCCAGGCGGTGATCACCCAGGGCGGCAGCGGCCCGGTGCAGGTCGGCGACCGCCTGGAGGTCAGCGGGCGTCCGGTGGAGATCCGCTCAGGCTGCACCAGCGCCGCCTGTACCTCCACCAGCAGCGCCTGGAACAACCTGACCCTGACCAACCTCAACGCGACCACTTCCGCCGCCGACAACCGGGTGATCCGGTTGATCTCCCGCGGCAACCTGCTGCCTGATCCGGTGGTGATCGGCCAGGGCGGGCGCGTGCCCCCGGTCACGGCGACCGTCTTCGGCAGCCCCGGCGCCGCGCCGACCAACACGGTCGAGACCGCCGGCTACGTCTTCAACCCCGCCGCCAACGGCATTGATTTCTTCGAGAGCCTGGAGGGCATGCGCGTCCAGGTCAACGACGCGGTCGTCGTCGGGCCGACCAACAACTTCGGCGAGATCGTGGTCCTCGCCGACAACGGCGCGGGCCAGGGCCTGCGCACCCCTCGCGGCGGCCTGGTGATCACCCCCACCGACCTCAACCCCGAGCGGATCATTCTGGACGACGCCATTCTGCCCACGCCCCAGGTGAACGTTGGCGACCGCTTCCCCGGCCCCGGGGCGGTGGTAGGCGTCATGGACTACAGCTTCGCCAACTTCAAGCTGTTGATCACCCAGCCGCTGCCCCCCGCCGCGCCGGGTGGCCTCTTGCAGGAGGTGACGAATCTCACCGGCGCGGTTGACCGCCTGACCATCGGCACCTTCAACCTCGAGAACTTCGCCGCCGACACCGTCACCCCCCAGCGGCGCGACGCCATCGCGCAGATCATCGTCACCAATATGGGCGCGCCCGACATCGTGGCCCTGCAGGAAGTGCAGGACAATAACGGCGCGACCGGCGGCACGGCGGATACGAATGTGGACGCCTCGCGCACCTTCGAGACCCTGATCAACGCCATCGTGGCCGCCGGCGGCCCGACCTACGCCTACCGCCAGATTGACCCGGTGGCGAACCAGGACGGCGGCGAGCCGGGCGGCAACATCCGCCTGGCCTTCCTCTTCCGCACCGATCGTGGTCTGAGCTTCGTGGATCGGCCCGGAGGCGACGCGACCACGGCGGTGAGCGTGCTCAACAATGGCGGACGGCCCGAACTGAGCTTCAGCCCCGGGCGCATCGATCCCACCAATCCGGCCTTCACCAACAGCCGCAAGCCGCTGGTGGGCGAGTTCCGCTACAACGGGCAAACGCTCTTCGTGGTCAACAACCACTTCAACTCGAAGGGCGGCGATCAGCCGTTGTCGGGCCGCTTCCAGCCGCCGACGCGCCTTTCCGAGGTCCAGCGGCACCAGCAGGCCCAGATCGTCAACGATTTCGTTGACAGTGTCCTGGCGATTGATCCCAACGCCAACATCGTCGTTCTGGGCGATCTGAACGACTTCCAGTTCTCGGAGACGCTCAACATCGTCAAGGGTACGCCGGGCGGCGTGGGGACGCCGGTGCTGTTTGATCTGAAGCTGAACCAGCCGGCCAATGAGCAGTACACCTACATCTTCGAGGGCAACTCGCAGGTGTTGGACAGCATATTGATCAGCCGCAACCTGCGCGACGGCGGCGCGCAGTACGACACGGTCCACGTGAATGCCGAGTTCAGCGCCGCGACCAACGCCAGCGACCACGATCCGAGCGTGCTGAGGTTGTATCTTCGTCCCCGCGCAACTCCGCCGGCGCTGGTGGCTGCCGGTAGTTACAACACCGGCCTGGGGAGCAACGGCGCCGAGATTATCAGCGTGCGCGGCGACCGCGCGGTGCTCACCAACGCTGGCGACGGCAGCATTGATATTCTCGACACCAGCGATCTGCTCAACATCCAGCGGGTCCGGCGCATCACCGGCGTGCCCAACCTGACCTCGGCGGCCATCCACCCCACGAAGGACCTCTTCGTCGCCGTGGCCGGTGCGTCATCTCCACGCAGCGGCCAGCTCCTGGTGTACCGCCTCTCCGACGGCGCGTTGCTGGCAACCGCGAACATCGGGCGCCAGCCCGACTCGGTGGAGATCAGCCCCGATGGACGCTTTGCGGTGGTGGCGATTGAGGCCGAGCAGGTGAGCGCCGGTGATGATGGGGGCGCGGGCGCGATCGGTGTGGCCGACCTGAGCGGGTTCGACCCGAACGCCTCGACGAGCGTGCCGTTCAGTATCGTCGAACTGCCCGACCTGAGCAGCCTGCCCGGCGTCGCTGCCAACCGGCGCTACGATGTCTCCGGCAACCCGCTCGTGTCCAACGCTCCCGGCGGTCTCGAGCCCGAAGGCATCGCCTTTGCGCCCGACAGCAGCGCGGTCTACGTGACGCTCCAGGAGAACAACGCGATCATTCGCCTGGATTTGAACGCGCCCCTGCCCGCCACGCTGCCCGCCAGCAACGCTTTCGGCCTTGGCGCCACGAATCACCCCGCCGACCTGATCAACGACGGGCGCTACGACCCCTCGCAGCAACTGACCGCCCTCCGCGAGCCGGACGGCGTCCGCGCCGTGGTGATCGGCGGTGTCACCTACCTGGTCACGGCCGACGAGGGCGACACGCGACCCAACCCGCGCGGCGGTCGCACCCTGAGTATCTTCAACGCCGCAACCGGGGAGCTGGTGGCCGACGCCGGGGCGCAACTCGACGACCTGGCGGCCAGCTTCGGAGTCTATCCCGACAATCGCAGCCCGAACGGCGGCAGCGAACCGGAGATGCTCGACGTGGCCACCTTTGCCGGGCGGGTGATTGCCGCGGTGGGCCTCGAGCGCGCCAATGCCGTGGCCTTCGTGGACATCAGCGACCCCGCTGCGCCCCGCGCCTTCAGCCTGGTGCGCACCGGCGCGGCCCCCGAGGGGGTGAAACTGGTGGAACGGGGCGGGCAACTCTACGCCCTGACGGCCAACGAGGGCGACGGTACGGTGACCGTCACGACAGCGTCCGTGGTCCCGCTGAGCGTGTCGCAGGGCTTCGTTGAGGATGCGCCCGCCGTGCCGTTGATTGACCTGCGCGGCATTGACCCCGACGCGGGCGACAGCTTCACGCTGAGTCTGACGCTCACCCCGGCCAGCGCGGGGACGCTCAACGTCACCTCGGCCAGTGGCTCGCTGGCAGACATCAACACCACCCTGGCAAACCTGGTCTTTACCCCGGCCCCGAACTTCAACGGCACGGCGACGGTGACGGCCACCCTCAGCGATGGCGTCTTCCC
>Ga0308410_1001604_pt1 | contig 13082 bp, 9 predicted proteins | sample HotsprOSTMatCore_FD_203467 | JGI IMG/M metagenome (GOLD analysis project Ga0308410, IMG submission 203467) | Hot spring phototrophic mat microbial communities from Octopus Spring, Yellowstone National Park, Wyoming, United States -... | ecosystem: Environmental > Aquatic > Thermal springs > Hot... | reverse complement strand
TTTTTAAAATTTTTCCAGTTCCTCAATAATTTCTTCTTTTTTGAAATCTATCGCTCTTTTTTCCTTCCATTTCCCTATCTTATAATAAGTAAAAGAGAATAACATACCAAACCACCATGCTATGGGAATTCCCCACCATATTCCTCTGGTTCCCCATAAATTTGAAAGAATCGCCGACGCCGGAACTCTTAAAAGAAACTGGGAGATTATGGAAGAAAACATCGGCACAACAGTATCTCCAGCCCCTCTTAAGACTCCTCCAAAAACAAACATCAACGCAAATGTAAAATAGAATGGTGCAACTATCATAAAATATTCTCTCCCAAGCCTTATAACCAAAGGATCAGTTGTAAAAATAGAAACAAGAAACTTTGCAAACACCATTAGTAAAATTGAAGTAAAGATACTTAGAGATAAAGTCATAAATATTGTGCTTTTTACTCCTGATTTTACCCTTTCAAGCTGTCTTGCACCAAGATTTTGGCCTACAAATGTGGTGATAGCAATTCCAAAGTTCATAGCTGGCATTATGGCAAAGGCTTCTATCCTTGTTGCTGCTGTAAATGCTGCAAGAGTATCAGTTCCAAACCTGTTAATTATATTCATTAATGCCATACTACCTATGCTTATCATTATCTGCTGGATCCCGGAAGGCATTCCAATTTTTATACTTTGCATAAAAATTTGTCTGTGAAAAACAAGCTTGCCCTCTATATTGAAAATTGAATTTTTTTTATGCAGGAAATAAATTCCAAGGAAAAATGAAACACCCTGAGAAATTACTGTAGCTATGGCAGCCCCGGTAACACCCCATCCAAATAATATTACAAACAAAAGATCAAGTAATATATTCAGTACGGTAGATAATATAAGGAGATAAAGTGGTGTCTTTGAGTCTCCAACACCCCTCAATATTGCTGAAAGACCATTATAACCAAACATAAAAGGTGTTCCAGTAAAAATCACAAGAAGATATATACTGGCATCTTTTCTAATTTCAACTGGAGTTCTAAGCAAATCAAGTAGTAATGACCTTGAAATTATCCCAAGGAACATAACAATTATTGAACTGCCAAAAAGCAAAATATATGCAGTAGAAATTGTTCTTTTAAGGTTTTTAATATCTTTAGCTCCAAAAAACTGTGAAATAAGTACAGTTGTTCCCATCATAGCACCCATAACCAGAGCAATGAGAAGAAACATAATGGGAAATGCAACTCCAACTGCAGCCATTCCTTCTTTTCCGACAAATTGCCCCACAATTACCGTATCCGCAACATTGTAAAGCTGCTGAAATATGTTTCCTACAAGAAGCGGTATCGTAAACCTTATTATTTTTAAAGGGATATTCCCCTTTGTCATATCAATCATCACACTACCTCTACAAAAAAATTTTTTCTTTAACAAATATCTCTTCAATATCTTTGTAGTTTACAGCCTTTCCAATGCTTGCCCTGATTTCCCTTGAGTAAGGGAAATTTTTTGTCATAAACATCAGGATAGACCTTATGGAAATAATTGATTCTGTCCTGTAATATTCACAGTATGAACGAACAAACTCGATAATTATTTCTTTTATTTTTTCAAAAGAAAATTGCCTTATTATACCGTTGTTGAAATATTCAATTATAATTTCAAAAATATAAGGTGCCTCAAGCGCTTTCCTTCCTATCATTACCCCATCAACACCATAATTTACCAAAAAATGTTCAACATCCATTGGACTTTTTATATCTCCATTAGCTATAAGTGTTCTCCCGGTAAGTTCTCTTGCAATTTTGAATAAGCTCCAGTCAGCTTTCCCAGTATAAAATTGTGTAGCAAGCCTTGGGTGAAAGGTTATCATATCCACTCCGGCCTTTTCAAGCAAAGGAATGGTTTTTTCGATATTTATCGTATTAAAACCACTTCTGATTTTTGCTGAAACAATGACACCTGTATCCTTTAAAGCTTTTACAATATCTGCCATTTTTTCCGGGTAATTAAGTAAAAAAGCACCGGCCTTTCCTTTCAAAACTTTTCTTACAGGACAACCGAAGTTTATATCAATTAACTCAATATTAAAAGTGTTCTTAATCATTAGTGCAGCCTTATAAAAGTTCTGTGGTTCAGGAGGACCAAAGAGTTGAACACCCGTAATACCATCGCTGTCTGGATCAATATATTTAAAAGTTTTTTTGTTATCTCTTAATATACCCTCCACACTTACCATCTCAGTAAAGGTAAGTCCTGCACCAAAAGATTTAACCAGTTCTCTGAAAACTTTATTAGTATAACCGGCCATTGGAGCAAGAAACAAATTGTTTTTGATTTGAAGAGAGGACAAAACAACTGGATGAAGCAGGGAGGAAGTTATAACCGCCACATATATCTCCAACAAAAGTAAGGGGAAAATAAAGAAGTGAGCCGCCTGGGGATCGAACCCAGGGCCCTCGCCTTAAAAGGGCGATGCTCTACCGACTGAGCTAGCGGCTCAACATTGTAATTCTTTATATTTTAGCAAAAAAAATATTTTTTGTCAAAAAATAAATTTAACTTCTAAAAATTTTTACTAAAACCTTCTTTTGTATTATAATCTAAAAAATAATTTTATTCTGGAGGAAATATATGAGAAGTGATTTAGTTAAGAAAGGTTTCCAGAGAGCACCTCATCGCTCCCTTTTTAGAGCCATGGGATTTGATGAGTGGGAATTAAAAAGACCCATTATTGGTATTGCTAATTCTTTTAATGAATGTATTCCAGGGCATATTCATCTGAATAAAATTGCAGATGCAGTAAAAAGAGGGATTTATGCTGCAGGTGGTACTCCAATGGAATTTAACACAATTGGAATCTGTGATGGAATTGCAATGGGGCATATTGGTATGAAGTATTCATTGCCATCGAGAGAGCTTATTGCAGATTCTATAGAGTCAATGTATCAGGCTTACCAGTTTGATGGACTTGTTCTTATTGCTTCATGTGATAAGATAATCCCTGGTATGCTGATAGCTGCAATGAGACTCAATGTGCCAAGTATATTTTTAAGTGGTGGCCCTATGCTTCAGGGAAATGTCGGAAGAAAAAATCCCCTAAATTTAAATGATGTTTTCATTGGTGTTGGAAAGCGGGCAAAAGGAGAAATTACTGATGAAGAATTGTATACTCTTGAGTGTGAAGCCTGTCCTGGTGCTGGTTCCTGTGCCGGTATGTTCACAGCTAATACAATGTCAAACTTAAGTGAAGCCCTTGGTATTGGTTTATTCTTGAATGGTAGTATCCCTGCTGTTTTTGCTGAAAGGGAAATGCTTGCCAAGAAGGCTGGAATGAAAATTGTTGAGCTTGTACAAAAGGATATAAAGCCACGTGACATTATGACCCGTAAGGCTTTTGAAAATGCAATTGCTGTCGATATGGCACTCGGGGGTTCTACAAATACTGCTTTACACCTTCCAGCGATCGCCTACTATGGAGATGTTGACCTTGAATTAAAAGATTTTGGTCTCTTTACTGAAAAAATACCACACCTTGCAAATATGGTTCCAGCAGGACCGAATCACATTCTGGATTTATACTATGCAGGTGGTGTTCCAGCAATTTTATCTGAGCTTGCAAAGAAGAACTTGATTCATCTTGATACACTAACAGTATCAGGTAAAACACTTGGAGAAACATTGAAAGAAACCAATGCACATGTTAAAGACTATGATGTCATTCGTCCAATAGATAATCCAGTTCACGAAACTGGTGGACTTGCTGTTCTGACAGGAAATCTTGCTCCCGATGGTGCAATTGTTAAACAGGCAGCTGTTGCACCGGAAATGATGCATCATATTGGGCCGGCAAGGGTATTTAATAGCGAAGAGGACGCTGTGGAAGAAATTCTTGGTGGTAAGATTAAAAAAGGTGATGTGATTGTAATACGTTATGAAGGACCAAAAGGTGGACCCGGGATGAGAGAAATGCTTTCCCCAACCTCTGCCGTTGCTGGAATGGGACTTGACAAAGATGTGGCTTTAATTACTGACGGAAGGTTCAGTGGTGCTACAAAAGGAGCTTCCATTGGACATATATCTCCTGAAGCTGCAGAGGGTGGACTTATTGCACTTGTTGAGGAGGGAGATAAGATTGAAATAGATATTAAGAACAAGAAGATAAATCTTCTTGTGCCAGAAAGTGAAATCGAAAAAAGAAGGAAAAACTGGAAGCCTCTTCCACCAAAGATTGTTTCGGGTTATGTGGCAAGATACTCTAAAATGGTTAGTTCAGCAAACAAGGGAGCAGTTTTTGAAACAAAGTAGTAATTTTTTACGGCTTCATCCAGAAAGCTAAGTCTTTCTGGATGAAGCTATCCAAATAAAGCACAAATTCCAAAGAAAAGGAATTTTTAATTTTCAAAAAACCTCAGTCAGGATAACTGAAAGAGAAAATTTTAACATAGATAACAACTTGTAAATTTATTACCAATAAGGAGGAAGAATGGAACCAGGAGTTCAAAAGCTTGTAGAAGAATGGTTGAATCCACCTTATGATGAAGAAACAAAAAATGAGATAAAAAAGCTTCTTGAAGCTGGAAATGAAAAAGAACTGGAAGATAGATTCTATACAGAACTTGAGTTTGGCACGGGTGGTCTGCGTGGAATAATCGGTGCTGGAACAAACAGGATGAATATCTATTCAGTTAGAAAAGCAACACAGGGGCTTGCCAACTTTATTATCAAAAAAGGTGGTATAGCAAAAGGTGTTGTTATAGGGAGAGATTCAAGGTTGTTTTCTGACAGATTTGCCCTGGAGACTGCATCAGTGCTTCTGGCAAACAGAATAAAGGTTTTCTACTTTGAGGATATTCACCCTACCCCACTAGTTTCCTATGCAGTAAGAAAACTTGGTGCAGTTGCTGGTGTAATGATTACTGCTTCTCATAATCCAAAGGAATATAATGGTTATAAGGTTTTCTGGAGTGATGGTGGACAGGTTGTGCCTCCAGAGGATACGGAAATAATAGAAGAAGTAAAAAAAATCAAGTCAATCAATGATGTAAAAACTCTACCGGTTGAAAATTTAAAGAGTCATTTCCTTTTCGAAATTATAGACAGTAAAATTGATCCTCTCTATCTTGAAGAGGTAAAAACTCTTTCACTCAATACACAGATTAATAGCAACTCAGATATAAAAATATGTTACACTCCTCTCTATGGGACAGGATATAAATTAATTCCTTCAAGCCTGAAAAACTTTGGTTTTAAAAATGTTTTTATTGTTGAAAAACAGGCTATACCTGATGGAAACTTCCCAGATGCGCCCTATCCAAACCCTGAGATACCTGAGGCAATGCAGACTGGTCTTAAATATGCACAGGAAAGGGGGGGAGATGTTTTGCTTGCAAGCGATCCAGATGCAGATAGAATTGGTGTTATGATAAAAAAGAGAGATGAAAGCTACGAGCTTTTAAACGGAAACCAGATCGGTTGTTTACTACTTTACTACCTGCTTACGAGTCTGAGGGAGAAAAATAAATTACCGGCAAATCCAAAAGTTGTAACCACAATTGTAACCACAAGGCTTTTGATTGAGATAGCAAAAGACTTCAACATAAGTGTGGATGAGGTACTAACAGGATTTAAGTGGATAGCCCAAAAGATAAAACAGTATGAAACTTCAGGTAAAAATTTCATATTTGGCTGTGAGGAAAGCCATGGCTATCTTGTGGGAACATTCGTAAGGGACAAGGACGCCATTATCGCTTCTTCGCTTTTTGCTGAACTTGTTGCTTACTACAAAAACAAAGGCAAAACTATGGATGAAGTACTTGAAGAAATTTACTTAAAGTATGGATATTTTAAGGAAAGTCAGAAGTCCATCGAAGCAGCAGGGAAAGAAGGTCTTGAAAAAATAAAAAATTTTATGGAAAAATTAAGAAAAGAACCTTTAAAGAACACAAAGAGTTTTAAACTTGTCTCCATTTACGATATTAAGAACAAAAAGGCTTTTAACTTTGAGAAAAACTGCGAAATTGAACCACTTGATTTGCCGGTTTCAGATGTGGTAATAATGAACTTTACAGATAATTGTAGTATAATAGCAAGGCCTTCAGGAACTGAACCAAAGATTAAATTTTATTTTTCTACAAGTGGAAAAATAAAAGATGGAGAAAGTTTAAAAGAATTAAAAGAGAGAATTGAAAATTTCCATATTACCTTAAGAAATGAATTTCTTGAAAATTTAATTCTTTAAAAGACTATGAGTAGAAGAATTTTTCTTTCTTTTCTGATTTTTCTTGTTTACGGAAGTTTTTTTGGGGCAGAGCTGGAATACAATGTTAGTGTTTCACCTGAGGTAGTAGCCTTAGGTGAAGGAGCAGAAATTTCTGTGGAAGTAAATAAAAAAGTAAGGGATGTTATTCCTCCAAAGGGCACTGAATTTGACATTCAGTATGCTGGAATTTCCCAGCAATCCTATGTAAGCATAGTAAATGGAAAAGTTACTTCCAGACAATCAATCGTCTACAGGTATATCTGTATCCCAAAAAAAACTGGACTGTTAACAATACCAGCATTTAAAATTATTGATGAGAACGGCAAATCCTTTGAATCTAACCCTCTAAAACTCAAGGTTGAAAAAAGACAGAAAATAAGGCAGAGAACCACTGATCCATTTGAAAAGCTGGAAGAATTACTGATAGAAAAAAGAAAAATTCCCATCATAATGTTGAAATTCAGACCTTATAAGCAAAAGGTTTATCAAAATGAACCTCTTGTTGTGGACTTGATTTTAATTTCTGATCGGAAGGAGGCTTTTGATTACACCTATCAGGAAATAAGCCCACTAAGAACAGACAAAGCTATATTTTACGACATTTCCAGTTCCATAGAGAAAAGCATTCCCATAAGCAGTGGTGGATACTACGAGAAGGTAGTAAAAAGGTATGTTTTCTACCCAACTGAGAAGGGTGTGTTAGGTATAGCCCCTCCAGGGATTGTGGCAATTACACCCTATGGTCAGATACAGCTAAAGAGTGAAAATCTTGGAGTAGAAGTTCTGCCACTTGGTAGCGGTGAAGGTGTAAATTATGTTGGTGAACTTTCAATAAAGAGCGAAATTTCAACAAACTCTGTTCTGCTTGGAGATACGATAAAATTAAAATTGATTTTAGAGGGGAATGGCAATCTAAAAATCTTTTCAAATATATTTGCCAAGTTGAACATAGATGGTATTTTCATTTCTCAGGAAAAAATGAATCTTGAATTTGAAAAATTTCTAAACAACCGTCCCTACTTCAAGGAAGAAATTGTATTTTCTATCATTCCCCAGAGGGCTGGAAGTTTTGTTATTCCACCTGTAGAGATTTCCTATTTTGACAAAAATATTGTCAAAAGAAAAATAACTCTCCCTTCTTTTACAATAAATGTGAATGCAAAGGATACCTTGCAAATTTCTAGGGAAAAATTCGTATTCAAAAAGATTGATCTTAACAGGAAATTTCGTTTTATTCTTTTAAATCCATTTGTCATTTTTTACATTGCATTGATGTTTACCCTACCCCTTTTGGGCTTTATTTACAACAACTTTCAATTAAGGCTGAAAACTGATGAAAAGTTTAGAAAGAAATTCTTTGCCAGGAAAAAGCTATCCAGATATCTTATTGAAGCAGAAAATCACTTAAAGAAGGAAAACTACAAAGAATTCTATATTTCCCTTCAGAAGGGCTTATTTTACTACCTCTGTGATAAGCTTGACATTCCACTTTCAACTGACTTCAAACAGGTGATAGAAAAACTTGCAGAAAAAAATGTAGAAGAAACAGCGCTAAAGAAAATTAAGGAAATTTACACTCAATGCCAGTTTGCCTACTCTGGAAAAATAATAAAAGAAAATGATGGCCAGCTACTTGCTGAAACTAAAAATCTTATTGAAAACTTAAAAATATAAAAAGCGTTGCTGGCTTAAAAGCCAGCACTACCGCTAAAAGCCGTCCCCGCTGGTAAGTTAGCGGCAAGATTTTTTCTCTTCATTGTGCTAAGTTAAATCGTCAGGAACTTGACCTCCTGTCTGCGGAAGTAAATTTCAAAGCTTTGTTTTAGCTTTTTAAAAGCTAACCTTCCTTTTATTCTTTCCCTTAGGATTAAAACCAAATCAATATCTTTATGCCCTCAACCACGAAACAAAGCTTTTCAAGGGTAAAAACAAACAAGCCTTCCTCAATCGGCAACATCCTGTTGCCTTTGTAAAGGATACCGCCCAATGAAGAGAAAAATCTTGCCTTACTAAAGTATTAAAAACCAGCGGGGACTTTTGGTGGGGAGAATAAAATAAAAAAAGTTAAATGATAAAAGAAAAGCTTTAACCTTTATAAGAAGACTTTCGTAATCTATAGGCGGAGGAATCGCCGTCCGCAAGCATTGTTGATACTACTTTTGAGCGAAGCTGGATTTTATCAGTGGGTACCCAGCGATATTACTACGAAGCCTTACTATAAAGCTGGGCTGATAAAATCCAGCGTAGCGACCATACTTCCGAAGACAGGATGTCGAGTTTGCTTGCGGATAGATTACGAAAGCGATTCTTTCTTTGCTTACTTTCTTTCTTATCGGCAAGAAAGAAAGTAAGAATAGTTTTACAACTGCTTTTTTCTTAAAAAGCAGCTTTCAAGGTGCTCGTGAGTTCACCGCTCCCAAGCCTGAGCAGGTGCATTGCAAGCTTTGCGAAGCGTTGGCAGAAGCATTTTTCTTTCGGTTATTTTTTTCTACCATTCCATTTCGCTGTGGGTTTCTACCTGCTATACAATCCAGTTCTCTTTCAGTTTTTACTCCTTGTTCTTACTAAGGGCACAAGGATGTGCCCGCCTAGGGTGAACTGTTGTTTTACCCTTGAGCAAACTTAAATTTTATCAGTGGGTATCCAGCAAATTTATGAAAGAAGGTTTGTTGAGGTTATCAAGATATAGTTTGAGAAAAGGAATGTATTTTTTTACTCAAGAACTGCTGGGCTGATAAAATTTAAGTTTGCAATTTAGCTACCGAACACAGGGTGGAGTTTCACCCGATTAGAAAGAAAATGGAAAAAAGATTTTCAGGATAGCTTTTGCAAAAGCGAACCTTAGTAAAAGCAGTGTCTCTTTCAAGAGAGTTTTCGCACCTTCCTAAAGTAGTAAAACCTGCGGAAACTTTTGGTGTGAAAATAATATAAAAAATAATAAAAGTAAAGCTTTTTCCATAAAATGGCGATATTCGCGAATGTAGTCTTTTTTATCCTCCAATTTGTTTACCACTGATTATATCTTAAGATTTTTTACGGATAAAATACAATTTATTTTGACGCAAAATTAATATTCTTATATAATAAATAAGTTTAAATTTTTCTGGAGGGAAAAATGAATATTTTAGGTTTATTTATGCAGAATGCACCTGCTGCTGGTAGTGATGGAATGGCAGGGGCTGGTATTGCTCAGCTAATTTTACTTGTGGGTATTTTTGTAGTCTTCTATCTTGTTTTGATTCTACCAGAAAACAGAAGAAGAAAAAAATTACAGAAGGAAATAAATGAGTTAAAAATAGGTGATAAGGTTTTATTGAGTGGTGGAATAATTGGTAGCGTGGAATTTGTGGGTGAAAAAACCATCTATGTAAAGAGCCTTGAATCCAAAATAGAAGTTACAAAAACTGCTGTGATTGAAGTCATTAAAAAATAAAAAATTAACATCAAATTAATTTCCACATTCTCTGGAGGTAAAAATGGGGAAAGGTATAAGATATACTATTTTGCTTATAACTATTGGTTTTTCAATATGGGTTTTATACCCAACGATAAAATGGTATTATTTGATACCTGAAAATGAAAAGGAATTATTAAAACTTACCCAGGATGAACTCGATACAAAAAGCCCCGAAATAAAGAAAAAATTTATGGAGTTAAAGAAGACAAGGCAGAATGCTATTTCACTGGGGCTTGATCTTATGGGTGGTGTGAATTTAACTCTTCAAGTTGATGAAGATGATTTAAAACAAAAAATAATAGAAAGGTATGAAGACCTCGGGACAGAAAAAATTGACGAGGCAAAAATACAGGATGAACTGAAAAAAGAATATGAGGCTTCTATAGATAGAGCGCTTGAGGTTTTAAGGAATAGAATGGATCAGTTTGGTGTTGCTGAACCCATCATCAGAAAAACTTTTGAGGGAAGAATTTCTATAGAACTACCGGGTTTAAATAATCCCCAGCTTGTTAGAGAAGCTTTAAACAGGATTGGTAAGCTTGAGTTTCACCTTGTTGATGAAGATTCTATGAAAAAACTTTCTCAAATGAATATTCCTATGGGCAGGGGTGGTTATATTATTTCTCGTGAAAATATTCCTTCAGATTTTCAACTTCCGGAGGATTCCGACTGGTATCCCTACTATGAGAATGATCAGTATGGTATACCCAAGCATAAAGGTTGGTATGTTTTAAAGAAAAAAGTGGAGCTTGATGGAACGATGATTGCAAAAGCAAGAAATGATGCTGATCAATATGGTAGACCTGTTGTGGATTTTGAACTAACTCCCGAAGGGGCTGATATTTTTGCCGAAGTTACAGGACAAAATGTTGGCAAAAGACTTGCGATTGTTCTAGATGGAAGGGTGAAAAGTGCTCCAACAATACAGAGTGAAATTCCTGCCGGTAGAGGACAAATTTCTGGTAGTTTCACAATAGATGAAACAATACTCCTTGCAAATATATTAAAGGCCGGAGCTTTGCCTGTAAAGTTAAATGTTGTGCAGGAGAGAATTATAGGGCCTACACTTGGTAGAGATTCAATAATGGAAAGCAGCAGAGCCCTTTTGATCGGCGTATTACTTGTTGGGCTTTTTATGATTGTTTACTACAAAGTTTCGGGATTGATAGCTGTCATTGCAGTAAGTTTCAATATATTTTATCTACTTGCACTGCTTGGTATGGTAAAGGCCACATTAACCCTCTCGGGCATTGCTGGTATTGCACTAACTGTTGGTATGGGTGTTGACGCAAATGTTATAATATACGAAAGAATAAAAGAAGAACTCAGGGCTTCAAGATTATTAAAACATGCTTTGGACAACGGTTTTTCTCATGCAAAAGCAACAATTATAGATTCTAACCTTACAACAATATTTGCTGCTGTTGCACTTTATGTTTTTGGTAGTGGAACTATCAAGGGATTTGGTCTTACACTTTTATTTGGTATAATAGCAAATATTTTTGCAGCACTTTTTATCACAAGGCTTATGTTTGACACATGGATAGAAACCTTTAAACCAAAGAAGATAAGTATATAGGAGATGGAATATGAGTACGAAAACTATTGAAACAAAAGTTACAGCTGCATTGTTTACAAAAGTTATTCCATTTACAAAATATTTCCTTTTCGTTTCTCTGATTTCGATTTTTCTTATACTTCTGGGGGTTGTTTTTTACTTTGTAAAGGGAGGATTTATCCTTGGAATAGATTTTAAAGGTGGTGTAAAAATAGAATGTGTTATAAAAGCTAAAAATATTGATATAAAAGAGGTAAGGAATTTATTTGCATCATCGAAAATGACCGCTGAAGTAAATTATGTGGGTAAGCCTGAAGAAAACAGCTATCTTATTACATTACCTGTGGAGGGATCTGATGCTCAATCTGTGATATCGAATGCAATTTCTTTACTTAATGCAAAGGCTGAAAGTGAAAATATTGAAATTAAAGGCAGCGAAATGGTTGAACCAAAAATAGGAGAGGCTTTTGCTTTTAAAGCAATACAGTTGCTTGTAATTGTTTCTATTCTGATAATGCTTTATATTGTATTCAGGTTTGACATATTCTACTCTGTTGGAGCTATTTTAGCCCTCTTGCATGATGCGCTGATGATGCTTGCTTTTACTCTATTTTTGAATATTCCCATAGATATTACAATAATAGCTGCAATTCTAACTATCCTTGGGTACTCAATTAATGATACAATAGTTCTCTTTGACAGGATAAGGGAATTGAAACAACTCACTCCCCAGGAAGATTTTGGACTGATTATAGATAAATCTGTTACTCAGACATTAAATAGAACAATAATTACTTCTCTTACAACCATATTTGTGGCTGTGGCTCTCTGGCTTTTTGGAGGAATTGTTTTGAGAAATTTCGCTATGATACTTACAGTTGGTCTTATAAGCGGAACTTATTCTTCAATATTTATTGCTTCATATACAACAATGTTACTCAGAAAGGCTTTTTTAAAGGAGTAGGAAAGCAGTTTTTTTTGTAGATTGTTTTTAACCTGGAATGTCATTGGCTAGTATTACAGCTTTGGTTTTTTTGTTTTGAAATAAGTGGGTGGTGTGAAAAGCCATTTAGTGCTATTTAAAATGACAGAATAAAAAGGTAGAATTTAAATTAAAGTTTTTACATACATCCAGCATCGATGTCTAAACTTTTTAATGAGAATTAAAAATGAAATTAAATTGTATCTTAATTTTTCTTTTACTTTTGTCTTTTAGCAATTTAGCTTATTCAGACGATACTGATTTTGCTTCTTTTGCATTTTCAGTTGATACAGCATATCTTATTGAAGGGCTTATGAAAGGGGGGTATGGAGCAGGTACTCTATTTGAAATAGTACTTGTTCACAATTTTTCCCTCACATTAAACGCAGGCTATACAGAGTATAAAACTACAGAAAACAATACCACCAACAGGATTTCTTACACATCTATTTATTCCACAGTGAGATATTACTTTGATGGCAAACTTTATGGCCTCTATATAGGTGGGGGAATTGGTAGCACTTATAATACTTACAACGATCTCAAGGCAACAGGATATTTAATACCTTTAGAAGGGGGTATAAGGGTTACATTTTTTGGAAAGAGAGGTATTTTCTGTGAGCCTAACATCAGGCTGTATATCAAGTATGTAAATTCAGGTTTTCTTTTTGACACCGGTTATGGAATAAACTTAGGATTTTCATTTTAATTTTCTGAAAGTATAAGAATTATAGCTTGCAGGAGTAAAAGTGAAAAGAAAAACTTTAAAAAATATATTCCTCTGGTTCATCTGGGCACTTTTTTACGGGCTTTCATATCCAACATATAATCTAAACTTTTTAATCTGGTT
>Ga0308410_1001603_pt1 | contig 13085 bp, 12 predicted proteins | sample HotsprOSTMatCore_FD_203467 | JGI IMG/M metagenome (GOLD analysis project Ga0308410, IMG submission 203467) | Hot spring phototrophic mat microbial communities from Octopus Spring, Yellowstone National Park, Wyoming, United States -... | ecosystem: Environmental > Aquatic > Thermal springs > Hot... | reverse complement strand
ATGGTCATCCGCGATTCCGCCGGCGGCAAAGTGCGCTACCCTGGCCGATTGAAGGCGCAGGGTCAAGGGGGGAACCGCCGAGAGCGGCGCCGTGACACTCGCCGGGTTGATCGTGCGCCTTCGTTTGTGAGTGCTTTGGTGGTGCAGGCGCGAGTGAGTAAAGAGGAGAAGTGCCGATGAGCCAGTTGGACGACTACCGGGCCGACCACCTGATCCTGTTGGTGGGCGGCAACCCGCTGCCGAACTACGTGGCGGCGAGGGTGCTGGGGAAGCGAGGAGGTTCGCTACACCTCGTTCACACCCAGAAAACGCATCGGATCGCCCAGCGACTGGCAGAGCAATTGAAAGGGCCAGCCGAGGACAACGGACTTGCGGGTGAGTTTGGGCCAATCCAATTCATCCAGGTGAACGAGAATGACCCCAGCGACATCTTCGACAAAGTAAAGGCGCTTGCAAGCCAGCAACGTGGCCGCGTCGGTTTGAACTACACAGGCGGCAATCGCCCGATGTCGGTGCACGCTTACTGCGCAGTGGCAGAAGCGCGTAGTGACGCCTGGTTCAGTTATCTTGATGCGGGCCGGCTAGAGATGCTGATCCATAATGCCAATCGGACCCTACGTCGCTTTCGCGCTGACCGATTACTGAACATGCGCTTGGAGACGCTGTTGGAACTGCAAGGACTTAGAGAAGATTCGTCAAGGCCGTCTAAAAGTGCGCCTATACAACCTGAACTAGCTGCCGCGCTAGCCGACTTGCATTCGACCGACCAAGGAGTTAAGGCCTGGATTGATTGGCGCCGCAATGGCTGTGATGGCTGGAAGAAGCTGCCGCAGAACCAGCTAGGCCTGGAGAAGGTGGAAAGGGCACTCAGAAAGTTATGCGGTGAAAACCCGACTCAGGACTGCGTGGCGCGGCTATTGGGTCAAAATACGCTACCCTCCACAGCCAAGTGGTGGAAGAGCGACTGGTTGGAGGACCATGTTTTTGCCGAATTGCAAAAGGCGATTGCTGGACGCAGCGACACCTACGATGCTGCATTGGGCGTGCACCGCAGGCGTGTGGATCACGGCAATCGGGACTTTGAACTAGACGTTGTTGTAATGCGACGCTACCAGCTTTTTGTGTTCTCGTGCATCGTCAGCAACGATCGACAGCAATGCAAAGATCACCTAATGGAAGCATATGTGAGAGCCCGCCAAGCCGGCGGGGACGAGGCGCGCGTTGGGCTAGTGTGCATCTATAAAGACCCAGCGGAGTTACAAGAAGAAATTGTTGGCGATCTAGACGCCGCGGGAAAGATCCGCGTGTTCGGGCAAAAGGATTTAACGCAGCTCGCAGACCGCATCAAGGAATGGCTGGACAGTCAACCGTGAGGACACCCTATGTCAAATGACTACGTGCTGGTCGCTGTTGATGTCAGCGGCATTCAGGACTACATATTTCGCAGCAATAATCTAAAGCACCAGCTCGGTGCAAGTGAACTTGTGCGGCGCGCGACCAGCACGTGGGTGCGCGAGCACCTACCCAAAGCCAACAATATGCCCAGCGACGACGAGTTGCTGACCGACAAGTGCATCGAGCGTGGCGAGTTGGACGCCGAGGTGCTTTACAGCGGCGGCGGCAACGCAGTGATCTTGTTCTCTGATTCAGAGAAAGCTGGGAACTTCATCGCGGGACTTACCCGCACAGTGCTGCTTAACAGCCCCGGTCTGAACGTGACGGTGGTGCACCGGGCATTCGCATGGCGCGAGGGTGGCGCTGATCTGGGTGCGCAAGTCGGCGAACTGCTTGGCACTGACCTGCGTCGCAAGAAGCAAGCAGGACGCATCAATAGCGAATTGCTCGGTCTGAGTGTGACGGCAGATTGTGAGTTCACTGGCCTGCCGGCTGTTGGGCGGGATGGCGAGGATCAGCGCGTCTCGGCCGAGATTAAAGCAAAACTTGCGGTTGTAAGCGGAGCGAATGGTCGGCTGAAGCGCGAAATCGGCGGCGAAGACTACGCGCGGGATTTCGGCGACTTCGGCACAGAGGGCGAATCCAGCTACATCGCTGTTGTTCACACCGACGGTAACAGCATTGGCAAGCGATTCCAGGCGCTGACTGAGCATGGACTAAAGAATCGGGATTACATCAAAGCTGTGCGTGCCTTGTCGCATTCGGTGAATAAGGCTGCGCAAGAGGCGTTGAGGGAAACGGTTGATGCTGTTCGTTTCTTGCCGCTTGTGGATGGCAAACTCGCAGGCATCGTTCCGGTGCGAGATGACAAACTGCCGTTTCGTCCTATCGTCTTCGGCGGCGACGATGTTACCTTTGTCTGTGATGGGCGATTGGGCTTGACAGTGACGGCTGAATACCTTAAAGCGTTCGCAGCCCAGACGCTGGATGAGCTTTCTGGAAAGACACATCCCACTGCACGAGCAGGCATTGCCATCGTCAAAACGCACTTCCCGTTCGGACAAGCCTACCGCCTGGCTGAGGCGCTCGCACGCTCGGCCAGGTCCTTCAATGACGGTGGCAGGTATAGCACGATGGACTGGCACTTCGGCATCAATGGCATCGTGAGTGACCTGCAGACAATACGTAGGCGCGACTACGTGGCATGGGATGGTCAAAAAGAGCACTCGTTACTCATGCGTCCTCTACGCTTGGCGAATGACACAGTTGAGTGGCGCACTTGGTCTAACTTTGCCCGACTAGTCAGCGAATTGCAGAACACAAGCAAGTACCCGAGTAATAAGGTGAGGGCGCTGCGTGAAGTCTTGCGCAGCGGTCCAAAGGCTACAGAACGATTTATTGCTGCGAATTTTTCAAAGAATGAGCAGTCGTCGATTCTAAATAATTCTCTGCCGCAGATTCCAAATCGTGATGCCAGAAGTGGTTGGATTGGTGAGCATTGCGCATACTTCGACGCGATAGAGGCGATGGAGTTCTTTATTTCGCTTAATTCGGAACAGGAAGGAGGATCTTATGACATCGCTCCCACAGCTACAACTTCGCTTTAGGCTGCTGAGCGATGCCACGTTCGGGCGTGGTGAGGGCGTGCCGGGCGAAGTGGACGCCGAGGTGCAGCACGATGACCTGGGCATGCCCTACTTTGGCGCGCGTGCTCTGAAGGGTGTGCTGGCACAGGAATGCGCCGACCTGCTCTATGCGCTCGGTCAGAGTGAAGTGGGGCGCTGGCGGGAGGTCGCAGCTGCATTGTTCGGCAGGCCGGGCAGCAGCAATGATGAAGCCGGCGCGCTCATCGTCGGCGATGCGCAGCTGCCACCAAAGCTACGCCAGGCAGTAGCGTACGCCGTCATCAAGCAAGGCACTTCCCGCTACCAGGTATTAACCTCCTTGACTACAGTGCGCAAGCAAACGGCGAACAGCGTGGAGACAGGGGCGCCAATGGATCAAACTTTGCGCGCGATGCGTGTGGTGTTGCGTGGGACAGAATTCATCGCGCCGCTGTACTTTCGCACTGCGGTCAGCGAAGATGCTTTGGCATTGCTGGCAGCCTGCGTAGCAAGTTTGCGCCGGCTGGGTATGGGGCGTAATCGCGGGCGCGGCGAAGTGGAGGCTTGGCTGACTGACCCGCAGGGCAATCCTGCGGCAATGCATCTCGATCGTTTCATCGCGGAGGTAGCCAAAGCATGAAGGCATTGACCTATACCCTTGAACTGCTGGAGCCCTTGCTCATCGCCAATCCCATCAGCGGCGATGAGAACAGCGCCACGGGTCTGGATTACATCCCCGGCAATGTGATGCGCGGCGCACTGGCACATGCTTTCACCAACGGTAAGCGCGGTGATCTGAGCGACGCCCAGTTCAGAAGTCTCTTCTTCGGTGACGCGATGTTTCTAAACGCCTATCCGCTCGTCGAAGATCAGCGCAGCTTGCCAACTCCGCGCTCATGGCAATGTGAAAAGGACGCTGGAGATTTCGGCCCAATATATGACCTTGCGAACAGCGAGGGGGAAGAGAGGCGACAACTGAAAGGGCTAAGCCAGCCGTTTACTTGCCTGCAATCACCTTCTGTAAATATCGGTGAGGACGAGGATGAAAGCGAAGTGTCGAAAGAAAAACCAAAAGCAACGATGTATGCGCCCGAACGTGACGTGCGTGTTCACATTATTCAGCAGGATAGGCGCAACGCAGTACAAGAGAACACGGGCAGTATCTATCGCTATGACGCGCTCGCCGCTGGACAGCGCTTTGTTGGGGCCATCGTGGCCCAGGATGACGATGTGCTGCACCAACTTGAAAAATGGCTGGCTAATGTCGTCAAGCTGGGCAAGTCGCGCTCTGCCGGCTACGGCGCGGTGAAGTTGACTGATGTCCGCGTTCAGCCCGATTGGCGTGAATATGTGCCCATGCAAGCGACGCACAGCGAGCGTGTTGTCGTGACGCTGCTCAGCGACGTTATCGTCCACGATCCGACAACCGGCGCATATGCTGGCTCCCTCGCTCCTCTGTTTACAGGAAAGTTGTTGAAGGCATTTGCGCGTACGCACGTGGTTGGTGGTTTCAACCTGGCGTGGGGGTTGCCGTTGCCGCAGGCGCACGCGATTCAGGCCGGCAGCGTGTTCGTGTTTGAACACAGCGATGTGCTGTTGAAACAGTTGCAGGCTGCCGAAGCCAACGGTATCGGCGAGCGGCGACACGATGGCTTTGGCCGCATAGCCATAAACTGGCACACCGAGCCGGAGCTGCGCATGGGCAAAGATGAGCCCGAGCAGAAGGTTCAAGACGTGGCGCTGACAGAAGGGAGTGCCGAATGGCAACTGGCGCAGCGAATGGTCAATCGCATATGGCGTATGCAACTAGATGCTGCGCTGCGCTCTGCAATCAGCAGCGCAAAGCTGACGTCGGCGCCACAGAACGCGCAGCTCTCGCGCATGCGCGTGCTGGCTCGGGAGGCTTGGCGGTCAAGTAACGCCGCATTGCTCCTGGATGTTCTTAAAAAGGAATCGGAAAGTCCAAAAGCGATGAAGCGCCACGCACGAGAACAATTTGAGAGGTCACTCATCATCGTCGCTGGGCAAACTCAGCCTCTGATCAAGTGGTTGAAAACGCTGGCCGAGCAGCCGGACACGGTCTGGCAGACACTTCAGATAGATTTGTTGCGGCGGCCACAGATCGGCGGCGTCCAGGCAGAGAGCCCGAACGCCCTGGAATATGCTGCCCGGCTGGTTGATGGCGTGTTGCGCAAAGCTGCGAAGGAGGGCGTGGAATAATGGCGACCCCACAATTTGTCAACAGCGTCATGGCAGGACGCACGACCGACAGCACGGCTGGGCGTAGAAAAATGGCGACCCCACAATTTGTCAACAGCCGTGAGATCGCTAAGCGTGTATGGGTGGAAGGTACACTCGAACTACTGAGGCCAGCACGCTTTGGCGGTGGTGATGCTGATGACCTGCTGGATATGCCGCTGTTGTTGGATGCAGTGGAGCAGCGCGCATTGTTGACAGGCGCATCCATCGCTGGTGCGTTGCGGAACTACCTGCGTGCCCGTGAAGTAGGCGATGGACGGAAGGAAGGCAGCGATTCTCTGTGTGTCGCGTTGTTCGGCCGAGAACAAGGTGCCAAAGAAGGGCCGCACAGCGTGCTACTGACGCATGATGCGCTGAGTGAAACACCCGGCCGACCTGCTACCGAACTGCGCGACGGCGTAGCCATTGACCCTCGAACGCGCACCGCTGAGGACAAAAAGAAGTTCGACATCGAGCTGCTGGAAGCGGGCACGCGCTTTGGGTTGCGTTTCGAGCTGCTCTTGCCGAAGAATCCGGAGGAACAGCAGCGTTTGCTTTTAGCATTGGCAATCGCCTTGCAGGGATTTGAGCGCGGTGAAATAGGGCTGGGTGCGCGGAAGCGGCGCGGCTTCGGACAATGCCGCATTGCTGGCGGTTGGACTGTGGTGCAGTACGACTTGCTTGGTCGGCGATCGGATTTGATCGCCTGGCTAAAACATGAGCGCCCCAATCCTCAAACCGGCAACGACATCGCGGCCTTGCTAGGTGTATCGCCGGAACAGGCAAATCTCGATCGGCGCAATCGTCTGACCCTGCGTGCCACTTTTACACTCGAGGGCTCGTTACTGATCCGCTCAAGCGGTGGCGATCTGAATGCCCCTGACTATGTGCATTTGCGGTCGCGGCGCAACGGCAAGAAAGTGCCTGTCCTCAGTGGCACGAGCCTGGCCGGGGCGTTGCGCGCTCGTGCGCTGCGCATTGCCAATACCCTGCGTCCCGACGCGCACGAAGCTAACTGGAAGTTGGTGGATGAACTTTTTGGTGTTCGGCATACAGGGGAAGAGCAGCAGAACCGTAACGGGCGCTGCGCGCTCACGGCCAGCCGCCTGATTGTTCACGAGGCTGAAGTTCAGCACGGCGTTGCCGACCGAGTGCAAAACCGTGTGAAGATAGATCGCTTCACCGGCGGCGCCTATCCGACTGCGCTATTCAGCGAACAGCCGATCTTCGCAAAGCAAGACACCCAGGTAACGATCTGCCTCGAGGTGTTGGGGGCCACAAATGCTGATGTTGGTCTGCTTTTACTGCTGCTCAGAGATTTGTGGACGGGCGACCTGCCGCTGGGCGGCGAGATCAGCGTAGGGCGAGGACGGCTGCGCGGCCAAAGTGCGGCTTTAGCCCTCGGCGACAAAACATGGACGCTAACGGATCAAGGCGGCAAGTTAGTGCTTGACGAACCCGATCGAAGTCTCGGCGAATTGGAGGCATTCGTGGGAGCGTTCAATGAGAAGATGAAGGAGATATAGAGATGATGCGCAAGCTCCGCACAGATCAGCGGTGGATGTGCGCGCCGATTCCCGATCCACCAGCTGAGGATAACTTCATTGCCTGGCTGGCTAAGCAGACAGGCTATGCATACGCGTTGGCTCATGCTGACGATGGCGTGATATGGGGCAGGTTTGCCGATGGCCAGTGGAGCTGGTCAAGCGGCATTGTGCAGACATCACCGCCGCTACGGGCCTCTACGCTACAGCAGCTGCGACTGTTTGGCGTGAATGGCGAATTGTTCGTGTGGCGCTCCGAATCCGGCTTCGCCGGTCGGGTTATCCAGGATGGCACGGGTGAGGCCATATCTTGGTTTGACGAAGACCAAGTGCTGTGGGGCAAGCCAGAAGATCAGGTGATGAACGGATTTCAATTGATGCGCGAAGGCGCACAAGGCCTGTTGCATGCACCACCGAAAGCTATTGCCGAACGGGGCAAGCTAAAAACTCGCAATTACATCAGTTACGACGAAGACGGCTGCGCATTCGTGAAGGCAAGCCGGTTGATTGTAGAGGAGGAATGACATGGCGCCGCGACATACCAATCCTACCCAGAAGCGGTATGACCCCAAGAGTGGTTTGTCTATCGAGGCGCGCGCTCCCTATAACTTCATCCCATTGCCGGAGAGAGTCATCCCAGCGCCAACTGTACCTGACCACAGTGCGTATCATCGCGACGCTCTAAGTTGTTGCATAGAGGTCGAGCTGGAAACGCTCTCACCGACCTATGTTCGTGGCATGATGACACTGGAGCAATATAAGCAACTCTCGGGCAAAAGCAGCGACCAACTTACCCCTGAAGAGAAAGAAAAGTTAGCTCCTTTCTTCCAGGTGGACGGCAGACCAGTTATCCCGGGCAGTTCATTGCGCGGCATGCTGCGATCCATCGTTGAGATTGCTTCATATGGTCACATTCGCTGGGTAGCGACTCAACCTACATTCACCTTTCGTGCTGTAGCTGCCGCAAAAGACGATCCACTGGCCGAACCCTATCGAGCCGTAGTAGGCAGATTGGCTGCAAACGTCCGCGCCGGCTATCTCGAGCAAGACGGCGAGAAATGGTATGTAAGGCCGGCCAAGCTGCCAAAACAACTGCCGGGATGTCAGGATTCAAAGGAAGCCTTTCTCAAAATTAAAGAGGATCGCATCGGCAGCAGGGACATCCCCAACTTTGTCCGCTTGTCCAGCCCAAACTATCAGCCGGCCTGGTACCCGGTCAGATTCGAGGCGCATTCGGGACGTACACGATCTGGCAAAGCTGTCCTTGTTGATCGGATCGGCGGTGAAGGCTCCGGCTTTTCCAACAGGGGTGTTCTGGTGTGCTCTGGCAACATGGCTGAATCGGGTAGGAAGCGTGACCAGCGCTCGAAGCGCACAACTCACACAATCATCCTTGAGCCGGACGCTAAGGCGAAACGAATCAAAGTGAGCGAGCAGGCGATAAAGGACTATCTCAATGGCATGACGCCATTTCAGAACGAAGCGCTTGGAGCCTGGAATGACGATGGCAAGAAAGGACAAGGATGTCTAGCCGACGGTGCACCAGTATTCTATGTTGTTGAGGGCAACGAAGTCGCTTATTTCGGACACAGCCCTCATTTCCGCATTCCCATGCGCTTGAGCGGCAACAGACGCGCTGCAACCCCTCACGACTTTGTACCACTTGAGATGCAGAATGACCAGCGTCCGGATTTCGCTGATGCGATGTTTGGTTGGGTAGAAGACAAAACTACCGACGGCAACTCGCCTCCGGGTCAGTGCGCCGGGCGCGTATTTGTCGGCGACGCACTCTGCATCTCAGACACGAAGGACCTTTGGTGGAGCGAAAGGCCGATTGCCCCACATACGCTGTCCAGTCCCAAGCCCACTACCTTCCAGCACTACCTTGTGCAGGACAAGCAGGCCGGCCATGACCCGGACAACAAGGTTTCACTGGCTCACTATGGCACGCCGCCCAATGAAACGCAGATTCGCGGCTTCAAGCGTTACTGGCACAAAGGGCCTTCGCCGGATATTCTGGCGACCGAGAAGGAAAGAGGTCTTGAAAAGCAACTGACGCGCATTCGGCCCTTGAAAGCCGGCGTGCGCTTTGGCTTTCGCATTCACTTCGAAAATCTTCACCCTGCCGAGTTGGGTGCATTGCTGTGGGCGTTGACCTTGCCAGACGAGGCTGGCAAGACTTACGTGCACAAGATCGGCATGGGCAAGCCGCTAGGCATGGGCGCAGTGAAGTTGTCGCTCAAGTCGCTGATGATCACCGATCGCCGAAGTCGCTACACGCGGCTGTTTGCGGTGAATGCCTGGCACACTGCCGACGAACAACGCGCCCCCCAGGAGTACATTGCGGCATTTGAGAAGTATGTGCTGGACGAACTCGGTGAGACCAACCGGGGCAGACAGCGACTGGCCGAACTGGAACGGATTCGTATGCTGCTCGCGATGCACGAGTGGCCAGGCCCGTCACCCTCCGAAACGCGCTACATGGAGATCGAGCGCGAGGTTCAGGGAGACGTCGTCAACGAATATAAGGAGCGGCCGGTTTTACCAGATCCACTGGCAGTGCTTGCTCGGGGCGCATCTCACGGTAAAGAAGAGAGGTCACTACAGAGCACTCAACCGAAAAGTGCCCCAGATGCTCTGGGGGCTTATGAAAAGGGTACCGTGAAGAAATTTGGACTCGGTCCGATGCAGGACTTCGGCTTCATCAAGCCGGACTCTGGTGGCGAAGATCTGTATGTCAATCGCAGCAAGCTAGCCGAGGGTGTAACGACCCTTAAGCAAGGTCAGCGAGTGCGCTTCAAGCGCGCGCCGGGCGCCAAGGGGGATCAGGCCATTGACGTGCAGGTGATTGGATGAAAGTCACAGCCATTCGACTCGTGAACTTCGCAGCCTTCGAGGACACCGGCTGGATCGAGCTGCGCCCGATCACGCTGTTATTCGGGCGCAACTCCAGCGGCAAAAGCGCCATTATCCGCGCGCTGTTGCTGCTCAAGCAGAGTCTGGATGCGAAGGGAGAGGAGCGACCACTGGCCTTTGTAAAGGAGAATGGACTGGTTGACCTGGGTGACTTTCAGACGACCGTGCATCGCAAACCGGGTGAGGGGCCGGGCGAGTCGCAACAGAAGGACTACCTGGAGCGCAGCATCGTCTTTGGCTTTCGTTGTGACCTTACGGGAGACCCGATTCTGGATCGGGTGAGGCGTCTGTCTGGTAAGAGTCAGGAAGATCAGGAAAGGTTGTCCTCTGTGGAGTTGCTGATTGGCTTTGGCTGGTATGACAAATCGGTCAGGGCCAATCTGCTGGAATTGCGGGCCGTTGACCTGAAGGCTACAGTGCCGCCGGTTGTCTTGCTGGAATGCAAACTCCTGGGAGAGTCGGATGTCGCCGGTCTGGATGTCCAAAGCGGTTTCATCTTGAATAGCGACGTGGCTCAGGACGCTGGGTTGGATGAGCAGACCTTTGGCCTGCACCTGCGCAGTGAGCGCGGTTTCTGGACAAGCTTTGCTAATCCCATGCCCCAGTCTTTTAAGGCACTCGACGATATCCTTAGTGCTGTTCAGGATGGCGTGGCGTCATTCTTGCAGAAGATAGTCCATATCGGCCCGATTCGTCCACTGCCGGAACGCACTTATATTATTCGCGATACAGACCAGCCGCGCTTTGAACGTGAGGGGTTGAAGGGCTGGTACACCTTTTTGCGCGACCGGCTTGGACAAACCGATCAGGCTGTTTTGATCGCTGACTGGATGCGCAGACTGGGCCTAGCCGATGGAGTCCGTGTAATTGCTGATAAAGATAACAGGCCAGTTACGCGGTCTCAAGTGTCGGTGGATGACAAGGTCGAGGGTGTGAACATCAAGGATATCGGCTTCGGCGCGTCGCAGGTGCTGCCGGTGATTGTAGCTGCTGTACTGACGGAGCCGGATTCACTGGTCATCGTTGAGCAGCCGGAATTGCACCTGCATCCGCGCGCCCAGGCGGAGTTGGCAGATCTGTTTATCGAGATCGTCTCGCGCGGGCCACGGTCATCAGCACCGGCCTTTCTCATTGAGACGCATTCTGAAAACTTGCTGTTGAGATTTCGAGTGCGACTGGCACAGACGACTGCCTACGAGGACCAGGAACTCAAACTTCGTCAAGAAGACTTCGGAGCGATCTTTGTGGAAAGGGGCGACTTAAAAGCGAGTGTAGAGGCAATCGAATTTGATGAACTGGGCGCTTATGTTCAACAGCCAAAAGGGTTCGTTGAATTCTTTGGCGATGATTTCAATGAACTACAGGCGCTCCGACGAGCGCGCACCGATGCAGCCACCAAACAGAACGAGGAGTAGATATGGGCTGGGCTGTTGTGCTTGATCCCTACGTGCTGGATTTGGCAGATAGCAACGCTGTTTGCCAGAAGATAGTAAAAACCGTCCACGACTCAGCGGACCATGCCTTCGTCGTGGACAAAGGACAGCTCCTTCTAGAAAAGTATGAGCAGTTTGCGCGCTGCAAGCCCGAAGGCTTGGTTCGCCAGATCTATGAATACCTGGTCGAGTCACAACTATCGGCAAAGGCGACTTCTACTGCTCACATCTTACCCTTAAAACCGCTGATGCCGGAAGACGCATACTGTTGCGACAGCAATGCAGATCGGGTCGAGAGAATAATGGTCGGACTGGCAAGTGGTCAGCAGGGAACTGCGCTGGTAACGCTTGATAGCGCCTCGAGGTCGCAATGCCAATCTCCATGGTTATTCTGGACGGATGAGTGCTACCAAAAGGTGCTTGACCAGCACAAAGTCTGCTTTAAGTTTACGGATTCGTGGGACTGGCTAAACGAACCTCATCCACCATGCCCAAATACAAAACAGAGCCTGGAAGAGTTCTTAAGAGGATACGGAGATGGCGAGATAAGAGAAACACAGCAACTAGAGTTTAAGTGCCCAAGTGATCCTGCTAAGGGTCTGACTAACAAGCTCGTCGAAGAGACCCGTGAAGCCATCTGCGCTATGGCTAATTCGGATGGGGGCTACGTGTTCGTCGGCATCAAAGATGATGGCAGCATCCCTGGAGTCGCTTTGATCTACAACGGCACGCCAAGGAGTGTTGATGAACTCTCACGAATTCTGTATCGCGATCACAACCAGTTTGCGCCAGACGAACCTGTAGATGCGCAATGGGAGATAAAAGTGGCTAGAGACCGATACGTATTCGTGTTTCGGATTAGTAAGAAGCGCGTCAAGAATTACACCTACAAAACGAAGAGGTTTATCCGAAAGGGGACGCAGTCCCTGCAGCAGTAATGTGTGCAGGCTTTCATGCTCCTCTCCACTTCGCTAATGCGCACGAGTCGCGCCGGCGCGCAACAGCCCGATCCGCGCGATCCACCCGAGCGCAGGCAGCAGGCGCGGGCCGGCAAGTAGTCCGGCCGGGGGATGATGCCTTCGCCGAGCAGGCGCGCACGCTGGTATCACCATTGGGGGCTAATCAAGACGGCGTCGGCCTCACCTCTCAGCAATGGCAGAGAGCTGCTGTTGGTCAACCTGCCGTCGCTGAACCATGTCGCCACGTGCCTGCTGGCCGAGCTGCATAAGCGGAAGGGCTGCTTTCCGAGTATCCTTCGGCTGTGCCCGATCGTGGGCAACTCGCAAGCTGTGTGCGATGGATCGTGCGCGCACAACGTTAACCATATTGACTCTTGGGAGGCAGCATGGAGTTCTGGCAGGTGTTGGGCGACACAGCAAGTGTCCTCCAAGTCGTGACCGTCGTAGCATCTGTCTATGCCGCCGTCAAATTGTGGCAACAAAATCGCCGTCTGCGCGCGCTGGCACAGAACACGCCGCCCATCGAAAATTTTGCTGATCGTTTTGTGCCCGCCAGCGATAGTTCAGTCACGCCCAACTTGGCCGTCACCTGTGCCACATTCGCACCGTTCGCCAACTCAATATCAGCCACTCGCAGCTTCTCGATGATCTGCGTTGGCGTATGCTTTCTGCCTTTCATGCCTGTCTCCTTGCGCGTGCGCCATCCTAATCTGTGTGCCGAATACTGACATTTCCTCTGGACTCATTTCAGGAGGCTGAATCAAGCCAGCGTCACCCAGGTTGGACGACCCGCTCATCGCGTGAGCCGTAGCGACTTGCACGGCGCTTGAGCGTCGCCAGATGCAGCGCGTCGTTACTCGGCCCAACGGCATGCACGGTTGCCAGAATCATTTGACTGCTGGCTCCCACAGCATATACCCCTTTCAGCCAGCGTCTAAATGGCTTGCCATGTCGCGTTTGAAAGTAGGCGCTGGCGTTCGTTGGGCGAAACCCAGT
>Ga0308410_1001588_pt1 | contig 13143 bp, 17 predicted proteins | sample HotsprOSTMatCore_FD_203467 | JGI IMG/M metagenome (GOLD analysis project Ga0308410, IMG submission 203467) | Hot spring phototrophic mat microbial communities from Octopus Spring, Yellowstone National Park, Wyoming, United States -... | ecosystem: Environmental > Aquatic > Thermal springs > Hot... | reverse complement strand
CTGCGCTCTCTCCCGAAGGGAGAGAGATAATATTAATATCAGTATTAACTAAGGGATGATTTACCGTCGACGGTGGAACCGGCGATGGATTTTCCATGCATGGATTCTCCAGCGATGGTTCAGCCAGAGATGGATGCTCCATGCATGGATTTTCCGTCCATGGTGACCCTGCAGGGACAGCCGCGACCCCTGCGTTTTGCCCGCGCTTCTGAGGGCGCTCATAAACGACGCTCAGCCAGACAAAGCGCCCCCGCGCGTCTCGCTCCCGTCTCCGCTCCAGGTAACCGCAGCGTTCAAGCTCAGCCAGGATCCGCCGCACCTTCTGCTTGCTCGCCGGCGCCTGGCCCACCAAATGGCCAATGCGCACCTCCCAGCTATCCGGCTTCGAAAGCAAATAAGCTAGCATTCCCCTGGCTTCCCACGAGAGCCGGGGGTCTTGCATTGCCTCCGCGGCCAAAGTGGAATAGCGGTATTCAGAACCTCTCTCCACGCGCACTATCATGAGCGCACCTCCCTTAGCACTGCCCTCCAAAAATCCTCCAGCGGTAGCCTACAACAGTAGGCACCACCCAGTCAAATCTGCCTTGCTCCCTGCAGCTTTGCCTGGTACAATTGCTCTTGTGGCTACAGCGACAAAGACAAACAGGCCAACAATAATCCCTTTGAGAGTTCGCGAGCTGCGCGAGCGGCGGGGTATATCCCAGCGAGAGCTCTGCAGGCGGCTCGGGGTTCATAAAAGCCACGTTGCTTTCATCGAGCAGGGCAGCCGCCAGCACATCAGCGCCTGGCTGGCCGTGCGTCTGGCGCAGGAGCTCGGCACCAGTGTCGAGTACCTGCTGGGGATAACCGACGACCCGCGGCCCCTGCAGCCCGCACGGGAGCCAGAGCAGCCAGTGGCAACGAAATAACAGGCCCCGGCGCGCCTTCAAGTGCCTCCCTTCCTGTCCACTAGATCGCCAGAGCAGGCCACACAGGCTGCAGGTACTCCGAGAGCAACTCGAGATACAGCATGTGCGCCTCCCCGCCCACCTGCTCGATGATGTAATCCCCGCCACAGCGGGCGAAAGCTTCCGTGCGCAGCCGGTCGCTGCACGTATCCGGATGTCCCGGCTCACGGCACCTGCCTTCCAGGACGTGCTGCCGGTCCGCAAGCCAGGTGTAGGCTGCGACCAGGCGCGCCTGCACCAGCACAAACATCTGAGCGTCCGGGTCGAGCCTGAGCTTTAGTCTCCTGGCAAGCTCCTGGCAGCGCCTCAGGGCCGGCTCGTCCGGCTCTTCTGCCCAGGCCTCAACCTGCTCCAGAGCGGGCAGTGCGGCTAGCCTGCAGTGCGCCACTTCTGCGCCTCCCGAGGCAGCCGGCCCGCGCCCCGGCTGGCAACCCGGGCATCGCGGTCCACGAAGAGCGAGCAGGCGGCATTTTCCGCCCATACCCTCTGGCCCGGTGCCACCCTCGCGCACCAGCCCTCGTACGCGTTGCGTCCCAGGTAGTACCGGCAGTAGCAGCACCGATCGTCTGCTGTCATCAACACCTCCTGGTGTATATATAGGCCAGCGCGCAGCCTTATTTGCGCCTGCCCTCGCGCAGATCGGCCAGGACGCGGGCGCACCCGCTGCACACAGGCAGCCTGCACACACCCGCCTGGAACGAGAGCAGCACCCCCGCCTCTCTGCCGCAGACAGAGCACGGGCCCTCGGCTCTCTCCAGGAGCTCAAGCTCCCGCGCGTAGTGGAGCACCGCTTCGCGCACGATCGCCGCCCTGGGCCGCCCGGCCCGGGCCGCAAGGACCCGGAGGGCCTCCTCGACCTCCGGGTCCGCCCTGTACGCAACCCACCCCTTCACAGCCACCTCAATCCTCCCGGCCCTGGAAACACACCAGGGCCCAGCCCGGTCCAATGACCACCGGCTCCCGCCGGGCGCTGGTAACAGCCGCCCGCCCGCTTGTTGCCGCAACGCATACTACCTGCCCACCAATCACTCGGTAGGCGAAGGCCGACACTGGATAAAAATAGACCCCCTCCCGCCGGACGCACCCGCTTCGCCGCCGCGCAGGTGGCGTCAGGGGCCTGAGCTCCTCGACAACATCGTCGGGGAGAAAGTGCCAGACCCTGAACCCGCCCTCGGTCTCGCAGAAGTCCCCTTCCCGCGAGAGCCTCGCGAGCAGATCCCGCAGCGGGTCCGGGAGCGGCCACACGCCGCGGGCCCACCAGTTGGCCACAGCCGTGCCCCCCTGGAAAACCTCGTCTGGGGCAACCTCCCCCGGATGCCCCAGTTCCCCCGGCAGGTACCACCGGAACTCCTCCACCCGCGCCCTGAGCACTGGCTCATAGAGCGCGTCGTTCAGCGCCTTCGCCGCGATCTCCCCAACAGCCCACCAGCTCCCCACGCCGCGCCGGCTTGAGCGAAGCCGGGTAACAAGCACGCCGGAAACCGGCTCCCAGGGCGGGATGGGCCGGCCATCCAGGGTGGGATACGGCTCCAGCCCGATCCGGGGCAGACTCTCCCCCTTCGGCGCAAAGATCTCTTTCTTGGCCTCCTCGATGATCCAGTCCTCCATAACCACCTCCTTTACCACTAGTTTACCACCAGTAGTGGAAACAGGCAATTTTCCCGTCCGCCCCCCGCTTCTAAAGCTCCGCTGCTTTGTGCCGATCCCGTGCCTTGACAAGAGCGGCCACACTGGAAGGTGGGAGGAAAGTCTATGACAGACGAGGAACTTGTCCTGCAGTACAGAGAGAACCGTGATCCGATGCTGGCCGCCGAGCTGTATTCCCGCTACCGGGCTCAGGCGCGGCTGCTTGCTCTCCGCATCAGCCACGGTCCGTACTCCCATCTTGCGGAAGACTGTGAGGCGATCGCAATCAGCACCCTGTTCAGAGCAGCCCTGAGCTACGATCTCTCCCGCGGCCCGTTCGCTCGCTACTGGCGCATATGCGCCCATTCCTACATCCGTGACTTCCTGCAGAAGGAGCGCGCAGAAGTGGCGGAGTCGCTTGAGGCCCTGGCAGAGCGCCGCGGCGACCGGCCGCCGCACCCCCTGGCCAGCCCGGACCCCGCCGCCACGCTGGAGAGACAGGAGCTCTACCAGCAGCTGCTTGTGGAGCTGACAAAACTTCCGCCGCGCGCTCGCCTCATCTTCGACCTGCGCAGCAGGGGTATGAGCTTCCGCGACATCAGCCGCTACCTGGACATCTCCAGCAGCCAGGCGGCACGAATCCACAGGGTCGCTTTGCGGAAACTGTGCAAGGAGCTCCTGAGCTATGTCCGGGCAGCCTGAGACAAAGGTCCTCACAGCCGCCCGGCTCATCCTGCTCCTCCTGGGCATGGGGATCCTGGTGGTGCTTGCAAAAGCCCTGGTCCTGGACCCGCGCAGGGCCTCAAGCATCGGGTTACCTCTTCAAGCCATCCAGGCCACTGCCACCGCCCAGGTCCGCGCTCTCCTTTCCGGCGCGCACCCGACACCCTCGCCTGCGCCGCAGGGACAGGAAAGCGGGGGAATAGAAGCGGCGCCACAGGACACACCCACCCCGACTCCTGCCCCGGAGGAGACCCCGACGCCCGCGCCGGAACCCACCCCGACGCCGCAGCCGGAGGAGTACTACGAGGTGCAGCCGGGCGATACCCTGAGCAGGATCGCCGCCCGCTTCGGCACCACCGCCGACGAGATCGCCCGCCTCAACGGCCTGGCTGATCCAAACCGCATCTCCGTCGGCCAGCGCCTGCGGGTGCGCTAGGGCGCAAAGCCGTGCATATTGCAAAATTGCGCTGTCAACTATATATGAAAAATCCGCGCCGGCGCAAACATTGTGCCACCTCGCCACAAGCGGTGCTTTTTGCAGACAAAAGCAAGAAAGACTGCCGCAATCACCCTGGAAACCGCCATTATGGCTGCCAGAAACAGTTCAGCACACCGTCACTTGTGCGGCCTAAGATGGGGGTTTTGCGGGCGTCTATCAATTGATACACCCCCCTCTGGCGGCTTTCCAGGGGGTGGCTGGCCGTCCGCGCGGGCGCGGGAATTCATCCGCGCGCGCGTCTAAGGCGATGCGTTTCCGTACATAACAGGTAGGAGGTGTTTCATGGACACAGGGACTTTGCTTGCTGGCTGGTGTGCTTTTGTGGTTGGCCTCATGGCCTACCGCCTGCTTCCTGTGAAAAGGGCCTCTCCTGCCGGGGCGGCGAAGCGTGCCCTGCAGATGCAGGGCTATGAGACGGGGGAGGAGGCGCCGTGGTGGTACAACCTGCTTGTGTTGCTTGAGCCGCTTGCGCGGAGAGCGCCTTCCAGGTCGCTCTTGAAGACGGAGGAGGATCTGTACTGGGCGAAACTTGCCGGGCAGTTCCTGCGCTGGGACCCCGTGCATTTCTGGTGCCTGAGGATCGGGCTTGCCCTGGCGGCGCTGGGATTTGGCATGACATTCATAGGCGACCTCTTTCTTGTGGGAGTGCTGGCTGCACTGAGCTTTGCAGCACCGGGGGTGGTCCTGCGCAACAGGGCGCGGGCGGCCCGCAAGTCCTTCCTGCGCGAGCTCCCGGAGATCGTGGAGCTGCTGCGGCTTGAGGCGGCAAGCGGCGTCAGCATGATGCAGGCCCTGCAGGCGCTGAGCGAGCGCGATGCGGTCTCCGGGCTGAGCGATCCGAAGCGCGGCTCGGGCCTCGTGTCGCGCTGGCTACGTCACGCGCTGGGCGTGGCAGCCGGACGCAGCCTCTTCAGCTCGCCTGACGGCAGGGTGCAGGGCGCGCTGCTGGAGGAGGCCAAGCGCTCCGGAATGCCGGAGCTCATAAGCTTTGCCGTACAGGCGGACATGATCGCCAGGAGAGGATCAGATCCGGGTCCCCTGCTTGCAACTCTCTCGGCGTCGGTTGCTGAGGACTACCTCTCGGCCGTCGACCGCGAGGCGGAGAAGCTCTCCGGCACGCTGATCTTCCCGACCTTCGGGTTCTTTTTCGTGCCGTTCATGGTGGCGATCCTCTTGCCGCTTCTGCCGTCCCTCGCTGGCCTCTTCGGTTAGGAGGTTTCCATGGTTCCGACGTGGATCCTTTCAGGTCTTGTCACACTGATCGTCGTCCTTCTCTCCTGGGAGCTCGTGGTGCGGCGGCGCCTGTTCCTTGCCCGGCACGCCAGGCGGGCACAGCAGATGGCGCAGGCGCAGGCTGACTTTGAGATCCCACTCCAGGAGGGGTCTCTTGCCTGGAAGCTGCGACAGGCTGGCTTTGCCGCCGGGCCCAATGCGGAGGCGACTTTCGGGCTGCTGCGCATCGCTGTTGGAGCGGCAGCAGCGCTTCTTGCCACCGCCCTGGGCTTTCCGCCGCTTGTGGCGCTCGCCTTTGGCGCTGTGGCCTGGCTCATGCCAATGCGGGTTGTGGAAGGGAGGCTCCAGGCCAGAGCGCACGCGATCGACCGGGACCTGCCGCTCTTTTACGTGCGGCTGGCCTCGGTGATGCAGACAGAGCCGCACGCCCAGGCGGCGCTGCAGGCAGTGGTCGACAGCCTGGAGGCGCAGGGCGACTCCCCGCTCCTGCAGGAGATGCGCCGGACGGCCAGATCCGCCGACTTTGCCGGCGCGCTGCGCGACCTGGAGAAGCGCAGCCCGACTCCCTCGCTTGCCCACCTGGCGTTTGCCCTGCGTCGCTACGCCGAGCGCGGCGCTTCCAGCGCTTTCGGCGGGGCCATGAACCAGGCAGCAGGGAGGCTCGTGCGCATCCTCTCTGCCCGCGCCAAGGCAAGGGCCAAGGCAAGCGACAGCAAGATCAGCGTGTACTCGATATTGGGGGTTTTGCTGCTCGTTTACACGTTTTTCCTGCAAGATCCGGCCATAAAACACGGAATCAGCAGCCCGTTCGTGCAGGTTGTCCTGCTTGTGCTCGTCGGGTGGATGGTGGTGGGCCTGCAGGTCATCCAGGGGATGATAGATTCTGTAGGCTAGGATGCCAATAAGCCGATTCCCGGGCGTATATATATAATACAGAGACCACAAACACGGGAGGTCAGAAATGGTAAGGGCTTTTCTCGCTGAAGACAGGGGTGCCGAGACCAGCGAGATTGCGCTGGTGCTCGGGATACTCATCGTGGCCGCGGCGGCCATCTGGCAAACTCTCAAAGACCAGATCAAGACCGCTGTGGAGAAGGCGGGAAAGGAGATAGGCGGCGGGTAGTATGCGTCGCTTCCTGTGGCGCCAAGATGGAGCCGAGCTCACTGAGGCAGCGCTCACCCTGCCGGTGATGCTGCTCATCCTGATGTCTCTGATCAACCTGGGCTACATGGCCTACGAGGCTCAGGTGGCTCAGGCTGCCGCGCGCCACGGCGCCCGGGTTGCGTCGGTGGCACAGGGAGCTGGCCTGCAGGCCGCGCTGGCGCAATCCGAGGCGGCCAGCGCGGCACAAGCGACGCTTGGCGCTCGCTTTGCCGGGGTGAGCGTTGAGCCAGCCGGAGTTGGCGGCACGGTGAAGGTGACCGTGAGGGCAAAGGTGCCCAACTGGCTGGGCGGGTTCGGGGTCTTGCTTCCGGACGAGGTGCGCGGGACAGCGTACTTCCGGGCGGAGGGCTGGTGATGAGCCTGGCCCTCCGCCTGCTGCGCGGCGAGCGCGGCTACTCGATGGCCTGGTGGGCGGCGTTTCTGGCTCTGTGTCTTGTGCCGCTCTTTGTGCTGGCTGTCGAGGTGAGCCGGTACGCGAACATTGTGGCCGACGTTCAGCAGGCGGCGGACGCGGCGGCGCTTGCAGCTGTGCGCGAGATCGACCCCGACCTCTGGAAGTACCGGGGGCAGGAGAGGCTTCTTGCCTCCTGGGTGAACCAGAGGGCGCAGGAGTACATTTCGCGTAACACGGCCACTGCGGCAACGCGTCTTGCGGTGACCGGTGCCGGCGTAGAGCGGCGCGAGCAGGAGGGCGTGCTTCTGGTCCGGGTTGAAGTGGCTGGCAACCTCCGGGGTCTGTGGGAGTCAGTCCTGCCGGGCCGCCAGGTAAAGCGCGTTGGAATTGCGGCGCTGCGGTTCCGCCACTACTAAGCCATGCCGGCCATCGAGCTCGGCGACTGGAGATATCTCGCTCTTGGCCTGCTGGGACTTGCAATCATTGCCCGCGGCAGGGCCGTAGACAGCATTGTCTTCATCCTGGCCCTGCAGCTTCTCATGGGCATGCAGCTCAGCCGCGCTGTTTCTCGAGAAGTGCAGTACGCAGTCGTTGCGGCGGCAGTGGCGATCGGCCAGGCTGCTGGCGGCTGGTACTGAATCGGCAACCCCTACAGCTCCTTCAGTAGCACTGGGGGGCGTAACCCCCCCAGATTTTTTGTCCTCCAGGCATCTAAGGCTGCGCGTCGGCCTATATATATACATGGGAGGACAAAACATGACAACGTACAGGAGAGATACGGGACCTGATAAGGCGGGGCTGGTCCACCCCACCGCCCCTCGCAGGCGGACGGGCCGGACATGGCTGGCTGTGCTGCTGGCTTTCCTGTTGGGCTGCGTGCTGCCGGTGCAGATGCCGCGGCTGGATCTGGCAGCTGCGGGAAAGTCCCTTGCCGGCGCAAGCAGGCAGCTGGCCGGGACAGCGGAGCGGCTGGTGCAGGAGCTGCCGCAGCGGGACTCCTCCTCGCGGGTGCATGTCGTGCAGCCTGGCGACTCGCTTGCGAAGATTGCCGGGCGCTACGACATCCCGTACCAGGCCCTCATCGCCGCGAACCGGGATGCCTACCCTTCCCTGGCAACCAACCCCGGGCTAATCCAGGTCGGTTGGAAGCTGGTCATCCCGCCCAAGGACAAGGCGGTTGCCCTGGCGCAAAGCGTCGTTCTGCCGACGCCGGCGCCAGGGCTAGCGCCTACAGCTACTCCTGTTCCGGCAGGAGGCGCTGCCCCGTCCCCAGCCACACCGGCGCCGCAGCAAGCTGTCAAGGTTCTGTACCTTGTCGGCGACATTGATGGCCTCGACGGTCCCGCCACTAAACAGTCCTTTGAAGACTCGGAGCGCGGCGCGCAGGCGCTGCGGCAGATGGGCTTCGACGTTGCTCTGTTCGAGGCCGGGAAGCAGCACTGGTCAGACGTGCTGAAGCAGGCGCCGGGAGCAAAGGTGCTTATCTACCTGGGCCACGGCACGGCTCGGGGCGATCCCCACCACCCGGAAACCGTCGGTGGCATCTACCTCGCCCCCGGCGAGTTTGTCACCAAAGAACGGGTAGCCAACGACCTGCGTGTGATGTCGCCTGGCTGGATAGCCATTCTCCCCAGTTCCTGCTACGCCGCCGGCCAGTCTGGGCCGGAGTGGAACCAGGACATTGGCGTGGAGGAAGCGAAGCGGCGTGTGGCTGCCTACAGCGAGGACTTCCTCGCCGCCGGCGCTGCCTGCTATTTCGCCGGCGGTATTCCACAAAACATACTTGGCGATCTGCTTGCCGGCAAGACCTGCGGCGAGGCCGCTGATCCCCATCTCCGCTCCTCGGACCTTCGGTTCCAGCACCCCTCGTATCCCAATGCTGCTTTGTGGCTGGGCCGCTGGGAGGTGAACTACGCCTACGCTTTCGTCGGCAACCCCAACGCAAGGTTGCCTTAACTCAAAATCCCAAGCTGAGAGCGAAAGGAGATTCTGCATGATGGCAAAAAGAGTGGCTCTATTTCTCCTGACAGTGGTCGTAGTCTCCGGCGCGTTGTATGCCGGGGCGCGTTTTGCCGGCGCGAGAAAGGCAGCCGCCGCTGTGGTCTCCAGGCCGGCTTCGGTAGAGAACCCGGACGCGAAGGTGACAGTGACCGGGACGCAGGAGGAGGCGGCAAAGCACCCGGCTATGGCAGTTGCACAGAAGGTCGCCGAGATTCCGCCCGCCCTGGCGCTGTGTGACCCTGACGCCTGGAGCAAAAAGATGGAGCCGCTGGCAGCCCCAGGGGCAATCGAGGGACTGTTGATGTTCATGAAGCTTGCTGACATACAGGCGGCGCTTGAGGCAAAGACTGCGGAAGAGGCGACCAGGGTAGCAGACGAGAAGTCTCACTTCTGCGCTGCGTTCGCTGACGCAATGTCTAAGGGCGGCCCTACCTATTACGACATGCGGCTGCTCGTGAGCAGCAACGACACAGCAACGGTCTACTGGCGCTGGGGATTCGAGTCGTCACCAGACAACTCCTGGCCCCAGCGGTGGGTCCTGCTCAAGAACGAGGGCGGCAAGTGGCAATACGCCGGAGAGGACTTCACACGGGGCACGTGGGCCATCGGCCGCGATGGCGTGACATGGTACAGCCGACCGATCCTGTCTGACAGCAAGCCAGGGGGCAAATGATCCCTCTGGAAACTTATCCGTTCGGAGGTTGCAGTAATGAGCAACGGCTTTCAGCCCGATGGGGAAGCGCGCGCAAGGCCGCCGCGCCCCTACCTCTTCCTGTTGATCCTTTCGCTTTTGCTAGTGGCGCCCTTGACGACGCTGCGGTCGCAAGCGGAGGAGCAGCGAGCCTCCCCCAAGAAGATGAGGCAGGAGCTTGTTGACCCAACAACTTTGATTGATAGCTGGAAGAACGCCGAGCAAGACACGAATAGCATTCCTGACGAGCTACGCCAGGTCTACGAGACGGCCAAAGATCAGTGGAACAACGACGCTTACCGGGCCCAGCTTTTCAAGACGGTGAAGCCGGTGAAGCACGGTGAGTGGGTCCCACTACAGATCGGCGACCGAATCATAGAGCCATGGGAAGACGTAGAGGTGTTTGGCCGCGAGATTGGCCGTATCGGTCTATCGTGCCACTGGGAAGAGTATTACGACCGGACTACCGGTCTGAAGGTCATCGTGCCGGACATTGCCACGATGATCTGGATTGCCGCCACTGGCACTGTGCCCTGGGACACCGGCAAGGACGTGCAGCTCAATTTCTACGCGAACATCAATGACGAAAACATCCTTTTGGCGGCCCAGCTGCTGCGCAAGGTCATACTCAACATCAACGAAGAGCCCGACTACCTGCGAAAGGACGCTGGACGGGGGGAGCTTCGGTCAGTCTTCCTGATGGCGCAGCAGTTCGCGCGGATGAAATTGAACAACCTGTTCAACTCCAGCATGACTTTCGTCTACGCGTCCCCGGGGGACTCATCTGTGACGCCGACGCCGCCGCCGCGCACAGAGACGCCCGTGACTGCTGTCCCGAACTCTTCCACTCCCACTCCCACAGCTTCTGTTACCCGGAAAGCCACGTCGGATATCTGCCCGGATCCACCGTGCACAACAGCTACTCCGACCACAACTGTGACGCATACACCGACGAACACACCCACTGTGACACCAACCATCACCCTAACGCCTGTCCCCCCCACGCGGGAGATCACGGCGACGCCCGCCACGCCCGTTGTGCCGACGCCGCAGAAAGAATCTCTGCCCGCTGTCTACGAGGTACAGGACAAATTCAAGGTGGAGTTCTGGCCGCCATACCCGCTCGTGATCGGCCAGGACTACAAGGGCGACCAGTGGATCAGGCGCGGCGTTGACTACCGGATCACCATTCGCATCCCCGCCTGGATGCCGGCGCTCAAGGACAACTGTCCGTTCTGCTACGGCAAGATTGGCGACATGGGTCCCTGCAAGGACGGCTGGGGCTACACTCCAGACAGGGCGATCATCCATCCTGTCCCGGGGCCGGGCGGCAGTTACGTGCGTTACCGGCGGGTGACAGGGCTTTACATTGAGGCGCGGCTGCGCCCGGAGAGCGTGGCGTGGATACAGGGGGAGCTTGCGCGCAAATATCCCGGCGCGAAGGTGTACCAGGAGCTCTACGTGCTCGCCGACTGGCGGGACCCGGAGGGGCTGCGGCCGGGAATGAGGCTTGGCCCGGAGCGCAACCTGGTGGTGGAGAGCGTGCGGGACATCGCCCAGAACGGCCGTTACTACACCGAGGTTGTGCTGCGCCAGGGCCCTGGTCCTGAACCGGGCAACCCGCAGGGGCGCTCGCCGTGGTCGAGCGAGAGGCACGACCCGAACCGTCCGACGAGCGTGCAGTTCAGGGACCCGGGCAACTACGACTTTGTGGTGCGCGTCACGTCGCGGGTGCCGCAGAGCGCCGGGTGTCCTGAGCCGGAGCTGCCAGGTGGCGTGGCGAAGACCGGAGAGGAGTGCTGGAGCAGGCCGGGACCTGATGATCCGTGGAACCCGTACTTCGGCCCCTGCGAGAGGATGCGGGAGTCGATCCAGGAGGAGTTCCGGCCCAACCAGCCGATTGTGGTGTACCTCGTGGACACGACGCTCCTTGGCAGCTGGTAAGGAGGGTATGCGGGGGAGGAGCTTTCTCCTCCCCCGCACTGGAGGCAGCGGGGTGGCGTACCTGCACATCTACTTCCTGAACGGGATACTGGCTGTCATCTACGGACTCTGGGACAACGTGAGCCTGCTTGCGTCCCTTGCCTGTGCTGCCTGCTGCTTCCTGTACTTTGACCGCGTCGTGCAGGAGCAGGCGCACCGGGGCAGGCCGGTGCGCGACTACCCCCGGGTGGCGCAGTGGATGACGGCGGTGACGTGGGGGCTGTGGCTTGTGGCCTCGCTCCTTTCGAGCTCTCCCGTGCCGCAGATAGGGGCGCTCATGTGGGCGGCGCTGGTGGTCTCGCTGCTGCTTGCCCCCTCGGAGTGGCCGGCGCTCCTGTGGCGGGCGAAGACGTTCATCATCACTTACGCGCTTTTTCTGCTTGTTTTCCGGTTCTATCTCTGGCAGACAGCCTCGATGTCGCCTGCGGAGTGGGCGGCGGTTGTCGGGTCGGTGGAGCAGGCGCAGAGCGTGGTAGCGCAGAACAGGAGCATGGCCACGACGATTGGCTTCTGGCTGCTCTGGGCGGTGATGCCGCTTGCTTACTTCTCGATGCTCATCCAGCGTCTGACAGTGAACCCGATGAGCCTTGTGTCGCCGCTGCGCAGCGCGGCCCAGATCATTCAGGACGTGCGCACAAGAGGGGAGGAAAGGCGATGATCCTCAAGGGCCTCTTCCGTCATCTTGTCCTGCTCTCCGCCCCGCCGGTGCCGGAGTTTGTCCCTGCTGCGCCGGAGAGCGAAGCCGCAGCACTTGCTTCGGCTGTGCACGGGGCTCTGGAGGGCGTCCACCCGATCAGCGAGCTGCCCTTCCTGCATCCGGGCGGGGAATTCGCCATGCACGCGATTGAGAGCGCCATGAGGGCAGGGGAAGCCCTGCACGGGCACGCCCACACCGTTGCTGTTGACCAACACGGGGCAGCTGTCGGGCACCACGAGAGCATGTTCCACGCGCACGAGGCGCACCACGTGGCACATCATGATTCTGGCCACTCTCTGCACGGCTTCGGGCACATGCATGGAGGCCTGCCCTGATGGATCGTGCCATGTTGCTGTTCTTCCTTGCATTTGGCGTCCTCTGGCTGCTCCTTTTCCTGATCTTCATGGCCTGCCTGCTGGGCGCAGTTTTCCGCCGACTGCGCTCGCTCGGGCGAGTGCTCAGGGTTCTGCCCCGCGGTTTCAGGGTCTTCCGGAACGTAGCGCTGACCGGCCGCAGTGCCCCGACTGTCGTGCCGTTCGTGGTGGCAGGGCCGCGGGGCATCTGGGTGATCGAGGAAGCTGCAGTGCCGCCGCAGGCGGTGGTCTCGGGGGAGGCCCAGGCCCGGGAGTGGCTTGTGGCGCACGCCGGCGCCGTGCGCGGGCTGCGCAACCCGCTGCGCCGCGCCTGGGGACATGCGCGGGCGCTGGAGGAAGCGCTCGGGCTTGAGGAGGGCGCCGTGCAGGCCATGGTGGTCTTTCCGGAGAGCGCCAGGCTATTTGTCTGGGGCAAAAACGACGTGGTGTTGGCCCGTGGTGCAGCGGGGGCGCTGAAACTGCTTCTTGAGCGGCAGGGAAAAGTTCCCGGCTCGCTGCCGGAGATATCGCGCCGGCTGAGGTCGGGCGTCCTTGCGCCGGCTGCGCTCGTGCTTGTCCTGGCGCTTGGAGGCTGCCGCGAGGCTGCGCCCCACGCGCGGGTTGAGGCCTGGTCTCCGACGGCGACGCCGACGCGGACGCCGACGGCGACCGCGTCTCCCGGCTGGTGGGCGACGGTCGCGGTGGAGATGCAGACCCCTCTTGCCACACTTGCAGTCCCGACCCTCCAGGCGCTGCCGACCCACCCGGCCCTAACTCCAGGAGCGCTCCCGACAGGTTTTCCCTCGCTCCTGCCCACTGTCACGCCCGTAG
>Ga0308410_1001585_pt1 | contig 13146 bp, 9 predicted proteins | sample HotsprOSTMatCore_FD_203467 | JGI IMG/M metagenome (GOLD analysis project Ga0308410, IMG submission 203467) | Hot spring phototrophic mat microbial communities from Octopus Spring, Yellowstone National Park, Wyoming, United States -... | ecosystem: Environmental > Aquatic > Thermal springs > Hot... | reverse complement strand
CTTTACGTATTTTGTGCGCGTGCTGAACGGCAAGCGCGATCAATTTGCGAAATATTTGTACGAGCGAGGAATCTATACGACGTTCCGTTATCACCCCTTGCACCTGAATCCAATCTATCAATCGCGCGCGAAATTGCCGAATTGCGAACAGTTGAACGAAGAAGGATTGAACTTGCCGTTACATCCCAATCTCAGTTCAGCGGATATTGACAAAATCATTTCTACGGTCAAAGCGTATTCCAGGGTTGCCTAATGAACACATCCAAACCGATTGTCATTCTCGGCGCGGGCTGCGCGGGCTTGGCGGCTGGGATGCGCCTGACCCAGCGCGGCTATCCGGTGGTGCTTCTGGAACGTGCCGATCACGTGGGTGGTTTGGCGGGCGGTGTTCGCATCAACGGCAACACCTACGAGTACGGTCCGCACACTTTTCACACGACCGACCCCGAAATTCTGAATGACATTACTACGTTGATGGGCGATGAATTGATTCCGTACAATCGTACCATCAAGATTAAATTCTTGAACAACTATTTCAAGTTTCCGCTGGCGATGCGCGATGTGTTGTTCAAGTTACCCTTGCCCACCGTCATTCATGCGGGGTTGAGTTTTCTGTGGCATTTTAGCATCGGCGCGATCTGGCGTCCCAGGGTCGAAACTTCTGAAACTCTGTTGCGACGATACTATGGCAATGTGTTGTATGAACTGTTCTTCAAGACATACATCACCGCCGTCTGGGGCATTACGCCCGCCGAGTTTTCACCCGCATTTGCGCGCGAGCGCATTCCGCGAATGAACATTCTGGAATTGCTCGACAAGATTCGCCTTCGCGCGCAAAATCGTCTGAACCGCTCTGTAAACACCGATGGCTATGTCGAAAAAGTCGAGGGGAATTTATACACAACGCGGCAAGGTTTTTCGCTCATCACACAACGAATGGGGGATCACGTCATTGCGCAGGGGGGACGCATCGAATTGAACGCGACCGTGACGCGGATCCTACGCAACGAGCGGCATCTTCACGCTATCGAGTACACGCAAGATGGCACACTCAAACGAATCGAGTGTCGCGGTGTCATCAATACGTTGCCCATCAACGAAGCGATCTTGATGACCCAGCCACTTCCCGACGATGCGATCGTGCAATCGGCGCGCGCTCTGAAATTTCGCGCGCTCGTATTCGTTGGCTTGCTTGTGCGCAAAGAAAAAGTGTTGCCTTCGTCGTTTATGTACTTTCGGCAACACTCGTTCAACCGCATTTCCGATTTGGCGCAATTCGGGTTTACGATTATTCCCGCCGGTTGCACTCTGCTCGTTGCCGAAATCAGTTGCGATGTAACTGATCGGGCATGGAACGATGATGACTATGCCAAACAAGCCGTGCTGGACGATTTGATCGCAGAAAAATTATTGACGCGCGAGGACGTGATTGAAATGCATGTCTTTCGCGCGCAACACGCTTATCCCATCTACACGCTGCACTACGAAGAACATCTGGCGCGTCTGTTGGAATTTTTTGACGGTTTAGCCAACGCCGAAACAGCAGGACGCCAGGGTCGCTTTGCCTACATCAACACGCATATCGCGATGAAGATGGGGTATCAGGCGGCGGATCGGTTGATTGGAAAATTGGGATAACAGAGTGATTCCTCCTTGAGCATCGGCTGAACAAATTGCTTGACGATGACACAAGGTGCTCACAGGCAAAGTGTTGTTGTTCATCGGTAACAGATACATCGCTCCCTCTGAGAAGAATCACAATGCGTGAAAATCGTGATGGAGCGAATCGCGATCTCCGCAGGCGCATTCACCGGATCAAAGCGTACGCGCAGGATGTCATCTCCCATTAGCAACATCCCACTTTGAGCCACATTGACGCGGTACGTGTGCCATTCGCCATCTGCCAGAACGGGGAAGCCGACTTTGAGACCGGGTGAAAACTCGTGTTGTCCAGATGCCAGCCAGTACCATTCCCCATGCAAAGTCGGCTGTGCGGCACGCACACTCATCGTAACTTGAATTTCTCCTATCGCCAGCGAAGGGATATTGATCGGTGGACTTGCCATGATGGGATCTTCGCCCTCCGCGCGTATCATTACTGCTTCGTTGCGGCTTCCCAGGTCACTCAACTGATTCCATCGTTCCCAATCCGAAGCGATTTCAGCGAAATTCCATTCTTGGAATGGAGCAGAATAACTTTCACATCAAGCGCGCTCTTGCAATATCCGAATCAAGTCCGTACGCTCGCTGACCTTGCGATGGTCAACCTGAAAATACAGCGTGCGATCGAGTCCGTCTAACCAGAGCGGAAATTTGTTCCATTTCAACACAGTGAGCGTCGGATCTCGATAGGCGATCTGCAAGGCATTGAAGAAACCGGTAATGTACACCAGTGTTCCTCGCAAAGTGTATTCAGGGACACCGATGAATACGAGGCGTGCCTCTTTTGGTAAGACTGGATATAACTGTTGCACTCGCGCCGGAATCGCTTCTGTAATTTGTCCAGCGCGATACATATCTTGATTTCTTCCGTATAGATCTACTCCATACGCACAGACCACAGCCAATAACGCGATCATTCCTGCGCTGCGCAGGGCACGATTCCGCGCATAGACACCATCAGCGAATACATTTCCCATCGCAATCGCTAGACCCACTGAGGGCAAATAGAAGGAACGCTCACTGGCCCACCGGTTAATGTGGCAACTGCCATCAGAGGTATCCATCCCAAGCCAAACAGAACAAGCCGCTTGGCGCGAAAAATCAGACATACGAACAGAACGCCCAAAAGCAAGAGCCACCTGGACTCGGGCGATATTACATCAAGTGGTAAGACAAGATTAGACAGATTTCCATCTAGCCAATATGTAATCTTTTCCGACGAAATTGATAAACCCTGATAGCCATGCCCAAAGAAGGTAAGACGAATAGCCAGCACGATCCAATATGCAAGATGATATCGAATCACATAACGAGGGACGCGCAAATGTTTCCAATTAAAGAGGATATCATAGAAAAAAAGTACGGCTGGAAAAGGAATTGCGGTCTCTTTGGAAGAGATTGCCAACACGAAGGTAACTAGGGAGATCACATAGAATCGAACCGATGTCTTTCGTTGTGCCAAGATAAAGAAAATCAGACTCACCAAACAAAAAAATCCTGCCATCACGTCATAGCGCGCGGCGATCCATGAGACCGCTTCTGAATGAACAGGCATCAGCGCAAATAACAACGCGCTGTATAACGCCACGCCGCGTTGTCGGGAGAGGAGGTAACTGAAGAGATAGACTGCGAAAGATACAAGCCAATGTAAGATGAGATTAGTCAGGTGGTATCCCCAAGCGGCTGTATGCCACATCAAGAAATCTAGGAACATCAAGACATGCCCAGCGGGACGAAAATACAGATAACCGTCAATACCACCAATCAACCAGAAATCCCATTTCTGTCCATCCAGCAATGCCGAACTGTTGAAAAGCATGTATGACAAATACTGGAAATCATCGCTAATAAAGTGGGCTGATAGTGCAGGAAAGTACAGCAAGAGAATGCTAACTCCCAGTCCCAGCAAGACAACCAAATGATTGGACTGAGAGCACGCGGCGATAACCACATCATGGTTTGGTTTGAATGTACGATTGTACCAAGGCATTGTGTTGTCCCTCAACAGATCAACCTTCACGGAACGCAAGCGCAACGATTGTCTCGTTCACTCCAGCACAGTGTATTGACCCGAATCGTTTTTATCGCGATTTGAGCAGGAATGTCTACAGGGTCCAAACGCAAACGCAGGATGCGGTCGCCGATAAAGAGTGGACCCTTTGCAATATCAACACGATAGGTATGGAACTCTCCATCTGGCTTGACCACGAACGCTCGGAACAAGTCGGGCTCAAAATCTTGGCGGCTCGAGGCATGCCAGTACACGCGTCCCTCGATGTTGGGCTGATCGGCAATCACGCGCATCGTTATTTCCACATTGGCAATGGTTGATGCATCAATATCTATCGCTGGACTAGCCATATACGGATCACTGCCTACCGATCGTGTGAACAGTACCCCATCGCGAACGCTAAAATCCGCTAGATCGTTCCACGGTTCCCAGTCTTGCACGCCATTCTGGAAATCCCATATGATTGCCGATTGTACCGAATCCAGGCAACGATTCCGTGCTTTGAGCAAATGAAGCAGGTCGGCGCGCTCTGTAATCTTGCGCCGATGGTATTCAAAAAAGTACGTTTGCTCCAGGCGTTCTGCCAACACTGGAAAATTGGTCAAGTTATGAACCTCCAGTTGTGGATTCTTGTACGCCACCTGGAGAGCATAGTGAAGTTTACCTCCAAAGGCTTGCATTCCGCGCCCACCGACCAAGACAGGAACATTGGTAAAAATCAATCGCGCGTCTGATGGGACTGTAGGGTGCAGCGCACGAACTTGCTGGATGACGAGTTGCGTGATCTGCGCCGCGCGCGCCCACGCTCTGTTCCGTTCATAAAGATCATTGGCATACACAAGGAAAATCAACAAGAACAACGCTATTGCAAACCCGCGCGACAGATTTGCCAGGCGAGGAAACGGATTTGCAACGATACTGGCTAGCCCGAGGGCAAGCCCAACAGAAGGAAGGTACACATAGCGATCAAACACATTCGCATCAAGACTGAACAACGAAGGCAGAATCGTGGTGCCAAGCCAAACCGCTGCAAACCACAACTCACGACGCGAGCGATAAATGAATAGCACGAGCCCGGCGACTGCTACAAGTGCCCAACGAATCTCACCGGTCATATCGGATAGAAATGGGTCTGCCAATGCCAAGACATATGCTTGCGACAAATGATCCCAGGGAAAAGATGATGAGCCGGGCGCGGGGAACGCGCCGGTGGAATTCCATAACATCATCCGAAAAACGAGATAAAGGAGCAGAATACTCCAGAAAGGCAAATGCTTTTTCATCCCTTGTGATATTTGCCCAAAGACTTGGCGATGGTAAAGCCAATCATAAGTGATCAAAATGAGGGGGAGTGTAATTGCGGATTCTTTTGCCAATAGCGCGATAATGAATGCACCTATTGAAAACGCCAAGAACCGCGTGCGCAGTGAGAGGCGGAATAGAACGAAGAAGATAACACTCAACACATATCCAAATGTTACCAAGCCGTCCGCGCGCGCACCAAACCAAGATACGGCTTCTACGTGAATCGGCATCACCGCAAAAAATACACTTGCCACGAGCGCCATCACTCGCCGATGGGTAAGTAACCAACTCAGCAGAAAAACCAAGAAAGCGGTCAGCCAATGCAACACCAGATTCGTGAAATGATAACCAATGGGTTCAAGTCCCCAGACCAGAAAATCGTACAGATAGGACAATTGAAAAGCGGGACGAAAGTAGCTCCACGCTCCGAAACCAGAGAAAGTAGAAAGCCAAATATCCCAACCTTGCCCATTGAGCAAATCCGGTAGATAGAAAAAAAGATGTCGCACGTAACGAAAGTCGTCCCCCTGAAATGGAGCGTTATGAGTTGGAGAATACAAAACAACAATGACTACCCATAGCATACCCAGGACAACAATCGAGAGCGTATGCCATCGAGTCAACTGTGTGATCCATTCAGACCACTTTTTCCACCCCTGCATATCCAATCTCCACCTTATCGTCCCAACACATCCAGCGTAACAATGGCAAACTGCGCGCCCCCCACCGTCTCCAACTCCTCCCCGCGCGCCGCATCGTACACCACAATCACCAACCGATACGCGCCGGGCGTCGCGTCCGCCGGCACAAAGAACCCCACATCATCTTGCACGATTTCGCCCGGTGCCCAGCCGAGCGTTGGACGCGCGCCATTCGCCGGCTCGGCATCGCGCTGATACACCACTCGATCCTGCGCGTCCACCACGCGCAGCGAAACCGTAAACCGCGCGCTGACCGATTCTGGCGCGCGCCATGCCAGCATCAACATCCCAAAATCGCCGGCGCGCAAATCGCGTGATGGATACACGGCGTAACTCACCAGTTCGATGGCGCGCCCCACGCTATCGCGAAACATCACGCGCGCGTCCGTCATTGGCAATCCGCAATTCGCAATTTGCAATTCGCAATTCACGACCCGCCACAACTCCCCCACGCGCACCATTCGAAACTCATCTGCCAGCGCGCCAAGCGTCTCCGTTTCGCGCGGATGCACCGTGAAATAGACCGGTCGCCCCGCGCGCACCGCGCGCTCGATGTCCTCTTGCCGTGAGCCATACAGCGTAAAACCCAGTTCGGCTTGCCTGACGATCACTTTCCATCGCTCCAGATCGGTACGCCGACGCTCTACATACTGCGCGTACTCGAGCGGCGTCAACGACTCCCAGGGTCCCACAATCAGCGCGTTCTGCTCCAGCGGCAGCGCAAGGTTCTCCTCCCACGCGCGCGCTACATCCGTGCGATGACTCCAATCGTTGCGCGAAAAATTCACGACGAACAGAAATCCGACCGACGCAAAACCAGCCAGCAACAACACACTATGCGTCAAAGAACTTTTAACTTTTAACTTTTGCCTTTTAACTTGTTCCGCCCAGTCCCAGACAAACGCCGCACCAATGCCGACGCAAAACAAAAATGTGATGTACGACGGCAAGAAAAATTTTTCCACATCCATCGTGTTGAAGAAAACACAGAACGCGCTGTTGGCGATGTTCACGAGCGCGATGAATCCCAACGCTTCACGCGCCGGCACATCGCGTTGCCACCCGCGCGGCACGCAATCGCGCGCGAGCGCGATGATGCCCATCAGTCCCAGAGCGAAACCGAGCGGCGTGAATTGCTCAATCAACAGTGGAATGTACAACTCGGTAACGCGGTGGACGATCCAATCCAGCCCGCCAAAGTACATCCACCGATTCGCATTGCCGGCGAGAATCATCTCGTTGAAATCTTTAAGGTGAAACTCGACGCCTACATCGCTATCACCGCGCCAAAAGACGTAACCGTACAGCAGCAACGGCAGCGCAAACGCGACGATTAGCGAAAGCAAACGGCGCGGCTGAAAGAGCGCGCCGCGTTCCTTCCACAAAACCAGCAGCGCGATTGCCGGCGCGAACCAGATCATCGTGCGATGATTCGTGAGTGAGAGACCAAAGACGAACACCGGCACAGTCAAATCCACTTTGCCTGCGCGCCACAAAAAGAACAACGCCGTGACTATGATGACGAAAAACGAGTTGAGCGTGTACGGACGCGGAATCACCGCCTGCGACCATTCGACGCGCGAAACGGCAAGCAAGAGCGCGCACAGGAGCGCGATCCAGCGATTGCCGACGAGCCAGCGCGTGAACACATACAGCGCGACGACCGCGAGCGCGCCCCACAACGCGGCGAACCAATTCGCGCGCGCCGCCAGCGTGCCAACGGGGACGAGCATCGTCCATAGTTTGCCAAGCAAGAAAAAGATCGGATAGCCGGTGTGGCTCACGCCCAAGCGCGCGATGTTCGTTTGGAACTCGCCCTCATCGCCATCGAGCAAGCCCGGCGCGGCAGTGCACACATAGAGCGCGAACACGGTGAGGAAGAACGCGAGCGCGATGAGCCAATCGCGTGAGACGCGAGACGTGAAGCGTGAAACGTGAAACGTGAGGTGTGATTTCATTTCAGCACAATCTCAATTTGCCCGATGAACGGCGTGATGATTTCGCCGCGCGGATCGCGCGCAATGAGTGTGCGCCTGCTCACACGTTCGTACAACGATACCTGAATCTGTGCAATGCCCGCTGAAGCGTTTACGTCAATGGGTAGCCAGTATGTATCACGAATCGCTTGCCCCGCAAACCACAAGCGCGTCGGTAGCATACCGCGTCCATGATAACTATTGCGCGCGCCTATCACGCGCTGCTGCGCGTCCACCACACTAATCCCAATCGAATAATCTTCATCCATCACTGTCAGCCCTTGCCAGTACAACGTCAGTTCTAACGCCTCACCAGGCGACACGCGCCGTGTCGAAACGTCATAGCCCAGCAATTGGATCTTGTCATCGTACGAAATATCCACGCGGTTAGGAACCTGTGCAATGGTATGCGCATCCAGCGTCAGTGGATACGCGTAGGCAGGTTGCAAAATCAGAAAAGGCGCGAGCGTGGCAAAAGCAAAAAGTAAAAAGGCAAAAGGCAGAACCAAACCGTGAAACGTGAACCGTGATCTCTGACCGCTGACCGCTGATCGCTGAAATTGTGCCAGACCTCCCACAATCAAAACGGCGAAGGCAGGTAACGCCGGGAAAAAGAGTCGCCCATGTGGCGCCTGGGTCGTCTGCATCCAGTAGACCAGCGCGGCGAACATTAGCGCAAGCCATACGAATAGAATTGCGAATTGCGAGTTGCGAATGGCGAATGGCGAATGGCGAATTTTCAGTATCCAGCCGAGTACAGCCAGCGCAGCGAAAATTTCGATCACGGTGTAAACGACGGGGTGCGCGCGAATGTTGCCCCATCCGAAACCGATCCAGAAGGTTTCCCACACTTCGCGCAACTGTACCAACAACTGATCAAGTGGCATTGGAGTCGCACGCACATAGAAAAGTTCGCGCATCCGCGCCGTACCGGTCAGTTCGCCATATAAGACAAGATTGCGCGCGTACCACCATCCTGCAACGAGCAAAAAGGCAAAAGCAAAAAGTAGAATTTCAAAGGTCAGATTTCGGATTTCAGATTTTCGACCGCCGACTGCTGAACGAAGAAAAATTTGCCCTCCGAACACAAGCATCGTCAGCGCGGCTAGCCCCAACCCACTCACCTTTGCCAGCGCGGCTAGCCCACACGCGATACCCAGCGCAAATGCTATCAGCAGTCGTCGGTCAGCCGTCAACAGTCGGAACATCAGCCACAGCGACAATGCACTCATCGCGACAATCGTACTATCATTGCTCACCGCGCCGCTGATAAAAAGAAACTGTGGCGTGAACGCGACGATTGCCGCCGCGCTTGCCGCGAGAACTTTGTTCCAATTGTCATTGCGAGGGCGATCTTTCCCCGAAGCAATCTCCAATTCGCGAATTGGGGATTGCTTCGCTTCGCTCGCAATGACAATTCGATCAAAAATTTCCAACGCGAGCCAATATGTGAACAACACCGCCAGCGCGCCCATCATTACCGATAACCAACGCGCAAGACGAATCGCCAACACCACGCCGTGATACGGAAAACTCTCCAACGACGTATGAATGAAAAGATTTTTATTATCGTTGACGATACCGGGAACATTATAACCGTAATGCGGATTTTCCCAAACGATGCCGGGAAAATCGGACGTATCAATCCAGAATGTTGCAGCAGCGGCAAGCAAATAGTACAGCGGTGGCTGGCTTCCTTCTTGCCGTGCCAGGTGTGTCAACGGTGGTTCCGTTTGCACCGGCAAGCCGCGCCCGGTGGCAACATGCTGCACAAACGCAAAATGCCACTGCTCGTCTGGCGCTTCAAAGAGCGGCGTCGTTGTGCTGTAGATGAAAGCCAGTAAGATGAAAAGCGTCAATACGATCACTATCGCGCAATGGGTATGCACAATTCGTCGAATCATCAACGGATTACCTCGAACAAGTGCCCCCAATTTTCTGGTAAGACATTGCTACAACTGTGATTTTCAACCGCTCGTCTTGAAAACACAAGAACGATGACGTTGCATCGCGTCATTGACTTACTCCTGCCAGACTAATCTCGACCGCATCACCCTGTGGTGTCAACAACCGCTCCCCAGTCTCCGCGCGATACAAACCCACAATAACGCGGCGTGCCGATGCCGGCAACGTGAGTGTGTACTCGTCGCGCACCTGTTCGCCCGCGTCCCACAACGACGTGGGATACGGTTGTGGCTGCCGATCCACTTGCGCGACAATGTCCCCCCCGGCATCAAGCGCGTGGACGAACACGGTGTAATCGTGTTCGGGTGTGACGCGCGCGCGCCAATACAACACCAGCGCCAGTTGATCACCAGTGACATTTGCATCGTAACCGATGAGTTCGATTTGATCCGCAAAATTTGCATCCACGCGCACGCGCGGCGCGTACGCGCGCGTTTCGCGCGGCGCGATTTTGAGCGTGCCGATCGTGACGCGTTCATCTCCTTCGCGCGTCGTCAACGGTTGATTCACCTTGCCCAGCGGATACAGTCCCACCTGAAGCGTGTATTTGCCCAGCGAGGCGTCACGTGCGATGGGAATGTGAATGACATCGCGCAGTGTATCGCCGGGTTTCCAGTACACCGTGTGAAACGCGCCACGCGCGGGAATCACATCCACGCCACCTGCACGGCGATTCTCCGCGCCAACGACGTGAACAAAGACGCGGTACGATTCGCGCATCGGTGCCAGCGCGCGCCAGTACAGCGCGACGCGTAACGTCTCGCCCGGTTTGATCGCGCGCGCGTCCACATCGTACCCCAACAATTCGATTTCCTCTGCAAACGTCGCGCTGAAGGGATACGAGATGCGCGCAAGATCGTCGGGCGAAAGGAGCGCGGGGCGCGCGTACGCCGGCAAAGTGTAGGCAAAAGGAACGTAGAGCGCGAGCGCGAGAAATGCGCCAATGATGACGAAGGACAAAGGACGAAGGACGAAGGAAACATTCGTCTTTCGTCTTTCGACCTTCGTCACAAGTTCTGCTAAACCCACCACGAAAATCAAGGCAATCACAGAAATCGCGGGGAACAGATAACGCCCCTGATCCGCGCCCGTCGTTAGGCGAATGAATTGAATTTGCGCGAGGAGAATAAAAGCGAGCCACGCGGCAAGAATGACGAATGCGACACGTAACACGTAATACGCAATACGCAATACGTGAAGCGTAAATCCGATGACTGCCAACACCGCAAGGATTGCCAGCACGACGAGAATGAGCGGCGAAAAATCGCCGGGCGTGGGACCGCCCCAGAACGTTTGCCAGAGCCACGGGAGCGAAATCTGCAACAACTCGGCAAGCGTCAGTTCGCCCGCGCGCGGAAAAAGCGCGGAAATTGTCATCAACCGATACGCCAGCGGATCGCCATACAAGATGTGATTGCGCGCAAACCACCAACTGCTGATGAACGCGATCACCGCGAGCATTGTCGCGTTACCCACGATGGCAATACGCGCGTCGCGCGCGCGCCACGCGACGATGATGAGCACAAGCATCGAAAAGGGAATCAAGCCGAGCGCGGTCGTCTTGGTCAGAATGCCCAAGCCGATGAGCGCGCCGAGAATCGCTGCCGATTTCAACGTGAGTGCAATTCTGCCAGTCAGCAACGTGACCCACATCAGCAGAACAAGCGACGAGAACGCGGCAAGGGGCGCGTCGTTGGAAACGAGCGCGCTGATAAAAAGAAAACTGGGATTGAAGGCGACGACGGCGGCGCACGCGAGCGCAAGGTGGGATACTATGTATTGCGTAGTGCGTACTGCGTTGAGTACTGTAAAAGCGATGTGATACGTTGCCCACACCGTGATTGCGCCGAAGAGAATCGAGAGAAGACGCGCGAGGTGGACAGCGAGCGTCGTCCGCGTGTACGGAAAATTTTCAGCGTCGGTGTGAAAGTAGATATTGCGCCCACAACAGGATGGATCACCGACGAACGTTGCCGCATAGTTGCGCCACAAGAGTTGTTCGTAATTCGATGTGTCTATCGGTGCAATGACGAGCGCGACGAGTGTATAGTACAATGGCGGTTGCCAACCCTGATGCCCGGCAATGCCGCCGCCCGGCTCAAATCGTTGCACCGGCAACGCGCGGTGATCGGCAATGAACCTGGCATAGCGAAAATGATTATCCTCGTCGGGTCCTTCGAACAAGGGAATGATGAGCGAGTAGAAGAGCGCGAGCGCGACAAAACTCACCAGCAAAATCATCAAGGGGTGGTTACGCAATGTGTACCACACGCCGGCGCAAACTGCGCTTGCGAAACGAAGAAGGACGAACGACGAACGACATATTTCGTCCTTCTTTCGTCTTTGGTCTTCAGAAAAAGCGCGCAGTGTTGCCGTGCATAGCATCTGGGTCGTTCTGGCGACAAGGGTATGAAGCATAATCGCAAAAAAAGCGGGCAGTTGAAAATTGCCCGCTTATTTTCTACGCGTTGTAGCGTTTTTGCAAATTCGGATCGTTGGGCTCGATCAGTGGCGGCACTTTGGGTAACAAGCCAAAACGTTTGCGGAAGAGAAAGAACAAATTGTAAAAGCCATCGCGCCAGATGCGCAATTTGCTAACGCCGTGACGCTCTTTGTAGTAGATGGGCAACTCGATCGAACGAATCAGTTTCTTCTTCGACATCGCTTCCAATTTGATCTCTTCCGAAAACGCCATCCCATCGCTGGTCAAGTTGAGGTGCGCCAGAATCCAGCGCCGAAACACCCACATTCCCGATTGCGAATCGCGCACGCGGAACCAGAACAAAAGCAGAATGAACAAGTTGAGCACATCGTTGCCAAAGACGCGCAACCAGTTGCTGGGCTTGTCCTTGTGTCCGGTGCGATCACACGTGATGAAATCGAACCCTTCATCAATCATCACGTCAAGCAGAATCGGAATAAAGTTGCGCGGGTAGGTGCCATCGGCGTCCATCGTGACGATGATGTCACCGGTGGCTGCGCGCAAACCGGCTTTGTAGGCGGCGCCGTAGCCCTGCTTGGTCTCGTGAATCACTTTGGCGCCAAACCGTTGCGCCACCTGGGCGGTGTGATCCGTTGAGTTGTTATCCACCGCGATCACTTCGTCCACAATGTTGCGGTCAAGGTCGCGGAATACTTCAACCAAACCGTTCTCTTCATTGTAACACGGCATCACCAGTGAGATACGATGATTTTTGTACATCACGACCTCAACACGTCTTGTGCGGGAATCGGCATTGGATCATACGTAAAACTTCTCCTGTGCTGTAACTACTCAGCTCCGAGCATCACTCGCTGTCGGTTAGAAACCGACGGCTAACGCAAGATGGCTGAGCTTGAATTTCGCCATCGTTGTACTGGCGAAAAATCTTTCGCCCTACGAGAACAACCCCACTCATCCCCCCTGCCCCCTTCTGATATAATATGATGTAGAGAGCAAGTGGGCACGGCAGGCCGTCCCCCTTCGGGTGACCACACCGCGGGAGAGCTGGGTCGCCGTGTCCCTACCTCCATAGTCCGAACGGTT
>Ga0308410_1001579_pt1 | contig 13169 bp, 7 predicted proteins | sample HotsprOSTMatCore_FD_203467 | JGI IMG/M metagenome (GOLD analysis project Ga0308410, IMG submission 203467) | Hot spring phototrophic mat microbial communities from Octopus Spring, Yellowstone National Park, Wyoming, United States -... | ecosystem: Environmental > Aquatic > Thermal springs > Hot... | reverse complement strand
ATAATTTCATCTCGGTTAATGATGATATTTGTTTGCATAGGGCATTTATCCTCCACTTTTTTTCAAATTTAATGAGGGTAAATGCCTCTTTCATTATATCTCTTTACACACTTTTTAAAACGCTACTTGAGTATAAATTTAAGATTTTGAAGATTTTTAATTTTGAATAATTTTTAATCTAAATATACAAAATCAAACGATAAATACTAAATTATTCCATTATATAAATATTAAAGTTAAACATTTTGTATTGAGATTTAATTTTTTGTTTTTATTATTGATTTATTTTCTATTTATCTACTTTTCCCTAAACCACAATAAAATGAAAATTGATGAATACTATAATCATTATCCAACTGTAAAGAATATAAATCAATATGGTATTCAAGCGGTTATTGACACAACTAAGTATTTAGCTGCTAATACTCCGTTTCCTTACCTTTTAACTACCTCGGTTTTAAGAGCATTTAATATTGAATTAAATCTAAGAAATTTGAGATTAATCAATATAATTATTTCATTTTTTACAACTATCTTAATTTATAAATTATTTTTAAAACTAAGCGTCGAGTATCCACTTGAAAAAACTTTAATTATATTTTTTTATCCCTATTTTATTAAACCATCTTTTACTTATTATATGGCTATATGGGGATTGCTTTTCTATGTTTTATTTATTTTTCAATTTAAGAGTAAAAATAAAAAATATTTCCTTGCAGGACTTTTTTTAATATTTGCTGTTCTTTCTCAGCAATTTTACTTATCAATTTTTTTAGGACTTACTTTATTTCTTTTTATGGCTTTTATTAATGATAAAACCAAATTAACAGATTTATTAAAATTTATACTGCCAATATTTATATTATTTTTTCCATTAATTTTTTTCTGGAAAGGTTTAGTACCTCCACATTTTAATTTTCACAGCGTTGGTTTCGATTTAACAAAAATTACATCTATCTTAATTTCTATTGGTGTTATTGCATTCCCCTTTGTCTTATATGATTTAGTGAAGAATAAAACGAATACATTTCAGAATAGAAACATAAATAAAATTTTAATTAGTTTTACAATCGTTACTTTAATATTAATATTATTTTTTTATCCGACACATGCAAAAGGAGGTGGTTTTGGTAAAATTACTGGTATGACATTCAATTTTATTAATATAATTAGTGATTATAATCTTTTTATTGGTTTTTTATTAAAATTTACTTTTCTTTTTAGTGGGATTTTATTCCTGTACCTTTTGATCATTAATCCAAGTAATGTCAAAAAACCCTTTAAACACTCAGTTAGATTTTTAGATTATTTTAATTTGCCAGATTTTATAACTTTATTAAAGATTCTTGTTTTATTTTTTGTTATTGGCTTTTCATTTAATATTTTATTAGCTGAGAGGCATTTGTTACCATTAATTGTAACCATTTTATTTTTATCTTTGATTAACTTTAATAACAAGTTAATATTAAGGTTATTGCTTTTAATTTATTTAATAGTAGGAACTTCATACTTTTACTATTATCTATATATACAAAATTCTTAATAGATTAAACTAAATAATTTATCTTTGATTTTAGTTTGCAATTTTTCATATATCTTCTTAGCAAATACAAATAATTTCCTTTCTGAAAAAAATTAAAAACGGTTGATTTAATTTTTTTATCTTATGTATCTGATATTTACAATATTTGAATTATTCTTATTTATATCATCACTTTCGTTGGTGCAGGTTTTACATTCAGGGGTAATTAAAAGAGATGAATTTATATTAGTATCTTCAATTTTATCAATTAGTGTTATTTTAAGTTCATTATTTGTAGGCAAATACAAATTTTTAAAAAATAAAAATTTTAGTATTTCAAAGCAGAAATTACTAATAGCTTTAATGTTAAACCTGATAATTTTGATTTCTTTATATTTTTTACATAGGATAGAAACTCGTTTAAAAATTCAATTAATGCTTGGTTTATTTCTTGGTTATTTTACTGAGATGATCTATTTAATCCTGAAGGATTGGAAATCGGTAATGTCGTTATTAAAGAAAAACTTGTCATTTATTTCCTTATGGATATTTGTTTTAGATTTAATCCTTATATCAGGACTTTTTTATTTAAGATTTGTTAAAAGGTTTGATTATAATTTTGATAAGGATTTTTTTGTAATTGGTGCTTCAACTATCTATTTCGCCTGGTTTAGTGGAGGTATTGTATGGCATCATTTTTCTTCAAAAATAGAACATAGTTACTTGATTTACTTATGGCAGTATATCAAAAATTATATTTATATGATTTTAATTGTAATATTTCTTGGAATATCATTTTCTTTACCCAATAATTTATTTATCAGTCTTATGTCTGTTACTTTATTCTATGTTTTTGGCTCTTTTCTGTTTTTTACTTTTAGATTTTTTAGGAATATTCCATCAAAAGAAGATATCAATCGCTTAAAATTTATAAGAGCAACCGACATTACTCATGCGGATACAATAGGTGAATTATTATTCAAAGGTAGCTTGTATTCAATCAATGGAAAAGCAGAAGAATTCGCACCATTAATAAAAAAATTAAAAGAGATTTACTTAAACAAATTCCCAAGAATATTTGAGTTCTTAAATTCGAGATTGAACTTAAATAGTTTTGATGTTACAAAAAGCGTTGTTCTTCGATCTAAAGATCAATTCAATGTTGACATTATTCCTGACGGTTCTCTACAGTTTTTCATGAATTTACACCAACTTAATGATATTAGAAGAATAAACGCTTATTTAATAAGTGTAAATAAAAAATTAGTGTCAGGTGGTGTTTTGGTATGTTGTTTTCAATCAACATCACAGCGATATTCATATATCTTTAAAAAATATCCTTACTTTCTTGCAGTTGTAATTTATTTTATTGACTTTATATGGAATAGAGTGTTTCCAAAGTTACCTTTATTACAAAAGATTTATTTCCAGATTACAAAGGGTAAGAATAGAGCATTGCCGTTAGCAGAAATGTTAGGAAGGTTGGTTTATTGTGGATTTAATTTTGTTGATTTTAGAGAGATTAATAATCTGACTTACATAATTGCTTTTAAAGTTAGAGAACCTTTAGAAGATAGTAATCCATCTTATGGACCATTTTTTAAAATGAAAAGAATAGGAAAAGATGCAAAAGAAATTTATGTTTATAAATTAAGGACAATGCATCCTTATTCAGAGTATATACAATCATTAATTTATGAATTATTTAATGTTAAGGAAGGTGGAAAGTTAAAGAATGATTTTAGAGTTACATTCTGGGGAAAAATTTTGAGAAAAATTTGGGTCGATGAACTGCCTATGTTAATTAATTTCTTTAAAGGTGATTTAAAGTTAGTTGGAGTTAGGCCTCTTTCAAAACATTATTTTAGTTTATATCCTGATGATTTGAAGGAAATGAGAGTAAAGACAAAGCCTGGACTTGTTCCACCATTCTATTATGATTTACCAAAAACCATGGAAGAAATTTTTGAAAGCGAGAGAAAATACTTAAAAAAATATTTTCAAAATCCGCTAAAGACTGATGTCGAATATTTTATAAAGTGTATGTACAATATCTTAATAAAGAATGCCAGAAGTCAATAAAAAAATAGATCTAATATTTCTTATTAGAATACAGTTCATTGGAATAGATAAAAATCAACAAAATAAAATTAAATGTTAAATCTTTAGAAAACATCGCAAAGACAAAAAAAACGGTGAAAAAGATTAAAAAAGAAAATTTATACTTAGGATTTGTAATTAGAATAATATTCTGGATGGTCTTAATTAAAATTAAAATGATAAAAATAAAACCGAGTAAACCTGTTTCAGCTAAAACTTCGAGGAAAAAGTTGTGGGGATATTTCAATTCTAATCCAATTTTTGAATTAAAATAGGATGTATTAAAACTTCCAAAACCAGCACCTAAAATTGGACTTGTTCCCCATAGATTAATTGAATATTTGAGTGCATCTAACCGAGCAATTACAGTTACATCTTGAATTTGTTCGCCGCTAATCAAATCCACGAGCCAGTTATTACGAACAACAAAATTACCATTAGAGATTAATATAATAATTAATACACCTAATAAAATTATAATAGTTAAAATTAATCGAATAAATTTTTCTTTGATGAAAAAGTTTTGATGTTCATATCTATAAATGTAAAATATGAGAGTTAGAAGAACTAAAAATAATGCTAATATTCCTGAACGGTAAGCTAAATTCATTTGAGCGATCAAAATTAAAATAAATAAAATTGGATAAAGATATTTTTCAGGTTTAATTAGGTTATTGAATTTGAACACAATAGTTAGTAATAATGATGAATTTACTAAGGTTAATAACCTTCCTGAAAAAACATGGCTGAATAATCTAAAATCATAACCAATTGTATTAAATTTTACTGGATTATAAATGATTATATAAATTGAAAATAGGGATATAATTAAAAGCCAAAATTGTAGAAAAAGATTAAACGATCGGGTAACTTTAATTACATTAAATTTTTTGATAAGTAGCCAGAGAAAAGAAAAATTCAGGAAGGTCAGAAAAAATTTTAATAATCCAAAATTTTGATTTTTTGACCTGATAATTGTAATTAAAAGATAAGCTAAGAAAACAAATAGCCAAAAATCTAATTTTTTAATCTTTATTTTAGATTTATTGGTTAGAAATATTATTGCTATAGTAAAAATACCATAAATAGTTTTAATAAAAATTAAAAACTTTGAATTATAGTTAGTTATATTCATCAATAGAAAATCTATAAATAATAAATTGTACAGAATAAAAAATTTTAAATCCGTGAAACTATATTTTGTTGTGGTTATCATCTTTTTACTTTTCGATAAAAGTTATTCTCAATATTTACCAGTGAATTTTAATTCAAATATATATGATTTTCTTGATAGGATGGAAATTAAAGGACTGATTCAACTACCTACTGAAACTAAACCATATTCACTAAAAATAGTTAAAAAAGCTTTTGAAGAACTTAATGCGAAAAAATATTTATTATCAAACAACGAAAAAAAATATTTAGAATGGTTCGGTTACCTTTATGGTTCAAAAGATTTGTTAATCCCATTTAAATATTCGAAGGATAAATTTTATTTTGATTTTACTCCGATAGCAGGGTATAAGTATGAAATCTATAATAAAGAAACTGGATTTAGTAGAGTTGGTGGACTTCGTATTTCTACGACTTATGGGGATAATTTCTCCGGTTATGTTCACCTTCAGGACAGGGGAGAATTCGGAAATTTTATTGATCGTAAAAAAACAATCTCGCCTGAAAGGGGTTATGAATTTCAATATGAGAAAAAAGGAATGGAATATAGTGATGTTTCAGGTGGAATATATTTAGATTGGGATTGGGCATTGATTGGTTTGGCTAAGGATTATAATTTATGGGGACATGGAAATTTTGGAAATGTAATTTTATCAGATAAGGTTAATTCATTCCCTTTTATAAAATTTGAATATAATCCGATTAGCTGGTTAAGATTTAAATATATATTTGGATGGCTAAATTCAAAGGTAATTGATTCAAATTTTTATTATAATTCTTATCCAGGTTCTTTAATAAATGAGCGAAGATATAATTTTATCAATAAATTTTTTGTCGCAAACCTTTTTACAATACAACCCTTTAGTTCATTTACTTTTAGTGCAGGTAATTCATTTATATATAGTGGTAATAGTGTAAGACTGGAGACATTTATACCTTTTGCATTTTTTAAATATTTGGATAGAGATGTTGGAAAGGGCCAAATTTCTGATGGTAATGGTCAATTATTCTTTGACGGATCTTATCGCATATTAAATAAAATCCGAATATATGGTACATTTTTTATTGATGTAATTAGTATAAGAAAGACTTTAAGAGGTAATTATATTGAAAATTGGTTTGCCTATACTCTCGGTGCAAAAAGTGTCGATTTACCTATTGAAAATTTAGTCACAAACATTGAATATACAAGAGTTGATCCTTGGGTTTATGAACATAAAGATATTACTACTACTTACAAACATTTAAATTACACATTAGGACATTGGATAGGTCAAAATGCTGATCTGTTATCAGTTTCTTTTTTATATTTTACTGACTTTAGAGCAAAGTTTAATTTAATATTGCAATGGTTGAGAAAAGGTGGTGCTGAGGATATTTATTATGCCTATGAAGGTAGAGATGAAAAAACAATATATTTTTTGTATCCACCACTGCGAAAAGATTTTTGGTTTAAATTTAACATTGACTATGAATTATATCCGACATTATTACTTTCGCTAAATTATGTATATTCTTTTATTAAAGATGAAGACCCAATTAGAACAGAAAAAATATTTTTAGGCACAAACCATCACATAAAATTTGGATTTAGTTTCGGGTTCCCATATTAATTAAATTAAGGAGAATATAATATGAACTATTTTGAACAATTGAACAATAAAATTGAAAGTAAGCAAGCAAAAATTGGTATCATTGGAATGGGATATGTCGGGTTACCTCTCGCACTTGAGTTTGCAGAGAGTGATTTTAATGTTACTGGTTTTGATATAGATAAGAATAAAATTCCGTTTTTAAATGAAGGTAAAAGTTATATTAAACACATTGGTTCTGAAAGGATTAAAAATGTAGTAGAAAAAAATAAATTTATAGCAACTAATAATTTTAAAGAATTGGAAAATCAAGATATTTTAATTATTTGTGTACCAACACCACTTAATAAGTATCGGGAACCAGATTTAAGTTATATAGAAAACACCGCTAAAACCATTTCAGAAAATTTTAGAATTGGCCAATTAGTTATTTTGGAATCATCAACATATCCAGGAACAACCGAGGAAATTATAAAACCACTCTTGGATAATCCTTTAAATGAAAAACTAAGAGGACAGTCATTAGAGGTAGGAAAAGATTATTTCCTTGCTTATAGTCCTGAAAGAGAGGACCCAAATAATCCTAATTTTAAAACTAAAGATATCCCAAAGGTTGTTGGAGGGACAACAAAAAATTGTCTTCGATTAGCTAAAAAATTATATGATCAAGTTATTGTAAAAACTGTCCCCGTTAGTTCTACAAAAGTTGCAGAAGCAACTAAATTGTTAGAAAATATTTACAGATCTGTTAACATTGCACTTGTTAATGAATTAAAAATTGTCTTTTCAAAAATGGGTATAGATATATGGGAAGTAATTAAAGCTGCTAAAACAAAACCCTTTGGTTTTCAGGCATTTTATCCTGGACCAGGTTTAGGTGGACACTGTATTCCCATAGATCCTTTTTATTTAACTTGGAAAGCTAGAGAATACGATATTAATACAAAATTCATTGAATTAGCTGGAGAAATAAATACTTATCAGCCTTATTATGTAGTAGAACGAGCTGTTGAAGTCTTGAACTCAGTCGGTAAGACTATTAATGGAAGCAAAATCTTAATTTTAGGTATGTCTTATAAAAAGAATGTAGACGATTTAAGAGAATCCCCTTCATTAAAATTATATGAAATTTTCTCCAGTAAAGGGGCGAATGTAGATTATAGTGATCCATATTTTCCTGAACTACCAGAATTAAGAAAATATAAATTGAACATTAAATCTGTAGATTTAACTGAAGAAAATTTAAAAAATTATGACCTTGTAGTTTTAAGTACTGACCATGATGCATTTGATTATAATTTTATTCTAAATAATTCAAATCTGATACTTGATACAAGAAACGCTTTTAAGTTAAATGGTTTAGCAAACGGAAAAGTATTTAAAGCTTAAAGGGAAAAATTCTATGAAAAATTTTGCCATTACTGGTGTAGCTGGTTTCATTGCTCCTCGACATTTACAGGCTATAAAAGATACGGGTAACAATTTAGTCGCAGCATTGGATGTTAATGATTCAGTCGGGATTCTGGATAGATACTTTCCAAATGTTAGTTTTTTTGTTGAATTTGAAAGATTTGAGAGGCATCTTGAACATTTGAAGAGAAAAAATCACAATGAAAAAATAGATTATTTAAGTATTTGTGTACCAAACTTTTTACATGATGCCCATATAAGATTAGCTTTAAGAGTTGGAGCAAATGCAATTTGTGAAAAACCCTTAGTTTTGAATCCCTGGAATTTAGATGTTCTTGAAGAATTGGAGCAAGAGTCTGGTAAAAGTGTATATACCATCTTGCAACTAAGAGTTCATCCTTCATTAATTACATTAAAGAATCAAATTGAAAAGGAAATTCAAATAAATCCATCAAGAAAATTTAATATAGATTTAGTTTATATAACTGGTCGTGGATTGTGGTATGATTATTCTTGGAAAGGAATACTGGAAAAATCTGGAGGAATAGCGACTAATATTGGTATACATTTGTTTGATTTGCTTATTTGGTTATTTGGTGAACCTGTTCACAGTGAAGTTACACTTTTTGAAAAAAGAAGAATGAAAGGTGAACTTGAACTTAAAAATGCATTCGTAAAATGGTTTTTATCTCTTGAGTTTGCTGATCTGCCAGATGGTTTATTTGAAAATGGAAATACAACTTATAGATCAATTAAAATTGAAGATAAAGAAATTGAATTTACAAAAGGCTTCACAGAATTACATACTGAGGTTTATCGTAGAATATTAAATGGAGAAGGTTTCGGAATAAAAGACGCTAGACCATCTATTGAGTTAGTTTATAAAATTAGAAATAACATAAAATTTTAGAAAGGAAATCTAATGGAAGAAAAAAAATATTATGTAAATGAATACGCTGTTGTAGATGACAATGTTGAAATCGGCGAGGGGACAAAGATATGGCATTTCACACATATTCAATCTGGAGCTAAAATTGGTAAATATTGCGTCTTAGGTCAAAATGTAAATGTTGGAAATAATGTCGTGATTGGTAATTATGTTAAAATACAGAATAATGTTTCTGTTTATGAAGGTGTGACTTTAGAAGATTATGTTTTTTGTGGACCTTCGATGGTATTTACAAACATTAAAGATCCAAGAAGCAAATATCCGCAAGTTGGTTCGAAATATTATATCAAAACCTTAGTCAAGGAAGGCGCTTCACTTGGGGCAAATTGTACTATTGTGTGTGGAGTTACAATTGGTAGATACGCTTTTGTTGGAGCTGGTGCTGTTGTAACTAAGGATGTTCCAGATTTTGCTCTTGTAGTTGGTAATCCAGCAAGAATTGTTGGTTGGGTATCTGAAGCAGGAGTAAAATTGAAATTTGATAAAGATAGTATCGCTGTCTGTCCAAAAAGTGGAAAGAAATATAAATTAGTAGATAACAAAGTTGTTGAGGTAGAATAGTCTTATTTTTTAATTTCAATCTGTTATTGTTTTACAGATGAATGAATGGCTACAAGCTAAAAACTTTTATTTGAGTTTGTAGCCATTTTTTATTTTCATCTATTTGAAAATTCCCACCTTTTGAGTTTTATTTACGATCCCACCTAAACTTGATTTCCATTTTTTTGTGATTTGAAGTATATATTTTTAGTTAGTGCAAATTCTATTATTATCCTTTTTATTCGACTTTTATCTGGTGTTTTGAAATTAGCAAAAGGATTTTTACGAATTGGAACGGCGTGACACTGATTTTAAAGCCAAACGCAAAGACGCAAAGTTCGCAGAGATAACGCTGAGAATATCTCTTTGTGATTTCAAAAAATTTTCCAAGTTCTTTTTGTTTTTTCGTTCTGTTCAAGTTCAATCAGATCGTGTTTATTTGTGTTCCATTTAAAGTTTTTGAATTGCACTCTGGTTTTAACAGATTAAAACGGATTTACACAGATTTTTTTTCGGATAGGTTTCTAGAATAGGTAAGGGGGCTACTTTTTAACTATTAAAGTAACTCACCCTAAATCCCTCTCTTGAGAAGAGAGGGACTTTTCGCCCCCTTCTCTTCGTAAAAGAAGGGGATAGGGGGTTGAATTATTCAATTTATACATTATGATACAAACCTAAGCTCGTCCTCTATATTCTGTTTTTATCATTAATCGTCTACGACGATTTTTTGTTGGTTGGTGTGTATGTTTTTTCTACAATAATTAATCGTCTACGACGATTTTTTTGGTTGGTATGTATGTTTTTACTACAATAATTAATCGTCTACCAGGATTTTTAGATAATTACTAATTCAAAGAAGATTGACCTCGTAGAGGTCAAATAATTGTAGAAAATTAATCGACCTATAAAATAAAAACCTCGTAGAGGTTTAATGATAAAAAAATGAATATCATCAAATTGAAATATTTTTTGTTAACATTAATTATTCAAAAGCGCTGCTGATTACAAATCCTTCGCTTCATAAGAGAAGGATTACAGGATGAGTTCAAATTGAATATTTTAAAATCCCATCTTAATTTGTTTTCTTCTAAATCATATTTACAAATATGAATTACACACAGATTTGTGCGGATTGAAACGGATTTACACTGAATTTTTTCTTGGACTTAAAATCGGGATGGGTAAGCCCATCCCCTATAAAAGAAAATAAAATATTTGTATGGACAAGGCTTGCCTTGTCCGTTTGATGTTCGAATCGACGAAAATGTTTTCTGAAAATTTTCCGATGTCACTTAAATTTTGAAAATTTTTTTCGGGATGGGCAAGCCCATCCCCTAAATTTTGTTTTATAATTAATCGTCTACGACGATTTTTTTGTTTGGTATGTATGTTTTTTCTACAATAATTAATTGTCTACGACGATTTTTTAGATAATTACTAATTTAAAAAAACTGACCTCGTAGAGGTCAAATGATTGTAGTAAATTGATCGACCTAAAAAATAAAAACCTCGTAGAGGTTTAATGATAAAAAATCAATATCATAAAATTAAAATACATTTTGTTAACATTAATTATTCAAAGGTTCTGCTGATTACAAATCCTTCTCTTCATAAGAGAAGGATTACAGGATGAGTTCAAATAAATATTTTAAAATCTCGTCTTAATCTTTTTCTTGTAAATCACATTAACAAATTTGAATTATAAACAGATCTGCACGGATTGTAACTGATTTACATTGATTTTTGTTCTGGAACTTATTTCCGGGACGGGCAAGCCCGTCCACCACATTCTAATTTATCATTAATCGTCTACGACGATTTTTGTTGGTAGGTGGGTACGTTTTTTCTACAATAATTAATCGTCTACGACGATTTTTTTGATAATTTTTAATAAAAATAATTGACCTCGTAGAGGTCAAATGATTGTAGAAAATAATTCCGCCAAAAAAATTAATACCTCGTAGAGGTTTAATGATAAAAATTCATTCAGTCTAAATTAAAATGTGTTTGATTGAAATTATTTAATAAACGGTTGTGCTGATTATAAATCCTTCTTTTCTTAAGAGAAGGATTACAGGATGAGTTAATCTTTGTTTTTTAATTCAGCACAGATTGTAAATGATTTGCACAGATTTTTTTTAATGATTATAACAGTTCGGAAAAGCCCATCCCTTACATAATAATTATAAATAAAAATTTGTAGGGAAAAGGCTTGCCTTGTCCATCTGATGTTTATAAAAACTAAAATGTTTTCTGAGCATTCTCAAATGTCACTTAAATTTTGAATTTTAAATTTTGAAAATATTTTTCTGGATGGGCAAGAACAGCGGGACGGGCAAGCCCGTCCCCTACATCAAAAATTAATTAATTGACCACAAATTTACACGGATTGAAACAGATATACTCTTGTTTTTTTCACTATTTCTGTTTTGTGAAATATTTTTGGACAAATAAAAATACATTTTACACTTACGAAATCATTTTGGAGACTGACAAATGAAAAATATCAAAATAATCTTTATTACATTTTTTTTACTTATTATTCACTTCAATCTTTTTTCACAAGTTATATCTGGTGAAGCTTCTGGATTAAAAAGATTTTTCGAGAAAATGGAAACAAAAGGATTTTTCAGAAATGTATACTTTTCGGATGCTTTATCTATTGAAGATATTTTGAAAAGATTGGAAGTCTTAAAAAATAATTATGATAAACTTACCAATTACGAAAAATTAGAATTAAATCATTACTTAAAAGTTTATGACAAATTTATTTTCAATCCAAATGATGCGGAAGAAAATTTTCATTTTTTGGATTTTAATCTGTACAGGCGATTTGATTTATTCAAATATAAAGATTCAAACTTTATAATCGTCATAAATCCAGCGATAAATTTAACTGCAGAAAATTTATTTGATCACAAGCAATTAAGAGCAGGGCGTGGATTAAGTTCAGTTGGAAAAATGAAAAATGGATTTGGATTTAGCTTTTACTTTATGGATAATCTTGTCTACAATGGTGATTATTGGAATAAATTAAATTTTACAACCGAACAAGGTAGAATTTTAACCCGCAATGTTAATAACAGAAGTGAGTTTAGCGATACTCGTGGATCTGTAACTTATCAGAACAATTGGATACTCATTTCTTTTATGAAAGAAAATCTCAAATTAGGTAATGGTGAAAATTCAAGTTTAATTCTTTCGACAAAAGCCCCATCATCACCATCAATCTATTTAAGATTGAATTTAACTGATTGGTTAACAGTTTATTCTCTTCATGGCTGGTTACTTTCAGGGATAACAGATTCAAGTAGATCATATCAGACAAATTATAATTATAGAAATGTATCCCATGAGAAATATTTTGCATTGCATGCTGTAACGCTTCAACCATTCGATTGGTGGAATATGACATTTGGCGAGACAATTATTTATAGTGATAGAGGACCATATTTAGGTTATCTAATACCATTTTTGTTTTATCGTTCTGTTGACCATACCTTTGCATACGGTGGTGGCGATAGTGGCAATAATGGTTCATTCTTCTTTGAAAATAATTTTTATATATTGAACAAGATTAAATTCTACTCATCACTTTTTATTGATGAATTTTCTTTGTCTGGTTTATTACGAGGCAAAACGGACCGAAATCAGTCAGCATATACAATTGGATGCAAAAGCTTTGATATACCTTTGGAAAAATTATCTTTTGTACTTGAATACACCAAAATTTTACCATGGGTATATTCCAACTGGATACCAGCACAAACTTATACTAATCTAAATTATCCTCTTGGACATTATATAGGGCAGAATTCTGATCAAATTTATCTTAAAGTGGGTTATGATTTTACTCCGAATTTCTATTTAAGTATGGATATGG
>Ga0308410_1001578_pt1 | contig 13172 bp, 8 predicted proteins | sample HotsprOSTMatCore_FD_203467 | JGI IMG/M metagenome (GOLD analysis project Ga0308410, IMG submission 203467) | Hot spring phototrophic mat microbial communities from Octopus Spring, Yellowstone National Park, Wyoming, United States -... | ecosystem: Environmental > Aquatic > Thermal springs > Hot... | reverse complement strand
ACTCCAGGACGACGCTGATGCCGCGCCGCAGGTAGTCAAAGATCTTCTGCACCGCGCTCTCGCCCACGTCTTCCACCAGGAATGGGTAGCGCGCTAAGTCAGCGAGGCGGCGCACGAGGCCTTCCAGGGTGCCCGCGGCGATGTTCCCCCGCTCACGCAGTTCATCTATGATCTGGGCCGCCTCTTCGTCATAACCCGAGGTCCCAAACATCCCGCTGGCGACCAGGAGACGGGCGATCCAGTTGCGCCCGAGCCTCTTGGCGAGGGTGTAGGCTGCGCCGATCATCAGGTCGCTGAGGTTCTTCGTCTCCCGCAGCATCTCCAGGTCTTCGGGCTCTACCTCGTGGTAGCCGATGGTGATGGCGGCGTTGTAGGGGCTTTTGCGCCGCAGGGAGGATTCGGGGTCCAGGGTGAAGATCTCCACCCGCGAGCCGCAGAGTTGCCTGAGCCCTTTCACACGCCGTCCGGTGGCCTTGTCGCGGATCTCCCAGCCGTAGTCGTTGTGCATGTCAAAGATGAGGCTCACCGCGACCTGCTGTTTGATGGCGCCGGCCAGGAGGATGCGCGTCAGGAAGCTTTTGCCTGTGCCCGACTTGCCGAAGACGCCGCTGGAGCGTTCCACCAACCGCGCCAAGTTCAGATGCACCTTCACGTCCGGCATCTCAATCGGGGAGCCGACGTGGAAATGCCTCTCGTCGGCCTGGCCGAAGACGCGGTTCACCTCCTCCGGCGTGGCGTTGGCGACGACGGAGTAATGGGCCGGCACGGTCTTGACGGGGCGCGGCTCCCGTTCGCCCTCTACCAGAACCAGGAGCGGCGTCACCTCCAACCGTCCGTAGATGCTCGTCCCTTCGTGGATTTCCCGCAGGAACGGGTCGGAAAGGTCGGGCGGGTTTTTCTCCAGCGCGGGGTTGGCCGCGTCCAGCGCCACGTCGGTGATCATGCCGAAGAAACGGCGACTCCGGCCTTCCACCACGACGTAGCGACCTACGGCTACGTCTTCAATCAACGACTGGCGGTCCAGGCGGACGCGCAGTCCCTCGCTCAGCGAGCCGCCGACGACGACGCCGAGCCGCCGCGCCTGCAGCCGCGCAACGGCCAGCTCCTCGGGCCACGGCTTCCCTGCCGCCTCGGCCGCCAGATGCCAATCGGTCAAACCGTCTCGTTGTGCCATACGCGCCTCTCGTCTGTTGCGCTATCCCTCACCCCCCCGTTCCCCTCCTTCTCCCGCAGAGTGGAAGAGGGAGAGAGTGAAGGAGGGGAGGGTTTGAACTCTACGCCCGCAACCGTCGCAGAATCCCGTCCAGCCGCACCGGATCGGCGGCGAGGAGGCGGGCCAGTTCGCGCCCGGCTTCAATCAGGAAGGTCTCCCCGCCGCCGCGCACGCGCGCCCCTTCCCGTAGGCTCGCAGCCAAAAGTTCATCGGCCGGCATGCCCTGCGCCTGCAAGACGAGGCGAAAGTAGTCGGTACGGGCGGTAAACTCTTTGACCTCGCCGTCGTCGCACAGGAAGGCGCGGTCCAGCGCCGCGGGCGGCTGCGGCGGGAGAAGGTGGCGGAGGACACCGTTGCGCCGAAAGCCGACCGCCAGGACGCTGACCTCCGCCGGCACCTGGCGATTGCGCCGCTGGTCTAAGACTTCCTCCTCCCTCAGTTCCCGCGCCGCGAGCAACTGTCGCACGAAAGGATCATCGTCAACCAGAACGTCGTAGATGAGGCCCAGGATCTCCGTCGCGGTTTGCGTTCGCACCTTCACCAGCGCGCCGAAGGTGGGGAGCTCCGGCTGCAGGACGCGCACGCCGAGGACGAACCCCGCCGTGCTCGCCCTGAGCACCCGACCGACCTCCTTAGGCTCCTCGCTCATCTGCCGTATCTCCTTCTGCTGCCGCTGCTGAGGATTTTGAGTTGCGCCTTGTGGGAGAGGCGGGCTGCAAGCCCTTGCCCCAGCAGCGCGATGTTCACCATCTCATCCAGCTTGGCCCGCTCCGGCGCCGTGATCACCGCCAGTTCATGGGCGCGGGCCAACACGTACGGATAGCCGCCCGTGACCTGGCTCTGGTCGTAGAGGGCAGCCTGGATCAAACCGATCTTGGCCGGATCGGCGGCGACCCAGGCGGGCACCTCCACGCGCCCGATCTGGCCACCTTCCTCGCCGCCGACGTTCATGTAGAAGAAGGCGATGCGCTGGCCTACGCCCTCGTAATCGTCGTTGATGCGCGAGGTGTTGTAGAAGAGGGCCGAGCGTTCGCCTGGCTTCAGGAAGCGGAAAAGGAGGCGATCGGGCGGATCGTTGCGATCCCGGGCGCGGAGTTCGTGGCTTTCCAGGGCCTCGGCGGGCTTGTCTAATTGGGCTAGGCGCAGGAGGCGCGTGACCAGCGCGCTGCCGGGACGGTCTATGTAGCCCGCTACGGGGACGTGGGCCGCCTGCAAGCGGGCCAATTGCTGCGCGTGTCGGCTGACTTGCTGACGTTGTTCTTGGCGCGTCGCCTCGTAGAGGGTGCGCAGGAGCATCAGCGGCCCGTCGGCCAACGCGACGATGGGGGCATCCAGGTCTCCCCCGAGGGCCGCGCGCTCGGCTTCGGCCTTCTCGGCCAGGAGTTTGAGTTCCTCCAGGTCGCGTCGGGCATCTACCTCGGCGACCAGGAAGGGCTGATCATCGGTGCCCGTCTCGTCCTCATCCTCTTCAAAATGCAGGGCGGGTTGCACGAAAACCTCCGGCGCGGCGCCGGAGCCGCGGCGGTAGAGGATGGCCCCGACGTTGATGACGTAGTAGAGCGCGGCTGCGTGGCGGTCCGGATGGATTTGTGAGCCGTCCGCCGCGATGATGCTGATTCGGGAGGGCAGGGGAGGCGCGGGGTGGGCCAGGTCCAGAGGTTCCCCTCCCGGCTCCGCGCCGATCCAGCCGAGGGCGCGGGCCTGCCGCACCTTGGCGCGCAAGGCCTCATCGGGCTGGGCGTGCTCATGCAAGAGGGCGCGCAGTTCTTCTAGGCGCGCGTCCATCTGCCGCAGCCGCGCGGCCAACGCCTCGGCCATCTCCTGCACCTGTCGGGTCATCTGGTTGAGTTCCAGTGTCATCCCGCGTGCCCTCTGCTGCTCTGATTATAGCCGATGGCAACGAGGCTGGCAAACGGCTCTCTAACCTTCCAGAGCAGGAAAAGGCGTTGTGATCTGAGGGGAAAGGCAAGGGCACAGCCAGGGACAGGCGTTCAGGTTCGCGCCGATGTGCCTGCGATACGCCCGGGGAGGGAGGCTCGGAGGCCGTTGGAGAGAACTTTCAACTCGGCGTCCACCATTCTCATGGCCGGCCGGGCGTCTAAGGCGCGGAAGATGTCCCACGCGCGCAAGAGATGGGCCGACGCCTCCGCCACGTTTCCCCCTGCCCGTTCGGCGCGGGCCATCTCCAGGTAGGTCCGGCCCAAGGCAAAGCGGCTGTCGCGGGCCGCGAAGACCTTGAGCGCCTCGTTCAGGTGCGCCTTCGCTGCTTCTAGGTCGCCCAGGCGCAGCGACGCTGCGCCAAGGAGAAGCCAGGCACGCCCGCGCAGCTCACCGTGCTGCCCCGCCTCTGCCATGGCCGACACGGCCTGTCTCGCCCGCTCACCGGCTTTCTCTGCCACCCCTAATTCCAGCCAGACCTCACCTTCCAGCAAGAGGAGGTCGGGCAAGTCCCTCGTCTCCCTGCCGATTTCAGCCAGGGAGATCGCCCGCCGCACATGCGAGAGGGCCTCCTGACCTTCCCCGCGCCACAGTGCCAGGTTCGCCAGGTTCCTGTGAGCCTGCATGACCAGGGGGAGGCTGTTGAGACGCTGGGCCAGTTCCAATCCTTTTTCCAAATGCTCCCCAGCCCGCTCCATGTTTCCCTGATGGGTGTGGATGACGCTAAGGTGCAAATGGGCGAGGGCCACCCCTCGCGTATCGCCGGTGCGCTGATGCATCTCCAGCGCCTGCAAGTGGTAGGCGATCGCCTCATGCCAATACCCTTGCAGTTCCATGAGCATACCGAGGTGCGCGTAAGAGCCGGCCATCCCTTGTACGTCGCCCAACTTCTCCCGCAGGGCCAGGCTTTGCTGAGCGTAACTGGCGGCGACCGCCCACTCACCCCGATCAAAAGCCAAACGACTGCGGCGATCGTAGACGGAAGCCAACTCCTCAAACTGGGAGGTGTCGCGCAGGAGGTTCAACGCGGCCTGAAGCCATTCCTCGGCGGCGTCCCACTCGCCGCGTTGCAGGTAGACCCATCCCCAGTCGCTGTAGATGCGCGCGCGTTCCACGCGGGCGCCGTGCGTCTCCGCCTCGTTCAGGCTTTCTACGGCGGCAGCCAGCCAGGCCAGGGCTTCGTCCAGATCGTTTTCCAGCACGTAGGTATGGCTGATCTTGCGCTGCAGCGAGGCGGCGTCCTCCGGCGGCCACGTCTCATTGCCGGCGGTCAGCCAACGGAGGGCCGTGCGATAGCGGTCGCGCGCGGCCTCGTAATCGCCCAGGAACATGAGGACATCGGCCAAACCGCTGAAAGCGGCGACCTGTTGCGCGGGCGGCACGTCGGGAAGGTCGAGAAGAAGCGGCTCCGCCTGCTCGTAGAGCTGTCGCGCCCGCGCGTTGGCGAAGTTCTTGGCAGCCCGTTGCGCCGCCAGGAGAGTGTAATGCAAAGCCTTCTCGCGAGCAGGGCTCAGATAATAATGATGCGCCAGTTCGTCCAGCCGCTCCTCTAACTGATCCGCATAGAGCCGTTCTATGGCCTCGGCCACCCGCTGATGCAGGGCCTCGCGACGGCGATTCAGGAGGCTGCGATAGACCGCCTCCTGGGTGATGGTGTGGCGGAAGGCATATTCCCGCTCCGGCGATTCCCGCTGTACGCGCAGGAAATCCAGCGCGACCAATTCTCGCAGGTGAGGCTGCCAGACCTCAGGGGTACTGTCCGCGTCCAGCACCGCCGCGAGGAGCCTCTCCGGCACACGGTAGCCGATCACCGAGGCCGTTTGCAAGATGAGGCGCAGGTCCTCCGTCAAACGGTCAAAGCGGGCCATGACAAGGCCCTGCAATGTAGGGGGCACGGCCAGCGCCGCCAAGTCTGCCTCCGGCTTGAGTTGCCAACCGACGCCGTTGTCGCGGTAGAGCACCCCCTGGTCAATCAACATGCGCAGCATCTCTTCCAGGTAGAAGGGGTTCCCCTCGGCCCGGGCGAGCATCGCCTGGCGGAATTCATCGGGCAGATCAGGGGCGATCACCAAGGCTTTCAAGAGAGCCTCGGTGTCGGCGGCGGAAAGTTCCTCCAGCCTCAGGTGCAGGTACCGATCCGGCACCTTTGCGCGGGCGGCGGGGCCCAACTTCGCCGTCGGTTCGCCGTGCATCGGGCGAGTCGTGGCGACGAGCATGAGGGGAGCTTCCTGCACGGCATCTACCAGGAAGGTGAGGAGGTCTAAGGTGAGCTCGTCGGCCCAGTGCAGATCATCCAGCGCGACGATGAGGGGCTGGCGCCTAGCCTCGGCCACCAGCAGGTCACGCACGGCCAGGAAGGTGCGGGACTGGAGCTGCGCCGGGTTCAGCAGGCGCAAACGCTCTCGTTCCGCGTCGGGGAGGGGCACGCCTACCAGGCTGGCCAGGGGTGCCCTCTCTTCGTCCGGCAGTTGGGGCGCCAGCGATTCCAGCCGATGGCAGAGCTGCGGCCACGTTAGATCCCCTGGTTCCTCTGCCGCGTCCCCTAGGTATTCCCTCAGGATCTCCACGAAGGGGAAATAGTTGATGTTGCTCGTGTGGGCCAGGCAATTGCCCCGTAAGATGCGGATCCTGTGGCGACCGACGTGTTCACAAAACTCGGCCAGGAGGCGCGATTTGCCGAGGCCCGCCTCGCCGCTGATCATGATGACCTGCCCTTGCCCATCCCGGGCCAGCCGCTCGGCCGCGGCCTCCAATTGGGCCATCTCCTCATCACGGCCGATCAGGGGGGCCTGTAGCCCCGGCACGCCGCGCCCGCGGCCGCGCCGATTGCGCACGCCCAGCGCCTCGTAGGCGACGATCTCGTCCGGGAAGCCTTTGAGGGAGAAAGGCGGAAGCGCCCGATAGTGAAACAGAAAGGCCGTAGGCTGATAGACGGCCTGGCTGACCAGGACGGTGCCGGGGGCGGCCGCCTTTTGCAGGCGCGCCGCCAAGTTCACCGTGTCGCCGATGACGGTGTATTCCATGCGCAGGTTGGAGCCCACCTTGCCCGCGACCACCGGGCCGGCGTGAAGGCCGATGCGCAGGCCGATGGCAGGTCGTCGCTGGCTACGCAGCTCGGCGTTCAGCGCGCGCAGGGCCTCTTGCATCCCTAGCGCGGCCAGGACGGCGCGTTCGGCATCGTTCTCATGGGCCAAGGGCACGCCGAAAAGGGCCATCAGCCCATCGCCGGTGAACTTGTCCACGATCCCTTCGTAGCGGTAGACCTCCCCGACCAGGAGCTCCAGACAGCGATTGACGAGATGGTAGACCTCTTCGGGGTCAAGACGGCTGGCCAGGGACGTGAAATCGCTGACGTCGGCGAAAAGGATGACCACCTCTCGTCGTTCGCCTTCTATGCGCGGCCCGACGTGGGCGACCTTCGTTGCCAACGACGAGGGCATGGGGGGCGCCACAGCAGGGATGCTGAGGCCGTTGGCGGAGGGATGCTCGGTGCCCAAGGCTGCGCCACATTGGCCGCAGAAGCGAAATCGCGCCGGGTTCACGAAGCCACAAGCAGGGCACCGGATGTGCAGCCACGTGACATCGGGGCCCAGCGCCGCGCCGCACTGACCGCAAAAACGCGCGTGGTCCGGATTCACCGCTTTGCAGACAGAGCAAGAGACCGGCATGATCGGAGGCTCCGGCAAACGAGTCGGACGGTGCGCTGGTCTGATAGAAGGTGAACGTCCCCCAGCCCTAGGTTCCGTGTATTATGAATCGGCTTACCGGGGCTTGTTGTACAGTTTTACATTATACTGCAACATCGTCAAGGTTGCCAGTTCCACCTCGTCGCCGCCGGAGGCCAGCGGCAACCGCTCCAGGGTACGCCAGTCGTACAGGCCGGCTACCAGGCGGTAACGTCCAGGGGCGAGGTCGGCAGGGAGCGACAGCAGATGGGCGTCCAGCACGACCTTGCCCGGCGGCCACGAGGAGGTGGGCTGCGGGCCGTACCAGGAGGGAAGGCCGTCAGCCTGGGCCACGCTCCGGTCCGCCGCGTCCCGCAGGTGGAGGAAGACGTTGTAGTCCCGGCTGGGCGGCGTCCGCGCCTGCCAATGCAAGACGACCTCCAACTCTTGGCCCGCGCGCGCGGACGAAGGAGCCAAGTCGTAGCCGAGGAGGGTGATCCCTTCGGCAAACTCCGCCTGCAAGGGGTGGGAAGGCGCATCCTGTGCGTCGGGTGGCGCGGTCGCCAGCGCGCGTCCAACCCGCCGATAGATGCCCAATCGCGCCCAGGTGTCATTGGCCAACAGCACGATGCCATCGCAGCGCTGGCAGCGCGCGGGCCAGCGGGCCGATGGGTCATCCCAGGTGGGGCCGTTGAGCGCGCCGACCGCCACCGCCCAGCGCGGTGGGAGATACCAGGGGAGCGTCTGCACGACGACGACCTCCCCCACTCGCCACCGGTCCGGCGGATACCAAAGGAGGGCGGGCGCCGGCCGCTCCGTCATGTCGTCCACCACCTTGCCGTTGGGCCCCACGAAGAAGGACCAGGGACGCAGGCTCGCGGGCAAGGGGCCTTCCGCCCGCCAGTAGGTCTTGACCGAGGTTACACCCCATTTGCCGTCATCCACCAGGTCATACCCCAGGAAGCGCAGGCTATCCCCGAAAAGGATGTCGGCCGGATGCTGGGGCCGCGCCTGAGGGACGCGCGCGAAGTCGTAGAAGGCGTCAGGCAAAGCCGTGCTCCCCTCTCCCTTCCTCAGCAAAATGTAGCCGTCCGCCGCATCCTGCACGCGAAACCCCATCACGTTCACTAACTCCTCGTAGCGGCGCTTGAGGTCCACAGGATGCATCGCCGTCGGCCCGGTCACGTCCAGCAGAACCCATTCCGCGTCGCCCACCGCCGGGAACATGTACAACCTCTCGCGATGACTCAGGTGGGGGTAGAGGCCGGTGGTGACGCTGCCGGGCGCGCGCGGCGGTATCTGCGCCTTGAAGCGGGCCAGGAGACGATGGTGAGGCGTTACTTGGGGCCAGGTGAACTCGCGACCGATGGGCGTGAAGCCCTCCGCCACCTGGTAACCCACGACCCATAGGAGAAGCCAGCCGAGGGCCACAGGCGCCGCCTTGCCCCTGGCCCAGCGGAGTAGGCGCGCCGTGCCGAAGAGGGCGGCGATCACGAAGTAGGGCGCCAACGGCGCGGAGTAGTGAAGTTCCCCGGAATATTGGAGCCCATAGTTGCTCAGCGCGTTGGCCGCCAGGAGGGGCAGGCAGAGGGCGAGGACCTCCGGCGCGAGGAGCGAAAGGAACCCCGCCGACGCCAGGAGCCCTCCCACGTAGGCCAGGCGCGCCGGCTCTGTAAGGATGGCCCACGCCGCCGCGGGCCGCGTGAGGAGCGTGCGCAAGATCTCTCCCGGCCCGCCTCCCAACTCCTGATAGCGCTGGAAGTAGACCGACTCCCCCGCGCCGTAAACGGGTTGCGCATAGTGGGGGATGATGACGAAGGTGGCCAGGTAAAACCAGATCAGGCTGACGCCGACGACGAGGAGCCCCACCCGCCAAGCGCGACGGCGCCACGCGGCCCACACCCCCAACAGGCAGGCGAGGAGCGCCGCCTCCTCCTTCACCGTCAGCAGCACCCCGACGGCGGGGAGGAACTTACCCCAGTCTCGCCGTTCGGCGAACCAGAAGGCGAAGGCGATGGGGGCCGTCGCTAGGGGAATGGCATGGAAGTCGGCCAGGTGGGCCGCTTGCAGCGCGGGGAACGCCAGGTAGGTCAACGGAAAGGCCAGCGTCCACCACGCCGCAGCCGCGTTTCCTCCCCGTCCTTGGCCATCTCTCATGGCCCGGCCCATCACCTCTCGCGCCAGAAGGTAAATGGGGATCGCGCCTAGCGCAGTAACCGCGGCCTGCAATACAAGAAGGGCGCGCACGTCGTCCCAAAGCCAGAAGAGGAGCGAGACCGGCCAGAAGATCGGCTCCACGTGATCGGTCAGCCGCGTGCTGATCTCTTCTCCCTTCACCTCTTGCACGAAACGACCGCGGCTCGTGTTCCAGATGGCCAGGTCAATCTGCCCCAGGTCGGCCTTCTCCGGTATCTGCGCACGCAGCATCTGGATGGAGACCGCCGAGAAGAAGGCGACGTAGGCAGCGATCAGCAAGGCCAAGATGACCTCGGGCCAACGCCTAGCCATCCGACGCCTCCCGCCGCCACCCCCGCTGCCACCCGATGAAGGCGGGGATGGTCGCCATGACCTCGGCGCTGATGAACCACAGCCGCGCCGCCAGGGAGGCCAGCGTCGCTACCGGCAACGTGAGGACGCCCTGCAAGAGCCAGACGAGCGCCCCCTCGCGTACGCCAAGGCCGCTCGGCGTGAGGAGGCTGAGGTAACCTACCAACCAGGCCACCGCAAAAGAGGCGACCAAGTGCGGCAACGTTGACCAACCGATGGGAGTGAGCGCGCGCACCAGGGCGGCGAAGCCGAGGCCGACCAGCGACCAACTGGCGATGTAACCGAAGGTTAGGGCTGCCAGCGCCCGGCTCGGCAAACGGATGCGCAGGGGCGCGCGGCCCAGCCGTCGCAACACCCCGTTGAGGGCCATCTCCAGCCAGCGGGCGCGCAAGGCCAGCGCGAGGACGGGCAGGGCGAAGAGGAGAGGGGCAAAAGTACGCAACGTCTCCCCTTGCCCCATCCAGGCGAAGTAGCCGATGCCGATGATCGTCACGGCAAGGCCCGAGAGGGCCTGATGGACGACCACGCTGGTCAGGGTAACCGTCGCCGGAATCCCTTCCTCGGCGCACAGTTGCACCATGCCCAAAGGCTGCCAAACGTTGCCGGGGATGTAGCGAACGATGTTGGAGAGGAACCAGATCCGCGCGGCGCGCCAGCGGGAGAGAGGGGGCAGGGCCAAGTCGGCAGACGGCGCCTCGTGGGCGATCCTGAGCAAGATCGCGCGCCACATGACGATCTCCAGCGCCATGCTTATCCCCCAAAGGACATAGGATAGGAGGAGCCAGGCAGGCGCCAACCGCCAGGGATGCTGTCGCAGTTCTTGCCATTGGCTCCATACCAGGGCGCCCAGGAACCCCAAAGCCAACGCGAAGACGATCATCTGGGCTGCCCGCTGCCACCCTTTGCCCATGTGCCTATTGTACCCTATCGGCACGGAAGCGAGAAACTGCGCCCACGCCGATTCTGTGTTATAATGGGTGAAAGCCACACGACGGCAAGGGTCGCCCAGGACATGGCAAGAGATCACCAACTCCGAGGGAAAGCGAGCCTGGGAAGATGCGCTTCCTGATCACCGGTGGCGCCGGGTTCATCGGCGCGGCGCTGGCGAACGCGCTGGTGCGCGAAGGGCATCACGTGCGCGTGCTGGACGACCTCAGCGCCGGTGACCCCGACCGGCTGCTGCCCGCCGTCTCTTTCACGCGCGGCGATGTACGGGATGTCCCCAAACTGTGGACGCTCCTCCAAGATGTGCAGGGGGTCTTTCACCTGGCGGCGCGGGTTTCGGTGCCGGAATCGGTCCTCTACCCGCGCGAATACAACGACGTGAACGTGGGAGGCACGGTCAGCGTCATGGCCGCCATGCGCGACGTGGGCGTGCGGCGGGTGGTGCTGGCCTCATCCGGGACGGTGTACGGCGACCAACCGCACCAGCCGGTCAACGAGGAGGCGCGCCCCAACCCCCTCGCTCCCTATGCGGTCAGCAAGATCGCCGCGGAGCATTACGTCTTCACCTTGGGGAGGCTGTACGGCATAGAGACGGTGGCGCTGCGCATCTTCAACGCGTACGGCCCTGGCCAGTTGATCCCTCCTGCCCACGCGCCTGTCATCCCTCAGTTCCTCAAGCAGGCGGTAGGCGGGGGAACCGTCGTCATCTTCGGCGACGGCAAGCAGACCCGCGACTTCGTTTACATTGACGACGTGGTGCGCGCCCTGATCGCGGCCATGATGGCGCCTAACGTGAACCGGCAGATCATCAACGTGGGCTCCGGGAGGGAGACGAGCATCAATGAATTGGTGCGCCTCATCGGGCGCGTCGTGGGGCGCACGCCTGAGGTCATCTACAACGAAGCCCAGGGAGGCGGCGTCAGCCGCCTGGTGGCAGACCTACGCAAGGCGGAGCGGCTCCTCGGCTTCCACCCTGAGGTAGGGTTAGAAGAGGGGCTGCGCTTGTTGCTGAGCCAAGACCCCCAGTTCCGCGGTGAAGGTGCCAAGCCCCGCGCGGGCCCCAGGCGTTGAAGGTCGCAGAAAGGCCACGCGCATCGGGGACGGCCATCAAGGCCGTCCCCGTCGCGAAGGGGTGGCGAGGAGAGGCTCACTCCTCTATGGCATAGACGACCTGCAATCGCCAGGTGAACTCCAACTCGCCCGGCTCAATAGAGGCGCCGCCGCCGAGCCCCTCGGCGGCCCGCAACGCAACCGGCAGGGCAGGGGAGGCGCCGATGACCTCGCTCACGCTGATCACCCGGCCCAGCGTCACGCCGCTCAGCCTCGCCAACTCCAACGCCTTGGCCTTGGCATCGGCGATGGCGGCCGCGCGCGCCTCGGCCTGCAGCGGCTTCGGATCGGCGACGGCGAAACTGACTCCCCAGATGTTGTTGGCGCCCGCTGCCACCGCCTCGTCAATCACGTTGCCCACAAGCCTTGCCTCGCGAACCGTCACGCGCACCTGATTAGAGACGCGATAGCGAATCACCTCGTCGGCGCCGCCGAGCGGCTCGCTCCCAGGCACCTTCTCCAAAAAGACGCTGAAGTGCGCGGTTTGGATGTCCTTATCGGCGATGCCCAGTTTCCTCAGCGCCGCCAGGACGGCGGCCATCTTTTCATCGTTCTCCTTGATCGCTTCCTGCACCGTGGACGCCAAGGTTTCAACGCCGAGGTTGATCTGGGCTTGGTCCGGCTTTGCGCTCGCCTTCCCCTCGCCGATGACGGTGAGGGAACGCCAAGGCTCTATCGCCTTGGTGGCCACGTCCTGCGCCGCGGCCTTACCCGGCGAGATGGTAGCCCAACCCTCCAAAGCCACCACGAAGCCGCTGAGCACCAACAGGGTCGCCAGCGCGATGAAAAACAGGGATTTCCGAGACATGAAAGAGGAACCTCCTCCGCTGTGATGGTGAGAACGGCCTCCGCGGCCGCACCCTTGAGACGCCTTCACAGCGCGAAAGGTTCCCCTTACGGTACGACGATGCGAGTGACGCAGGGGGCGGGGAAGTTGCCCGTCTTGTCCACCACCACCAGGCGCAACTGATAGGCGCCGGCGGGAAGGCCGGAGGTGTCCCAAACGCCCAGGAGGCCCTCCACCACCGGCGCGTTGCCGCCGGTGATGTAGTGGAAATCGCCCGCTTCGTCCACCCCTTTGAACTCCAATTTGTAGAATTGGAAGTTCTCAATGTTGGCGGTGCCGAAGACCTGGATCGCGCCGCGGCGGCTGAAGCCCAGGCCGGGCGAGGTGATGCGCACGCCGGCGTTCGGGCAGGCAGGCGGGACGACCTGTGGCGCGGTGGGCGTCGGCGGAGGCGGGGTAGGGCGAGGGGTAGGCCGCGGGCGCGGCGTGTAGGTAGGGGTAGGCGTCGGCGGGGTCGGCTCTACCGTGGGCGGCGGGGTGGGGGTGGGCTGAAAGGCGGGAACGGTGGCCGTCGGCGTGCTCGCCCCCAGTTCCGGCGGCGGCACCACGCGGGCCAGGTAGGTGCTGATGAAATAGACGAGGCCCATGATGAAAAGCAAGGTGAAGGCGACGCTGAAACCGTTGTAGATGCGGTTCAGAGCCGCCTCCCGTTCTAGCGAGAAGATGGCCCGACGCCGCTCACGGCGAGCCAAAATGGCGACGCGCAAATACCAGAGAGCGACGACGGCGCACGCGGCGTACACGTAGGGCGCGTAGTCCGCGATCAATTGGATCAGAACGCCCATGTTATTCGCTATCCATTTCGGCCAGAATTCCCTTCACCAGGGCCGCCAGGCGAGGCCCTAACGACCTGCCAACCTGCAACACCTCCTCATGATCAGGCCCCAGCACGGCGGCCGGGTCAGCC
>Ga0308410_1001577_pt1 | contig 13173 bp, 11 predicted proteins | sample HotsprOSTMatCore_FD_203467 | JGI IMG/M metagenome (GOLD analysis project Ga0308410, IMG submission 203467) | Hot spring phototrophic mat microbial communities from Octopus Spring, Yellowstone National Park, Wyoming, United States -... | ecosystem: Environmental > Aquatic > Thermal springs > Hot... | reverse complement strand
GATTAGCCCTCCTCGGAAGCCAAGACCTGAGTTTTCCTGGCAGTAGAGATTCTCTCCAAAAGGATAACAAGGGTGGTGTAGGTCTTGGGGGGAGTTATTCATTCCAGAAGACTTGCCCGGGACAGCCACCGCATTCTCGTCGTTGGGAGATCATTTTGCGGGAGATTGGCGAATTTGGGGTTTTGGCGTGTGGCTTGATGATTCCTGCAGGGCATCTGCTGGCACCAGAAGCTCTGCCGGATGTCGAGCGAGAAACGGAGGGATATCATAAAGCTCGAGCTCGCACCGGAGGCTATCCACTTGGAGTGCAAGGATCTCTCCTTTCCGGGGGTTCGGTGATTGGGATGATTCCCCAAGGAAGGCTCCCGAACTCGCCTTGGTGGAAATATCCCCGGAGTCGGAGGGTGGATTTTGGAGAAATATAGTGATTTGATCCCCCGCAAGCATAAGTTCCTCGGCAACGAGCGTTCCATCAGCACGGGTAATTCGGAGCCGGGTGTACGGATCGCCTCCCGATACCACACCAATGACAAAATGCGGAACGGTGCTTGGCACATAAAAGTAAAGCGGCTGAGAGCTTCGGGGCAACCAGAGCCGAAAAGATGGCCAGTTTCCGGTCACTGGGCCCAGAGGTCTTCCTGCCCACAACACCAGAGGACGGCTATCGAAAACGATCTCTGCGGCCCGCCAATACCCCGTCCCGGGGTCAAATGCGAAATTTCCCTTTGCAGGGATTTCCAAGATTAATTCGGCCGACTTTCCTTTCTCAGCCTTTAAGTGTCCTGAGGTTATTACGGTAAGCTGAGGATCGGCTCCCACCGAGTATAGGTGCCAGCGGCAATCGATGGTGTGGCCACTGTCAAAAGGTCGGTACTTAAGTGCAATTGTCTCAGGGCCCTTACTCTGAAATAGGAAAAGCCCGGATTCGACAAAAACCGGTGAAGGGGAAATCCCTTGCCACGCATCCACCTCCTCGGTGGCGGCTTCTGCTGCGGGAAGCAGTCGACCTGCGAAGCTTCGCCCTGTGATTTCGCCCGCCTGAACGGAACTTAGGGCTCGCAGATCGGCCTCAAAATCCTTTCGGACCTCTTCCGGGCTGGGCAAAGTGGTACTCTTAGGCCAGTCTTCCGCTAATTTCCAATCGAAACCGGGCAACTTCCCCAAGGCAGCCATCCGGTGCCGAAACCATTCCGTGTAAAGTGCCGGAAAGGCGTGGACCAAGCCCGTATCCATAATGCGGCGGGTGTAGCGAACAAACTCTTCTGCATGAGCCAAGATCTCCTGCGGCTCGGCTGTCACCACACGCCCCCACTGGTTCCATCGTGCGGAGCGGTCATACTGCCGCCACAACCGCAGCCAGTGAAGGTACATGGCGATCCGGTCCAGGCGGATTCGCGTTTTTTCTTCCGACGTTAGGGCATATGCCTCCTGCAAATCCGTGAGGGCAAGCTTGAGATTTCTTCCGGAAAAGCGTTCTCCTCGCCACCACCGCTCGTAAAGACGTCGCATCGGCTTGGAAGCCGGACCGAAAGCTTTCTCGCAGAAGTCTGTTATGAGGAGCTCTATTGGCAGGTTTGGGTCCCACATTAACTGAGCAGCAATCCAATAACCGGGGCCATTCGGAGCCCAATTACACGAAGACTCGGCATCATAAGTGGTTAACCCCAAGTCGTGGTAATGGCGAATCGCGGCCGCCAACTCGTACACCCTGCCGGCTTTGGCTGCCCCCGGCATATCCCAGTCCCACGGATAAACACTGAAATAGTCGTACACCCCTACTTGGGCTCCCAGTTCCCGAAATCGGCTTACTTGTTCCTCGAAGCTTAGCTTCGTGTATCGGAAACCGGTGGTGATTTGCACATAAACGTTTGGGGCCAGAGGAAAGCTCGGCGGATCGCTGTGGCCAGCGTAAGCGAGTAACCCCACCCATTTCCCGGGAAAGTGTTCCGCCAAGGTTTGGGCCACTCGGTTTGCCAAAAAGAACGCCTGGTCACTGGGAGTGCCTATCGGCTTGCAATGGTCGCATTCACAATATCCCGAACCATCATTGGGCTCGACCGAAGCCATATTTCGTTCGGGGTTTCTTCGGAACAATTCCAACACCCCGTTAATCACTCTTTCTTGAACTTCGGGATTACTTACGCAAAGTTGCCGAGGTTCCCGTTTCCCGGCCACGAGGGAAAACCATTCCGGGTGACGGTCGAACTCCGAGTGGGGAATGTATCGTTCGTAAGCATGCCCACAATCAATCCCAAAAGCCCCCAATTGCCTATTGTGCCGAAGCCAAGCCTGATAATCCTGAGCTAACTTTTCGGTGCGAGGTCCCCAGCCATACCAAATACGACGGTGGAGAAATGCTGGGCCCGTTCGTACATTCAATCGAACGGACAAATCCGGCTGTTTTGGGATCACCGCCCAAGCGGGATCTGGGAAAAACCACCGGCATCCCAGATGGTGTAAGAAACCGTAAACCGCCTGCTGTAACCCGAGGATATCATGGCCTAAGATCCACGCTCGATCCCCATCGGTCTGGAGCGAATAACCTTCCGAGACAGAGGGCGGAGCCCAATCTCTTGGGAGAAAATGCTCAACCTGGTTCCATAATCCGAGAATGATTCCCGACTGAGGCTCCCCGTCCCGGATCTCGAAAGGTTCTCCCACACTCTGCTGCAACCACTCGGCCAGCTCTTTGGCAAGCTTCATTTGGGTAGGGTTTGCGACATCCAGCACAGTGATCGGACAAACGGGCTTGCCTTGGTGGGCCAAGGCTGTCTCGCGTGTTTCGGTTGGCGTCGGAAGGACTGTTGCTGTTAGAATCAGCGACAAAAGGCTGTGTGTCATCTCTCTGAGCTTCCTTCAACCATCCTAGAGTGCTTGTACGGGGTTTGAACCAGGCTTCGTTCGGCTGCCCCATCAGCCGTTGTCGCCGGAATGGCCGGCCGGCCCAAACAGGTGGCCCAGCTAGTAGCACCTCGAGCCACGGCCGAGCGGAGGCCAAATACCGGAAAAATCCATTCTTGGGCTTAACACGGAGACCCGCAGGACTAGTTATTAACATCGACCTAAGCCATTTAAAACAACTAGACCTGGTAAAGCAAGGAATGTGGCGATAATGGTTGAAACTTTTAAACAGCACCGGTGGAAGAGGAGTTTCGGACTCGGCCGGTAAGCGAATTGGAAACGGCGAAAAGTCGGCTTTGACAGGACCGTTTCGGGATGAGTAACCTTCGGCCTGAGTTCGAACGTTGTCTCGCGACCGAATAGGGCTGTATGCGGCCAACCAGTTGCGAAATGAACTCGGAGGGGAGCTCGGTCTGCCGCGAGGTCCGGCTTTCAAGCCTTCCCCAGGAGTAGGCCGCACAGCCGCTTTTAATGGACCGAAGGCTCGTAAAGACCCTTCCTCCCGACGAATTGCTTGAGGGGTAATTTCCAACTCGAAGCTCCACGTCGCCGATTAAAGCGGGCTGCTGCGGAAGAAAAAGTGCCGGCAAAGGGTTTCTTGTGGCAGCAGCCAAAAACTTTCCGAAAAACCGAGGGAAATTGCAATCGGTAGGAAGATGCCAGAAGGGCCACCGGCATCTAAAGCAACTTTGCTTAGAAAAATTGATCAGTTTCGGAAGGGCTAGTGAAATCAGAACATTCCGGAGACAGCAGCTGATTCCAAAGTGATGTCCATGGGTTTATCGCTTGGGGGGAGACGGGACTGTGCGCGGTGTGGATTCCCCCACGGGGAGGGGCTCCATAGTTGAGAACGCCGGCATGCTGGTTTGATGTGGGCTGAGGATCCACTTGGGGGGTATAGAGGAGTTTTGGCTTTCACCCGCCGGAAAACGGCAGGCCTCGGGACCTCTCCAGCGGTTTCAGATGCACTCTCCCCGAGAGCAACATCAAGGCATTTGCCGAGACTTTCCAGATCCACGGCGGGGCGGATATTAGAAGAAAAGGAATTCCCCATGGGGATCGTCAAGGTGGTGATCTTCATAGTTTCTCATGGGTTCAGGCTGGATTTGGGACTGCTCGAATGGGAAATTTCTCTGGGCTAAAAGGTTAGACTTTTGGTGTAATTGTAAAGTGGTGAGTGGTGGTTTAGGCGTGATTTCGATATTCGCCGACAAGCTCGGAAGGTGTGAGTTGAGGGAAGCTGCGGTAAAAACCTGGTGGCCGATGAATCACTGTGGTCTGCTTTGGTAATCCGCGATCAGCAAACACACAAAGCAGACAAATTTGTAACAGACAAATATTGGATTTAAAAACAACCTGATATTGGATTCAAAAACAACTTGGAGCCTCGTGGGAAGAGAATACAACGGATGCCTCAAGCAAGGGACTGTTGAGGCGTATCCTTGGACACGCGGGCGGGTGTGGACAAAATCCAAAAAAACTAGAGTTGCGATGGACCAGTCGCCTTAACCAATGACGCCATGGAGGGCTGCAGATTGGTCGGTGAATTTAAAGTGTTGATCGTCGATCCTTCGGAAGATACCTCCGAAGTTCTTAGGGTGGTTCTTGAACACCACGGTTGCCGGACCGTGGTGGCTGCCAATTTCCGACAGAGTAGCCAACTCCTCCAGGTGTTTCGGCCGGACGTGGTTATCCTGGATGAGGAAGTGGATCGCTCAACTTGTCAGGGAACCGAATGCACCTTTGTGAGTTCCGCTCTCAAGAGTGGGGCGAAAATTCTTGTTCTGGGTCGTCTCCGGTCTGCAAAGGGTTTTTCCTCCGGCACGGTAGCCCACCTCCAGAAACCCTACCATTATCAGCAGTTACTCGGTAAGATTAATCAAATAATGGAATTGGCCGTGGCGTAAAGAAGGATTGGCTTCAAAAGTTCCCGTCAGATCGGGTCGCTGTGTAGGGTGTTGGTAAGGACGGTGGAACCGTGCCCACCTTGTTTGTAATTCGCGGCGAGGACCAAGGGAGTCGGTTTGAATTGACCGGCGAGCGAGTCACCCTCGGTCGCGATCCCGCCAACACGATTCGGCTTCGGGACCCAGAGATGTCCCGTCGGCATGCGGAAATTCGCCGAGATGGCGAAGACTACTGGTTGGTCGATCTTGGCAGTTCGAACGGAACTTTTGTTAACGGACGAAGGATCTCCCAGCATCGCCTAGTTAATGGGGATCAAATCCAAATAGGCGGTTCGTTACTTCTTTTCACCCAGCCGATCGAAGAAAGCCGTACGTATGGTCCTCAGAGGGTAAGCATCGTTCCCGCAGGGGAGGAAGCACGGAAAAGCCGGATCGTCCGTTCTATTCGTCCTGAAGAAGGCAGCCAGATCTTTCGTTGGCCTTCGGAATCCCCCGATCCGGCCACGCTCCTTCGAGCCCACCGGAACCTCCAGATCATGTACCGGGCGGCTTTGGCCGCCAGTTTGACCACCGATATTGACCAACTCCTTCGGCGAATCCTGGATTTGATTTTTGAGTCGGTGGAGGCAGATCGCGGTTGCATTTTGCTGGTCGACCCGGAAACCAAGCAGTTGGAGCCCCGGGCCCGGCGGGTACGGGCTCCCGCCACCGATGATCAAATGGTTATCAGCCGAACCGTCTTGGATTATGTCCTCCAGCACAATGAAGGGGTGCTAACCACAGATGCCCGGCAGGATGAGCGGTGGGACCCCGGAGCCAGTATCGTCCAAGCCGGAATCCGCGAGGTGATTTGCGTTCCCATGCAGGGGCGTTATGGAATCGTGGGAGTGATTTATATCGATCGGTTCACTCCGCCCCACCGGGCTTTGGAGCAAGGGGCAACTCCTACCTTTACGGAAGAGCACTTAAAGCTGATGGTGGCCTTGGCTCATCAGGCCGCTTTGGCGGTGGAGGATACGCGATATTACTCGGCCCTAGTTCAAGCCGAACGGTTGGCCGCGGTAGGACAAACGGTCGCCACGATCTCCCATCATATCAAGAACATCCTTCAAGGAATCCGAGGAGGCAGTTACCTGATTGAATTGGGTTTGGCTGAGCACAATGAAGAGCTAATCCAAAAGGGGTGGAAAATAGTGGAGAAAAACCAGCAGCGGATCTCTTCCTTGGTAATGGATATGCTCACTTTCAGCAAGGAGCGAGAGCCGGAGCTGGTCCCTGCTGATTTAAATCGAGTGGTAGAGGAGGTGATTGAACTGATGCAAAGCCGGGCCGCTGAGCTCGGAGTTAGGCTTCTTTGGGAACCTCAGCCGGATATTCCCCAGCTTGTTTTCGATCCCGAAGGGATTCACCGAGCTGTGTTGAACGTAGTCACCAACGCAATCGACGCCGCAGCCGAGCGGGCTGGCGAAGGGTGGGTAGGAGTTCGCACACAACTCCGCGAAGACGAAGGAAAAGTCGCTGTGATTGTCGAGGATAATGGACCGGGGATCACCCGAGAGGAAATGCGAACCATTTTTAGCCCGTTTGTCTCCTCCAAAGGCTCTCGGGGGACCGGTCTCGGGCTTCCCGTCAGTCAGAAAATCCTCCAAGAACATGACGGCCGCATCCTCGTTGAAAGTGCTCCGGGTCAGGGAGCAAAATTTATCCTGGAATGGCCTGTAAACTATCCAGCAAACCCTCAGGAGCCGATGACCTCATCGAGTTGACCGTTTGGCCCAAGCTGGACTGTTCGGGGGAGTGAATAGTTTCGTCGTATAACTGATCTTTAAGCCAAGACTGTTGAGTAGGCGGAAATGGAGCTCAGCTCTCAGAAGTAGCGTGGGTTCAACAATGACCTCCTTGGGTTTAAGTATGAAGTGGTGCGGTCGGGGCGTGGAAATAGCGGAGAGACAACGGGAGTACTCGGGTACTCGGCAACTCAGGCAGGGTGGGTTCGAAATAGTACGTCGCTGTGCAAGAATGGGCTAGGGAAAAGCCGGCGTTTTGAGGTTGGCTTCGGGGCACTTATAGTTGTTTCGGGGGTCTTTAAGAAAAGGACATAAAACGGGGCGGACCGCGGAAAACAAGCGGGCAGGTTTATAGTGAAGAAGAAGTTGGTAATGGTTGCAAAAGATTTTTTGCATGATTGGCTTCGGTCATATCTGCGGAATTGCACGTTTAGACAGGGATCGGTGAAAATTGCCCGCAAGCGTTCCTGCAGCTGAAACTTTAATCTATATTTGGGAGCAGAGAGAAACGGTAAATGAAGAAGGAGGCACTACATAAGTGAGGGGCCGGGAGGAGTACTAACGGGCAGGGAGGAGTGCATAATGGAGTGCACAACATAATGCAGTGCACAATTAGTTGGTACTACGCAGGTTGACACCTTCAGGGTCGAAAAGGCAACCCGGTACTAAATTTGCAATCGATTTTGCCTGGCGAGTTGCCGAAGTAGGATCGTGCTCACTTGGCCGGGCACAGACAAGCCTGCATGATTGTTGACCTTCCTCTTAATGATAAGGAGCAGTTCACCTTCCATTAGATCATAAGGAGGGCATGGACTTTGGCCAAAATGGCCTTGCTTTTGCGGACGGTCGAACATTTGGAGGCTGTATTTAGGGAGGCTTAAGTATTTAGTGCCGTAGTTCAAGGCCGGGGAACCCTCGAATAAGGCGGTTGACTGTTGAGGCGACAATCCTCGCGTTGGCGATCGGAGAACCTTTTCGGCTTTTTAGTGCACGGTGGTTATGTAGGTGTAGGTGTAATCAAAGATTTGGAGGACTGAAGCGTGGCGGAAGCATTTGAACGTGAAGAGTCTCAACAGGGTGACATGTCCCGATCTCCAGAGAGTGCGGGCGCGCAGCAAGGAGCCCAACGAGCTCAGGCTCCACAGCCGCCGCGGATCCAGGTGGATGACAGTAAAGCGATTGCCTCCTACGCAAACTTCTGCCGGGTTACGGGCACGCCTGAGGAGGTGATCATCGATTTTGGGCTAAATCCCCAACCGTTTGGGATCCCCTCCGAACCTATTCCAATCACGCAGCGGATTGTTACGAACTTTTACACCGCCAAACGCTTGCTACATGCGTTGCAGCTGACGATTCAGCGGCATGAAGCGATCTTCGGTGTGTTGGAGATCGACGTGCAGAAGCGGGTTCGGCCAACCTTCTTCCAGGCGACGCCTCCTCCCAATCCGCCGAATTCCCCGGCTCCTCAGCAGGGTACCTGAAGGCGAATTTGGGTTAGTTGTTGCCTGGGTACAAAGACCACCGAAACTTAGGTCGGCTGCAGGTCGAGCGGCTGGAGGTTAGGAATGCCACCCGCCGAACTGGCTGTGTCGAAGTGGCTGTTTGGTCTGCAGGAAATGACGGGGTGGGGTAGCCGACGGCCAGCACACGCCGGCCCGACGAATTCGGTCCGGAAGAAAATGTCGGGCGGCACTCCGCGGCTATAAAAAAGTAGCGGTATCCAAAGCTCGAGCCTGAGACTGGGCATGGTCCCTATCTCAGGCTCTTTTCGCTTTTGCACTCCTAGAGAATCCGTAGCTTGCCAAATAAATAGCTTACAATAGGCTCCGGGGCCCGCCACGTTAGGCTGTGGTGATGAACGGTGAACGGTAAGCCCGGCCGGCGAGCTAACTCCTAAAGGCCACGGAGAGGTACAGATAGGGACTTTGAGCGGGTTCGTTTAGATTTCGGCCGTTTGCCGTTCCGGCACATTGGACGGACCAACATTTTAGGGGCGTGGAAAAGCCTAAGGCCGTGGGCAATGGCTGGAAAATTTTCTAGCCATTGGAATTCGACATCCCAATTCGTAAAAGGCCTGCTCAATCTGTAAAAAACGCCTAGGATTCCAGGCCTAGCATTCACAGAACCCGGTTGGATAAACCGACTGTGCCGATTATGGAAATCCTCGCAACCGGGGTCACAGCCGAAATTCTTCCGTCAGTCCCATCGGTGAGCCCGGAGAGGCATGGAAACCTCCGGAAAACAACGGTTGCGATAGGCGTCTCGGCCAGGAGATGCTTCCTGCTTGGCCGGTTATCCGTTACGGCTCGTTTTCCGATGCTTTCTGAGCCCGTCGCCACGCCTCAAACTGAGCTCTCCGTGCTTCCATCAGGGCCATTTCGGCTCGGGCAAGTTGCCCGGCTTTTTGGCAGATTAAGCTGAGGGCGACGAAGCTGAACGGATCCTCCGGTTCAAGTTCGCAAACCCGTTCTGCGGCTTGAATCGCCTCTTCATGCCGTCCCAGTCGGCTGTAAAAAACCGACAACGCCGCATACGCCAGCGCGTAGTCGGGAAAGTCGCGGGCGAGGCTTTCCAGCTCCCTAATTGCACTTTCTAAATCTCCTCCTTGTTGGAGAGCGATGGCATGATCGTACCGTTCTTCTTTGGTGGTCAAAACCTGTTCTCCTCTTTCTCTGTCAATCAGTACCAAGAACGGGTCATTTCGGAAAACCGTTCCGAGAGGTTTGACACCGGGCCTGTCGCGTGGACGAAAAATACCCCCCTTCATTTGTTTTCCGTGCCGGATTTCAACAGAAACAAGCAGTCTCGGAAAATCTTAGGCCATGGATGCCTCCCGAGCAAGTTGAGGCCAGCAAACGTAAGCCGGTGAAAAACAAAATAGGGCCCTCCGCAGGTAGTGGGATTTCAACGGGCCCCTTTTTAAAGTAGCTAAGGATATACCTGTTGATAATCCAGGTATCCTAACTTCCACGGACCTTACCCCAGCGGAAGCAATTACCCGGGTAAGCCACGACCAAAGTAAAGTCTGCTCACTTCAATGTTTCAGAAAATGTTGAAGACGTAGAGAAGGGAAACAACGAGAACTTCTTCCGCGAAGTAGGCCGGCAGTTATGAGCAAAGCTGGTCTCCCCGCTCCAAGGGCTCCGAATTAGGAACCAAGGGACCTCAGATCGGAAATCAGAGGGGGCCGACTTGTCGCCAAGTGCATTCGATAGTGCGGGGCCCTCTGCAATGTGAGCCAGCTAGATTGGCCTCAATTCACGGGGTAGAGCGGTGGCGAAGTAACCTTTCCGGTCGCGAAGAAATCCGGAGCTCGGTGGGGATATGACCTTTTCCGCAGTGATCTCAACTGGGAACATGTCCCCACCAGGTAATTTACTGGGGACTTCTTTCGCCCAATTGCACAGTCACCACCACTTGCCGGCGGTCCCGCCACACTAACATCGGAACAGACTCCCCAGGGGAAGTTACACTTACTAAATAGATCAGATGATCATCGTCTTCGACCCAGGTATCCCCAAATTTCAGTATGACATCCCCGTTTCGGAGTCCGCCGGCCGATGCCGGACCGCCAGGCACAACCTGATTGATGAAGGCTCCGCAAGGACGGGGAAGTCCGATTACCGCCGCCTTTTCGGCACTGAGGTCGTCCTCTAAGTTCACCCCGAGATATCCCCAGCGAACCCGTCCGTTTTCAGCCAGCTGAGTGGCTACTCGGATGGCCAAGTTGATGGGTATGGCAAATCCTACTCCCTCGTTTCCTCCGGAATTGCTGGCAATAGCAGTGTTCAGGCCGATCACTTGACCCTTCAAATTGACAAGCGGCCCTCCACTATTGCCAGGATTAATAGCGGCATCGGTTTGCAGGAAGTCCTGGACTCGAAGGCCGGCATGCCCCAGCTGCAGCCCTCGACGCCGAACAGCACTGACAATTCCAAAAGTCACTGTATGCCGAAGGCCGAAGGGACTTCCAACAGCCAAGACAAAATCACCGACTTCTACTTCGTCGCTATTCCCGAGCTCTGCTGGCGGTAAATCCAAATCTGGTAGAGGAAGGAGAGCCACATCGCTGTCTGCATCGCTCCACACAGCCAGAGGCTGCAGTACCTGCCCGTCCACCAAACGAATCTTGATGGTATTGGCGGTTGCTTTGTTCACTACGTGACGGTTGGTGAGAACATACATTTTTCCTGAGAGTCGAATTAGAATCCCTGCTCCTGAGTCTTCCTGACGTTGGCGGTTATCGACGACCCCGCTCCGGCTTTGGGTCCCGGTAGCATCAATATGCACCACACTCGGCCCTACTAATTTCACCGCCGCTTTCATTGCCCGGGAGTAGGCCTGCAAGAAAGCTTCGACTTCCTCCAACTGCTTTTTCCAAAGATCGCGTTCCTCTATGGAGGTTTTGAAGGAGCTTGGCCAAATTGGCCCAAAAAAAGTTTCGCTTCCAAAACCTGAAGACCCAGAAAGCCAAACAACTAAGCCCAAGAAAAGCAAAATACCGGGCAGAAGTTCTCGGAATGCTTTGGAGTTCCTCGTTGCTCGGCCCTGAAAAGACTCGGCGCGGCAGCTGATTCGGTGGCTATCCCTCAAGCTCATGGTACCCTCTGTCGCACACAGATCGTTGGCCTCCCAGGGTAGATTTCCCAAACACAAGGCCTCGGGTTCCTCCGGCTAAAATCCGCAAAAATCTTCAGGTTTCGTTCCCTAATAGAGCATTCCTCCGGCCTAAGGCATTTTGGCAGTGGCAGGTCCGGAAAACCATTCCCTCCCTGAGCTGGTCTAAGCTTTTCCCACAGGTTTTCGTGGCGGCTGGGGCCGTTCGATTCCGCTTACAAAATCCTAGTATACAGTTTTCTGACGGACCGTCTCCCCTTCGCCAGAAGCCGGCCGCCTATTTTTTTGAGGGACGACTGTTTCCTGCTCCGAAATCTCCGGTTTGGAGGAATTTGGCATTTTGGGATCGAGAGTCTAGCCCCCGCATACTCGACAATTCAGTCTGCCCCTGAAGTCTCTCGGTTGGCTAATGCTTTAGCCCCCGCGTACTGGAGAATTCCCGCCTTTTGGGGGATGGGGAGCCTTTGATCGAACCGGTGCGGGCTCGTTTTTAGACTCCCGGGGAGCTCCTGCGAGGTGACCTGCCGTGCCCTTCTCGCACGCTGTTTCAAAAAATGACGCCCGGACGCTCGGGGAGGCATCAGTCGCTTGCAGGAAAGCTCGGCAAGCACTGGGAGTCGCAGTTGCTCGATTCTCCTAACGGCAGAGGAGACCGGAGCGTGCTTGGTAAGGGCTATCCCGGAGGGCGGCGGGTACCGAACCAGGGCTTATCCCGATCCCACTCACGCCCGGCTTACGGTATGGAAACCTTTGCCGGAGGTACTTTGTCACAGATTAGCGATGAGGGGGCAAGCTTTCTCGTTCGACCACATCGCGTCAGATCTTAACGGGCACTGTTTTCCCGGGAACAATGTTTCCGAACACCTTGCCCGGGGCCATGGTGTCGATATCCGGTGGCGATTTGCGAGGGCACAGAAGTCGTCACGTCGGCCGTTCTGCGGCCTTCATCTAAGTTTAAGGAAGGTTTCGGATAAGTTTAAGCAAGGTTTCGGAGAAGAGGTTAACCCCCAGGCCCACAGGTGGGGCAGGTTCAGCGAGAGACCAAACCAAGTATCCTAAACGCTCAGCCCCCATTGGCCGGAGGTGGAATTACCAACCACGAAGTGCAATAGTTTGCCAGTTCGGTTAACCCATATACCCGGGGGAGGACCTATCACGAGATCAAAAACATCGACACAAGTGACCCTTTAACCCCTATACCCGGAGGTGGACCGCCTTACGCTGGCTGATGGAATTTTTGATTGGCCTTAACTCCTATACCCGGAGGTGGACCTAGCACCCCAAATAGTGATGATCGGGACAGACCGCTCAAGTCGTATGTCCGGAGGTGGACCTATTCTTCCAGAACATCCTGAGGAGCTTGGGAGGCTTAACCGCAATGCCGGGAGCTGGACCTGGGGCATTTCCAGGCCAAATGTTGCGGAATCTGTATGCCGAACCCCGGTGTTCTACGAAAGGATGGAAAATAAGAAGGAAACTTGGCACTTTTTGACAGGGGTGGCGGTGAACCTTCCGCCCTATGGCTTTGCGGGATGAGTCTCCCGGCCGAACGCAAGGCCCCGTGAGATCCGATCTCTCTCCCGGGGCCCGGAGGTGGAAAGAACTCTGGGGGGCATCATTCGAGATTACAATGAGGGGGGAAGGTCGAAATTGCTTCCCGGTGCATGCCGCAGCTAGGGGCCGAGCTGTTAGCCGGCCGAAATAGGGGAGCAAGAGGACTGAGTGGCGTTCGGCTGCAGCTTCTTCTTGTTTGGGGGTGGGAACGACCCGGCCGGGAAACTATTTTTAGAACCCAAGGAGAGCCGGCCGGCAGTTTCCTGCCGCAAGACAGGCGGCTGTTATTAGGAAACGTCGAGCTCGATGTCGTTAATCGTCACATCGGCATCGTGTGATTCCATATCTACCAGGCGGCTCCAGTCGACTTCGTGCCGCTGCGACTCACCCTCTTGTTCAAGTTCCCT
>Ga0308410_1001574_pt1 | contig 13186 bp, 11 predicted proteins | sample HotsprOSTMatCore_FD_203467 | JGI IMG/M metagenome (GOLD analysis project Ga0308410, IMG submission 203467) | Hot spring phototrophic mat microbial communities from Octopus Spring, Yellowstone National Park, Wyoming, United States -... | ecosystem: Environmental > Aquatic > Thermal springs > Hot... | reverse complement strand
TTAAGGGGGCCCATCACCAAAAAGACTTGCCGATAACACCAAGCAATTAACGGAGGAATTGCAATGACTGTCCACGGGTGGTCTTTTCAGTTGGTAAGCTGGCTTGTCAGAACCAACAGCCATTTGCTCACACCGTTTTTCGCAATCTTGCATCGAAGCCTCCGTCGGAATTGCCCTCCGAAAGATTTACTTGTATCGGTCCTTCCCGCGGTCATGCTTACGATCTTCTATTCCTCCTTTGGCCTTGCTCAAGCTACTCCTCAAAAATGCGACCATTGTGGTAAACTCGCCACCAATTACGTGGTCTGTTGCCAGCTCACTTCCGAGGTGAAAAAGGAAAAGAGAACCGTTTGGAGTACTCGGGAAGAATATTTTTGTGCGGAGGTTCCCAACTTTTCGTTGACCCAGCTTCTTCGCAGCATCGCTGGAGCGGGTAGAAATAGCGAATTTCAAAATCCCCCCTGTGACGGTATGGCCGCAGTCCCTCAGCAACCAACGCCTCAGGGCTGTTCTTTCCCCCGGACCCGCAAAATTCTTCTTCGCGAAGAAAAAGAAGAGGAAACCGCCCTCTGGAAGTGCAAACCCGTGATCCTCTGTCCTCCCTGTGCCCAAGCAGCTTCCCTTCCTGCGGAAGGCGGCCAAAAGAAGGCCAGTCCGGATCGCTCCATTTGAAAGTCCTTCGCCAACTCGCCCAGCTTTCCTGCCAAGATCGGCCCTCAAAGTAGCGGGGCTATCCCTCGCATTTCTAGCTCCGTTAGAAGAGCCTCCACTCCGCAAAACCGCACTGCTTGAAATCCCATCGCTTGAGCCCCGGCTACATTCGGGGGATGATCGTCCACGAAGAAGATTTCCTGAGGCTTGCAGCCGGCAAGCTCTGCAGCATAATGGAAGATCGCCGACTCCGGCTTGAGGGCATGGCATTGGAAACTAGCACATCCTACCGGGAAAAGTTCCATCACACCTCGAAAACGCCGGTAGATATAATCCCAATGGGCCTCACAAGTGTTCGAAAGAACACCTATGGGAAAACGCACGGCTGCCAACCGTGTCACAAGGGGTATTACCGGGACATTTAGAGAGAAAATATCACAGGCCGCCTCAAGCAGCCTTTTCGGATCGGACCAAGAGCCCAGTTCCTTGCAGAAAAGCTCATAAAACTCTTGGGTAGTTACCAGGCCCAGCTCGTATTTCCGCTGAAGGCCACCTTCATAAAGAACATGGTGGATCGCTTCAGGACTGGTCCCCACCACTTCCGCCATCTGCCGGCACATTCGGTCGACGTCAAAGTCAACCAGAACCTTCCCCAGGTCAAAGTAGATGAACCTAACATTACAGTCCATGGCAGGAGACAACATTTCCTTTGAACATCGGAACACCTAGCGATTCCTCGGAGGCAAGCCATGCACGACCCGCTGCAAGGTGCTCGAGGTCAGTGTCGTCAACAGCCGTCAACCCCAAAGGGCCCTGGGCTTCCCTGGATTTAAGCCACAGGATCTGCGGCTCAACCAAATGTGTCCCCCTTTGTTTGAAAGCTTCGTACCCACAGGAATGATACCCTCTCGCTTGGGTAGCCGCTCGCCAAGCACACGGATAACCTTCAGGGAACATATTACAACGGCCGGCAAGCGGAAGCCGAATGCTTGAGAACTTCCAAGCTCTTTCCCGTAACTCCGCAGTCTTGTGGACTCATTGGGCAAGTTACAACTCCCGGCTCCACCAACGAGTGGGAAAAACAAAATGGGAAGACCCGAATAATTCGGTGGTTCGATAGTCGAGAGCCCCATCACAACTTTACGGCCTGTGTGACCAATTATCGTAGTCTGCCCCGTTTACTCGTGGATTTTCGCCAATCGGCAAGCCACTAAAATCCCCACTTTTCAGCCATCTCGGCATCTCCGGGTTTTCAAAACACCGAGAAGAGTACCAATTATTCCTCTTGGCCTGTACCGTGGGTAGTCCAAAACTTGGAGCTTAGCAGCAGATTCAGTAAATCATAGGGGGAAAAGGCAAATTGGCGTTTACGGTTCGATCCGCAGCCTAGCATATCGAATGACATTTCCCTTCCGCGGACAAGTGCCCAACAAATCCAACCTCCAATCTGGGAGGCACCCAGCCCGAGGGGTGGCTGTGAAGAAGTTTTCGAACGGATGTTCTAGGGGGATCACTGCGGGCGAGGAAAAGCTGCCGTCAGGGTAAAGTTCCACCAAACGATTTTCTGCCACAGGTTTCCCGTCTTGGTTTCGGCCATGCACGTAAAAAACCGCATATAATCTTCCCTGTGGGGTTCCATGAAAGCGGGCTAGCCCGGGAATTTCGCCTACTCCATTTTCCTCGGCACGGAGAAGCACGGTGACTCGAGTGAGGTGTCCCTCAGTAATCACTCCCCACCGAAGTTCGTACCACTGCTTTTCATCGGGAAAAAATTTCGGCCGCAGTCGCTCATCGAGAGCTCTTTCCGTCCAAAGAATGTGGACCCGAGCGGCATCCTCAACCCAAAGGTCACACGGCGTGATCCACCCCGCTGTTTTATCCCGACTGCTGATTTCCACCCAAGCATGAAAATCACTTGTCGTGATATCTTCGCACCAGGTGTAAAACAAGCGGCGGAAATCGTAATCCCAGTCACGGCCTGTTAGTTCCCGTTTGTAGGCCCGCCATTCGGGGTAAGGTTCCAAGATGTCACTCACCCCGCAGAAGTAGACGGCCCGATCGCGAAGGGCCACGGTGGGATAACAAATCCGAATCGGCTGAGGTTGTGGATATTCCTGCCCAACCGGCCAGCTTAATCTCCCTGCCCGAAACCCGCCCTGGCTATCGCAGAAACTCCATTCCGCGTGGGTATACCCGACATTCTGAAAAAGGATCCACTCCCCGCGGAGCCCATCGGCGGCAAAACTTCGGTAGGAGTGCTCCGTAAAGGCTGGCTCACCATCCCAAACAGGAAAAATCCGAGCGGGCTCCTCCTGGGAGCTAGCTGCCCGAAAGACCCAAATTTCCGGCTGAGCAGGACCAGCATATGCTTGGGACTCCGTCAAAGTTGGATTGCCGGAAAGAAGAACCTCTCCCCTCTGAAGCACGACCAAGGGACAAGGTTCCCGAGTACGTCCAGCCGGATCCGATCCCACTCTTTCCCACTTGCCATCATCCGGCCGAGCAAAGAAAAGCCAGCGGCAATTATTCAAGGGTGGCACAGTGCGAATTGTTTCCAACCCGCTAACAAAAACCCTGTCTCCAAAGCGGACTAGACAACTAGAACCCCGGCACCACATGGGTCCTGCCCCATTGTTGGCCGGTTCAAATTCGTACAAGTCTTCCTCTGTCTCGACAGTAATCTTCAATCGAGACAAATCGGCCCTCGCCGGTGCCGAACTCTCCCCGCAGCTCCCCAGAGAAAGTCTGGGGAGAACCGTCATCCCGATAAGGAGTCCCCCTATCAAAAAGCCGCCAGCAATACCCTGCTTCCGCACCTTTGCTCCCGGAAAAGCCGTCGAAAATCCAGCGAACATGGGATCTTTTAGGTCAGTGGGGGAAGCTCGTACCCTTTGCGTCGCTCCCGATCCATATAAGAGGATTTATTGGCCTCCTCGCAATTGGTAAACCGTTCAGCTACAGGATCCCAACGAAGGCGTTCACCAACCCGGCCCACCTCTCGCACAATGTTCACTAGCAAGCACAATGTGGTCGAACGATGACCAATCTCCACATCCGCCGTGCAACGCTCTCCCGTTTTAATCCCGTGGATCCAATTCTCAATGTGATACTGGGTTTCCGGCTTTGTAATAGGGCCGGGATTTTCCGCCGAATTGACAATCTCCTTGGGATTGCTGGCGATTTTGTTTCGATTGATCTCAATCTTGCCTTTTTCGCCGATAAAGATTGCTCCCAGCCCCGGGCCCCAATCCCCGTCAAGATGGAGTCGCAACTCCGTCCCATTGGCATACCACATTCGCATCTTAGCCCGGGGCCCCACAACCGGTTTAGCCAACTGGATGAGATAATCCAACCTGGTTTCATCCACCTCGGTCATTGTGGCATAGCGACCGGTGGGACTATCTTTGACTGGCTCTTCCAGGAGGATTTCAACTGGACCGGTATCGTCCGTCCCAAGGGCCCGCTGGATCTGGTCGTAAGAATGGGTCCCCCAGCCGGTCACCCCATAGCACAAGCCTCCCCCATCATAATCCCACCAGGCCGCCCAGTTGTGATGAAGTTCCGGATGGTACGGTCGATATTGGGCTTGATTAAGCCAAACATCCCACCAGTTGTCTCGCCCGCCGGGGGGCAGCGGACGTTCCGGCTTACCTGGCCACTGGAGCGGCCCCACAAAATTCGGGGCTAGCACCACGCGAACCTTACCGATCGCCCCGTTTTTCACCAGATCACTCGCCCAATTATTGATCGGCATCGACCGTTGCTGGGTTCCCACCTGAGTGATCACCTTGTACCGCCGAGCCGCGTTGACCAAGTACCGTCCTTCGGCAACAGTCAAACACATCGGTTTTTCGATGTACACATGGAGGCCCCTCTGGATTACGTGAGCGGCCACCCATGCTCGAGCATGCGTGGTGGTGACTACCATCACAGCATCGAGCTTTTCTTTATCTAGCATTTCCTGGAAATCATCGTACCCCCGCCACCCGCGATCCTGCCCCACGTCGGCAATGAACCGATCTACAGCGGGCCGAAAGCAGTCGCATACCGCCACGACTCGCATATCCGGAATATCGCGGGACTCATTCACCAGAGCCCGAGCACGACCCCCGAGACCGATAATACCCACATGCACGGTCTCATTAGCACCGACCACCCCACCCAAGCCCAGGATCGATCGGGGCATTATCAGGGGCAACATCAACCCTTGGGAACTCACGCGGAGAACGTCACGACGGCTCCACCGGTTTGTTGGCATGGGTATTCCTCCAAATTTGGCTTCATTTTGAAAACCTACAGAATTACCGCGAACTTTTCCAGTGAAACTTCGTCTCTTTAGCTCGCCAGCTTGCTGCTAAGAGCGTGGAGATCAGTTGGCCCCAATTAACGTCTTTCTTTACTCCCCCTCCCAACGCTCAAGACAAGAAATTCACGGGTTTCTGCAAAGAACGTTTCGCCATTGGGAAGTTACCTTTCCCACCCCTTGCTGTCAGTTCTGCCCCCGCTTTCTGGTCACCTGTTAGGCGGCAACTCCACGCGATTATGCCTGCTAAGTGGCTGGGCTCCAGAGGCAAGAGCCTACTTCCAGCCCCAAAACCGCGAAGCATCATGCCCCCAAGCACACCAAGATTGCCCCGAAACCCTTTGGCTTCTTAAAGGGAAGCTCAGCCCCATCTCCGCCGCTGGTATCTCCCTTTAGCAAAAAATCCATGGCAATTGGCCAAACGGAACACCCCCGGTGGGTCTCGGGTACTCTGCCCAATTGGCCTGACTATAAGCTGGGGAAGGGGGAATGTCCAGCCCCGCGGGGGTCCGCGAATATGAGGAAAGGTAAGCTAGGCCACAGGCCCAAGGCAAAGCATTTTGAGAACCGAGCCACTTCTTAAAAGACCAAAGGCCCAAGGACAAGCAAAAAAACGATCCAAAAAAGAGAGAGGTCAGCCCGGTTAGAATCTCAACAACGGTTCGAAAGAAAAACCTCCAAAAAAGAAGGAGATCGAATCAGCAAAACCGGGTCCTTCTGCCCTCTTAGGCGATTTGGCTCCCGAATCCCCAGAGTACCCTTCGGGATATCAGCCGCGAGGGTACACCGCCTCCGTGTGCTCCCAGAGCACCTGCCCTCGCTCAGCTGGCCTTTCACCGCGTGAACTCTCGATCACCCCAGGGGGCCAATGCCGGTGCATTGGGGAGAGTGCCGCCGCCACAGTCCTTTTTAACAGTACTTTAGAGAGAAGTAGTCGACGACAGTAACTCCTTAATCTCAGCCACACTGGCCACTTTCCCTTGAAGCTTCACCTCCCCGTTGATCGCCAACGCGGGAGTCATCATCACGCCAAAGCCTAAAATGGTATTAAAGTCGGTGATTTTCTCAACTTGAGCATCAAGACCCAGCTGCCTCACTGCTTCGGCAGCATTTTTATGTAAAGCCTCACAGCGAGCACACCCAGGACCCAAGATCTGAACTAGAGTCATTTTTTCCATCCTCCATTTTCTTGAAAATGTCTTCGGAGGTTCCCCGAACTCCGTCCGCAATTTGTAAATTAAGCCTCTTTATAGATTAAGCCTCTTGCACAATCTCGGAATTCACTGAGGCATCCGCGACGTCATCGGGTGGCCCCTTACCACGAGCAATCCTCGGTCAAACCCCGCCATGCACAAGCCCGGAGTTTGCACCCCTCCTTCAGTGCAAGCTCCATCATCCCCCCATGGCCCTCGGTTCAGCCCGAGGCATGATAGAAACGCCAGCACAATTACCAATGGCCCGGTCTTCGCCCCTTTCCAGTGGCCGCTTGTCCGTCTCGGAAAAACCGGCCCCACAGAAGAGGATCCAGTGAGACTGTCGAGCATTCGTCGTTGCCACCCCAATCCGATCCAGAACTTGCGGGCCGAGGCAAGCTGGTCGTCTTACTGGGAGATCTCAGATCCATGCTCGGGCGTTTCGATTATATGGGTATTTGGCCAAACCTGCAAGGGCCACCTCCGGCCATACCCCCAGATTATGCCACACCCTTCACCCCGTCCCCCGCCCACCACCAAGCACTGCCCATACCGCTACCGCACACGGCAACACGGGCCGAGGCAGACCCCCCTCCGGCAAATAGGCCTCCATGAGGGAGGGTTATCGCATTTCCGCCCACAAGTCAGCACAAGCCCCCGAGAAAACGGAGTTCAATTTATTGAGAAACCCCCACGGAGTAGTGGTTCGGCCTACCGGAGGGACGAAGTTTGCCAAGACTAGAGCAGCCTGTTCCCGAGAAGAATGGATCTTGGACCTCCGGGGTCCGTTACTTCTTGGGGTAGAATATTCTCCCACTTGCAGGGACAAAAAAGCCTGTCCAGAGTTGATGACTCTGTCCTGTGGGAGGCGCGCCGCCGCAAGCTCAGTCTACTGGGAGGGCTCCGTAATTCAGCATCAAAATCAACCAAAATCATGAATGGAGCACAAAACTAACTCCTCCCCTCCATAAGAGCATTAGCATTATCGACACTCGAGGGAAATACCCCGACTCCAAGGCACCCATGAATCAAACATGCCACCTGTGTAACCGGAGATTTTGCCCCGATGGCGAGGGAAATCGGTACCGACGGAAAACAGCTTTTCGCCCAGAATGCAAGTCAGATGGGTTCGCGTCTTCCCTTTGATCCCCACCGGCCGGCCCTTCTGCTTTTGGGTCCCACAGGTTCCGGGAAAACTCCTCTAGGCGAGGAGCTTGTCCGCCGGGGCCTGACCGGGCGGAGAGCCGTCCACTTCGATTTCGGGGCCCAACTGCGGCGAATCGTTGACTCTCCACCCCCCAACCTTTTGTCGCCGAGCGAAGTTGCTTTCCTCCAAGGGATATTAGCCACCGGAGCCTTGCTAGAGGACGAACATTTCCCGCTTGCTCTAAGGATTCTCCGCTGGTTTGCCTCCCAGGCCCAGCTTCGCTCGGGAGAGTGGCTAATCCTCAATGGACTCCCCCGCCACCGAGGGCAAGCCGAGGCCATGGTAGAACTGGTGGATGTAGCGGCGGTAGCGGAGTTAGTTTGCCCTCCCGAGGTGGTTGTCTACCGAATCCAATCGAACATCGGCGGGGACCGGCAAGGTCGCCCGGATGATGAACTGCCTCTTGTGCGGCGGAAATTGGAGATCTACCACACCCGAACTCGCCCAATCATCCATTTTTACCGGCAGCTCGCAATCCCGGTGATCGATCTGCACGTAACCCCAACTACCACCGAGGCAGAACTGGCCACCACCCTCGAAGAATGCCTCGTCCGGCTAATTAAGGGGCAGACCGACACCCTCTCTAAATCTTGAATCAAGTGATCCTGAGTACATCCCGAGGAAAGCAATCCTAAATCCCCCAGAGGGAGCCAAAGGAATATCCTCGGGAAGTGTGGCCGCCAGTCTTCCACTCTGGGTGGGTGAAGGTAAGCTTCACATAAGCCAATTCACCCTTCCGAACCTCGGAGAACAGGCCGGCCTCGAGAAAGATATGCCCGGCTTCTGAGTCATCCGAGCCCTCCGGGAACTAGATTCGACATTCTCCGGAAATTCCCGGCGGGGCAATCCATGCCCCCTCCCATGAAGCAGGAAGACCCCGACTACAATTTCCCCACAGCAATCGTCCCAGGAGAGGAGAGGTCGATCTTCTCCCCTGTTGCACGCCGCCTCGCGAGGGGTTGGTGTTCCAAAGGAGAGGGAGCCGCGATGGACGGCATCTGGCCCCCCGGTAAGACACTGATCTCTCCGCCTTTTCCCGAAGGTTAATGCCTCGGATGGAGGGCAATGGTCCCCCACAAGATATTCCCGGCGAAAGTCTTTCCTCGAACTCATCCTAACCCCCCTACAGGAAGCAGCTGGCGTTCGGCGAAATACCTGGAACTCAAACAAGGGATGCCGTCAAGGGTTTGACACCCCCGGAGGTGTAACCCTCACTGTGATTGTCAAAAAACTGGGGAGTCAACGGTTTTCGGAGTTAAGATGGAGAACTGCCAGAACCCTGATATACCTGTGTAATCATCTTAATGGTGTTTCTCATGGCTGGCAGGGCTGTGTTGGCAATGCAGTGCGAAAGAAATTCGGAGGAAAAGCGGTCAATCTTCTTCGTAGGAAGACTTGCCGGACCTTTTCCCCGGGGAATTCCCATGGAATAGGCTTGAAAGTAGCCCAAAGTGCGTTGCCAAGCCGAGTGAAACGAAAACCCGGCCCGAATCGATTTCCCAGGGGAAAAGTCCGTTTTATTCCCTTGGCAATTGAAAAGTCGGTTTTATTCCTTTGGCAATTAAAAAGTGGGTTTTATTGCTTTGGCAATTAATGAGCCGTGGTGGGGCCCTGGTTGCCAGCCACCGCACTCTCTGGGCATCGGGACCGCCGGCGGAAACCCGTAGCCCGAGGTCCGGGGTTTTTTGTGGGGCTCCCGATCCGGAGACTCCCCAGGCGACACCCGGCATATATCTGGACATCAGGTCCACTGGCAAAAGGGCTAAGCGCAAATATGGGCAAGCTCGGAAGCGGCAGGCTGTTTAGTAAACTTCGAGAATGGTGGATCCGTCCCTGCGGGGGGCGAGATGTCCTTGCAATCGCTTTGCCCCTTGTGATCTCCTCCACTTCCTGGACGGTGATGAACTTCACCGACCGCATGTTCCTCATGTGGTATGATCCGGCCTGTGTGGCAGCTGCCTTACCTGCGGGGATGGTACTTTGGACGGTGGTTTCCCTCCCACTGGGCGTAGTGACTTTCGCTACCACATTGGTGGGGCAATATGAAGGAGCAGGTCTGAGGCACCGAATTGGCACCCTTTTGGCCCAGGGCTACTGGACTGCTTTCCTAATTTCGCTGGGGATCGTCTTTCTGGGCCAATTTGGGGAAGTCCTTTTCACCTACGCCGGTCACGAAGCCCACCTCGCCGAGCTTGAGTCGCGATATCTGCGGATATCCGCCTTGTGCGGACCGGCAATGCTTATTGCCGCCGTCCAAGCGGCCTTTTTCACGGGCAGAGGTGAAACCAATCGGGTCATGGCCGTAGACGTTTCCGCCGCCCTTCTGAATATCGTCTTGGATTATCTATGGATTTTTGGACGGTTGGGGTTCCCGGAGCTTGGCCTCTCGGGTGCCGCCTGGGCCAGCGTGGTCGCCCAGTGGAGCAAGGTACTGATGTATACCTGCCAGCTGGCAAGTAGTCGCTACAGGGAGTATCGCTTAGCGGACTTTTGGCGATGGGAACTTCCGCTTTTCCGGAGATTGTGGTTTTATGGATTGCCTAATGGCACCCAGTTTCTCCTGGAAAATGCAGCTTTCACAGCCTTCCTGCTGATCGTAGGTCAGCTAGGAGAGAGGGCAGCCGCAGCTACAAGTTTGGCAATCAGCGTGAATTTGGTGGCCTTCATCCCTCCCCTTGGTGTAGCCATGGCCGTTACGGCCTTGGTGGCCCAAAATCTGGGGGCGAACAACCCAGCAGGGGCTCGAACAGCCGCCGCCACGGGCTTCCAGTTGGCCGCCGCTTACACAGCAGGTTTGGCCGCTCTTTATCTCCTGGTCCCGGATTGGTTTCTACACCTATACAAAGTGGGGGCCGATGAGGCCACCTTCCGGGAGTTGCGGGAAATTGTGATAGTCCTGCTTCGTTTCGTTGCCGCCTATTGTGTCTTCGATGCCATGAGCGTCATCTTTGCAGCGGTTCTTCGGGGTGCCGGAGATACCCCGTTTTTGCTGCGGGTGGCCTTATGGACTGCAGGACTGCCGGCATTAGGTACTTGGGTGGGCACAGCCCTGGTGGGTTGGGGACTCCTATGGGCTTGGGCCGTCCTTACTGCCTGGGCCTGGATTTTAGGAGTGATCTTCCTTTGGCGTTACAGGCTCGGTGGATGGGAAAAGCTTCGGGTCGTCGAGCCGACCGTCAGCTGTTCCCCAGAGCTCCTCGCTGTGAAGCCATAACAACGGTCCGTTTGGTTCCAGGCCCACCGGAAACGGTGCTTAGCCAACTTTATAAGGGGTTACCCCCCCGATCTAGTCAGGACCGGGGCTGCACCCCTGCCGATACCGCGGACAACTTCCCAAGGCATGTGGCCGGCCCTTCACTTCCGAGGGTATTGCCAGCATGCTCGTCGGACCCCTTAGGCTCCGCTTTTGGAACCTTCTAGGGTCCGGTATTAAAAGGAACCTCTAAGGTCCGCTATTAAGAAAACGGGGACTTACGATTATGAACCGAGTCGAGGCTCCGACGGTGGGAAAAACCTCACTCCTAAAGGAGGAGGAGTTGGGAAAGACAGCGGTCCGATCCGCCTCCACCTACGAACACTGCAATCCCCTCCGTGTCAACGTCGAAACCCGATCCCTTCCAGCAAGAGCGGGAAAGCTTGGGTAAACTGGAAGGAGAAATTGGCGGCAAAAATCGCTCGGAACGCAACCGGGTGTTCCCACCCGCCAAGTGTCCTTGAATAATCCACCAGGTTTCTCTAGATTATGGCTCGAAATGGGCCACAGAACGTACAGTTCTCTGCCTTGACAGTTTGTCCCGGATTGTTACGAAAAGGTATCGGATGGTGTCTTCACACGGCAAAGACTCTGCCTTCCAACGATGTATCTCCCCCGTTTGCGGGGCGGAGTACGACCTCACGGAAACCCTAGTAGCCTGTCCCCGCTGCCGGGAGCTGCTGGACGTGGATTACGACTGGGCCCGGCTCCCGGTCCCACGCAGTCTTCGGGAGTTCGAAAGTGCCTGGGCCTATCGCAACGATCCCCATGCATTTAGTGGGGTTTGGCGGTTCCATTCCTTACTTCCGTTCGCTCCGCGAGAAGTATGCGTGACCATTGGTGAAGGGCAAACGATCCTGCAAAAGGCAGACTGGGTCGCACTCTATGTGGGATTGGAACCGGGCTGCCTTTACCTGCAATACGAGGGAATGAATCCCTCAGGGAGCTTCAAAGATAATGGAATGGCGGCAGCCTTCACCCATGCCCGACTTCTCGGAGCCACACGGGCTGCCTGTGCCTCCACCGGCAACACGAGTGCTTCGTTGGCCCTTTACTGTTCTGTCACCCGTCTGATGCGGGCAATTATCTTCGTGGGATCCGGCAAAATTGCCTTCGGCAAGCTTGCCCAAGCCCTCGAATTCGGGGCTTTGACCATCCAAATCCAGGGCGATTTCGACGATGCCATGGCCCGGGTCAAGGAAGTCTCCCGGGAACTCGGCATCTATCTGGTCAATAGCGTGAACCCCTTCCGTCTGGAAGGGCAAAAGACCATCATGTACCGGATCCTGGAAGGCTTACGGTGGGAAGTCCCCGATTGGGTGGTAGTCCCCGGGGGAAATCTCGGCAATTCGAGTGCTTTCGGGAAGGCCTTTTGGGAATTGCATCAGCTGGGATTGATTCGCCGAATTCCACGCCTGGCCGTGGTAAACGCAACCGGAGCCAATACTCTTTTCCAGCTTGTGAATCGTCAAGGCGTGCGATGGGACGGGGGCCGACCAAACCGAGAGGTCGTCGCCTCCTTTTACCAAGCCATGGATCGGGAAAACCGAAGAGCTTCCACCATCGCGAGTGCCATCGAAATTAATCGCCCCGTCAACTTGTCCAAGTGCTTACGAGCTCTAGAGTGGTGCAACGGAACCGTGTGCGAGGTGACCGATCAGGAAATTCTCGACGCTAAAGCCCAAGTCGGCATTGGGGGTTTCGGGTGCGAGCCCGCCAGTGCTGCCAGCGTAGCCGGTGCCAAAAAGCTGGTTGAGGAAGGAATCATCGGCAAAGACGAGAGGGTGGTGTGCGTGCTGACGGGCCACCAACTCAAAGACCCAAATGCCACGGTGGCATATCATACGACCGATCAGGAGGTCTTTAACAAGGTTTTGGGCTGCCGGGGTGTCCGGCGGGCTACCTATGCCAACCGAGCCGTCGTGGTGCCAAATGATTTGGACGAAATTATTAAGGCCATTCGACTGTACGGATGAATCCCCTCCGAAGCAGCTTTCGGGCAGCAGCGGCTCTTTACCTACCCCCTACGAAATTCCAGCAATAAAGGATTTGTCCTCCGATGAGCTCTGTAATAAGCCTCGGTGTCTCTGGAGCTGCAGGCCGAATGGGCCGCCGCGTGATAGCCTTGGTCGCCACCGACCCTAATTTTCAGTTGGTGACCGCCTTGGAAAAGCCCGGGCATCCGCAGCTGGGCCAGGATGCCGGGTTAGTGGCAGGGGTGGGCGAGCTCCGTGTGCCGATAACTTGCCAATGGCCCGAGACGTGCAAACCCCAGGTATGGATCGACTTTTCCGCCCCCGAGGCGGTCCCGTCCCTCGGCCACCAATGTGTTGAGCGGGGGGTGGCCCTCGTTTGTGCCACCACCGGGCTTTCGTCCGAGCAACTAAACGTTTTGAAAAAGGCCGCCGAAAAGATCCCCGTCCTTTGGTCCCCCAACATGAGCTTGATGGTTAATTTGGCTATGAACTTAGCTGCCACAGTAGCCACCGCCTTAGCGGGGCGGGATGTGGATGTGGAAATTATTGAGCGGCATCATCGTTTTAAAGAAGATGCTCCGAGTGGAACTGCTCTGAAATTCG
>Ga0308410_1001567_pt1 | contig 13221 bp, 9 predicted proteins | sample HotsprOSTMatCore_FD_203467 | JGI IMG/M metagenome (GOLD analysis project Ga0308410, IMG submission 203467) | Hot spring phototrophic mat microbial communities from Octopus Spring, Yellowstone National Park, Wyoming, United States -... | ecosystem: Environmental > Aquatic > Thermal springs > Hot... | reverse complement strand
AAAGGATTGGGGATCACTGCTCTGGCGGAAGGGCTTGGCTGGTTCGGTTTCGGCGAGCCGACCGGCGTGCGTCTGCGAGGTGAGGAGGCGGGTCGTGTGCCGACGCCAGCCTGGAAACAGCGGGTGCTGCGTTCAGCGTGGACGACGGGTGATACGTACAATGCCGCGATCGGGCAGGGAAACCTGGAAGTGACTCCGCTTCAACTGGTCATGGCATCAGCAGCGGTCGCCAGCGATGGGCTGCTCTACCGTCCGCAGATTGTCCACGCCGTCACTGATTCGAGCGGAAATGTCATCCGCGAGATTCAGCCGGAACTGATCCGCCGTATTCCTGTCGATCCGAAGCATCTCCGGGTCGTGCGCGAAGGGATGCGCCTGTCGGTTACTGAAGGACCGAACATTGCCGCGCGCGACCAGTGCTCGGGGTTGAGCATCGCTGGGAAGACTGGTACGGCCGAGTTCGGTCCGTTGATTACCATTCCCAACCCCGATGGCAGAGGGACGCGCGAGGTGCGTCAGAGCCATGCCTGGTTTGTCGGGTTTGCGCCCTATGAGGACCCGGAAATCGAGGTGCTGGTGCTGGTCGAGGGAGCAGGCGATATGAATGATGGCTCAGCGACTATTGCTGTGCCAGCGGCGACGCAGATCATGCAAGCGTATTTTGGCGTCACACCGCCTGATCCATTGCCGCGCGGATGCCAACAGGGCATGCCGCCGTTGCCGCCGCGCTTCAGTGCGCCATCCGCTGACCCCATCAGGAATCCGCAACCGAATGGTTCGCGGCGATAATGGGAGGATGAATCTGGAGACGCAAAAACATATCCATCATATTTGAATCATGACACGTTCGTTTCTGTCTACGCATATTATGCTGGCGGTTCTGGTTGCGCTGGTTGTTCTGGTCGCCATACTGATCTGGGCGCTGGCGCCGATAGGTGTCCTGGCGCAAGATATCGTTCCCACACCGGCGCCAACCGTCACACCCTGGGGTGGACGACGCGGCGTGACACCTGGCGGCGCGGCGCCCCTGTTTCTCTACTGGCTTGCGGGAATCCCCGTCATTGCCGCTGTGATCGCCCTGATCGTCTGGTACAACCGCCGGAAATGACGATCACCTGATGCGCACCCATTCGATGCGTATCTCACCGCCGTCGCCAACCCCGACCGGATCGATCCGCAGGCGGGTGATCACGCCATACCATCCCGGCGCATCCCGGAGATCGATGGTATAGGTGACGGCTTCGGCGGTCTCCGCCAGTTTCCAGCGCACAGAATGCTCCTCGGTCAACGCGCCGTCGGCGTCAGCGTAGAAGAGTTGCGCGTCGCGGGCGCGTGTGCCATTCGCCATACGAATGGCGATAGCGCTCACCTGGCGGGCATCGAGGCTCAGGAGCGGGCTGAGCAGCGCCGGGTCGATGTCGGGCTGAAAACGCCATCCGCCATCGAGCCGTTCATTGGCGACATTGAACGCCTGCCAGCCCATTGTATCGTGCTCGAAGGTCCATCCGCCCGTCAACGCCGTCTCGGTTGCGGATGGCAGCCGCCAGTAGACAGGTAGCGGCGCGGTGAAGGCGAGGTCCACCCGCGCCTCGTGGTACGGCGCAAAGCATGCATTCACCTGGGATTGTGTAATGCCGTGGCGGTTCAGTACACGCGGCGGCGGATGGAGCATTTCATCGGCGATGATGACCGCCGCTCCGGCACGCTGCGCAACTGCAATCCGGTTCCGCAGCGTCGCGCAGGCGACGTCCCACGATCCGCCGCTGTCGAACAGCGCCTGGTTGAGCGACAGAAAGTTCTCACGCTGCTCATAGTAGGGCAGGTAGAGTTCCTGCAACCCATCGGGGATCATCAGCAGATCGGCTGGCGTGCTGCGCGCCGCCAGTTCACGCGCGATCAGGCGTTGCAGGTCGGTCGCCGGATCGCCGCGTCGGGTGATCGACCCATAGTTGACCCACGCAATGACCCCAACAATCGCCAGGGATGTCCAGACCGGCGCGCTCCAGCGGCGCGCCCGCGCAAGCGCTGCTGCGAACAACAAACCGGCTGGCGGCAGGCTGGCGATCCAGAACTCGATGTTATCCGGCTCCCACCAGGCGAAAAATGCGCCATACGTCGCCAGCCAGGCGATCAGCGGCGCCAGCGCAACCCGACGCGCTGGCATAGATTCCCGCGCGTCGTTCTGTAGAGGAAGGGATCGGTGATGTCCTCTCCCCGCCCACGCCACGACTCCGCCGAGCGCGAGATAGAACCAGCCCCCGCCTGGTTGCGCCAGGGTGTCGCTCAAACCGACGCTAAGGCTGGCAAAGGTATCAGTCGTCAGCGGACTTCCCCACCAACCGGTGCGCGCATACTCCGTGAGCCACGCCAGCATCTCCTCTGTGGTGCGGAAGTTGCTGATCGCCAGCATCGCATACAGGTAGGGCAATGCCACGATCAGCGCCAGTGCGGTTGCGTACCCTGCCCAGCGACCGACGACAACGCGCGCGCCGTCGGTGTTCCAGGCTGTGCGCAGATCCGCCAGGGCGCTCAGCGCGACCGGCGTGCAGAGCAACACATTCGTCTGATGGAACAGCACCGCGCCGCCCTGCGCGACCCCCAGCGCCAGGCAGCGTCGCGTTGTCCACGGCGCCTGGCGTGTCATCAGCGCCAGGCACATGATCAGAAAGAGGGTTGCGACAGTATACACCTCGATTTCAACAGCGTAGTACCAGTACGCATACGCCACACCCGGCAGCAGCGCCGCTGGCAGCGCCACATCGTCGCGCCCCGCCGCTGCACGCACTGTCAGGTAGAACAGCGCTACTCCCAACGCGCCTGCCGCAGCGTTCACCAGTTGCATCGGCAGCGCCGCACCGCCATCGTACCCCAGCGCGCGGCTTAGCGTCAGCGCCAATGAACCGAGCGGACCATACGCCAGGTGGTGCGGATGGAACAACTCCGTCCACGGCTTGCGTTCGACGCTCGTAACATACGACAGCGCATCGAAGGTATGAACCTGCGTCAGAGTCAGCAGGTAGAGGAACAGCAGCGCGATGAAGATCGCAGCGGCGATCAGGCGGTCGTTGCGCAGGAGAGAGAACAACATGCGCTAAATATCCGGCGTCACCCGCAGTTCATCCCCCATTTCGGTACGACTGGCGCGGATAGCGCCGACGGGCAATTCGACGACATAATGCCCGCGCCAGGGCGCCACGCCGGCAAACGGATGCCACGGCGGCAGCGCCTCACGCAACCCGATCACGCGGTGCTGACGATCGACAAAGAGGACATCGATCGGAATGCGCATAAAGAACATATGGATGCTCGATTCGGGAATCAGGATCAAGCCATATCCGGCGGGTAGGGCAGTGCGCCCCATCAACCCGCGCCCCCGTGCAAGCAACGACCGCGCCACTTCAGCGCGGTCGGCAATCACCGTGCCACGGGTGAGATTTTCGATGACCATTGGGGATGATACCCGCTGTCTGCTCATCCTCCCAATCCACCGAGCGACTTCATAATCCGCGGCACTGCCGGACCGAGGATCACAATGAACAGCGCTGGAAAGATCAGGAAAACCATCGGGAAGAGCATTTTGATCGGCGCCTTGTGCGCTTCCTCTTCAGCGCGCTGGCGGCGTCGGATGCGCATCTGGTCGGACTGAATGCGCAGAATGCGCCCAATCGACACACCAAGCTGTTCCGCCTGGATCACCGCACCGATGAAGGTCTGCACATCATCGACGCCGCAACGGTCGATCATATCCTTCATTGCGTCGCGGCGGGGGCGACCGAGCCGTGTATCGCTGAGCACGCGCTTAAACTCTTTGGAGAGCGGGTCGTCCCATTTTTCGGTCAGGCGCTGCATCGCCTGATCGAACGACAACCCGGCTTCGACGCAGATGCATAACAAGTCGAGCGCATCGGGCAGCGCCTTGACGATCGCCTTTTTACGCTTCTTGATCTGCTGTCCAAGCCAGATACCTGGCAGCAGGTATCCCATTCCCGCACCAATGGCGGTATACATCAGCGCCTGCATGACTTCCATGCCTTGCAAAAACGTCACCGCGCCGACGACGATGAACAGGATGACCGCAAGCGCCAGGCGAATGCCGCTGAACTGCATGGGGGTCAGGTTGCCCGGATTGCCCGCCTGCGCCAGGTTGATCCGTAGACGCTCAGCGCTCTGTTTGGGACCATACTGACCAAGTTTTGCCAGAATGCTTTTCGTCAGCGGCATGAGCACGCGCTGGCTGAACGGCTGTTGCAGTTCCATTTCTTCGAGCGTCATGGTTCGCTCGGTGAACTGGCTGAGCCGGTCACTGATGGCATCAGGCTGGGACGAACGCCGCATCCCGATCATGATCAGCCCGACGCCGAGCAGCATCAGCACCCCAAACCCGATTATCGGCAGCATGCCAGCCATACGCGCCCCCTTCCTACACCTCGATATCGACAATCTTCATAATGGCAAAGAAGCCAATCACAATCATCACAATACCAGCGACCGGCAGGCAGCACCAGTGATCTGGCGGCATGCCGAACGAGAACATCGGCGCCATATAGTTTGGATTGATCACCGTGATAAAGATCGCCAGACCGATCGGCAACCCGGTGATCACATACGCCGAAATGCGCCCCTGAGCGGTCAACACCGCGATCTCGCCTTTGATACGGATGCGCTCACGGATCGTATGACCGATGGTATCGAGGATTTGCGCCAGGTTGCCGCCCGACTCCATCTGAATTTTGACTGCGGTGATGAGCAGGTCGAGGTCTTCCGACGGCACACGTTTGAGCAGATTGTCGAGCGCATCTTCGGTGCGCAACCCCAAGCCGACCTCCTGCACCACGCGCCGGTATTCAGACGCGGTCGGTTCCGGCGCTTCGCGGCTGACCAGTTCCATCGACTGGAGCAGACTATACCCCGAACGCAGCGAATTCGCCAGCATGTTGATCGTATCGCCGAGTTGGGCATTGAATTTCGTGACGCGCTGTTTGGCGGCATACCCGACATACAGGTCGGGGAGGAACGAAAAGAGTGCAAAGCCGACGATCCCCGACAGCAGTTGCGCCTCCCAACTGGCGCGCCCGATAAACGCACCGACTGCCGCGCCGATGGCGGCGGCGAGCAGTTTGATCGCATAGAACTCGGTCACTGTCAGTTTCAGATCGGCGCGCGCCAGGTTGCGCTGCGTTTCGCTGCCGCGCTTGCCACGCGCCACGACCTTATCGATCTCGCGCAACTGATCTTTGGCGGATCGCTGAATCTGATCGGTGCGTCGCCCGGCGAACTGGGTCAGTCGCTCTTCATAACTGGCGCTGCCGGCGCTGCGGCGCGCCAGCAGCGCAAAGACTGCCAGAATCACCACGAAGATTGCAGCAGGCGCAATGAATCGAGTCAGGTCCGCAGAAATCGGCATAGAGAGGATCCTTTCCAGCGCCGCGCGGGCAGAGCGCCGTCAGGGGTGTACCGGGCAGCATGCTGTCAGATGAACGAACCGCTGCCATAGCCAAAAATGTTCGGTGGCAGATAGATGTTGCGCTCCTCGAAACGTTCGATGAACCGGGGTCGAATGCCGGTTGGCTTCAACTGACCGATAATCTTGCCGCGTTCATCAAGCCCCTGCTGCTCAAAAATGAAAATATCCGACAGCACGACGACATCGCCTTCCATGCCCTGCACTTCGGTGATGTAGATCACCTTGCGCGAGCCGTCTTTCAGGCGCGCCAGTTGGACAATCAGGTTCACTGCCGAAGCAATCTGTTCACGGATAGCGCGCACCGGCAGGTCCATCCCGGCCATCAAGCACATCGTTTCGATACGCGCAATCGCATCACGCGGCGAGTTGGCGTGGAGCGTGGTCATCGATCCATCGTGGCCGGTATTCATCGCCTGGAGCATTTCCAGCGCCTCGCCGCCGCGACACTCGCCAACGACAATGCGTTCCGGGCGCATACGCAGCGTATTGATCACCAGATCGCGGATGCTGATTTCGCCCTTGCCCTCGACGTTTGGCGGACGCGACTCAAGTGGCACGACATGCTCCTGGCGCAATTGGAGTTCCGCCGCATTCTCGACGGTGATGATACGCTCATCGTCGGGAATGAACGACGAGAGCACATTGAGCATCGTCGTCTTTCCTGAACCGGTGCCGCCGGAGACCACGATATTGAGCGAAGCGCGGACGCATGCCGACAGGAACTCAGCCATCTCGCGGGTCAGCGAACCAAAGCGGATCAGGTCTTCGATCGTAATGCCTTCCTTGCGGAACTTGCGGATGCTGATCGTTGGACCGCAGAGGGCGATCGGGCGGATCACCGCATTGACGCGGCTGCCATCGGGGAGACGCGCGTCGACCATCGGTGAGGACTCATCGATACGGCGACCAAGCGGAGCGACGATCCGGTCAATGACCCGCAGGACGTGCTGTTCATCGACGAAGGTCACATCGCTCAACTGGATCTTGCCACGCTTTTCGACATAGACCTTCCTGGGACCATTGACCATAATTTCGGAAATCTCCGGGTCGTTGAGCAGTTCCTGGAGCGGTCCGAAGCCAAGGATGTCGGCGGCGATCGACTCGAACAGACGAGCGCGTTCCGACCGTGACAGAACGATATTTTCGCTGTCGAGGATCGTATTGAAAATCTCCTCGACCTGCTGCCGCACTCGGGCAACATTGGAGAGGTCGAGACGCGGATCGAGTTCATTGATCAGGCGTTGTTGAACGCGCTGCCGCAGTTCGACGATGCTATTCTCTTCTTCACGGCGCTGGACGGATTGGATGCCAGGACGAGCCGCCGCCGGTCCGCCGACGGCGGGGGTGTTGGGCAGTTGCCCGGTAGCGCCGGGAGTTCCGCCAATACGTTTCAAGAGCGACATAGCGCATGCTCCCTCAAGTGGCGGCGTTTAGCGCCGCGCCAGTAATTTACCGAACAGACCTGATTTCTCTGGCGCTTTTTCGGATTTCTTCGCAGTCGCCGCCGTTTTCGCCGCCAGATCGCTGCTCAGAAGTTTCGCCAGTGCAACGATATCTTTCGCGGTGGGAAGATCGCGTTTGGCGATGATGAGCGGCACTCCGTTATTGACCGCCAGTGTCATTTCGTGACCGGCGTTGGCGATCTGCAGGGCGACTTTGTGATGGATATTCGCTTCGACGTTTTCGACGCGCATGCCGAGGCGATTATCGGCTTTGTTGAGCACCAGAACGATTTTTTCCTCAGGATACTCCAGCAGTTCCGCCACTTCGAGGAACAGTTTGATGTTCTTGATACAGGGGATTTCGAGAGTCATCAGCGCCACGATCCGGTTTGCCAGATCGAGCGCCGCCAGCGCGCGATCCTGGAACGACGCCTGAGTATCGACGATGACATAATCGAACTCTTTCCTCATCGTCTCCAGAATGGTGCGCAAATGATCCGCCGTGACCAGTTCGCCGGTCTGCGGGTTTGGCGGCGCCAGCAGGACTTTCACCTGTGAGGCGTGGGTTGCCATGACATCGTTGAGCAGATCACGGTCGAGTTCATTGATACGGTTGACCAGATCGGCAATGGTTTTAGACGACACCAGATTCAGGATCGCGCCGACATCGCCAAACGTCAGGTTGCCATCGACGAGCGCAACTTTCTTGTTGGTCAGCAGACGCAGCGCCACAGCCAGATTGCAGGCGATGGACGACGTCCCGGTGCCGCCTTTCGGACTGAAGACAGCAATAATCTGGCCATGTACGCCCTCATCCTCGCCCGACCCGCCCGGTCCTGTCGGCGGCGGCGTGACGTAGCGCCGCTGTGTGCTTGCCAGGCGGTGGACGTGACGGATGGCGCTGTAGAGTTCTTCGGCGCCGATCGGCTTGGGCAGGAATTCGCGCGCGCCGGCGAGCATCGCGCGGCGCAGGTAATCCTGCTCACCCTGGACGCTCATCATAATGACCTGCGCCTCGGGAACCTGGCTCAACAGCGCCTCGGTTGCGGCAATTCCGTCCATGTCGGGCATGTTGATGTCCATCAACACGACGTCGGGACGGTGCTGTTTGGCGAGCGCCAGCGCCTCGCGTCCGGTCGATGCCTTGGCAACGACCTCGATATCTTTTTCGAAGAAGAGGAGTTTCTCGAGATTATCGCGTGTCTCGGCGATATCATCGACAATCATCACCCGAATTTTTGCCGGACCTGCGGCGTCGGGGGTTCGCGGTCCTCCTGCCATAGCTCCCTCTCAGTCGTGTTGTGTCATGCACCCTTTGCCCCTGGTTGGGGGCGCCCCAGGACTGTCTTTCGTATTATACCGCGTCATGCGCCATCGTGCAGGCGGTTATGGCTGGGTGAGCGGCGTCGGCGTCGGGCGCGCGGGTCCGGGCGTGATTTCTTCGGGCGCAAGCGCCAGCGGTTGCAGCGGCTCGGGCAACGGCAGCCCGTAGCGACTGGTCAGCAGGCGCAGCGTGATACCGGTGGTATCCTCAATCTGGTTGTCATCGCGCCCGCGCAGCACCAGCGTGATCTGCGGCTTGGGGTCCTGCTGGTCGAGCGTGAATTTGACGATTTCCGCTTCCTGGTCGGTCATCGCCAGCAGCAGAATCCACTGCGCACCCGGAACATACGTGTCCTCCTGTTGCTGGGCGCTGGATGGCGGTGGCGGCGCGGGCTGCCCCTGCGCTCCGGCTGGCGTCGGCGTGCCCGTATCCTGCGGGATGGCAGGCTTCAAGACACGCAGCACCTCCACATTCTGCACCATGGTCTTCGTCACGCGATCAACCAGCGTTTCTTCAAGCGGCGTGACCACCAGTTGCCCGGTTTCCGGGTCCAGCGTCAGCGTCGGTCGGATGATCAGGCGACGAATTTCATAGGTCATCACCAGGTCCACCGAGTCGCCCGGGCGGATCTGATCGGCGACACCGGTCAGATTGCCGACTTCGAGCGGAAACACCTTGTTGCGCGGCGAGTCGATCGTGTCAGGCGGGGGCACCTGGAACGACAGACCGGCATCGGTCAGGTCGCGCGCGCGGATGATTTCGGTCGCATTGAGCGCCCGTAGGGTCACCTTCGTCGTCAACTCACTGACGCTGGTGAAGTACTGATCAGGAGCGGCGTTGTACTCTGGCTCGGGAATGTCGCGCAGCGTCAACAACGTTTCCGTGTCGGTCAGCACCGTGTTTGCCGGAATATCGATGCGAGCGGCTACTACTTTGCGTAGTGGAACTGGTGTGGGTTCTTGGGGTAAGGCGGGCGTCTCAGGCGCCGGTGGTGTCTGGAAAAAGAAGAAGAAGAGAAGCGCTGCGGCAGCGGCAATAATGACGCCTAAAAACAGGAGCAGACCTCCTCGCCTCATGGGGGCGTGCCTTTCTTTCAGCAAGAAGATGCGGCGATAACCACTTGTAAGCAATTATAGCATACGAGATCAAGCCCTGATTAGTATCGCAGGGCATCGATGACTTGACAGGTGGATGAAGCGTTGCACGTTGAAACGTTCAACGTTGAACGTTCAACGTGCAACCTTCAACGCTCAACGTGTCACCATTGGCAGGAAGACGCGGACGGCCCCATCCGGCGGCTCAGGGTTCGGCGGCGCGCCGCCAGCGACGAATGCCACGTCGAAGATGGCGCTTACGTTGTTCTGTTCCGCTGGATGGTCGCCATTCACCGTGTCAGACTCGATGACCAATCCTTTCAGGTCGGTATGGGAGTCGGCAACCAGGATGACTTTGTACGTCCCACTTCCCTGATCGAAGAAATCGCGCAGGATTTTGCCGCTTCCGCGCACAAAGTTGGTCACTGCCGAAACGCACCCGTCGATGCCCGTCGCCCGAATATCGCTCCAGCGATCCGTTTCGCGGATCAGGTGGGTGACATCCTTCTGCATGACGTTCTTCGGGATTTGCAAACATGCACGGTGGTACGGCGCAAGCGCCGGGTTGCTCAGGCTGGCGCCTCCGGGCGCAAACAACGGCAGGGTCGGTGGAATCGGCGTCACGCCGGGCGGGAAGATGAACACGTCGACGAAGAAGGTGCCCGCCGGGTTGCACCCCGGTTGCGAGGCGTGGCACAAATCCGCCGGTTGCGTCGGTCCGCTGTCGGTCAGGTTCTGGTTCTGCAGGCGCACCTCGATTCCTCTCGTGGTGCCGTCGGTATTCTGAGTGGCGGTGACGGCGTTGGCGGGCCAGTTGAGGTCGGGGTTGCCGGGGACGATCACTTCCATGCCCAGGCGCAGCAACACTGGCGAGGCGTTCTGGACAGAGCCGCGTGTGAAGGTGGCGCGGTACTGGAAGCAGTTGCCCGGCGGGAGCAACTGACTCTCGCTATACTCCTGGGCATTGATGGCATACGCCGCGCCGGTCGGGTTGAACTTCGAGAAGCGTCCACTCCCTGCATCGGGGTCGCGCGCTTCAGTCCATACGCCTTCGGTGTCGTTGCAGTTGCCGCTCGACGGCGAGTAGATGCGATACTCGATCCGGATGTCCCCGCCGTTCGTCGAGTCGATGTTGGTCAGCCAGGTCATCTTGCGCACCGTGGCTTGCTGTTCGTTGATCAGGTCGAGCATCGAGAAGGGCTTCGAGTAGTAGTAGCCGGTTGTCGGATAGAACGTCTGGTCGGTGCCCGGTCCGATTGTTGCCCGAAACACCTCATCTCGAATCGCCGTTCCGTTCGTCCCACCGATCAGGTAGGCGAAGGCATAGTTCGGGTTGTCCGTCGGCACGCGCACAACGCCGGGGTTGCGTCGTCCGGGGGCGGCAGAGGACGGCAGCGCGCCGAAGGCGTCCTGATAGAAGTTGAGCGCTCCATCCTTGAAGATGCGCAGATTGGCTGGATCGATATACGAAGCATACCCATCGCGATTGATCGTGCCGCCGGTGCGTCCGCCGATCAGGTAGACCGCGCCGTTGAACTCGACGGCGCCGTGGCCGTTGCGATTAGCGGGAATGACGGCATTTCCTCCGGTTGTGCTATCCTCCCAGGTAATCGCGCCGGTGGTTGGATTAATCACTCCTTTGCGGACGGTGTTGGTGTCTATATTTTCCAGGGTGGCGTTCGTTCGCCCGCCATAGATGAAGAACATGTCCTGGGTCGCGGTGCCCGCAGCGTTGGTGTAGCGCCCAACGGTCACGGCGGTATCGCTCACCCCTTCGGGCAGGATCGTCTGATTCCAGGTGCGATTATCGCCGCCGAGCGCCAGGCTGCCATCGGGATTGATCTCGGTGTAGTAGACAATATTGGACATGATTGGTAAAGGCGGCCCCGCCTGATCTCTGATTCCGCCGACGACGTACAGGAATGTCTTGCCGGCGCCAGTAGTATGCACGAACGCGCGCGCGCCTTCCAGCCCGACACCCGACGGCAGTTTGTAGGTCGGCGAGGTGCGCCAGGTCAGGTTCCCATTCGCATCGACATCGCCGACGATCACCGAGTTGCTCGAAAAGGTGGCGCCAGGCGCCACCGCGCCGCCGATCACGTAGAGATACCCGGCGTTGCCACTGGTGCGAAGCGCGGCGACAGCGGCGTTGGTACGTGGCGCGAGCGGAGTATCGTACGGCGATGTATCCCAATGGCTGACTGACGGCAATGACGTGGATGTTGTCCAGGTAATCACGCCAGCGCCGGGTTGCCCGTAGTTGATGTTGACCGTTCCGCGATAGACAGTATCGTAATACGTTGGCGCCGTGCCACCTGAAGAACCGCCGACAACCCAGATCGTATTCCCGATGACTGCCGCACCGATCTCGGTGCGGGGAGCGGGGAGCGGGTTGGCAGGGCTGCTTTCCCACCTGAGCGCGCGGATGGCAGCCATGGCGAGTCCGCCCTGATCGCCCGGTTTGGCGCCAGCGTATGGTTCGGTCACCTGTCCAGGTATCGGATCATTGCTCAGGGTTGTGGGAATAACAGCGGTAAGGGTGCGCCCGCCAGCGCCGAACTCCGGCTGCGTATCGTCGAGCGCGACGAACTTAATCACGCTGGCGGCTGCGGGCGCGGGCGGAATGATCGCAAGAGCGGTCAGCAGCGCGACGAGCAACGTCAGCGCGCGCGCCGCACCTGGCATGCGTGTCGCTCGGATCATAATGCATAAACCTCCTCGGGAACTCGACGGAAGGAAGGCAGGTGCATACCGGTGAAGATGAAATAGGACATACGGTTTGTCTGCACCTTGAAACTGAAGACCTCACAGGAGCATGTCGCCTGTGAGGTGGAGGGAAAACCCGACAGGCGGCACGCCGCCTGTCGGGTCAGCGCTCGTTATGGCGTCGGGCAGACATTATCGTTCAGGTCGAGCGAGATCGGCACGCCGATGACGCCGCCGAGGCTGCGCCCGGCGCTGACCTGCACCGTTATCTCGGTCGTCACATCGGGTCCGCGCACGAGCAGTTCGTACTTATCGCGTGAGATATTATCCTGCGGCGCGCGGTAGCCGAGCCAGGCGCGCAGCGTATACTGACCGGGCGGAACATTCGCGAACGCATACGACAGTTTGCGCGTGATCGGATCGGCAGTAATCCAGGCTTCACGCGTATTGTTGTTGGCATCGGTGAGCGTCACCCTGCCGACGATGCGATCAGTCAGTTCGGGGCGCAGGTCAGTCGGCACCTCGGACGGCGCCATCGAGTCGCGCAGTTCACCCTGCGACGGCGTGCAGTCGCCCTGGATCGCCGAGACCTGGATGTCATCGAAGATCTGCTGCAACTGATCCGGCCGGTCGGCGCGCTTGACGTAATCCGGTTGGCTGGCGACGAGGTTGAGACCGGTCGCTTCGAATGTGGGGCTCAGGGCAACCACGTAGACCGAACCGTCGCTGGGGCGGATGTACGCTTCTTTGAGCGCCTGCGCCTCCGCGACCATCGCATTGAGCGGTCGCAGGCTGCCGTCCGGCAGCGGATCACCCATCTGGCAGCCGACATTCTCAGCGCCCAAGTCGCATCCTGTCCCATAGTTGTTCTGCATACCATTGCGCAGCACGTTCGCCACACCATCGGTCACGAAGATGACCACGCGGCGGTACCTCATGCCGTTTGGCGCGCGTTCCGGCGCAGTGGCGAACACCTGACTGGCGCGGGCGAAGGCGACGGCGCTCGGCGTCGCGCCTGCCGTCATGTACGGATCGCTGTCCACCATGCCAGCGCTATTGATCGCTGCCTCCAGCGTTGCCCGGTCGTTCGTCCAGCCGGCAGGCAGCACATCGGTCAGGTCGTTCAGGGCGCGATTATTATTGCCAACCTCGCCACGGTCGTTGACAAAGTTCCCCAGACGTCCGGTAAAC
>Ga0308410_1001564_pt1 | contig 13226 bp, 12 predicted proteins | sample HotsprOSTMatCore_FD_203467 | JGI IMG/M metagenome (GOLD analysis project Ga0308410, IMG submission 203467) | Hot spring phototrophic mat microbial communities from Octopus Spring, Yellowstone National Park, Wyoming, United States -... | ecosystem: Environmental > Aquatic > Thermal springs > Hot... | reverse complement strand
ATACCTGTCGCTACTTCTTGAAGCCGTGTTCGATCTTCTTCCAGTAGGTCTGGAAATCGAAGCCGGGGCTGTGCGCAGGCACATGGCAGGTCATGCACGACTGCTCACCCGCCTTGCCCAGCCGATGGTTTTCGGGGTCTTGCACATGCTTGCGGGCAGGTCCATGGCAGCTCTCGCAGCCGACATCTTTGAGGGTGGGCGTCTTCGGCAGGCTCTGGAACCCGCCCTCGAACTCCAGCCCGACCACATGGCACACGACGCATTCGGGGTCTTTGTCGTGTTTCTCGTCGATGAGCGTTTGCATCGCTTTCGCATGGGCGGTGCGTTGCCAGATGCGGTAGTCTTCGGCGTGGCAAGGCATGCAGGCGCGGCTGCCTGCGAAGGAATCGCCATTCGGAGTGGGGCGACGCGGAACCATCGCCAACAGGTCTTCCGCCTCCACCCGCGCCAAATAGCCGAGCTTAATCTCCAACGCCTGTGCGTCGTCCTTGAAGTCTTCGGTTAGGCGTGTATGTTCCACGCGGGCAATGGCGTAGGGCGCGTTCTCGCTCAGGTGCGCGATGCCGACGAACTTGGCGTCGTTGCCCACGAACACCAGGCGCGTCTGCCCAACTTGCTTGGTGGGCAGGGGTCCGTCGCCGCCGCCCGCGTACACAATCAGATGGAAGTAGGGATGCGCCTGCGCCAGTTGCGTCGCCTCCTGCTCCGTGCCATAAAACAGCAGGACGCGCAGGTCGCCTACTGATTCAATCTGCGGGCGTAGCGTGTCCAACTGTTGCGCAGCAGGGACGACGCTCAAGCGCGGGTTGCGCGTGCGAATAGCGTCGGCGTGCTTTTCGGAAATCAGCCCCACGATCAGTGCGCGCACAGGGCGGTTTAGGTGATGCGTTTCGATCAGCGTGAAGGCGTCGAACGCGGGGTTGCCTTCCTCCAGCACATTCCCGCAGAGCATCGCGCCCTTGAACTGTGCCTGCAACGCGCGCAGGTAATCCATCCCCAGTTGAAAGTCGTACTTGCCCAAGTTGAGCGCGTCGTAGCCCATCGCGTTGAGCATCTCAATAAGCGCTTCCGCTTTCAGCTCGTCTTGGCGTCCCGCCGCTTTGGTCAGGTCGCCGTTTTCGAGTTTGAGCAGGGTGTGTTTCTCGGCGAGTTGCTTGAGCAAGGTGGCGCGGCGGGGGATGCCGCCGACCATCGGCTTGCTGCAGCCGCAGGGCGTGATGTAGCCGTTAATTTCCGAGCCGAAGACAATCCCAAGCGGCAACGCGCGCGGCTCAGGCGCACTGGGGCGGTAGAAGCCTAACGCTATCAGAGCAATCAACGGCGCAATAAACGCAGCCCATTTCGAACGCATGGTTTCACCTGCTCCTATTATACCAAACGGACGAACCCCCAAAAGCAGGGAATCGAAAAGCTTCACCCACGCGACTGGTATCTCAACTCAACTTGCCACCCTGTGCCGTAGGTCGAAGTGGTGGGCGTAGACAAAACACACCCGCTCCTCGGCGCCATAGTCCGTGTACGCCTGATCCGTCATCAACGCACACCTACAAGGATGTGACTGTCGGAGGCTTTGGGTTTAGGGATGAGGGAGCGATTTGGGCAGGTCATCGATAATGCAGAAGGTCGCGATGATTTTGTCCAGCACGGTTCACTTCCGTGTGCGTGTGGGGGGTGTATCCGCACACGGGGGAGACTTGACAAGGTGGCGAGTTGGGTTGGTATCAACGCTGCACACAGGCACTCAGTTTCCCAAGTCAGATGGCGGTTTCATCTTGCCCAGCAGCCCCATCAGCGCAATGACCGTGAGCAAGTAAGGCAACATCAGCAGTAGGTCGGTCGGCAGTTGCACGCCGAAGACTGGTTGTCCCTGCAGGCGCATCTGCAGCGCCTCAAAAAAGCCGAAACCGATTGCTGCGCCCGCCGCGCCCAGCGGGTGCCACCTGCCGAAAATCAACGCCGCCAGCGCGATGAACCCGCGCCCCGCGCTCATGTTCTCGCGGAACTGACCTGTCGCTGCCAGCACCAGAAACGCGCCCGCCAGCCCCGCCAGCACGCCTGACAACAGCACACCCAGATACCGCATCCGCTTCACGGGCACGCCCATCATCCGCGCCTTCTGCGAATCGTTGCCCACCGCGTACACACGCAGCCCCCAGCGCGTGCGCGTCAGAAGCGCCAGCAGCACGAACGGCAACACCAGCGCAAACAGGGTTAGCCAACTCTGGTCTTTCAGCAGCGGCAGGTTCTCCAGCCCGCCGAGCGACACCGACCCGAAAGTCGGCACCACAGACGACTCGCCCGCCTCCTCGCGCGGCACGATAATCTGCCGAAACAGATAGGTGCTTAGCCCCAGCGCCAGTAAGTTGATGGCAACACCGCTGACGATGTGGTCGGTGCACAGTTCCTGCGTGGCGACGGCGTGAATCAGCGCAAGTGCCAGCCCCACCAAGACGGCTGCCGCCAGCCCGACCCACAGCGAGCCACTGAGCAGTGCGCCCAGCGCGGCGGCGAACGCGCCCATCAGAATCTTGCCCTCCAGCCCGATGTTGACCACGCCGACCCGTTCACTGAGCAGCCCGCCCAGCGCCGCCAAAATCAACGGCGTCGCCTGCCGAATTGCCGTGCCGAACAGTTCCGCATCCAGTATCCCGCCCATCGTTAGCCCTCGATGCGCCGTTTGCGTAGGTAGACTGCTGCGACATAGAGGATCAGCACCGCCTGCACGACGACGGCAATCTCCTTGGGTGCGCCCGTCTCGGCGTGCAGGTGGTACGCCCCGCTGCGCAGCGCACTCATCAGGTACGCCGAGACCAGCGTCAGCGCGGGGTGGTTGCCCGCCAGCAGCGCGACGGCAATCCCGTCGAACCCGTACTCGGCGGGGAAGCCCTCGAAGAAGCGGTATTGCACGCCGCACACCTCAATGGCGCCTGCCAGCCCCGCCAGCGCGCCCGACAGTAACATCGCTTCCGTCATGCGTCGCGGGGTAGGTGCGCCTGCGGCGTCGGCAGCGTCGCGGTTCGCGCCTGTTGCCCGCGTCTCGTAGCCCCACACCGTGCGGTAGAGCGCCAGCCACAGCCCCAGCGCGACCAGCACGGCAATCGCCAGCCCCCAACTCGCCTGCAGGAACGCCTCGTGTAGCATCGGGAGCCGCGCGACCTCCGCAATCGGCGCGGTCTGCGGCGCGTCGCCCGCAGGATCTTTCAGCCGTTCCGTCACCAGCCAGTGCGTCAGATACAGCGCGATGTAGTTGAACATGATGGTGGAGATAACCTCGTGTGCGCCGCGTCGTACCTTGAGCCACGCGGGTGGGAACGCCCACAGCGCACCTGCGAGTGTGCCCGCTGCGAGCGCAAGCGGTAGGTGCAACGGCGCAGGGATGCCCGTCTGCGTGCCGACCCACGCCGCCACCAGCGCGCCCACCAGCAACTGCCCCGCCGCACCGATGTTGAACAGCCCTGCCTGCAGCGCAACCGCCACCGCCAGCCCCGTTAGCACCAGCAGCGTCATATCGTGCAGCACGGCGTCCCAAGCGTCCAGCGAACCGAACGCCTCACCGCGCGGATAGCCCGTCGCGCCCTGCAGGATAATCCGGAAACTCTCGCCGAGCGGCTTGCCTGCCGCCAGCACCAGCGCGCCCAGCACTGTTAGTACCATCAACGCGCCCAGCAGCGCAGGCGCAACTCGCGTCCGAAGCATTGCCCTCATAAGTTCGCTCCTAGGCTGTCGATTCCTGTAGGGCAGGTATACTTCGCGCGATGGCAAACCCGCTAAGAGGCGCACTCCAACCCCAACCGAGCGGCTGCGCTTCACGCCAAAGATGTTCCATCGTCTCGGCGCGTTGGGCGTGCTGGATGACGCCACACGCAACGCACTCATCGAAGGAAACATCTACGCTATGCCTCACGCCATAGGGCGCACGCGCCTGCAGTACCTACTCATCAGCCGCTGCAACTTCCACCAGCACAGTACCTTCCTGCACAAGGTCGCCTTCGCGTACATTCAGGCGGGCAACGATGCCTGCAAATGGCGCACGCAGAGCCTGCTCGGTCTTCATCGCTTCCAGCACCAACAGCCGCTGCCCTGCCTCCACCAACTCGCCCTGCTGCACAAAAAGCTTGCTTACCAGTCCAGGCATCGGCGCAGTAAGCACGCCTTCTGCGCCAAGAGGCTGCGGCGCAACGCTGGCAAGTCGGTCTGCGTGCTGGAATCGGTACACTCGTCCGCGATAGTGCAGATCGACGCCCTGCGCCGTGCGCACAAACGCCACTCGCACGCATCCACACTCCGTATGGAGCGCAAGAGCGTTCTCGCCAACCACTGCTTGGCAGACGCGCTGCTCCGTTGCATCGGGCAGCGTAATCTTCCAGCCAGTGCCCTCGGGCTGGGCAACAAGCTCCAGCGTTGCGTCGCGATACCGAAATTCCGATTTATACATCGCCGTACCCTGCGACGATACCGAACGCACGCCGATACTCACTCGCCGTGCCGAAATCCAAACTCTGTCGCGTCTCAATTAGCCACGCAGGCATGCGACTGAGCAAGCACTGTTGTGCGTATGTCAAGGTCCACTCACCCTGAGCAGGTGTATACTCAGCGGCTATCTGTTCCAAAACCTCCCAAAGCACCTCTGGGAAAGCGTAGACGCCGCTGTGTGCAAAGAACTCCTCGGCACCCAAACCCTCCGTAGACAGGTACTGTCGGGCGTAGTCGGGCGACGGCTTCTCGTGCAACTGGAGTAGACGATACACGCAGGGCGTGCCTGTCGGCATGCCCTTCAAGATGCCATACAGCGAGACCTTGCCCAGTGGAACCCGATGGACGCCGTACACGGGCGTCTGACGCTCCTGATACAGCGCCACTACCGCCGTAATCGCAAGGGGATGTTCCCTCTCAAGCGGGATGTGATCGCCCAGAAACACCAGCACCGACTCGCCCGCGGCGAACGCGCGCGCACACCAAATCGCATGCCCCAGTCCCCACAGGTCATGCTGCTCAATCCAAACAATCCGCTTGCGCAACTGCTGGAGCGACTCGTAGGTGTGTTGAAGCCACGCGCTTTGGGCGCGCACACAAGCATATCGCTTCCCACCGCCTGCAAGGAACTCCTCGTAAATCGGACGATTTTCTGGCGAGACCACGATACCAATCTGCTCGATCCCCGATTGAAGGATCGCTTGAGCTATCAGCTGCAGACCAGTGACGAGCGTGCCGTCGGGCAAGACAAAGGGCATCAATCCCTTTGGTAGCACAACACTGAGTGGGTACAAGCGCGTACCCAGACCTGCCATCGGCACGATGGCTTTGCGCATTATCTTCGTCGTCGCGGGGAAGCGGTCGCTCCCCCGAGCCACTGTGTAGCTACTTGTTGTGCCCCGAGCAGCAAGGAGATTTTGTCGAAACAGCTGCAGCTGGGGTCGTGCTGCTGTTACTCTTTGCACCAACAATCAGCGCTGCAGCGCCCGCACCCAACAGGGCTGCCAGTATCAGAATCAGACCGATTTTGTTCATAGTCGCCTCCAGACCATATTATACCCTATCGGAGACAGCGGTTGGGCTCGATGCGCGAGAACAGAGGGCGGGGACGAGGGGGAATTCTGAAACTCGGCTATGCGGTTGGTATTACAGGCGCATCAGCCCTGGTGCGCACGGCGCAATCGGAATGACTCGCTCTGCAAGTGTGCGCACAGCAGGGAGCGTCTTTTCGGGCGCAAGCGTCAGCAGGATAATCGTGCCGCTTGCGCCGCCTGCGCCTGCCAACTTTGCGCCTAGTGCGCCGTTCTCCAATGCGCAGGCAACCAGTTGGTCAAGGCGCTCGCCGCTGCCGCCTAAGGTGCGAACAATCGTGTAGTTCTCATTCATCAGGTGCGCAAGGCGCGTCCAATCCTGCTCCACAAGCGCGATTTTCGCCGCGTGTGCCAGCCTACTGATGTGCTGCATGCCGTCTACAACGCTGGGTTCACCCGATTCCCAGCGGGTGCGCAGGTTCGCGTGTACCGTGCCCGAAAAGCGTGTCCCACCTGTGGTCGCCAGCCATAGGGGCAACGACGCACCGCGCAGGTAGCCCGCGAGGGGCTCCACCACTGCCCACGGCTCGTCAGGGTCTGCACCCAGTTGCTGCTTGTCGCGGAACTCCATCAGGTTTAGCCCGCCCCACACCGCCATGTAGAAGTCCTGATAGCCGCAGGCGACCTGCAACTCGCGCGCCTCAATCTGTCGCACGCGCTCTGCTAACAGGTGCGGCGCACGCCACGACTCACCGCGATAATGCAGCAGACATGCCACTATCGCCGTCAGCAGCGCGGACGACCCTGCCAAACCCGACTGCGCAGGGATGTCCGTCTCAATGCGCACGGCGAACGGCGCGCTCTCGACCGTGAAGCCTAGCCCGCGCAGCGCGACGCGACACACATCGAACTCATCACCTACTAGATCCAGCGTGTCGGGCGCAATCAACCGTTCTGGGGATTGAAAGGTCAAGCGCGCGGCAGGCTCTAGGGTGCATCGCGCCCGCAACGGGATGGCAGTGGCGACAACCGTGCCCCCATACATGTCGCTGGGGTTGCCCACAATCCCTGCCCGACCCGGCGCAGAACAGCCTATTGGACGCATGGGTGCGGGATTCGGTGGAGGTAGTGAGTCTCCTGCTGGTGTATGCTCGAACGATTGAGTCTGCCACAATTGGACACGGGCGGGAAAGGGTCTCCCCGCCCGTGAGGAAGTTTAGAAGATTACAACGATCTGCGCCGAGCGCGAAACGCCGTTATAAGTTGCCGTAATCGTGACGACTTCTACCGGTCGCGAGGGGTCTGAACGGGTGCGAATGGTGAAGCTCGCGCGGGTGGCTCCCGCAGGCACAGTGACGCTCGTAGGCACTGTTGCGCGACTGGAGCTGCTGCGTAGCTGCACTACCGCGCCCCCTGCAGGTGCGGGACCGCTGAGGGTCACTGTACCTGTTGCCGTGCCGCCGCCCATGACGAAAAACGGGCTAATCGTCAGCGACTGGAGCGTCACGGAAGAGGCAGGGTCTACCGTGAGCGTCGCTGTGCGCGTTACATTACCCGCCGAAGCGATGATGTCCACCGTCGTCGTGGTGTTGACGGGACGCGTGGAGACCGTGAAGTCCGCGCTACGAGCGCCCGCAGGTACTGTGACACTGCTGGGCACAGTCGCCACATTTGTGTTGCTACTCCGCAAATTCACCACAAAACCATTCGGAGGAGCAGGCGCCGTCAAGGTCACTGTGCCCGTACTCGGATTGCCACCCACTACACGCGTGGGGTTCAGGCTGAGACTTGCCAGTTCAGGCTGCCCTGGATCGCCACCATCTATGGCGCGCAGCGCACGGAACACATTCACCCGACCCGCGTTCGGCGCCAGAAAACGGTTGCCCGATGTCCGATACGGATCCACATTCGTCTCCAACGCCACGCGCAACTGCGCATTCGTCAAACTACCATTGTGCGACCACAACACCGCTGCCGCACCCGCCACATGCGGACACGCCATCGATGTGCCGTCATACGAAGTGTACCGATTGCCAGGAATCGTGGACAACACCGCCACACCAGGCGCCGCGATGTCCACCCACGAACCATACTGCGAAAAACTCGCCAGAAAGTCCGAACTGTCGGTCGCTGCCACCGCAATACAGTTGGTGTAATAGGCAGGATAGGAGGGCGAGGAGCTTCCACCGTTGCCTGCTGCCGCAACCAACAGGCAGCCGCGGTTCCACGCATAGTTCACCGCGTCCTCCAACTGTCGCGAGCCGCTACCACCACCCAGACTCATACTCAAAATGTTCGCGCCGTTGTCTGCTGCCCAAGTAATCCCGCGCGCTACCGAGTCCCAAGTGCCACTGCCGTTGTCGCTCAGCACCTTCACAGGCATCAACTGCACATAAGTGTGCGAGTTGGACACATTCGGGTTCCACGACGCCACGCCCGCAATCCCAACACTGTTGTTGATGTCTGCAGCAGCAATCCCCGCACAGTGCGTGCCGTGACCGTGCCGATCGGTCGTGTCTGTGTTGTTGTTGTATGTGTTGTAGCCGTACACTTGACCGTTGCTGTGGCGACGCATCTTGCGCGTCAGGTCTTCGTGATTGGCGTCAATCCCTGTGTCCAAAATCGCGATGTAGACCGTGCGCTGTGGCTGCCAGATGTCCCACGCCAAGTTCGCCTGAATGCGCTGCGGACCGTACTGCTGACTGTAGCGCGGGTCGTTCGGGGTCGCAATCGCGAAGGCGAGGTAGTTGGGTTCCACATAGCGCACGCCAGGCAGGGCGCGCAGGAACTCGCCTGCTTGTTGCATCGTGAGGTTGGGGTGGAGTTGGACGCGGAAGCTGCGGATGGGCGGGTTTTGTGAGGCGATGGTTCCGACCATCTCCATCGCCAGCAGTGGCAGGGCAAGGTCGTTGGACTCCAGTCCAACAATCAACTCTCCTGGAACAAACGGTGCACTAATCTGAGCAGGGTCTAGGCTGGGCTGGTTTATCTCCTCTGAATCTATTTGTGCCCAGCCGAAATGCACGCTAAGCACACTCACAGTAAGCCCAAGTACGAGGTTTCTGAATCGCATAGTCCTACCTCCGCATTTCTTGTTTCGGTTTGTCATTTGGGGTTCCTGCTGGATTTCTGCGGGAATTGCGCCGATTTGCCGACAATTCGCCTGATGGAGTGGTTGAGGGTTCTGCGGCAGCGTTGGCAGGCGGGCACAGAGGTGCCTTACGAACGGGAGCTGCTGGTGCGCACGCTGCGCATCTTAGGCGAATATGCCTTCGAGACCCATCGGCGGCGTGCGGAGACGGCGCGTGAGGTGTTTTTGCACCTGAGTGAATGTGCCTTCGCGGGCGACTATGCGGGAGTTCTCCCCTTTCTCAAAGAGCAACGCTCCGACGAGCAGCGATTTGTGCAGGAACAACTCAACGACCTACGCGAGCTGACTTGGAGCCTGCTGAACACACTTTCCGAAATGACGCAGCAGGGCGCGCAGGACGACCATCTGCTGCAGCAAAAAGTTTGGCAGATTCATCAGCAAGTGCAGCAGCCCGAATCATTAGACATCAACACATTGCGCCAAACACTTCGAACCATCACGAAGATTATTGAGCAGCGCGAGCAACGCCATCGGCAAATCTTGGGTCAGTTGGAGCGCCAAGTTCACCACTTGATGCGCGAGTTGCATCAAGCGCGCCTCGAAAGCGCCACAGACCCCCTCACCGCGCTCTACAATCGCCGCGCGTTCGAAGAGTGCCTCCAACATACCCTCAATCTCAATCGCTTATTCGGCTACCCTGCGACAATGCTACTGATTGACATCGACCATTTCAAGCAGGTAAACGACACCTATGGGCATGCGACGGGAGACGCTGTCCTGCGAGCGGTTGCCGAGCAGATTGTGCGGGTGTGTAAGCGGAGAAGCGACTTTGCCGCACGCTACGGCGGCGAAGAGTTCGCCGTGATTCTGCGCGAAACGACGCTCCGTGAAGCGCTACGAATCGCTCAGCAGCTGGTGGAGCAAATACGCAAGCACGCCATCCCTATCGCCGATGGAAGCACGATTCGCGTTACGGTCTCTGTCGGACTGAGCGAGCTGCAGCGCCATGAGAGCGCGGAGGCATGGTTCCGTCGCACAGACGCGCTGCTTTACCAGGCAAAGCGCGCGGGGCGCGACCGAGTAGCAGCATAGCGACGCAGGGGAGCAAGCCACCTCTGTGCGCACCCCGCTCAGGAGATGCTAACTCTCTTCCTGCGATTGTTGCAGGATATGCAACGGCAGCAAGTGCCCCAACTTCTCGGCTTTGGTGCGCAGGTAGCGGAGGTTGTGCGGATTAGGTGTCGCTACCAGCGGCACATGCTCGACAATCTCCAGCCCATAGCCCTCCAACCCTGCGATTTTCTTGGGGTTGTTGGTCAGTAGACGGATTTTGCGCACGCCAAGGTCGACCAGCACCTGTGCGCCCAGCCCGTAGTCGCGCAGGTCGGGCTTGAAGCCGAGCGCGCGGTTCGCCTCCACTGTGTCCAGCCCGTGTTCCTGCAGGTGGTATGCCCGCATCTTATTCACAATGCCGATGCCGCGCCCCTCCTGGAGGATGTAGACCAGCACGCCGCGCCCCTCGTTGCCGATTGTGCGCAGCGCAAGTTCCAACTGCGAGCCGCAATCGCAGCGCAGCGAGCCGAGCAGGTCGCCCGTGATACAACTGGAGTGCATGCGCACCAGCACAGGTTCGCCGTCGTCCACTTTGCCTGCCACCAGCGCGAGGTAGGGGTTCGGGTCTACCTCCGACTCGTAGGCGTACACCGTGAAGTGCCCGTACTTGGTGGGTAGCGAGACGGGCGGCGCGGCGCGGCGAATCAGCCTCTCGTGTTGGCGGCGGTAGGCAATCAGGTCGGCAATGGTCAAAATCTTCAGCCCGTGCTTGCGGGCGATTTCGATGAGTTGGGGCATGCGTGCCATCGAGCCGTCCTCGTTCAGGATCTCGCAGATGACGCCTGCGGGGAACAACCCTGCCAGTCGTGCAAGGTCTACGGCAGCTTCCGTGTGCCCCGCACGGCGCAACACGCCTCCTGGCGCCGCGCGCAGCGGGAACACATGCCCTGGACGCACAAAATCATCGGGCTTTGCCTCTGGGTCGCAGAATTTGCGGATGGTCAGGGCGCGATCGAAGGCTGAGATGCCCGTGCTGATACCCTCACGGGCATCGATGGCTTCCGCCATCGGCGTGCCGAACTGCGCCGTGTTCGCCTTGGTCATCATCGGGATGCCAAGAGCGTCCAAGCGGGCACCGTCGGTCGGCATGCACAGCAGCCCCCTCCCGTGCACCACCATAAAGTTCACCGCTTCGGGAGTGATTTTCTCGGCTGCCATCAGGAAGTCGCCCTCGTTTTCGCGGTCTTCGTCGTCGACCACGATGAGCATGCCTCCGTTGCGGATAATTCCAATCGCTTCCTCTACCGTCGCGAACACCTGCGGATCGCGCGACTCAACGCTCATCATACGAACATTATACCTCCTTGAAGACCGCGACACCCCATCGCAGGCAGCTTACTCTCCAGAGGCGAGAGTAGCACGCAGTTTCTCAATCGCCCACCGAGCTGCACCCCGTACGTGGGTCCTGTTATCTTCCATCGCTTGGCTGAGTGCAGGCAGTGCTTGTGGGTCGCCAATCTGAGCCAGTGCCCAGCAAGCCGCCGAACAAACGCGCCAATCCACATCTTCCAGCATCGGGAGAAGGTGGGGCACGGCTTGCGGAGCGCCGAGTTGCCCTAATGCTTCGCACGCAGACTTGCGAACACAACGGCTCTCGTCTCCAAGTGCGCGACAAAGGTGGGGCACGGCTTGCCAATCGCCCAGCTGTCCCAGCACACTACACGCGGCATCGCGCACATGCGCATCCCTGTCCCCAAGCGCACGACAGAGGTGGGGAACGGCGCGTGGATGACCAATTTCCCCCAGTGCGCGGCACGCTGCTTGGCGAACCTGCGCTTCGGGGTCATCCAGTGCCCGAAGGAGGGGCGACCCAGCGCGCCTGTCGCCAATCAGCCCTAACGCACGACAAGCCCCCTGACGGATGTCCCGATTCGTATCTGATAATGCTCGGATAATCATCGGCATAGCGAGACTGCCGATCTCGCTCAAGGCAAAGCACGCCGCTTCGCGAACAGACCAATCGTTGTCCCCCAGCGCTCGGACAAGTGAGGGGATTGCAAGCGCTCCGAGCGTGCCTGTTCACTGCGCTCACCTACCGCACTCCAATTGCCAAGCGCGGACATGCGCACTGCGCACATCGGGACGAATAGAATTCTACCCTGTCACCGCGGGCAGTTTGGACACCGTGCAGGCAATCGTGGGAGGGGGGGGTTGCGAATCGCTTGTTGCATGTGGAATAACTCGGTGTGGAGGCTTTGCGGGCGGCATGACCACGATTATCGGGTTTGTGATTGTGTTCGGCGCGGTGTTCGGCGGGTTTATTATGCACGGCGGGAAGATTGCCGCGCTGATCCAGATCTCGGAGTTCGTGATTATCGGTGGGGCGGGGCTAGGCGCACTGGTGGCGTCGAACCCGCCCAGCGTCATCTCCGCCATCATCAAAGGCGTGATGGGGCTGATGAAGGGCAGCCCCTACAGCAAGAAGGAGACCTTTCTGGAACTGCTGCAGGCGTTGTTTGCACTGTTCACGCTCGCCCGCAAGGAGGGACTGCTCGCGCTGGAGCAGCATGTGGAGCGCCCACAGGAAAGCTCGCTGTTCCAGCAGTATCCGTTTTTGTTGAGCAACCACCACGCGCTGGACTTCCTATGCGACACGATGAAGGTGGTGCTGACGGGCGCGGTCGGCGCGTTCGAACTGGCGGAGCTGACCGAGACCGACTTGGAGAAGCACCACGAAGAGGTGATGCGCCCAGCGCACGCGATGGCAAAAATCGGCGACGCGATGCCAGGCTTCGGAATCGTCGCGGCGGTGTTGGGCGTCGTGATTACGATGGGCTACTTGGATCAGGGTCCCGAGACCATCGGGCACAAGGTCGCCGCCGCGCTGGTGGGCACCTTTTTGGGCGTGTTGCTGGCGTATGGCGTGTTCCAGCCGTTGGCAGCTGCGCTGGAGCATAACGCGCATGCGGAGGCGCAGTATTACCAGTGCATTCGGCAGGCGTTGATTGCGTTTGCGCGGGGCGACGCGCCGCTGACTTGCATCGAGTTCGCGCGACGCAGCATCGAGCCGCATGTGCGTCCCGGCTTCCAGGAGATGGAGGAGGCGGTCAAGGGCGGCGGCAGCGCGGCGCAAGCGGCGTAAGGAGGTCAACGAATGGCGAAAGAGGGCGGCGGCGAGATACGCATCGTCAAGAAGAAGGGCGGCGGGCACGGGCATCACGGTGGCGCGTGGAAGGTCGCCTACGCTGACTTCGTGACGGCGATGATGGCGTTTTTCATGGTGATGTGGCTAATCGGCTTGGACGCCAAGACGCGCGCGGCGATTGCTGCCTACTTTCGCGACCCTGTGGGGTTCATGCAAGCGTTGCGTGCGAAAAGCGAGGCTGTGTTCACCATTAATGACGCCATGCCTCCAGGCGGCAAAAACACGCCGCACATGCCCCGCGCCGCTAAAGACAGTAAGACCGCCCTCAAAAAAGACCGCAAGACCGAGCGGCAGGAACTGGAGGAGTTCAAGCAGTATATGGAGCGCGCGCTATCCAATATCCCCGAACTGTCGCGCCTAAAAGAGTATGTGA
>Ga0308410_1001557_pt1 | contig 13257 bp, 9 predicted proteins | sample HotsprOSTMatCore_FD_203467 | JGI IMG/M metagenome (GOLD analysis project Ga0308410, IMG submission 203467) | Hot spring phototrophic mat microbial communities from Octopus Spring, Yellowstone National Park, Wyoming, United States -... | ecosystem: Environmental > Aquatic > Thermal springs > Hot... | reverse complement strand
GCCTCCGGCAAAATCGTGAACGTGCGAAAACGATAATCCATCGCCCCGACCAGGTTCGTCACGATAGCCGGGTAGGGTGTGGTCGGGTCAAAGTCCCCCGATGGGACGTTGAGTGCCGTTGTACCGGGCTGGGCTGTGCTTTCAACCCGCAGCACCTCCGGGTTGGCATCCCAGCGCGGCACGTTGGCCGGCGGTGGCAACGTCCCTGTCACCCCACCGTTGGGCACAGTGTCCGGGTAGCGAATCCCCGGCTCACGAAATGGACGGTCGGCGCAAAAGCCGCTGCCGCATACCTGTGCCACGACGCCATAAAACGTGCCGTTCGTTGTCGCCGTCGCCGTCGGCTCATTGACACTGCCTCCGGTCGGCGACACTACCGCCAGATGCTGTACCGCCACCCGCATCCCCTCAAACCGCTCGTAGCGCAACGGCAGGGTCGGCTCCAGTGGCGACGGCGTGCTGGCAATGGCCGGAGTGATGACCGTCGGTGCCGGCAAGGGAACACTGCACGCCAGCCGGGCAATCGTCAGTGACCCCGAAAGCTGCGTCACCGACGGCTGCTGCGGGTCAGCCGCGGGGACAAACTCATTGACCGTACCCCGTACCCGCACCAGGTTCCCAATCTGCACCGGCGGCGTGCTGCCCGTGAACACAAACAGCCCTTCGGAGGTGTTCGGATTGCCGTCATCGAGCGTGGAGCCATCCGGCGTCTGGATGAAGAACCCGTTGCTGCGCAGCCCATAGACGACACCTTCCGTCGTCTGCACGGTGCTGACGAGCGGCGAGGTGTTGCCTGTCCCCTGAATCTGGTTGATGGGCGTGACCGGCGTTGCCGCCACGACGTTGACCGTGATGGTGCAATCGGCGGTCTGGGGCGGGGTGTCGTTGTTTGACCAGCGGACGACGACGCTGTAGCTGCCAACCGGCACGGTGTTGGCAATCTGCAGGGTTGCCGTGGCGGTGCCGCCAGGGCCGGTTGCCGGAACAAAGTCCACGATGGAGAAGCCGGTTGTGGGCGGCGTCACGCTGAAGACCGTAGCGTTGTTGACGATGCTGCTGGTGAAAGTGGCGCTCAGCCCGCAGGCAACGGCGGTCGTTCCCTGAAAGGCCGCTATGGTCCCCGGACATGACGGTACAATCGGCCCGGTCGGCGGTGGGCTGCTGGTCAGGGTGAAGTTGTCAATGCCGAAGCTGTCGCGGGCGCCAGAGCCGCTTGAACCCGTCAGCGCCACAATGCGGAAAAAGACGCTAGGCTGGTTGCTGACCTCGGCCGACTGCGTTGGCGACAGCGTCACGGAGATGTTCGTGTTGCCCCACGTGCCGGGGTCGGTGTAGGTGGCCAGCGTCACGAAGGACGTTGGGTTTGCGCCGACGCCGTATTGTAGCGTCCAGGTCGTACTGCGCGGCTGGACGCTCAGCATCTGGGCATCAAAGCTGACAGCAGTGATGGTTTCCCCGGTCGTATTCCGTTGGTAGGTAAAGGCCGCACCGGGGTCGCCGAAAGCCCCAGTCTGCCGGATGCCCAGTGCCCGGTCCGGGGCGCTGTTTTGGGTTGTGTCGGGCGTTGAGGCGTTGAAACCGGCATTGTTGGCCGAGGCAAAGTTTTTGAAGCCCCCGCTGGTGTTTGCCCAGTCTATGGGCGTGGTTGAAAATGAAGCTGGTGTGCCAAGCGAGGTGGCGGTTGCGCCGGTACGCACCGTCCAGCCCGACGGCAGACCGCTGCCTATACTGTTGAAGTTTTCAGCATAGATTGTTGTCGTTGCCGTTGCTAAAACGGCCGGCGCTCCTGTTGCGACGGCCGTGTTGGCACTCATCGGCCGCGACCACGGCCCATACACCGCGAGCAGCCCACAGGCCATACCAATCACGAACACTGACGCCACATAGCGCCAGCGTGTCTGATTCATCATAACGTGCATATTGGCTTTCGCTCCTGGGTCTGTGCTGCGCCGGCCAACCGGGTATCCACGCCGCAGGCAGCCGGGCAGTGAAAGAGAAAGTTCATTGAGGACAACTGGACGTTGTATAGAGTAGCCCAACCTTATGCCCGCGGTGTAAACGACATGTTACCGGTAAAGCCGTTTTTTTTTCGCGGTGACGGGATACGCCATTTTGCAGAAGCTTGGGACAAACATCCGGCATGACCACCACCGACCCAAAGCGCTTCATCGAATTGGATGGCATCCGTGGTTTCGGCGCATTGGTCGTCGTCCTGTTTCACTATGTCCACCTCATCACACGCCAGTCGCCACCTGGTCCGCTCAAACACATCGCTGACTATCTGGGCTGGACGATTGGCATCATGGACCTGTTTTTCATTTTGTCCGGTTTTTTGATTGCAGGGGTGTTGTACGACGCGCGCACGTCGCCCAATTTTTTCAGGGTGTTTTATCTGCGGCGCATTCTGCGCATCTTTCCGCTGTACTATGCCGTCGTGGGCGCTTTCCTCATCACGCGGCTGGCCGTCTGGGCGGCGGTCACAACCGGCATCAGTGAAGGCGAAGCCATGCACTGGCTCATCCAGCGTCTGGTCGGACAGTTGAACGCCACCGACGGGCGCTGGCTGGCCAGCTACCTGCTCTATCTGCAGAACCTGGCCATGGCATACGCCGGTGAGTGTGGCGCGTACTGGCTGTCGCCCACGTGGTCGCTGGCCGTCGAAGAACAGTTCTACCTGGGGCTGCCGCTGCTTATCCGGTACGTTCCGCCGCAGCATCTGCGTCTGCTCGTCGCCGGGTTTGTCGTGGCTGCGCCGCTGTTGCGTTTTGGTTTGGCTCTGACGCCCTACAACAACCCTACGGCGCAGTACGTGCTGACGCCGCTGCGCTTCGATGCGTTGGGATTCGGGATGCTGACGGCACTGCTTTACCGCGATCCAGCAGCCTGGTCATGGCTAGAGCGGCGGCGGCGCTAGTGGTGGGCGCTGCTGACCCTTCGGGCGGCTGGCTGTGGCTGCTCTACAGCCGGCGGCTGAGTTTTTATGCGCCAGCGCAGACGGCGACCTTTTATTTTGCGCAGGCGGTGGCTTACACCATGCTGTTCTGGCTGGTGCTGACGCACCGCGCGGGTCGGCTGGCCGGCTTTTTCCGCTGGTGGGGGTTTGTCCGCGTGGGCGAGTTTTCCTATGGATTGTACCTGCTGCACGTGCCGGTACTGGGGCTAGCCCACGCCGTGGTGTTTGGCACCGCGCCCCACCTCCAAACCCTTCCGCGGATCGCCGTGACCATTGGTGCGGCCGGCCTCGTTCTGGCGCTGGCCAAACTGTCCTGGGAGTGCTTTGAAAAACCTTTCATTCGGCGTGGGCAGCAGTTTCGCTATGATTCGCCGGCATAAGACCATAAACCCGGCTTGTGCTCATTCAGGCGGTGCGCGGGCCAAACCCAACGCACACCGAGGCGTCTGGCCGGGTACTTGGTATGTGCTACCGTTCAGGTAGCCGGGTTCTAAAACCTACTGCCGGTAAGACCCGATTCTGCACCTGTGGGGATTCCACCATGATGTGTAACCCAATGTTGGTTGCCTTGGCGTCGCTACTACTAGGGCCAGCAAGCTTCGTGGCTCAGGAAACCGGGCCGGCCCGCCAGAAAGCAGCCCATAGCAGCGGAACGCCACACACCTCCACAACTCAAGCCAAGCCGCCGGCTGCTCGGCCAGCCGGACAGACACCGGTAGAGACCGAAGCTGCGCCCAGACCCAAACCCATGCATGAAACCCTGCGCGGCTACCTGCGCCAGATCAAGGGCGTCCGGCTGGAGCGCGCCGACAAGGACCCCAACACGATCGTTACTCACTACACCTCAACTTCCGGTGAAACATTCGACATCGTTGTGGTTTACTCGCCGCGCAAAAAAATGGTTGGGCTGTATTCCTATGCCTTTGGCAACGTCGCTGAGGCAAAGGATGCCAACGATCTGCGGGCCCTGCTGCTTAGTGCCAACGAAGCACTAGCTTTTGGAAGTTTCTTTGTTGACCGTGAGCAGGACATTGGGTTGAAGTGGTCACTGCGGACTGAGACCCCCATTACATTTGAAGCATTCCAGACGGTATACCTTAGCCTGGCAGCAGCAGCTAAAGAATATCGGCCACAGATCGCTGACTGCATGAAGGGCAAGGCAAAAACCCCAGAGGAAGCCGATACGCCTCCTTCCCCACCTCGCGATGACGAAGAAGACAGAACAAACAGCCCGGCGTCTCCAAAAGTGACACGCGAGCGCCGCGTACGGAATCCGCAAAAGTAATCCTTGCCGACCGTGATAACGCTTGCCTTGGCCAAGGGCCGCCTACAGGAGATGACCTTTGCCCGGCTAGCGCAGGCCGGGATTGTACTTCCACCGGAGCAACTCGACAGCCGGCGGCTCGTTCTTACGGACGTGCACAGTCAGTACCGCTTCCTGCTGGTCAAGCCGGCTGATGTGCCAATCTATGTCGAATATGGGATTGCTCAAGCGGGCGTCTGTGGGCGGGATGTCCTGCTCGAGCAGGAACCTGATGTGTATGAACCACTTGACCTAGGCTTTGGTCTTTGTCGGCTCGTGGTTGCTGGCTTCCCAGATACCCCTTGGCAAGTAGCCAACCCACTGTCGAAACTGCGCGTGGCTACCAAGTATCCACAGGTTACGCAACGCCACTTTCAGGCGCGTGCCACGCCAGTGGAAATCATCCCGCTGAGTGGTTCGGTTGAACTGGCTCCCGTGCTGGGGCTGGCCGACTGCATTGTGGATATTGTCGAAACCGGTCGCACCCTGGCCGAAAACGGGTTGGCCATTCTCGAGGAAATCGCGCCGGTGAGTGCGCGCTGCATCGTCAACCGGGCTGCCTTTCACCTCAAACGCCTTCAGGTGACACGCTTGCTCGAACAGCTTGCCCCGGTGGCTTGATCCAGGCAGCGTGGCGCCTGGCGTAATCACGCTGCTCTGTCAACCACCCTTCCCTAGTTGTTGGTCTGGTTGTCGGTGTCAGTTGATATCACACAGTCCGTCACAGACCTGTGTGCCACCCGGCCCACAACTGGGGTACGGACTGCAGGGACCTGTGTCGCATTTGGACATCCCGCCGCAGTTGCCAGCGCGCCCGACATAGGTTCGGCAGTTGCAACCTGCCGCCCATCGCAGGCGCGGGTCGGTGCGAAGTGAGAACACTCCCCGCCCCTGCCTACCAACCAGCGGCTCCTCACCATAAAAGATGAAGGCAAACTGGCTGGGTTCAAAGTACGGACGATACCCCTCAACCGTGTCGGCGAACTCGCCAGTGTCAGCCGACGGCTGGTACAACGCTGGCGACGTCATTTCGATAGCCTTGTTGATGCAGTCCCGTTGTTGGGGATTGAGCGGCAGCGAGTCCAGGCAGTACCGGTAATGACCCCTCCAAATCGCGGCCTTCGCTTCGGGCGTCAGCCTGACATAGACTTCCCGACGCAACTCCAGTGGTATCGCCTGGTAGCCTTCATACGTCTTCTCCGGCGCCATCCTGGTGAGGCTTTCGGCCAGCCCGTCAATCCTGCGCAACAGTTTCTGCTCCGACTCATCCTGGCTTGCCCTGTGAGCCTCAACCGACTTCCAGGGGAAACCAAGTGCCAGCCCCAACCACACCACCCCACCCAGGAAAAGCATTCCCAGGCAAGACTTCCCCTCATACCACAGAGCTTGTCTGTTCCCCATAGGCTCCTGCCTTTTTTGTCAAAAGTGATAGAAAGCGTGGCTTATCAAGTTCATTGCCACAAGCCAAAACCTTTCATCCCTCCACCAGAAGCCATCCCGCTCAGCAGCGCCACCTCCCTTTACCCACCCGCCGCTTTGGGTCATGCTCTTTGGTGTGCCAGCTTGTGAGCTGCCTGGCTTCTACCGTGTCAAAGCTAATTCGAGAAACCTAGCGCAGTTTTTCCCTACTATGCACGAAAAGTATCAACCACACGTCATCGAAGAAAAATGGCAACGGCTTTGGCGTGAGCAAAACACCTTTGCCGTCCGTGATGACGGCAGCCGCCCACGCTACTACATGCTGGAAATGCTCCCGTACCCATCTGGGCGCATTCACCTTGGGCACGTACGCAACTACAGCATTGGCGATGCTGTCGCATGGTACAAACGGCTTCAGGGCTACGATGTACTGCACCCGATGGGATGGGATGCCTTCGGACTTCCGGCCGAAAACGCCGCCATCCAGCAAGGGGCGCGCCCTGATGAGTGGACCTACCAGAACATTGCCGCCATGCGCGCCCAGCTTCAGCGGCTGGGCTTCAGCTATGACTGGAGCCGCGAGATTACAACCTGCCGGCCAGAATATTACCGCTGGAATCAGTGGATGTTCATCCAGCTTTTCAAAAAGGGACTGGTGTATCGCAAGCGGGCTACGGTCAACTGGTGTCCGAAGTGCAACACAAGCCTGGCTAATGAGCAGGCCGAGGGAGGCTTTTGTTGGCGACACCCGGAGACACCCGTCGAGCAACGGGAACTCGAACAGTGGTTTGTCCGCCAAACATACTATGCCGAGGAGTTACTGGCTGGCATCGAAGGGCCACTCAAGAATGGCTGGCCCGGACACGTGCTCAAGCGCCAGCAGGACTGGATTGGGCGCAGCGAAGGGGTTGAAGTGGATTTTGTTCTTGCTGATGACCCAACTCTCACCGTGCGCATTTTTACAACTCGCATAGACACCATCTACGGAGCTAACGCTGTCATTGTCGCACCGGAACATCCCCTGATGGAGCAACTGCTTGAACGCTCGCCCATTCGGCCTCATGTCGCCGCTTTTGTGGCACGGATTACGGCGCAGTCGCTACGCGAGCGAACGGAGTCGCGGGAAAAAGAAGGTGTGGAGACCGGCCTTTATGCCATCAACCCCTTCAACGGGGAGCGCCTACCGGTCTGGACGGCGAACTTCGTTCTGGCACAGTACGGGACCGGCGCACTGATGAGCGTTCCGGCGCATGATGAACGGGACTTTGAGTTTTCACGCAAGTACGGGTTGCCCATCCGCCGGGTTGTCTGGGATACGCTCCATAGTGACTCGCGGTCTGGGTCGGAGGCTTCCTCCCTGCCCTTTTTGGATGATGGCATTCTCGGCCCTGACTGTGGGCCCTTTGCCGGCATGCACTCGGCTGAAGCGCGTCAGGCTATGGCGCACCATGCCGAAACCCACGGGTTTGGGAAACGCGCAGTCGTGTACCGGCTGCGCGACTGGGGCATTTCCCGGCAGCGCGCCTGGGGCACGCCCATCCCGATGATTCACTGTGACGCCTGCGGGACAATCTCGCCGGAAAAGGAAGAAAACCTGCCTATCACGCTGCCGCCGGACCTAGATTTCTCAGTCGGCGCGCCCCTAGCAACCCATCCGACGTTCACAAAGGTGACGTGCCCCAACTGTGGCGCTCCAGCGCGGCGCGATACCGACACCATGGACACCTTCGTGGACTCCAATTGGTACTACTTCCGCTACTGCGATCCCCATAACGACCAGCGTCCTTTCGACCGGGAGGTCATCCAGCGCTGGCTTCCGGTGGATTTCTACATCGGCGGCGACGAGCACGCCGTCATGCACCTGATTTACACCCGCGCCTGGACGATGATGATGCGCGACCTAGGACTGATCGACTTCGGTGAGCCGGTCAAGCGGCTGCTTACACAAGGGATGGTCATTCTCAACGGGGCAAAAATGTCGAAGTCGCGCGGGAACATTGTTGACCCGGACGACATGATCCGGCGCTATGGGGCGGACGCCACCCGGCTGTCTATCCTGTTTGCAGCGCCACCTGAACGGGAAGTAGATTGGAAGCGGGTCACGGATGAGTACGGCGAAGAGGAATACCCAGCAGCCGAGGGGGCAATGCGCTACCTAGCCCGAGTTTGGCGGCTGGTTTACCGCTGGCGCGACCGTTGCCGTCGTGTCACAGGACGGCCAGCAACGGTTTCTCCAACGGCTGAAGCAGCACGCCGGGCAACTCACCGGGCGTTGGCGCGGGCAACGGAGGCCTTTGAACATGGCTTGCGACTCAATGTCGTTGTCGCCACGTGCATGGAGCTTACCAATGCCCTTTACGACTTTGACGCGGCTGTGGGTGAAACGACAGAGACGACGGACATTCAGACCATGCGCGAAGGTCTGGAAGCATTGGTACTGATGTTGACGCCATTGGCACCCCACATTGCCGAGGAACTGTGGCAGGAGCTCGGTCATACCACTTCCCTAGCCCAAGCGCGCTGGATGGCGTACGACCCCGAGCTAGCCCGTGAACCGCAGTTGGAAATTCCTATTCAGGTCAACGGCAAGCTCAGAAGCAAAATTTTGGTTTCGCCGGACATTTCCGATGCTGACTTGGAGGTAGCAGCGCTTGCGGATGACAAAATTCGCGCCTTGCTTGCGGGAAAAGTGGTTGCTAAGGTTATTGTTGTTCCCAAACGGTTGGTCAATATCGTCGTTCGGTAGCTTGATGACAACGACCTAGAAAGGTTTTTTCTCATGGATGCGATTGTTTTTTATGCCCCGCACGAAATTGGGTTTCAATCCATTCCTCTACCGCCGATGACACCAACTTCGGTGCGGGTTGCCACAAAGCTCACTTCCATTAGTGCCGGTACTGAACGGATGACCCTTGAAGGACGGCTGCCGGGGATGCCCCAACTTCGGTATCCACTTATTCCCGGCTATGAAAACGTCGGTGAAGTCATCGAAGTTGGTGATGAAGTTGACCCGGCTCAGTTTCAGGTTGGTGACCGTGTTTTTCTCCCCGGTACGGTTCGCTACGAAGGTTTTTTCTCTGTCTTTGGCGGCCAGGTTTCGGAATCGGTCAACGATGTCAAACGTCCCATCAAGATTCCGACCGGCATCTCGAATGAGACGGCACTGCTGATGGCGTTAGGAGCCACAGCACACCATGGCGTACGAGACCTCGTTGCGCCGGGGACTCGTCCGTCCGTCCTTGTGCTAGGGCAGGGTATTGTCGGGCAACTAGCAGCCCGCATGTTGAGCCAGTACGGGGCAGAAGTGACCATTGCCGACACCATTCCCTTCCGCGTTGGACTCGGTGAAGCTGATCATTTCCTTGTGGTCAATCAGGAAGCGGATATTCCATCCGACAGCTTTGATATTGTTGTAGAAGCCACCGGCAATGTGGCTTGTTTCGATACGGCCGTCCGCGCCCTCAAAAAACGCGGTCATCTGCGCTCGCTCGGCTTTTACGAAAACATCCACTTTGCTTTTGGTCCGGCTTTCATCAAGGAAATCCGGCTTGACATTGCTGGTGAATGGGAGGCAACCGACCTAGAAGCGACACGCCAGTTTTTGGCTGCCCATGACTCGGCTCTGCGGCAGCTTATCACCCATCAGTTGCCAGCGCATGATCCTAAGCGGGCTTATGCTGTCGCGTTGCGCGACCCAGAGTGTTTGAAAGTCGCGCTCACATGGTAGGTTGGTGATATGGAAAGGGTGGTTTCGCCTCTCTTTCCTTGGTGTCTTCTCCGGGCAATGTCCCCCAGCCCCGGCTTTGTCGCAAAAAGTACCTTTGGGGTGCAAGCCTCTATTCCATCCGACTGGGAGCATTTGACCGTATGCCGCTTTCACAGGAAGTTGAAAACCTTGCCCAAACTGCTCTGCGCACTGGACTAACCCTTAGTGTCCGCCAGGATGTGGACACCAGCAATGCCTTCTGGGGCGCACTGTTTACGTTTGGATGCCTGCCCGACTTGCAAGTTGTCATCAATGGCCCGGTTGGATGTTACACCTTGCCTGTCACCTCAATCCTCAACTACACCGACACCCTTCCCAACCTTCCAAACGTTATTTCAACTGACTTTACGGAACGGGAAGTGACGCTCGATGGAACGAACCCGATCTTACGGGCAACCCTGAGCGGGCGTTCAAAACTCACCTCGCGGCGGCGGGCAACCATTGTACTCACGACGCAGGAAAGCGAGCTCATTAGCACGGATGGCTTTGAGTCAGGTGCGAGTGTGGATGAGTCTGTGGCGCACTTTGACAGCCGGGCTCTTCAGGATGACGAGTGGCAGGGGCGAGAAGCCGCCCTGCTGTATCTTTACGAACACCGTGATTGGCTGCTGACCTCATCCGGCTATGATGCAGCGGCATTGCGGGCTGCTGCTGCGGCTACCCACACCAAACCACGAGTGACAATCATTGGCCCGACCTACGGTTGCTTCAACAGCTACTCGGACCTGGCCGAGATCGAACGGCTTGTGCGCGGCATTGGTGCAGAAGTGGGCTGTGTGCTCCCGTTGCGTACCCACATCCCCGATCTGGCTACGGTGGATATGTGCGACGCATGCATCGTCATGTATCGGGAATTTGGTGCCAGCTTGGCGGCCCGGATGAACAAGCCCTATCTCTACGCCCCTTTTGGTCTTCAGGACACAACCGAGTTTTTGCGCAAACTGGGCCAGATGCTGGGTCTTCAGGCAGAAGCCGAAGCTTTCATCGCCCGTGAAAAGCAAACGACTCTCAAAGCCTTCTGGGACTTGTGGCGTAGCCCGCACCAGGACTTTTTTGGCACCTCAAGCTTCGGGGTTGTGGCAGGTGAAACGTATGCTCACGGACTGCGGCGCGTTCTCCAAGACGAGTTTGGCATGCGCCCCACGGTGGTGGCTTCGCGGCAAGCTAAGTCGGGCCCGATGGCTTACAGTGCCATGGACATCCGGCAGACCCTGCTGGATGACCCCCCGATGCTGATGTTTGGCTCTATCAATGAAAAAATCTACATTAGCGAACTTGAGCTGCTAACCGGCTACATCCCGGCTTCCTTTCCGGGCCCTGTCGTGCGACGCGCTACCGGAACGCCGTTTATGGGCTATGCCGGCGTTGTGTACCTTGCCCAAGAAATTAGCAACTTCCTGTTTGAGCTGCTGTTCCGGCATCTTCCTCTCGAAAGCCTTGAACGCAAGCAGGCACAGGAAATAACTCTGGCAATTCCAGAAGCGGAAATTGCCTGGAGCCCTGAGGCCGTTGAACGCATGAATGTCATCTTGAAAAAAGTTCCCTTCTTTGTGCGTATTTCAGCCAGTAAAAAGCTCCGCATTGAAGCCGAGCGGGAAGCTGTTCAGCGGCGCATTCGGGAAGTGACTCCAGACATCATTGACGATGTGGCCCGACGTTTCGCGCGCTAGGGTATCATACTGACGCACCAACCCACCTTGCGTCAGGGATGAAACCACGATGGATGACTATGCTGACTTTGCGCGTGCCGTCTATGCTACAGGCGTGCTTTCTGATCCTTGGCTTTGGGGTGAACCGCGCTTTCGTCTACATGCAGCAGTTATTTCCCCAGCATTAGCAGTCCGACTGGCCGAAGCAGCCGAAGCAGTTGCCTACTTGCACCAGTTATTGGTCGAAATCCTGCTCGAATCCCCAGAGTTCTTGACATCGTTTTATCACCTCACACCCTTTCAACAACTGATGTGGTACGCCTCCGGGGGGCTGTGGCATGGCATGGCGCGCGCCGATCTATTTTTGTGCACGGATGGTCATATCCGCTGCTGTGAACTCAACAGCGATACGCCGTCAGGTCAGCCTGAAGCGGTCTGGCTCAACCGGCTTCGCCACACTGCATACCCCGGCTTAGCTGATCCCAACGCCGATTTCCCCGCCCGCTTTGTTGCTATGCTGCGTGAAAGCCACGCCAAGCGTACGGAAGCGCCACTGACGCGGGTCGGTATTGTCTATCCAACCGAGCTGACCGAAGACCTATGCATGATTACTGCCTTTTCGCACTGGCTCGAAGCGGAGAACATTCAGGTCATCGTTGGCTCACCCTACAACTTGCGCCGGACGCCAACCGGTGTGGCTTTGTTTGGGGAGCCGGTGGATTTGATTTTACGCCACTACAAAACTGACTGGTGGGGTGAGCGCATCCCAGTTTGGGCTGATGCTGAAGGCTACCCGGATGATGAACCGCTCGCGGAACCCTTGCTGGCACTATTGGATGCCGAGCTGCAGGGCCAAGTCACGATTGTCAATCCCTTCGGTGCCGTCATCACTCAGAACAAGCTTTCGCTGGCCTTTTTCTGGGAAGAAATGGAGCGTTTTCCATCTGAAGCCCAAGAGATGATTCGGCGCTTGATCCCTGAAACCTATCGCATGACCTGCCTGAACCATGAGCGCCTACTTGAGGAACGCGAACAATGGGTGCTCAAAAGCAACTACGGTTGCGAAGGAGCCGAAACAATCTGTGGCGCTTTTGTCACGCCAGAGGTTTGGGAAAAGTCCCTTGAGCTAGCGCTACCTGAGCACTTTGTCGTGCAACGTTTTTTTGAGGTTCAGGCAGATGCCGAAGGCTGGCTTCCAAACTACGGGGTGTTTGTTTTAGGTGGGAGCGCAGCCGGTTTTTTTACACGGCTTTCTAGGACAACTACGGAATACAATGCTCTCACAGCACCTACGTTTATCGGTTAGGCCCTAAAGCTTGAGTTCAATCAAACCTAAAAAGAAGCCGTTGCCCATTGACGCAAAATTGACGCACCATTCACCATTGGAACGCGAAGAACGCCCAAGGCATCGGTGACATACTCTACTTGGCGCATTCCTACAAGGACGCAGCTCAAATTGGGTAGACTGCGCAAGGTATTGATGGCCATTTGGCTAAGTGTCTGGCCTTCGCCCGTGTAACCGAATCTGTAAAGTTGCTGTCGTATTTCATCCGACCGGGGCTGTGCCTGGGCAGCAGCAAACCTAGCAACCAACGTCAGTGCATCGTTAGCTAGTTCAATAAAGCGCTCGCGCCAGCTTTGGAAAGCGGCTTCTTGACGCGGCGAGACCGTGAGCTGTCCCAGCCACTGCTGCACCGGAGCGATGACCAGCCGGTAGGCATTCTGCTCCCAGACGAGTGGTGAATCGAGGCGGGGCGCAAGCTGAAGCAGCCAGTCAGCCAACCCTTTCCCGAACATCAGAGGGAGTCCGAAATCAGCCGCCAGAAGCGCCTCGTGCTCCCGAAGCGGCGACAACTGCTGGGAAAGGTCATCCAGCGACACCTGACTGCCGGGCGGGATAAAGTCCGCCAGCCGTACCAGACGTTGCCGGGCAAAGGCATTGAGCGGGCGATTGGCGAGCGTGCCCAGCCCGTGGGTAGCACAAAATTCCAGGGGCGTGAGGCCATCGTTGTTGATTTCCGTGACGGCTCCGGTTTCGAGAAGATTGAGGGGAAACTGGACAACTCTGAAGTGATGGTTGGGTGTCACTGACTCTGCCTGGGCCAGACAGCGCGCGAGGCTGACATGCGTCGGGTCATCAGCCGGCAAAGGAAAGTGATTTGACGAA
>Ga0308410_1001553_pt1 | contig 13269 bp, 8 predicted proteins | sample HotsprOSTMatCore_FD_203467 | JGI IMG/M metagenome (GOLD analysis project Ga0308410, IMG submission 203467) | Hot spring phototrophic mat microbial communities from Octopus Spring, Yellowstone National Park, Wyoming, United States -... | ecosystem: Environmental > Aquatic > Thermal springs > Hot... | reverse complement strand
CGGCTGCTATTTCTGCTTCTTTCAGCGCAGCGGCGAATGGGTGGGATTGAAGGAACGGCATCCAGAGTTATTTGAAAAGGCAAAGAGGTACGAAAGCGAAAACGGCGGCGAAGGCTTCTACTGGCGGCAGCGGGAGAGCCTTGCCAGACTCGAACAGCCGGAGCGGATTGCGCAGATCAAGCGCGAACATCGCATTCGGCTCGAAGAAGAGCGACGGCGACGACCAGGGCGCCCACTCATCGAACTCATCGGCGCAGCGCTCGATGCCGAAGACGACGAGCGAGGATGCGACATTTGCCACTTGTAATCATTTGTGATTGAATCGATCACGAATCGAATCCGTTCATATTTGGGTTCCTCTTGTTCCCCGACGGGGTATAGGTCTATAATAGGTATAAGGGTGTGGGGGGTGCGTTCAAGGAGGAGGCAAGTCGATGCGGCTGAAGGATCGATGGTTCATTGGCAGTGTGTAAGACCGCTAACAGGTGCATGATGATACAGAGTCACCCATTGTTTGCTCACTTTCCTAACAAATGGCTTCCCGATGCGACCCGCGACTTGACAAATAACGACCTGGCCGCGGCGACACTCACGTTTTATGGCATTAGGAAGCCTCGTGTGAAAACAAGCAAACCGAGTGGGTCAAGTAACACGCTCTGAATACAGGGGAAGATGGCGATGGAAAAAAAACTGGCAATTAATTTTCACGAAACATTCTCTCTTTCACGCGACTCAATTCGACAGATACTCGAAATTGCTAAAAACGAAAAATTGAGTAAAGAACTCCTCGCTCGCACATCTTTGGGGACTAATTATCAAAAAGCTATGCCAAAGTATGCCTTCCGAGCCGGATTATTAGATCAAAGAAACAAACTTACCTCTTTTGGTCGTTTTGTCGCCCAATACGACCCTGCTATGTCTCATCCCTCTACACAATGGCTCATCCATTATCATCTTGCTAAGCCACATAGTCCTACTGCTTTCTGGAGTCACCTGGTAATCAAGCGTTTTATTCCCGGCAATACATTTACTAATGAAGATTTAGTCAATGATATCACCAAATTTCTTCAGGAACACGCGGATAATATTCATTCAACGCGGTCTATACGCAGTACTACGACTGTATTTATCGGCACGTACCTTAAACAGGATGGTTTGGGAAACTTAAGATTGCTGCAAGAACAAGCTGCTAATACATACCTCGTTTTGATACCAGAAACTCCCTCAAAGTGGGTAATAGGATGTGCTCTGGTTGAATATTGGGGTGTGCATTATAAAGGAAGGTTGACTATTAATCTCGATGATCTAATAGAAAAAAAATTTGCAGGTGTTTTTCTCCTAGGTGAGGAGCGCTTAACAGATCTTCTTCTTCAACTGAAACAAGAAGGTATGATAGATCTATATCGTATCTCACGTCCATACCAGATAGTTTTGTTGCAACCAGACTGTGAATACGTCCTGCAAAAAATATACCATATCTAGCCATGAACATCATAGCCTTGCTCGATGAACTGCGACAACCCGGTGCGCGCGTTGGAACAGGTGTCTGGTTAATCCCAATGGAACACATAAACCAGGAAAGAGACATTGCTGCCAGGTTAGGTGTACAATCTCTAGATGTACGTCAAACATATCTTGAGCAATTACCACGTGGGACAAATTTCTCTGGTTTAACTTCTCAGGACGGTTATCAGAAGCTGGCCAGGTTAATTCAGAGTCTGGCTTTTGAAAAACATCAGCGAGACTGTTTACTTATCTATACCCTCGATCTGCTTTTATGGGCGCTTGAATTCCCTGAGCGCAAACTGTTCTGGGATGAAGTCCTTGGAGGAATACCCTACCCACATACCAGGATGATCCTGACCATACCTGAACATGCTACCGAGCTGTTCTCGTTTGAATTACGTCGTCATTACTCGAATCAAGTCGCAGAAGGATTACTGTAGCAATCTATGCTGGGGGAAGACATGACAGTCCGCATTCAAGACCTCGTAAGCCTGGATATTTCTGGGGATTTTCGCTCGGATGTACAGCTAAGCGATGCAGATGACATAAATCTTAACAAAGAATTACTCAGAAGCTACATATTTACTGTTGATGCACCGAAAGCATATGGTGCTCAGCAGATCAGTCTATCAGCACGTGATGTTCTGGAAACATTAAAAACCATATTTACAGTTGATCGTGAAGAAAATCGCGTTGTTCTAACCGCCAACTATGGGCATGGAAAAAGTCATCTGGCTCTTGTTCTAGCAAACTTCTTTGGTTGTCCTGTTGGCTCAGTAGAGGTAGAGACAATTCTTGATCGTCTAGGGCAGGCGCTAAATAACCAATCACTACTTTCCGGGTATCGCGATTTCAAGAAAACCAAAGGAGAGTTTCTCGTCGTTCGTTTGCAGGGCGACAGAATCGCCGATTTGCACGAAGGATTTATCATAGCGCTCGAACAAGCATTAAGAGAGCATGATGCCACAAAAAACATCATCATCCCTTTCTGGTATTGTAAAGCACGTGAATGGATGGAAAACCTGCAATACGAAGAAATTCAAAGAGCAAATAACTTTCTCAGAAACCACAATACCGACATAGCAATGATCAAGGAAAACATTCATGGAAAATATGAGCTGGTACGCGAGATGGTTAAGTATCTCAAAGGGATCTACCCCGACTTTGGTCGCGATGTTAGTCTGGAAGAAATGATAGTGTGGGCAGTCGATGAAATTTGCAAAACCAATCAGATGGGAGGTTTACTGGTTATATTTGACGAATTTAGCCTTTTCCTTCGCAAATACATCACTTCAGGAAAAATCGGCACACTCCAGGATTTACTCAATGGAATAAGTAAGAGACGCGGCAAAAGCGCATTTTTAGCGTTTACACAGCAAGATATCGATACTATTGCCACAACATACTCACACGGACAGCGATCGGAAGACGTCAAGAAAGAACTGGAGCGTCTTCCAAAGGATCGCCGTTTCCGTCTTTATTCCTTAATGGAAAGCGTTCTAGGTGCATATTTCAAGTTAATAGAGGACGAATGGGAAAGATGCTTCAAAAATAGAACCGGATTGCTAGTTCAAGCCCGAGAGACGACAATAGAACATTTCTCGAAACGATATTATGATGAACTGAGGTGGAATATAAACGAGATTCATGAAAAGATCGTCAAGGGTTGTTTTCCTCTACATCCACTCACGACAGCAATTCTCTCGGTTCACACATTCGAGGCTGGTACTTCTGAAAATCCACGCACCTCATTACAATTCGTGCGACGTGTTTGGAAAGATTGGGCAGAAAAGAGGGTATATCTCGAAAATGGTGATCTTAATTTTGTCTTCCCCGTTACTTTGGTCGATTTCTTCGGTGAACAGATATCAAAAAAGTGGTATACCGCCTACCGCCGCGCCATAGAAACTGCGCCCCAGTCACTCAGCGAGGAGCATCGCAAGATTTTGCAGGCGCTACTTGTTCAGCAGGCGGTTGATCTTAAGGCAAAAGGTGATGATCAGATTAACCTCATCCATCACCTGTGTGGAGTGCGCCGTGAGATCATTCGCAATGTCCTGAGCGAACTGCAAGAACAAAAAGTTATCCATTACAATCCGATTAGTAAGGTATATGCACTCTGGCCAGAATCGGTTCACCCGCAGGAAGTCGAGAAAATCATTCAAAAAGCGATTAATCGCACCCCAGTAGATAAGAGCCTTATGGGGCAGATCACCGAAAATATACCGCCCATGGAACTCTCATCTTTGAATTTCGGTCACGCGAGTGATTGGTCACCACAACAGATCGCGCTGACAGTTGGCATGTTCACCAGCGACAGGCTAAAAACAATGTTACAACCGTATCGTATTGGAACAAATGGCATTGAGGAGGGGCAACGCGGTTTCGTAATCTGGTTGATTGCTCAGACCGAAGATGAGATGTTGCGAATCAAACAGAACGCCCAATCTATACTCAATGAAGTAATTGGTTCTGCACGGCATCCCCTGCCGGTGGTCGTTGTCCTGCCAAAGCAGATAGGTGCTGATGTCATTCATACCGCCCGACGCCGTAAGGCATTGGACAGCCTTGACCACAGCGAGCGGGAACAGATTGGCATGGATATGTATCGACAAGAAAAGGCGCAAACAGAGAGCGAGTTTAAGCGACTGTTAGAAGGGGTTTTCGGCAGAGGTCAGTACGCCGATATACGATGCAATTTTTCGGATTACGCGCTTCCTGACGTGTATCGCGCAGCGGTGCAAGCGCTACAAGATCACTCGCTCAAGAACGTCGTCACAGAATGCTATCGACTGGCATATGCCCATCGACCGGAGTTTTACACCCAGTATCCCGTAACCGGAAAAGGATTGAACAAACTACGTGATGCCACACGAAAGGTTACATATTGGCTGTTTAATAATGACGCACGTAATGGAATTCGCAGTCTGACGAACAAGGATATAGAATACCAGCTCGCAACCCAGTATCTGACGCAAAAGTGGAGTATACTGAATACCGACCATTGCATTCAAGAACCAACTTCGAACAAGTTGAGAAACGCATGGGATCGTTTGAATAATTTCTTTCCTCCAGGCTGCCAGGATCGTCCACTGAAATCGGCTTTGAATGAGATGCTAAATCCACCTTACGGTCATGACTACAACACCCTCACCCTGCTCATAGTCTCATGGATGAATTTCTACCAGTATGAACTACGCTTGACATGGTCAGGTCGGTTGATTTCTCTAAATGAATTACAAAACCACTTCAAGGATGCCAAGAATCCGCAGGAGTTTCTTAACAAGATATGTACCTCGCCGCTATTGATCGATCGGATAAAGGCGGATGAGGTGATTAAGCAGGTTTCCCACATACTAGATCAAATCAAGCAGGGAACACTGTTTACGCAACTTCAGGCACGTAATGCGTTGGCAGTGATTGATCAGGTTTTAATCAACCCAATTCTACCAGAAAACGAGCGCAAACGCATACAAGATGAACATTCACGTCTAAAAGAGGCATTAGAGCAAGTAGAGAACTATGACAAGAAAGTAGATGAATGGCTAGATCATATCCAGAATATCGGTCTTAATGATTTGATTAAAGCCGAATCGGAACTGAATCACCTACCGAAACTGACAATAGTCACTTCAAATCAACCTGATCGCGCGGAACTAGAGCGACGCTGGTACCGATTAGTTGAGGACAAGATCAAGACATTCTGTGATAAACATTCTCGCCTCAACGACCTTACTGATTACGGGCAGCAGAAAGATCAACTGGAACGTGCCCGCAAGAAGATCGAAAGATTTCCAAAACTGGTAGAGCGCATCGATGGTGCACTTCGATCACTTAAGGATCACTATGATCAACTCAAGAAGCAAGAGGACGAGAAGAGCATTGTTGCTGAAATCCGCAGCATGACTACTTCTACAGCGCTGGCAACTTTGCGTGAATATCAAAAGCGACTGGTTTCATGGACGGACCTATCAAATCAAACTGAAAAGTTACGTCAGGAGAAACTTGAACAAATAACAACACGTATTCAACAGTACGAACGTCTGGCAAAGGAGTTGCCCGATGCTATTGAGCGAGCCAACGAATTGCACATTGTTGATAGGATTCGTGATCAGTTAATCGGCAATCTAGAAAATTTTCAAGATACCGAGTTCCACAAGCCCTTGGTGGAACTAAGAGAGCGTATTGAGAAGATTAAGGTATTTTTTACCGCACTTCATGATGTTGATCGAACAATAAAAAATGCTCAATCCCCAGATTATTTAGATAGTTGTTTAGAAATTTTGAAAACTCACGAAACGATATGGCTTGGAATAGCACAAAAAGAACTCCTGCAAGAGACACAGCGAAAAGTCAATGCAATCAGGACAGAGAAGAAAATTGAAGCACAAAATTGGCTCAAAGATATTGAGCAACGATCAAGCAACAGCAAACGCTTTGAAGAGTTAGAAGAATTATTCCAACAGCTCGAAAGTCCACCGCCTTTCTTACCTCCAGAAGAGAGAGCGCGTGTTGCACAGATCAGACGACAGCTTCAGCAGCAAATTAATCAGAATGTCATATCACAAATTGAAATGCTTTTCAAGCGTATTACAGACCCGAATCTTCGGCAACAATGTCTGCGTCGATTGCAAGAACTGGCGGGTGATTGATGAGCGACATATTGCTTGATCCAAACGGTGACGTTCCTGTTCCCGACGGGTATCAATCCGTCGAGAGCGAAGTAGAGTTTCTGCGATTGGCCACAACCGGACAGCGGTTGTTGATCCGGGGAGAACGGTTGTGTATCTGGGCGGAGTCATTCTACCGCCTGCGTGGCCAAGTCTATCGCTTTGTCGAGTCACTTGCAACCTCATTGCGCCGAGTATTTCCCGCTCTGACGTCAGATCAGTCAGCAGTACTGGCGCAGATGATAGGAATGGAACCTGTACTTCCTGATCAAATCTCCGCTCCTTGGGTATTGGCACGCTGCTATCCAGATAACTCAGCGCTCTGGTATGGCGAGCCATCAAGAGAGCACGCAGCGCAGTGGATTCTCTGGCTATGTATGCGGCAACAGGATTCCGATCCTTCGATCACTGTGGTTCTGAGTTCATGGGCTCATCAGATGAAGATTCGATCTGGTGATAATCCAGAGTCGGTGATCTACCAGGCCACAACCTCTGCGGAGGCCTGGGATTTGCTGAGATCGTGGTTGGGACTTAACGACAGGAGAGTTATCGAACTAGATGAATTCCCACTGGCTATACCGGAAAAGTTTCTAAAGAGAATCAAAATCGAATGGAACAAGCGGTTAATTGATAGCAATGGTGATTATTTTACTCATACACTCAGTATTCCCCTGCCAATTTTTCTAAGGAAGGAACTAGCCAAGATAACTGCTATATTCTACGAGCGTAATAATGAAATCCTAACACAAGAGCGATTAAGACAGCTTAGACCTTATCTAGACAGCGAGACGATATCAACCTTGCAAAAACATATTCCACCGCCACTTCCTGCCGATCTACCAGAAAACGAAGAAGAAATGTTACGTTGGTTCGATGAGCAGTACCTGCCATATCGGCGCTGGCAGGATAAGTATGGAGACAATCAAGCAAACGAACTCTCTCTGCGACTCGGACAAAGTTTCGTGCTTTGGTATCTCGAAAGGTATCATTTATGGCTGCTTGCATCAGATCCGGCCTGGTTATCGTTTCAAAAAATTTCCACAATCTATCGAGATTATAGTAAGCAATTCCTTATTTTGTGTGTCGTTCTTGATGGTTTACCCGCATGGGACGCGGAAGACTTCGTAAGTTCTCTTTCTGTTCAAATTGAACGGCTGCAATTGCAGCAAAGATCATACTGCTTTGCCCCACTGCCAACAGTGACTCAATTCGCCAAAGATGCACTACTCAAAGGTGTACCCCCTAAGCAAGCGCCAAACCATGCTCCTTTGGGGAAAGTGTTGCGCGATAATGACTCACCGGCGAGTGAGCTCAAGGATATGACTTCAGGCCTTGTGTTCTGGCCCGTCAGACAACCGGACAATGTGTACCACTTTGAAGTCGAAGCGAACCTTCAGCGAAAGATTCATGGCGCTCTTAGCGATATTGTCAAAGCAATAGAAGAAACGGTCGAAACGATTCCAGAACATATTCCCTTCCAGGTCATTATAACAACCGATCACGGTCGCCTGCTCAATCCCGCCTCACCTCGCCGCTTGCGTGCTCCGGACGGAACACAGGTACACGGACGAGTTGCCTGGGGCGTGACTGACCAAAACTTTGGCGAGCTTGGTTTTACGATAAATGAAGAGTCTGGATGGATTGCTGTTCACGGCGAACGTTTCGGAATGTTATACAATATGCTTATTGGGTGGGGAGAGGATTCGTTCCAGCAGCCAGCAAGGAAGAGCGACGAACCTTACCCGCACGGAGGGCTGTTTCCCGAAGAGGCAATTGTGCCTTGGTTTGTACTTGAACGTGATGCCCAGCACCCTGAACTAACCATCTCCTTGAGGGGCAAAGGCGAGTCCGGGGACAATGGTGTCATCGAAGTCACAATCATCAATCCTACACGAACGGCGCTCGAATGTTTGGAAGTCACGCTCTCTCACGGCGCATACATTCGCGGAAATTGGCGTATTTCCGCTTTACAGCAATCGGGGTTTACTTTCCCGCTCAAGCCCTGGCCAACTAAAGTTGAGGCACACACAATGACTGCGAAACTCTTGTTAAGACAACCGAACGGCAAAACATTTACAAAAACCGTAACCCCGCAACTCAAAATCAGAGATCTGTACGATAAGCCATCGATCGAGGATTTAGGATTATGAATGCAGTTGTTACTCCAGACACCCTGAATTACAAGGTGCGCACCGTCTTCGGTCGACTTGCAATCGACAAACGTCGTCTACCAAGTAGTCAGTTGGGGCAACGTAGTGTACCCGCATACGTTGCAGAGTGGCTTCTCGACTCGTTGACGCCGGGTGAAGGTCCTATTACCTCTGAAGAACTACGCAAAGTTCAGGAATGGGCTAATCGCTTTTTGCCACACCCCGATGAAAGTAAGATTATCAAGAATCGCTTACTTAATGGTGAAATTGTCAAAGTATTGACACCAGTTGAAGTAGAAATCTTGCTCAATCGAAAAATAAGTGAACGGGTTGCTCAATTGAAACTACTGGGATTGCTAGATGTGCATGTTTCTGATAGTATTGTGAATACTTACCCCGATCTGCTCAAACAAGGTATGTGGGGTGTTGCTGAGTTAATAGGCACACAAGCAGGAGTTGTACTTACAGATTTCAAACCAATGCAGGCATCTGTAGATTTAGAGCTGTTTAAGGAAAAAAGCACCGCCTTTTCTTTGGAAGAATGGCGTGCTTTGCTGTTAACATCAATGGGATATAATCCCTGGGCTTTCAGTGAACAAGAAAAGACGTATTTGCTCTGTCGTTTACTGCCATTAGTGGAAAAAAACCTCCATATACTTGAACTGGCACCCAAAGGAACCGGAAAAAGTTATCTATACGAAAACATCAGCCCAAGAGTACGACTGGTTAGTGGTGGTAATGTATCTCCTGCTGTATTGTTCGTTAATAACGCATCCGGTCAATGGGGCTTGCTAGCCCGTTTTGCTGTTGTCGTGCTTGATGAAGTTCAGACTCTCAAGTTTGAGCGTCCTCAAGAAATTATTGGTGGACTTAAGGGCTTCCTTGCTAATGGACGTCTTACTCGTGGAGGTCTCTATGAGACCACAAGTTCGTGCAGTCTGGTAATGCTAGCAAATATCGTTCTCGACAGCGAACAACGTCCGATTCATGATCCTCTACTTGTGAAAGAGCTGCCTGATTTTCTGCAAGAGACAGCTTTTATTGACCGACTACGAGGTATCATACCGGGTTGGAAGGTTCAAAAGTTGAGCAGTGAGTCATTTGCGCAGGGTTTTGGTCTCAAGTCCGACTTCTTCGGTGATACGCTTCTTTCTATGCGCGAAGATGTCACTTCTAATCAGTTTACCAACAAAAATATCCAATTAAAAGGAAAAAAACTTTACAAACGCAATGAAGATGCGGTGCGATTAATTGCCAGTGGTCTCATGAAAATACAGTTCCCTCACGGAAAGATTAATTCTGAAGAATTTAATCATTACTGCGTGCGTCCAGCAGTTGAGCTGCGTCAACTAGTCTGGCGACAACTCTACATCCTCGATGCCGAATACCGACAGTATGACGAAGAAATTCAGTATGATATAAGATAATACTAATTTTCGACTGCGAAATATTATTCACCTTTCAAGAAACAAGAAGGGAAGCTTATGAATATCGTATCAATTTGAATCCTTCAAAAACAACAAATGTTCTTAACAACCTTACCGGATGATATCGCCATGTCATTTGCGAATCTAGCATACCGAGCTTTAGAGAGCACGAACACACAAACTCGCCGGCTGGCTTACATCACAATATTCATCTCGACATTGAGCAAAGGCAGCCTTCCAGAGAAAGTTCTACTTTCTCGAATAGCGCGCTGGTCACATGAAAATCAAGAGAATCTTTCCCGCTACTGGACTCAAACCGGATATGTGAACTCGAATCGCCGAAATTCAGCCGGAGCACGCTATTTAGAACTAGCTCGCAATTTAGGACTTATTACTCCTATATCAGGAGAGTATCGCCTTACAAGAGTCGGATTAGCATTGAATGCTCTAAAAAAGGAGCATCAAGACACTCCTTTTGTTCTTACAAATGCTGAGCGGTTGTTCTATATGTATCTCCTGCTCGAAAAGGATGCCGACGTCTTGCTGACCATCCTGGATCGTATACGGTCACAACCTGATATTCGCTTATCCAGCCTACAGAAAACTTATCAACAAGATTTTATTGAACGCCTTAATCTTAAGGGGAGGTTAGTTCAAGATGAACGACTAAAGAAGGAGTTACTCGATCGGCGTATGAGAATAGAATTGAACTGGAAGAAAAAAGCCCGCTATGTTGAGCATATTGTACCACCACGTCTAAATTGGCTTTTAGATCTCGGACTTTTGGACACAAAAGTATTTCAACATCACCAATATCATCTAACAGACTGTGGGGTTAACTTTATTCGAGAATTACCACGATACGAAAACAATTTCTACGATATTGACGATGAATGGCTTTCTAGTAATTTTTGGAGTATAACCCCAAGTAACTTGCTGAAAATTCAAAACCTTAGACCATGGAAGAACTTATATGAAGAAGAAAGATCAAAAATATGCAAAAATCTACTAAGAGAAGCGATTAGTGTATTTCAGTACTCTTCAGTTCCAAAAATTTCTCTAACTCAAGTTTTGTTTTATATGACCATTAAGATGATTACAAAAAACTCCATCCTCGTAAGTTTCTCAGATCTAAAAAAATGGCTTTTAGTTCCGAGAATAATTGATGGTTGGAGCTATCATGTTCATCTTTCGCCGCAGGAGAATGTCTCATACATTGTGCTCATACCCGCATAGGAGATGCCTGGCAAATGTCATCCAAGACACTATGTATTGCTGATACTTGCTCCTTGATCTATCTAAGCGACATAGAGTTAATGAAAAAACCATTGTATTCATGGTTGTTCAATGAATTTGACGTAGCATACAGTGATTTTGTATGGAACAAAGAATTGAAACCTCAATTAGGAAGATTGACTGATAAAATTAGAAAAAAACTGACCAGAGGAGGGGTGAATAAACCAAGGCTTGTAAATCAATCCCAAGAGGAAGCTCTCTTTGGATCATTTTACAGAATGGAATATGTTGGGGTATGTTCGAGATGTAGTCAGCCCATATCAAAACATAAATTAGTCAATATCAATCTACAATCTGATACCGACCGTGGAGAACGACACAATTGTGTCATAGCATTGGATACCGTGCGCAGTGGTGAACATCGACAGGTAATTTACCTTACTGATGATTACAAAGCCGCCCGAAACTATGTTCATCCTATCTTTGAGATATTCCCCTTAGGCAATGTATGGTCTTCGTATGACTTCGTTTTGTACCTCTTTGTTCGTTATTATTTTCTTCGAATACATATTGACGATATCAAAAAATCCCTCAGAGATATTACCGCCAAAGCGTTGGGATCGGCAAAAGCACAAGGTATCAGCAAGAAAACCGAGCTCATCTGGCAAAAACGGTTTATAACTTACTCCCAAAAAGTTGATCGTATAGACCAGGTTATGCAAAAATTCCCCTGAGGAGGAGAACAATGTCCGCCATGTTAGATTGGAACCATGTATATCTCAAACAAAATCCTTTCGCTGACACACCGCCACGACGACCAGAAGAAGCAGTGTGGGCTGGCTTGCCAAGGCTCAAGGGTCAGTTTGAGAGTCTATTTGCTCAGGCTTTAGCGACATCGGCGACACAAGTAGTGCTGAATTGGGGCGCATGGGGAAGCGGGAAGACTCATGCAGCAACATACTTTAGTTTGAAAGAACGTCTATCGCCTCTTGTTCAGGCACCCCGTGTTAGAGATATATGCCCAATCTATATTCGCACACCCAAGGAGCCTGCACGAGCTGACCAGGATCTTTACCGCGACATCGTCGAAGCCTTGCGGTTCAGCAATCTGCGTAAACTGATTCGTGACTTGATTGACGAACGAGGACAGGAGGAAACATTACAATTGCTTCAGAACAACACTTCGAGTGAGCCATTGGGAAAAGCCATCTGGTTGCTGGGACTAGAGCCAAAGAAACATGGTGGGCAACTAGCATTATTTGACGACGAAGAAGTTTCTGAAGAACGCAATCAACTCCTGGAGTCTTATTTCTTCTCTACATGTACCAAACGAGACTTAAAAGAGTTAGGCTTGAGTCGTGGTATCGACAACGCCCAAGACCGCTTTCGGGTTTTAGGAACATTATTGCAGTGCATCGTTGGATTTGCGCCATTAGAAAAGATAAGCCAGCATACACGCCTTATTCTGTGGATAGATGAACTGGAAGACTTGATCTATTTCCAATCCCGACAGTACCGTCCTTTTACACAAGGACTGAGAGATCTCATAGACCGTTTGCCTAGTTATCTGACCCTGCTGATGAATTTTACCCTAGCCACCGGTGATTATGAAGATGCGACTGTTGTGTTAGGAGATGCATTGACAAGTCGAATTACCCACCATGTATATTTTCAACCACTCTCTCCGGAAGAGACCTATGAGTACATCCTGGAATTGATGCGATGTTATCGCTCGGAAGATTTCTCGAGCAAAGGTCTACAAGTAACTTATCCCTTTGAAGAAAATGCTTTGCGCACTCTAATAAAAACAATAACGCCTTTGAGGCGCATCCCGCGCGAAATTAACAAACAGTGCAGCCAGGTTATCAACCAGGCGCTTGCAGAAGGAGTCATTAGTGAACCAGGCGTAGGATTCATCACTCCAGATTTTGTGACCAAAGTCATAAAGACACAAACTGCTCTTGCTCTGGATGCGGAAGATCTAGAACCCTTGAACTGAAGCCATTAGCCTGCCTAGAGGAAGATCGTCCTGTGTGACATCTGATGTTCGTGGACTCCTACTGCGGAACAGTGCTCAACACTCAAGATGGCAGCTAATTACAGGCAGATGCAGCGCAACACGTCATGCGATAATGCTCACTCTCCCCTCCCGATTTGAAAGGGGGGGGATTTAGGGCGATTTCAGGCATTGGGACGGGTCATCGATATGCATGGTGATGCTGTCACCTATTTTGGGCAAGGGCTCCGGGCGCAACCACAAGCGGACCCAACAACGCCCTT
>Ga0308410_1001551_pt1 | contig 13276 bp, 6 predicted proteins | sample HotsprOSTMatCore_FD_203467 | JGI IMG/M metagenome (GOLD analysis project Ga0308410, IMG submission 203467) | Hot spring phototrophic mat microbial communities from Octopus Spring, Yellowstone National Park, Wyoming, United States -... | ecosystem: Environmental > Aquatic > Thermal springs > Hot... | reverse complement strand
GCGCGTGCGCCCGCCACGACGGATGAAAATATCCACCAAGAACACGAAGAGACACGCAGATTTTTCTTCGTGTTCCTTCGTGACCTTCGTGGACAAACGGATTTTCGAAGGAGGAAGGACGAAAGTAAAATCCTTCGTCATTCGTCCTTGGTCCTTCGTCATTGGTCATTCGTCATACATCCTACCGAGGAAAGAGATGCTACTCGAGAAACTTGCTAACGCGCGCGGCGTCTCGGGAAACGAAGGCGAGGTGCGCGAGATTTTGATTCAAGCGATCAAAAACCACGTCACCGAGTATCGAGTGGACACACTGGGCAATTTGATCGCCTACAAAAAAGCCAGAGGCACACGCGCGCGCAAACCCCTGCGCGTGATGCTCGCGGCGCATATGGACGAAGTCGGCTTGATGATCGTGCATCACGAATCGAATGGCCACTTGCGCTTTCGCAAAGTCGGCAGCATTGATGACCGCGTGCTCCTCAGCAAGACCGTGCTCATCGGCAAAGACAAAATTCCCGGGGTCATCGGCGCCAAACCGATTCACCTTCTCAAGTCGAATGAACGTCAGCAGGTCGTAGAGAGTGATGCGATGACGATTGACATCGGCGCCAAAAGCAAAGAGGAAGCGCAGGAGTTGGTCAAACTCGGCGATTATGCTACCTTTGCGACGACCTTCAGTCCCATCGGGAACGATTGCGTCAAAGGCAAAGCGTTCGATGATCGCGCCGGTTGCGCCGCGCTCGTTGAGATTCTCAAGCGCGATTATCCGTTCGATGTGTACGGTGTGTTTACCGCGCAAGAAGAAGTGGGCGCGCGCGGCGCGCGCGTCGCGGCGTATGCCATCGAACCGACGTACGCCTTTGCACTCGAAGGGACGGTGTGCGATGACTTGCCCAAAGAGAAGGACGAGTCGCCGGTCACGCGCCTGGGGGGCGGACCTGCCATCACGTTCGCGGACAACTCGCTGATTTCAGATCGGCGCCTGGTAAATCTGCTCATCGAGACGGCAAAGGAAAACAAGATTCCGTACCAATTCAAACAAGCCGTCGCTGGTGGTACCGACGCGGGGCGTATCGCGCTCATCAAAGAAGGTGTACCATCGGTGGCGGTCTCGGTCCCCACGCGCTATATCCACTCGCCGGTCAGTTTACTCAACAAACGCGATCTGGAGTACTTGATTACGCTGATGACCAGAGCATTGCCCAAGGTGGCTCGAATCTAAAGATTTTCGACAGCCGATTTTCGATTGTTCATTGGCAAGGGTACTCATCGAAAATCGCAAATCGAAAATCGAAAATCTTCCGAGCATTTGTCTTTAGCGAGGTAAACAATGGCTCACTTTCCAATGCAAGCTACCTACAACGCAAATCTGCCTCCCCTCAAAGCCCTGACCAAGCGCATCACCGAAGCGTATGGACCTTCGGGATATGAGAACGTGGTGCGCGAGTTGATTCGCGATGAAGTCAAAGACTATGCCGATGAAATCCGCGTGGACGCGCTGGGCAATTTGATCGCGCGCAAAAAAGGCGTCGGCGCGGCACCGCGCAAAAAAGTGATGCTCGCCGCGCATATGGACGAAATCGGCGTGATTGTCACGCACATTGACGAAAAAGGATTTGCGCGCTTTGCGCCGATCGGTGGCGTGTATCCGCTGACCTTCTTTGGTCAACGCTGTCGTTTTGCGAATGGCGTGATTGGCGTGTTTGGACGCGAGACGAAAAACGCGACGACAAGCGAAATCACGTTGAACAAATTGTTCATTGATGTGGGCGCGACCAGCAAAGATGATGCACCGATTCAGGTGGGCGATCCCGCCGGCTTTTGGCGCGAGTTTTCCGATCTCGGCAACCGTCTGGTCGCCAAAGCGATGGATGATCGCATCGGTTGCGTTGTGTTGATTCAGGTGTTGCGCGAGTTGAAGCAATCGCCGCACGATGTCTATTTCGTGTTTACGGTGCAGGAGGAAGTCGGCTTGCGTGGCGCCACGACTTCGGCGTACGGCGTGCAACCCGATCTCGCCATTGCGGTGGATGTGACCGGCACCGGCGACACGCCCGAGTCGAATCCGATGGCGGTGCAACTGGGCAAAGGTCCCGCCATCAAAGTAAAAGACGCGGGAATGCTTGCACATCCCGCGGTGAAGAACCTGCTCGCTGATACGGCGCGCGCGGAAAAGATTCCGTATCAATTCGAAGTTCTCACCGGCGGCACCACCGACGCGATGGCAATGCAAACGACGCGCGAAGGTGTGCCCACCGGTTGCGTCTCGATTCCCACGCGTTACATTCACACGCCGTCGGAAATGATTGACCTGAACGATTTGCAAAACGCCATCAAGTTACTGGTGGCGGTGTTGAGCAAGCCGGTCAAGTTGGATTAGTTGGATCGTTGGATTGTTGGATCGTTCGTTCGTTGGATCGTTGAATCGTTTGTTCGTTGGATCGTTGAATCGTTGAATCGTTTGTTCGTTGGATCGTTGGATCGTTGAATCGTTTGTTCGTTGGATCGTTGAATCGTTGAATCGTTTGTTCGTTGAATCGTTGGATCGTTGAATCGTTGGATCGTTGGGTGCTAAACAACAATGCAACAATGCAACGATGCAACGATGCAACGACCCAACAATGCAACGATGCAACGATGCAACGATGCAACGACCCAACAATGCAACGATGCAACGACCCAACTATCCAACGATCGAAACCACCCCGCGATTTCCATCCACCTCGATTATTTCTCCCTCGCGAATCTCGGCGACGATATTCGCGATGCCGGCGACTGCTGGCACGCGATATTCGCGCGCCACGACCGCGCTGTGCGACAGGATGCCGCCGCGCTCGACCACAAGCCCGGCGAGGCGCGCAAACACCGGCGTCCACGCCGGGTCAGTCGCGGGTGCAACGAGCACATCACCGTACTGCACGCGCGCGAGTTCATCCGCCGAATGAACCACGCGCGCGACACCTCTGCCGACACCCGCGCTGATGGCGCGCCCGCGCCATTGCGACAGGATGCGTGGCGGCGCGTTCCACAATGGCACATCGCCGCGCAAAAACGGCGGATACGCCGTCGCGGGCGATTGCGCGAACGCGCGCGCGTACTCGCGCCATTCGACCTGCCGCGCGGAAATCGCGCGCGCGAGTTCTCCTCCGCGCAAGCGTGCCTCGAAATACGCAACAAGTTCCTCGTGCGTCGCGTAGAACACCGCCTCGCGCTCTGTGATGACGCCGTCCGCGACCAGACGCTCTGCCAGCAGCAGATACAATCGCCGCGCCAGCGCGAGCGATTTTTGCCACGCGTAGCGTTGATCCTCGCGCAACGCGAGATAATGCCGCGCGAGCGTGAGCACCCAATTGAAGAGGACACGCTTGGGGAAAGAGGAGAGAGAGAGGAGAGATGAAAGAGGAGTGTCGTTCGTTGTTCGTCCTTCGTCGTTCGTCCTTCGCCCTTCGTCATCAAGCGTCAGCAACAGCCGTTCGATCTGCTCCGGCGCTTCGGCAAACGTTGGTACAGCAATATCCACCGAGAAGGAACGATGACCGTGTTCCGCCAGAAACGCTGCCCATTCGTCGTTCGTCCTCCGTCCTTCGTCATTCGTCTTTCGTCCTTCGTCATTCGTTCTCCGTCCTTCGTCCTGTGCCAGCGCCCGCAGCGCGGCGTCCACTTCCAGCGTCTTGTTCGGCACATCAGCCACCAGACGCGCGAGGATTTCGTTGGTATGCTCGCGGTCAATCCACGCGGCGACGAGTCGCTTGAGCAAACCGAATGTCAACTCGGCATCGATCAAACTCCAGCGGTGAATGCGTAAAACGCCGCGGTGCAACTGCATCACCTCGTGCAGCGCGTCGAAAATCTCGCGCGGCTCGATGCGCGTCCACGCGTCTATGCGCGCGCGCAGTGTTGCGATGCGCGCATCGTGCGTGCGCGTATAGCGCGCCCAGTGGCGATAGTTGTGGAGTGGCGAAACGTTGAACGGATCGGCGAGGAAGGCGCGGAGGAGCGCAAGTATCACGCGCGGCGCGTCGCGCCAGCGTGGATACGGCGCGCGATGCCGAAGCGACACATCGCCGTTCGGAAAGTAGCGGTATGCGTCTTCGGGCAACAGAACATCGGGAAAGACTTTGTAAAAGATGTGGAAGGCGCGCGCGTTGACGTATGGCAAGCCGCGCCACAAACGCGTGAGGGGAATCGTCGCCGCATCTGGGTAACCCAAAAAGCGCAACGGCTCGCGCAGCGCGAGTTCTTCGATGAACGGACCAATGTGCGACCAACCGAGTGGCGCAATCGGTGCGAGGATGCGCTCGTTGATAAACCCACTCGTCCACAAAATCTCGTCCATCATTCGTCCTTCGTCCTCCGTCCTTCGTCCTTCGTCATTCGTCCAAATTATACGCCGCGCGTGATGTTTGACAAACGCAGCGCACCCATCTATAATGCAAATGAGCCAATTGCCCAATGAACCAATGAGCCAAATGGATGAATGACAAATGAGCCAATGACAAATGAACAAATGGTTTGGCACATTTGGCACATTTGGCGTATTTGGCTCGTTTGGCACATTTGATTTGGCTCATTGGCACATTGGTTCATTGGCTCATTGACTTGGGCGAGTAGCTCAGTTGGTAGAGCGCTTCCCTTACACGGAAGAAGTCACGGGTTCGAGTCCTGTCTCGCCCACAAGTTTCACAGGTTGGCGGTCGGTACCCCACGCGTAAAAAACCGCAACAATGTTTCGCACGACGATGGCGTGAGGCGGCTGGTTCGCGTTTGGCTCGTCGGCATGAGGTGAAAATGCCCGTGCTCCCAAACTGTCCATATGCTCGTGGAACGTCAAAGCACCTGCTGTTGACGCGTGTGCGCGCTGACGCGGCGGGTGCTTTTCGTTTTTTGCGCGGTGTGGCGAAGGGGCGCGAAAGGAACGCGAAAGGATCGCGAAAGGGTGAGAGACCTGTCTCCGACTATCCACCCAATCATTAATCGGGATGTTGGGATCAAAACACGAAAGACAGGAGAAGCGAAAGTATCCCTGCCCATACCCTCGCCACAAATCCAGATAGAAAAATTCGCACGGACACTTTTGTCCGTGCGAATTCGTTTTTAGGTCTTTGGCATTCGTTTTGCCATCTCTTCGTCGCGCAGGGTGCGCCGTAAGATTTTGCCCACCATCGTCTTGGGCAGAGCATCGCGAAATTCCACTTCGCGCGGCACTTTGTAGCGCGTGAGATTCTGGCGACAATACTCGATGATCTCCTCCGCCGTTGCCGTTTCGCCCGGCTTGAGTACGATGAACGCCTTGATGTTTTCGCCGCGCTGCACATCGGGAATGCCAATCACTGCCGCTTCGAGCACCTTGGGATGCTGATACAGCACCTCTTCGATCTCGCGCGGATACACATTGAACCCACCGACAATGAACATATCCTTCTTGCGATCCACAACGGTAAAGAAACCATCTTCGTCCATTTTGCCGAGATCGCCGGTGAGGAACCATTTGCCTTCCAGCATCACACGCGCGGTCTCTTCGGGCTTGTTCCAATAGCCCTTCATCACCTGGGGACTCTGGATGGCAATCTCGCCGATTTCACCAATCGGCAGGTCTTGGCCTGTTTCGGCATCAACGATCTTGGCGAGCGTGTTGGGCAACGGCACACCCATCGTCCCGATCTTGCGCGTGCCCGAAAGTGGATTGACGTGCGTGGGCGAGCAGGTTTCGGTCAAGCCGTATCCTTCCACCAGTTTGCCGCCGGTGATTTGCTCAAAGCGCGTTTGCACTTCGAGCGGCAAAGGCGCGGCGCCGCTCGTGCAACTCTTGATCGAAGTCAAATCGTACTTTTTCAAATCGGGACGATTGTTGATGGCGGCGTACATCGTCGGTACACCGGAAAAAATCGTGGGGCGATGCTTGTGCGCCGCGCGCAAGACCGTCGGCAGATCACGCGGGTTGGGAATCAGAATCATCGCCGCGCCGATGTGCGTCGCCGCGTTCATCACACACGTCATCCCAAAACTGTGAAAGAGTGGCAACGCGCCCATAAACACATCTTTGCCGGGCGTCTTGCCGGGAAACCATGCCAGCGTGATCGCGGCTTGCGCCACCAGATTGCGATGTGTGAGCATCGCGCCTTTGGAGACACCCGTGGTGCCGCCGGTGTAGCCGAGCACTGCCACATCGTTCTGGGAAACCTCGACGGGACGAAGTGTCCCCTGAGTCCGCAACAAGGTTTGAAAATCGTAAACACCTTCGCCGCGCACATCGGGACGATGCCCTTCTTTCTTCTCGCGCGCCACCGTAAACAGGAATTTGAGCAACGGTGGAAAATACTCTTTGATGTTGCCGAGAATCACACGTTTGAAGGGCGTGTTGGCTCGCGCCTCTTTGATGGTCTTCCACGACATTGTGAGCGCGACGATTGTCTCTGCCCCCGCGTCCTTGGCTTGATACGCCAATTCACGCGGCACGTACATCGGATTAGTGGGAACGACAATTCCGCCTGCCCGCAACGTCCCATAAAAAGCAATGACAAAATGCGGTGTGTTGGGCAGGTACAACATCACGCGGTCGCCTTTTTGCACACCCAGATTTTGCAACGCGACCGCGAAACGCGTGGCCGCCGCATCCAGTTCACGCCACGTCATTTTCTTGTCATAGAAAATGATGGCCGTGTTGTCTGGATACTGTTCGGCTGCCATACTCAATGATTGGTGGAGGGTGTGAGTGGGAATCTCCACCGTCTCGGGCACACCGGGTTCGTAGAACTTGACCCAGGGTTTTGGATAGTTTACCTCCATTGGTCTCCTCCCTTTTTCGTCGCCATCGGTGCGACGCGAATTGAGTGTCGCGCGGATATCACTGGATCGCCGCGCGCAAACGCTCCACTTGATATTTCGATTTGCGCTCCGCGGCGCAGAGCGTCTTGACCACCTCGAACAGCGCGCGCCGTTGCGCAGCGATGCGCTGCGTCGCCCGCGCAATCTCTGTGCCCGACAAGACCACTGCCACAGTGTACATCCAGAACAGCAATTCGTCAAACGATTCTTTGTGAAACCACCATACGCCTTGATACAGATTGACGCCCAAAAATTCGCGCGTGGACTCGTCGCGGAGCCACGCCTCCACCAACTGCGCGGCGCGATGCTTGCGTACGCTAAACCAATGCTGATGCTGGGTCATCAGTTTGACGAGTTGGACGGCGCGCCGCGTGCGCTCTGCCTCCAGTCCAAAATCTTCCAGCACGCGCGCGATGTGTTGACCGAGCATCCACTCATCGAGCCAGGCGCGACTGCGCGCCGCATAGTCGCGCTCTTCCTGCGCGCGTCCGAGCGCGTGCACCCACACCCAAACGATGAGCAGCGCCCACGCGCCATCATCGCGGAGATACGTGCGCAGATATTTCAGGACGGGCGACACGCGCCGCGTGCGCAGACGCGCGCCGAGTTGCAACGCCGCGTGTAACTCGCGGCGCATTTGCAAAGCCAGTTCGATTTCGTTTGCCAGCCCGCCACTGAATTGCTTGACCGCGCGCACCAGACGCAAGTAACGGTGCTGCACATCGTCCAACACTGCCGCGCTTGCCTTGCCACGCGGGTCCACCGTCAAGAGAAGACGCAACGTCTCCGCGTTGACCAGCGCGCGGAAAGGCAGATGCACCGTTTGCAAACGGATCTCGCGCAGCGCCTCCTCCATGCTCGGCACGCCGCGCCCGTTGAGCGACGCGCACAGCCGCGCGTACGGATGCAACGCATCGTCCCTCACCAGGCGAAAATCGAGCAAGACGCGCCGTTGGTACGCGCCCAGTTCCACATACAAACCCCGCTCGCACAATTCGACCGTTGGATGAATATACTCCAGCCCCGAAACGTGATCGCGAAAGATCACAAACATCTGTTCGTCGCGCGGGAGGTTCAAGCCCTCACTCAACGTTTTTTGTACAAGGCGATTCGTCGCTTTGTCGAGGTACGCGGCGGACGTACGAATCCAGCCGCGCGTATCGGCATACTTGTTATGATACACCACGAGCGCGCGCGCGTCGCCGCGCCGATTCGAGTAGGCGAAGACGTTTTCGTCCACGACGCCGCCGGGCGTGAAGAAATCGTACAGCAAGAAATTTTCGACTTCGGCAAACAGGGCGCGCCGATGCAGTAACGGGAAAATCTCGCGCGCGTGTCGTTCGATGAGCGCGTGGTCGGGTTGTTCATCCCACAGCGCGCGACGAAATTCCATTCCGTAGCGTTCGGCAAAGCCTTCGATTTGCCCGTGCCCGAACATCGGCAAGCCCGGCAAAGTGACCATCAGCGTCGTCACGCCAAAGTACTTGTCCCCTTTGCCGAATTGGTCAACCGCCGTGCGCTCATCGGGATTGTTCACAAAGTTCACATAGCGTTTGAGAATCTCAGGATCGAATTCGATGGTGTTCTTGATAACCGAACGATATCTGGCATTCTCTTCATCGCGCAGCATATTCATAAACGCGCTGTTGTAAACGCGATGCATTCCCAGCGTGCGCACAAAATAGCCTTCCATCAACCAGAACGCTTCGGCGAGCAACAACGTATCGGGTGCTTCGACGGCGACGCGATCTACGACTTCGCGCCAGAATTCCTGCGGCATCGCCGCATCGAACTCTTCCTTGGACATTGCAAATTCCGCGCGCGAAGGAATCGCGCCGCCGGTGCCGGGCTGGGGAAACCAGAGCCGCTGATAGTGTCGTTTGGCAAGCGTCATCGCGGCATCGAGTCGGATAATCGGAAACCGGCGCGCCACGTGCAGAATCGTCTGGATGACCGCTTCACGCACTTCGGGTTTGAGGAAATTTAACTGCGCGGTATCGTTCCAGGGGAAACTGGTGCCATCGTTGCCGTGATAGATGTACTGGACAGCACCGGTCGCAAAATCCACACGCTTGAACACGACCGCGGCATCGGTGCGATTGAAATAGTGATCTTCCAGAAAAATACCGACGCGCGGATCGCGCGAGAGATTTTCGCCGGTGAACGAGTAGGACGGGAAAGGTGAGTGGTCAGTGGCGATGAACCAATCGGGATGTTCAATTACCCACGGCGAATCAATGCCGATGTGATTGGGCACCATATCGCTCGCCAGACGGATGCCGCGCTGGGCGGCGCGCGCCTTGAGATTTTCGAGTGCCGCCTCGCCGCCCAGTTCATCCGCCACGCGATACTCGTACACGGCGTACGCCGACGCTTCTGCGTTCATCGCGCCGCACAGTTCCTTGATGCGCCGGGACGCGGGACTGCGTTGCCAGATGCCAATCAGCCACAGCGCGGTAAAGCCGCACCGCGCCAGCCAAGCGAGTTCTTCATCGGGAATTTGATCGAGGCGTGTGATGGGACGCTGATATTTTCTGGAGAGTTGATCCAACCACACGAGCGTACTCTTGGCGATGAGCACAACGCGCGGCATCCAATCGAGATCGCGGCTAAACCGTTCGTATTCGGGATACTCGCCATCGTACACGCCGCGCGCGTCGCGGCGAAACGTTGGCACGCGCGCGGGCCCAGGACCACCAAAGAACGGACGCGCTTCCTCTTTGAGCACATCCAGACCCAGCAACACCACACGCAGATAATCGCCGATGAGTGAACCCCAGCGCGTGCGGATGAACTCCAACTGTGCTTCGAGTGAATCGGGCGCGGCAAGCGCGGGCGCGCGCAACATCTCAATCAACGTTTGATGGTCGGGACCAAAGCGCGGTTGCGTGTCGAAAAACTCGTGCAGGCGCGCGATGAGCGTCGGGTACGCTGTGTTCTGTTCGAGCACCGTATCGTCGAACAATTCGAGGAAGGGCGCAAAGGCAGGGTTTTCGTTCGCCAGCCACAGCATCAGCACTTCTTCCAACACCATATCGCGATGCGACACGCCGGCAGTTTCACCCTGCAAAAACTGTGCCGCGTCCATCTTGCCGCGATAGACCGCCACGCTGGGAAATTCGCGCGCGAAGGTGAGCAAGGCGTCGTCGAGCACCTCCTTGCCGAGCGCGCGTTCCAGCCACACGCGCGCGTCGGCAAGCGCGCGCGGCGCGACGTGGCGCCGATACAACGCGACGACATAGTGCAACAGTTCGTCAATCAAGCCCATCGCGTACAGTTGCGCCGCGCTGACGGGCTGGGCGCGCACCGCGCTCATCTGGTGTGCCAGACGACGCGCGGCAGACAGATCGGCACAGAGGACGTTACCACTGAGTGCAAACAGTGTATCGTCCACTGCATAGCGCGCGCGCGCGGCGCGTGAGATATGGAATTCAAAGATGATCATAGCGACTCGTTGTATTGACGTACGCAATTGCGTCCGGCTTGTTTGGCAAGATAGAGGGCGTGGTCGGCGCGCTCGATCAACATCGTTAGATTGGTTATGGCGGGCGTCATCACGGCGACCCCCAGACTCACCGTGACCGCGATTTCATTCTCTCCCACCGGCACGCGCATCTGTTCGATTGTCCTGCGGAGACGTTCGGCGACGCCGAGCGCCTCCGCGTCGTTCGTCTCTGGCAGAACCAGCAGAAACTCTTCCCCGCCATAGCGTCCGATGAGGTCAAACACGCGCAGATATTCGCGACATCGTTCGACCACCGCGCGCAAAATCCGATCACCAACGAGATGACCATAGATGTCGTTCACTGCTTTGAAGCAATCAATGTCCAGCATCATTACAGCGAGAGAACGTTGATAGCGAAGCGCGCGATCTACTTCGCGCTCTGCCAGTTGAAAGAGTCCGCGCCGGTTAAAGACGCCGGTCAACTCGTCCATCGTTGCCAATTGCTGAACCTCGTTGTACAGCCGCGCATTCTGCAAGGCAATGGCCGCTTGCGCGGCGATGGTTTGAAAGAGCTGGACATCGTCTTGTTGATACGAGTTTTCGCGATAACTCTGTGTGGACATTACACCCAGTATGCGTGTGCCCAACATCATCGGTACATAAATCGCCGCAGCGGTTTTTTTCTCGGGGGACCCGAAATGCGTTCCTCCCTTAAACACGTGATTCGTTGCCCGATTGACCAGATAGGGCGCGCGCGTACGAATCACGTAACTCAGCGGACCTGTTGTCGGCAAGGGCACTTGAAAACCAGGGTATTCCGTACCATCATCATACACGAAAGGAAAGTGCACCAGTTGATAGTGTTCATCATAGAGAGCAATAAAGAAGGCATCCGTCGTCAAGATGCGTTGCGTCTGTTGCTGAATTATCCGATACAACTCGGGTAACTGGAGCGTCGCCGTGAGCGCGCGACCAATTTCGTTGAGGACATTCATCCGTTCGGCGCGTTGACGGGTCTCGTCAAACAGGCGCGCATTTTCGATGGCGATGGCGGCTTGACTGGCCAGCAATTCCAGCGCACGCAATTCGCTCCTGGAGAAATGGCGGCTGGTACGATACGCCACGTTCATTACGCCAACAACCCGCGTACCGATTTTGAGTGGCAAGCCGATGATGGCACCTGCGTGTGGCGAACTAGCAAACAAGGGATGAGTCGCGGCATCGTGAATCACAATCATTTCGCCGTGCCGCGCGACGGTATTCGTCAAGCCGTGCGGGCGCGGTGATGAGAATTCATAGTTTTTGCGCCCGTCTTCCCACAGCGACGCCGCGAACTCCAGACGGTCGTTACGATAGAAATAGATGTGCGCGTCTTGCGCATCGGGGCTTAGGCGAAAGACACCCATCAAGATATTATCAAGGACGTTTCCCAGATCGAGACTCTGGGTCAAACTCAAACCGACCGAGTGAATCGTCTCGAGTTCGGTCGCGCGCTGGCGTTCCAACTCCAGAGCATACGCTCTGGCGATTGCCAGTGCCAGATGCCGTGCGGCTTGTTCGCCGCGTTCCATTTCTTCGCGAGTCAGGTAACGCAGATGACGAAAAGCAATCAGCGCCGCGCCCAGGCGCTCGCCGCGCGCGATGAGCGGTAAACCGACAAGCGAACGAACGGGATATTTGAGCAGGTGGAACACCTCTGGGGTCATAAGATCACTCGCGGTGCACACACTCCCTCGTTGCGCCACCTCGCGCACAAGCGCTTCCAGTGATGGATTCGCCGTGTGCTCCAGCGCATTCAACATGCCAGCAGCCGCCTGGTAGCAGTGGGTGGGAGTGGCAACGTCGAACACGCGCAGATAACACCCATCGGCATTCCACAATTCGCTCAGATGCCGGGCAATGGTCTGTAACATCTGGGACAGATTCGGCGCGGCAATTGCCGCATCGGTAATGCGATTGACCAGTTCGAGGTAATGCGCGCGGGTACGCAATTCCGTATCAATCCACTCCCGCCCAATCGCCGCGCCCAGAATGTCGCACGCGGTCACCAGTGCATCTATCTCGGCACTCGACCATTGACGCTCGTGTTGCCCATCGTCCAACTCCATCACGCCCCACCAGGTCGCCTGAACAAAAATGGGCACCAACACCACAGAACGTACACCTTGCGCGGTCAACACCGTTTGTTCATTGGGCGGAAAATCGCGCACATTTCCGTGAATCCACTTGCCGCGTTCGAGCGCGTGCACCCAGCGTTCCAATCCCTGTGCCACCGGTTCCAGCGTACGCTCTTCCAAAATATGGACGATGGGCGAGGGTGCGGCAGGCGTCCACGCGTAGCGTTGCTGCCACAGCAAAGTCCCGCTGGCTTCCCAGCGATTCTCAAAGATCGCGATACGGCTGACCTGCGTGGCACGCGCCAGATGTTCCAGCACCTGGGGAATGTGATCGCGCCACGATGAGGTACGCAGAAAACGCTCCGCCGCCAGCGTCACCGCGTTCAGAATCGCATCGCGCCGCGCGAGGGCTTGCTCACTCTGCTTGCGTTCGGTAATGTCTCGAAAGACGCCGAACGTACCTACAAATTGACCTTCGGCATTGCGATAGGGTGTGGCGGTCACCAGTAACGTGCGCGCTTCGCCATTGGGACGGAGGATGGTGGCTTCGTATGAACTCTTTTCACCAGCGAGACGTTGCCGGGTCTGTTCTTCAAAGAAGGTGAACTGGGATACAGTAGCAAAGTCGCGCAAGTTCTTGCCGCGCAATCCACCCGGCGCAACGCCAAAGATTTCTTCTGCCGCTGGATTCGCAAAGACGAAATTTTCCTGTGGGTCCACTATGGTGACCCCTTCGCCTTGATTCTCGACGAGTAACCGATACCGTTCCTCACTCTCACGCAGTTTAGTTTCCGTGCGGCGTTGCATCGCTACCAGCGCGCGCAGTATTTCTGCCACGATGCTCCAGGCCACCGTAAAAATCACCAGACCGATGTAGGAAGTGCGCGGA